>Ga0105100_10001997_pt1 | contig 11921 bp, 10 predicted proteins | sample PPLLak12cMay2015_2_FD_87033 | JGI IMG/M metagenome (GOLD analysis project Ga0105100, IMG submission 87033) | Freshwater sediment microbial communities from Prairie Pothole Lake near Jamestown, North Dakota, USA - PPLs Lake P8 Core (1) Depth... | ecosystem: Environmental > Aquatic > Freshwater >... | reverse complement strand
GGTCGATCACGTGCGAGATCAGGATGATGATAGGAATGAAACCGGGCGAACGCGGCGGGGAATAATGGACCGCCCGTTCAGCACTTCCATAATATCACGCGGGCGCAGGGGGAGTCAACCGAGCAAGCCGTAGCGTTGGGTCGCCCCTCACCCTGCCACTCCCCACAGGGGAGAGGGGAAGAGGGTGCAGGTCCGCTCGCTTCAGCCCTCGACCTCCCACGGCGGCGTATCGGCCCCGGCGCCGGCCAGTGCAGCGCGGATCGGGCCATGCAGCCCGGGCAGATGGTCGGCAACGGCCGCCAGTAGGCCGATACACCCGGCGATCATCATGTCGCCGAAGGGGACGGCGTAATGAGGCCGTAGGCGCGAGCCGGCCAGCATGCTGCGGCGCGGTCCAGTGATGATCACCCCGTCTTCCAACGGCAGTCGCTCAGGGTGCAACACCAGGGCGCCGTGGCCGTGATCGTCGAAGACCGAGGCGTGCGACAGGGTCCCGTCAGCCAGGCCCTGCAACAGCGTTTCCAGGCGCGGTCGATCGATCAACCCGGTGTGGTGCTCGAACAGCCCTTCGATCCCGGTCGGGCCGAGGCGGAAGGCCAGCGTGTGGAAGTTGCCGATGTTGGCAATCAGGCTGCGCGACCGAGGCGCGACCTGCGGATCGAAAGTCGCGCCCAGCACGGCGGCCGGGGCGGTGTCCATGACGACCAGCGGACAATCGAGCTCGCGGCAGGATTGGGCGACGGCCTGCATCCGGGTCAGGATGGGTGGGATCGCCTCGGCCAGGTAAGCGAAGGCCGTCAGGCGGTTCTCGGTGCGAATGCGCGCTTCCAGGTAATCGAAACGGAACTGGCGGTCGGAGACATCGGCAGGCGCGGCGCCGTGGTCGAAGACGGCCACGGCCACCGCCTGCGGTTGCAGGTCGATTCCGAAGGCCTGGAAGGTCGTACGCAGCGCGCCCAAGTCGACGTCACGCAGTGTGAGGCGGGTAAGCCGCTCAAGCCGGGCGGCCTCGTCTTCGGAGACCACGGTGATGCCCAACTCGCGCCGGACCCACTCCAGATCGTCGTTGAAGCTGCGCGCCGCGTCGGGCGTCGCAAACAGCCGGCGCCCACTGCGGCGGTGCGCCTCGGCCGCCCACTGGCTCGGACCGCCGCCCATCGTCACCCCGCTGAGCAGGACATCCTCGCCCCGGGCGGCAGCCGCCAGCAGCTGCTCCCGGATGATCATCGTCGGCGAGGGCATGACCAGCTTGAAGCCGTTCTCCAGGCCCAGACCGGGGCGGAAGAGGAGGATGTCCTGTGTGCCGGTACCGATATCGATGGTCAGAATCTGCACGTCGGCGCCTCTACTCGTCCAGCAAGCCGGGGCGCGTGGTGCGCCCCGGAGGAAGTTCGTTCGGGTTGGCCGGGGGTCAGGGGAGCGGCTGCGGCTGCCAATCCGGCTCCATGTCGCGCGAACTCGGCGAGTTGGTCAAGTTGACCTCGTTGGCGCCGTTGATGGTCATCAGATAGAGCTCCGGATTCTGGTCGCGGGTGGAGGTGAAGACGATGTACTGCCCATCGGGGGAGACGGACGGCTCCTTGTTCCCGGCGCTGTTGGTCAGCTTGACACGGCCGGGCGGGTCATTCAGCGGGACCAGGGAGATCTCGTTCAGCGTAGGCTGATACCAGGTGTAGATCAGGTATTGGCCGTCGGGCGTCCACTCCAGCTCTTCGGCGCCGATGATCTCATCGCGCCGGTCGAACTGCGTCGGTTCGCCGCCGCCGGCCCCGCGCAGGAAGATGCGACCGGGAGCGCCGTTGATGGAGGCGGATACGGCCACCGTGCCGCCGTTGGGTGACCAGGCCGCCCAGGACTCGACCGCGTACCCGGCCGAGAAATTCCGCGGCCGCCCCAGGCTGCAGCTCTCGGGAGGCTCGGCGCAGGAAATGTCGGCGACGAAGATCTGATCGGGATTGCCATTGCGTGCGCTGGTGAAGGCGATGCGCGCGCCGTCCGGTGACCAGACCGGGTGGGTGTCGTCGCCTTCGAACTGGGTCAGGTTGACGACACCCGAGCCATCGGCGTTCATCACCCAGACGTCCGTGCCCGCTGATCCGGGAGCGACGAAGAGCAGTCGCCGTCCGTCGGGGGACCAGTCCGGATAGTGTTTGTCACCGGGACCGAACGTCAATTGCTGCACGTCGCTGCCGTCCGGGTTCATGGTGAAGATCTGCAGCACCCGGCCGGCGCGGTCGCTGACGAAGGCGATGCGGCCTCCCCCGCCAAGCATGACGGCCGGGACACTCTCCGTCGGTGTGGGCGGCGCTGGAGGCTGCGTAGGCGTGGGGGTGGGCGGCTGGGCCACAGTCGTCGGCGTCGGGGTGGCGGACGGCGGCGGGGCGACCACAGGAAACGTGGCAGTCGGTTCCGGAGAACTGAAGGCGCCGCTCAGGAGCGCCACGACCCCGGCTCCGCCCCCGAGCACGACCAATGCCCCCAACCCGAGTATGGCCGGGAGGGCCAGGCTGCGGCGCGGGCGGGCGGCGCCTGAGGGCGCCCGCACGGTCGCGGCCGGACGCATGCGCGTCGCCTCGGCCGACCCATGCAAGGCCGCCTGAAAAGTGGCCACATCCGGGAAGCGATCGTCTTGATCGAGTTCGAGCGCCCCGAGGATCGCGTTCTCGAAGGGGACCGGTACGGCCGGATTGAACTGCCGGGGCGGGGTCAGCTCCTGCTTCTTGAGCATGCGCTCGATGCTGTCCACCGGGGAACGGCCGGTCAGCAAGGAGTAGAGCGTGGCCGCCAGCGCGTACTGGTCGCTGCGGGCGTCCGTTCGGGCGCCGCCGTATTGCTCGGGGGGCGAGAATCCGGGCGTCAGGCCGCGCGCGCCGGTGGTGGTCGCCGACTGATCGGCGATCTTGGCGATCCCGAAATCCACCAGCACCAGGGTGCCGTCCGGTTGGATCTTCAGGTTGGCCGGCTTGATGTCGCGGTGGATGATCGGCGGCTGGCGGGAGTGCAGGTACGAGAGCGCCGAGCAGAGCGCGTCGGCCCATCCGACGACTTCGGGGACGCTGGGCAGCTGACGCTGGCAGCGCGTGTGCAGGTCCTCCCCCTCGATGTAGTCCATGACCAGATACTGACGCCCCTCCAGGATGAAGTGGTCGGTCACGCGCGGCAGGTTGGGGTGGCGCAGGCTGGCCAGGAGGGTGGCCTCGCGTTGGAACTGGCGTTCAGACTCTGGATTGAGATTCAGGTTCTCCTTGAGAGCCACCTGAATCTGCAGGGTCTGGTCGAACGCCAGATAGACGGCGCCCATGCCGCCCTTGCCCAACTGAGCTTCGATGCGGTAGCGGTTGTGGAGGATCGATCCGGGCTCAAGCATGTCGGGATTCTAGCCCCGAGGACTGTGACGGTCAAACCGATTCTACCTGCCATCCCTCTTAATCGGCCAGGGCACGGCTTGGTTGGGGAGCCTTTCGATGTAGAATTGAATGACTGCGCCCGGCCCGGGGGTGTCGCTACGGGGCCGCGGCGGCGTTTTGTAGATGAAGGAGTGTGGAATGCCCAAGCCGAAAGGCGGAAAGACCGATGCCTTGGAGGCCATCCTGGAGCGGCATGCCCCCGGCGGAAGGGGGCAATTGATCCCGGCTCTGTTCGACGTCCAGGCGGCCTACGGCCACCTCCCGGAAGAGGTGGTCGAGAGGATCGGACAGCGGCTGCGTGTGCCGCTGGCAGAAATCCACGGGGTGATCGAGTTCTACACCATGCTCTACCCTCGGCCGACCGGGCGGACGATGGTGCGCGTGTGCACGAGCCCGATGTGCGCTCAGGCGGGGGCGTCCGAGGCGCTCAACGCGGCCTGCGACGCGCTGGGTGTGCGCCCGGGTCAGGTCACCCGGGACGGCGCCTACGAGGTCGAAGCGGTCGAATGCCTGGGATTGTGTGACCACGCACCGGCGGCGCTGGTCGGCGAGACGCCGGTGGCGGGCATCGATCCCAAGGCTGCCCGCAAGTGGATCGAACGGCCCGGGGCCGCGCCGTTGGGGGTCATCGCCGGCGAGCCGCGCTGGTTGAGCGGCCGCTGCGGCGTGATCGAGCCGACCGATCTGCAGGCGTTTGTCGCCCACGGCGGCTACGCCGGGCTGGCGCGCGCCCTGGGGACCATGAAGCCGGCGGATGTGGTGGCCGAGGTCAAGGCGGCCGGGCTGGTCGGCCGGGGTGGGGCGGCCTTCCCCACCGGCGCCAAGCTGGAGATGACCGCCGCGGCCGCAGCCGAGGAGCGTTATGTCGTCTGCAACGCCGACGAGTCGGAGCCGGGGACATTCAAGGACCGGGTCCTGATGGAGGGCGACCCATTCTCCGTCATCGAAGCGATGACGGTCGCCGGGTACGCCATCGGTTCGCGGCTGGGCTACCTGTACGTCCGCGGGGAGTACCCCCGCGCGCAGCGCATTCTCCGCGAAGCGATCGAGGCTGCCCGGCGAGCGGGTTTCCTCGGCCTGGATATCCTCGGCAGCGGTTTCTCCTTCGATATCGAGCTCCGCTCGGGTGCGGGGGCGTACATCTGCGGCGAGGAGACGGCCCTGTTCGAGGCGATCGAGGGCAAGCGCGGCTTCCCGCGCATCAAGCCCCCCTTCCCGACGACGCACGGCCTGTTCGGCAAGCCGACCGCCATCAACAACGTCGAGACTCTGTGTGCGCTGGCCTGGATCGTTGCCCACGGGGCACAGGCCTACCGATCGGTTGGGACGAAGGAATCCCCCGGCTCGAAACTCTTCTGCCTGTCGGGGGACGTCGGCCGACCCGGGGTCTACGAGGTGCCCTACGGGACCTCGCTTGGCGAGCTGCTTCGGCTGGCAGGCGGGGTGCGCGGCACCTTGCGGACCGTGCTCCTGGGCGGCGCGGCGGGCGCCTTTGCCGGCCCGGACCAACTCGACCTGCAGATGAGCTTCGAGGCTCTGCGCCAGGCCGGGCTGCCGCTCGGGTCGGGGGTGGTCATGGCGATCAACACCACCCGCAGCCTGCGCCAGATTCTGCTCAGCCTGGCACACTTCTTCGCCCACGAGTCGTGCGGCAAGTGCTACCCCTGCCGCCTGGGTACGCAGCGGCAGCTGGAGATTGTCGAGAAGGCCGCCCACGGGCGAGGCACGCCGGCCGACGTCGCCGCGCTGGAGGACATCGGCTACGCCATGACCGCCGCTTCGCTTTGCGGTCTGGGCATGACCGCCGGCAGCGCTATCCTGTCGGCGTTGCACCGCTGGCCGGAGGAGTTCGCCAGCCTGCCGCGCGCGGGTTGAGACGGACCGGGTGAGGCTGGATGGCGTCCGGTGCGGTCCCGGTCGAATGGCACGAATACGGCGGCGGCTGGCGCCCGGTATCGTCGGATGTCATCGAAGAAGCGCTGGTGACGATCTATGTCAACGGCCAGGAATTGGCGACGATCATGGCTACGCCACTCAACCTGGAAGCCCTGGCCCTGGGCTTCCTGAAGAACGAAGGGCAGATCGAGTCTTTGCGCCAGGTGGAGGTCATCACGGTCAGTGCCGCGGCCTGCTGCGTCGATGTCTGGCTCGACCGGCCGTTCACCCGCCCCGTCCGGCGCATTATCACCTCCGGCTGCGGGGGAGGGGTGACCTTCGATGACCCCGGCATCGGGATCGAGCCGTTGACGGATATGCTGACGATCGAGCCGGACCGCCTTTTCTCGTTGTTCCCGTTGATGCATTTCCCCGATAGCCTGCATGCCCGGGCGCGCGGCGTGCACGCTGCGGCACTGTCAGATGGCGAACGCATCCTGGCGCTGGTCGAGGATGTCGGGCGGCACAACACCATTGACAAGCTCCTCGGCCTGTGCCTGCTCGAATCGATCGAGACGCGCGGGCGCATCCTGCTGGCGACAGGCCGGATTTCGTCGGAGATGATTCACAAGGGCGCTCGGATGGGCTGTCCGATCATCGCCTCGCGCAACTCGCCGACCTCCATGTCGGTGGCCATGGCGCAGGCCTGGAACATCACCTTGATCGGATACGTCCGCCAGCACTCGATGCGCGTGTACGCGCATCCGCACCGATTGAAACATGAAGCTCCGCAAGCAACGGAGGGTTGAAAGCCGTGGGAGACGCTATCCAACTGACGATCGATGGGCGGTCGGTGGAGGTCGAGCCGGGCACGACCATCCTCAAAGCCGCCGAGCAGGCCGGGATCGACATCCCGGTGCTGTGCTACTCGAATCACACGACCGCCAACGGGCTGTGCCGCCTGTGCGTGGTCGAGGTGGAGGGGGCGCGCGGGCTGCAGGCCTCGTGCGTAACCGCCGTGCGGCCGGGAGCAGTCGTGCACACGCGCACCCCGAATGTCGAACGCGCCCGCCGGACCATCCTGGAGATGCTGGCGGCGACGGTCGACCTCTCGGAGAGCCCCGAGCTGGTTCAGATGCTTTCCGAGTACAAGGCCCAACCGGAGCGCTTTGCGGGGGGTGAGCGCCTGGCGCCGCCCGTAATCGAAGACAATCCCGTCTACATCCGTGACTACGCCAAGTGCGTGTTGTGCTGGCGCTGCGTGCAGGTCTGCGCTGCCGACGCCCAATACACCTTCGCGCTCAGCTTCAACGGTCGCGGCTTCCACACCTCCATCGGGACGTTCTACGATCGGCCCATGCCGCAGACGACATGCGTCTTCTGCGGACAGTGTGTCGGCACGTGCCCGACGGGCGCCCTCAAGTCCAAGCGCGAATTCCTGTTTGAGCAGGGAGTGGCGCCGGAGGATATCTTCGCAGTCACCCGCCAGGAAGGCGAAGGCAAGGCCTCGCGCCGCGGCCCGCATCTGGCGGATGGAGGTTGATATGCTCACGGCCGAACGTGTGATCCCGACTACCTGCCCGTACTGCGGCGTGGGCTGCCAGATGGACCTGCACCTGCGCGACGACATGATCCTGCGTGTCACCGGCCGGCGCGACAACCTGGTCAATTTCGGCAACCTGTGCGTGAAAGGCCGGTTCGGCCTGGACTTCGTCCACGCGCCGGATCGGTTGACGGCCCCCCTCTCCCGCTCGAACCGCCGGGAGCCGCTCGCCCCGACCTCCTGGGAGGCAGCCCTGCAGGCCGTTGTCGGGCGCCTGCAGGACACCCGGGAGCGCTTCGGCGCGGACAGCCTGGCTTTCTTGACCTCGGCCAAGTGCACCAACGAGGAGAACTACCTGCTGCAGAAGATCGCCCGGGGACTGATCGGGACGAACAACGTCGATCACTGCGCCCGCCTTTGACACGCCAGTAGCGTGGCCGGTCTGGCCACCACGCTGGGCTCGGGGGCGATGACGAACTCGATCGCCGACATCACCAAGGCCGACGTCCTTCTGGTCATCGGCAGCAACACGACCGAGGCGCACCCGGTCATCGCCCTACAGATGAAGGCTGCCGTGGAGAAGTACGGCGCCAGGCTGATCCTGATCGATCCGCGGCGGATCGAACTGGCGCAGTTTGCCCAACTGCACCTGCGACAAATCCCGGGGTCGGATGTTGCCCTGATCAACGCCATGGCCCACGTCATTCTGGCCGAGGGGCTGGAGAACCGGGCCTTCATCGACGAGCGGACGGAAGGCATCCAGGCTTTCCGCGCCTCGGTCGAGGCGTGCTCCCCGGAGGAAGCTGCCGCGATCTGCGGTGTGCCGCCCGAGTTGATCGTCGAGGCGGCCAGGTTGTACGCCGGGGCCAAGGCGGCTTCCATCTTCTGGGCGATGGGCATCACCCAGCACACCACCGGCACGGACAATGTCAAGGCGCTCTCCAATCTGGCGCTGATCTGCGGGCATGTCGGGCGCCCGGGCACCGGCCTCAACCCGCTGCGCGGCCAGAATAACGTGCAGGGCGCCTGCGACATGGGCGGCCTACCGAACGTCTTCCCGGCCTACCAGCCGGTCACCGACGAAACCACGCGGCTCAAGTTCGCCGAAGGCTGGGGCGTCCCGGCCGACCGCCTCAGCGCCAAGGTCGGCCTGACCGTGACCGAGATGATGACCGCCATTCTGGAGGGCAAAGTCAAGGCCCTGTTCATCATGGGCGAGAACCCGATGCTCTCCGACCCCAACCTGCATCACGTCGAAGAGGCTCTGCGCAAGGTCGAGTTCCTGGTGGTGCAGGATATCTTCCTGAATGAGACCGCCAGGTTCGCCGATGTGGTGCTGCCGGCGGTGACCTTCGCTGAGAAGGACGGCACGTTCACGAACACCGAACGCCGGGTGCAGATGGTGCGCAAGGCGATCGCACCGCCGAAGGAGGCCCGGGAGGACTGGCGCATTCTGACCGATCTGGCGCGGCGCATGGGAGCGGACTGGCGTTACGACAGCGCGGCGGCGATCTTCGACGAGATGGCACGACTGACGCCGTCCTATGGCGGGATGTCTCACGCCCGGCTGGAAGCTGGCGGTTTGCAGTGGCCGTGCCCCACGCCGGAGCACCCCGGCACCCCGATCCTGCACACGCAGAAGTTCAGCCGCGGCAAGGGGCTGCTCACGCCGATCGCCTACCGCCCGCCGGCGGAAGAGCCGGACAAGGCCTACCCGCTGCGAATGACGACCGGGCGCGTGCTCTTCCACTGGCACGGAGGCACGATGTCACGCCGCTCGCCCGGCCTGGATCGCCTGGCGCCGCAGGCCGAGGTCGAGATTCATCCGCAGGACGCGAAAGCGTTGAAGGTGGTCGACGGCCAGCCGGTCCGGGTGCGCTCGCGGCGCGGGCAACTGGTCGCCTCGGCGCGTGTCACCCAGCGCTCGCCGGTGGGGACGATCTTCATGACCTTCCACTACGCCGAAGCGGCCGCCAATCTGCTGACGACGGATGCCGTGGATCCGATCGCCAAGATCCCCGAGTACAAGGTCGCTGCCGTCCGGATCGAACCGGTCAGCTAGACGATCTTGGCCCGATCGTTACAGCGCACAGGCTCCCGGAGCCGCTCAAGCTTCGGGAGCTTGTGCTTCGGCCTCGGGCGTCGGTCCCAGGCCCAAGTCGAGCTCCTCTTCCATACGGATCTGGCCGCGCAGGAAGGCGCCCTCTTCGGTCGAGAACGAGGTGGTGACCACGTCGCCCCATACCCGCCCACTGCGGGTGATCTCGACTCGCTGGGCGGTGATGTTGCCCTTGACCGAGCCAGCCACAACGACGGTGACCGCGCGCATGTGTTCGCAGGTGACGCGGCCCTGCGGCCCGATGACCAACAGGCCGCGCAGCGCGATGGCGCCGTCGAAGGCGCCTTCGATGCGCACGCCGCCGGTGCCGCTGATCTGGCCCTGCCAGGCGATGGCCGGTCCGAGGACCGAGTCGACACGATCCGGCACTTCCTCGCCCGCATGACGATCGGCCGCCTTACGAAACATGGCTGCCTCCCTGTAGGCTTGCCTGCAGGTCACGCGCCGCCGGGAGCCCGCCGGCCGACTCGGCCATCAACACGGCCCGCACGACGGCCTGGGCGACGGCCTCGGCGGCGAAGGCTCCGACGATATTGACGTCGACCTTCTTGCGCCCGGTCGACAGGACAAAGAGGGTATCGCCGTCCAGCAGGGTGTGCGCCGGACGGATCGTGCGCCCGATCCCGTCGTTGGCCATGCGCGCCACCAGGTTGGCTTCTTCTTTCGACAGCGCGGCGTCGGTGGCGACGACGCCAATGACGGTGTTGCTGCGAGAAGCGAAGCGCAGCACGGTCCTGCCGGCCAGCGAGCGCAGCACAGCCATGCTGTCGGCGAAGACCTCACGGCCGCCGACCCGCAGCGGGCCGACCCTGGCCGGGCGCGCGCCGGCGATGATGCGGCCGGTCGCCGGGTCGATCACGTCGCCCAACGAGTTGACCGCCACGATGGCGCCGACCCGCGCCCGGCCGCCCAGCTCCAGGCTGACGCTGCCGATCCCGGACTTGACTGCGCCGGCCGGACCAAGGATCTTGCCCACCGTGGCGCCCATCCCGGCGCCGGCGTTCCCTTCCGCTGGCGCCTCGGTCGAGGCATTCAGGCAGGCGGTGTAGCCCATGGCCGCGTCCGGGCGTACATCGGCGCGGCCGATGCCCAGATCGAACAAGACCGCCGCCGGGACGATCGGGACCTTGGCCAGCTGCGTGTCGAAGCCGACCTTGTGCTCTTCGAGATAGCGCACAACACCTGTGGCCGCCTCCAGGCCGAAAGCGGAGCCGCCGGTCAAGAGCACGGCATGGGCCTTGTGGACCAGATGCATCGGACGCAGCAGATCGGTCTCACGCGTCCCCGGCGCGCCGCCGCTGACATCCACGCCGCCCACCGCGCCGGCCTCGCACAGCACCACGGTGCAGCCGGTAAGCGCCTCAGCATCTTGCGCGTGCCCGACGCGGATACCGGGAACGTCTGTTATGGCGTCTTTGCGGCTCACTTGTTGTCCCTCGTCTAGTCCTCGCGGACGGTCACTGCTTCGCGATCGGCTGCGATCCGGAACCCGTAGCCGCGACACGTGCCTCCGGCCGGCAGGGTGTAGCGCATTGCCGAGCGCAGGTCGATGTAGCTCAGGTCAAAGGCGCCGCCCCGCAGCACGCGCTCCCCGGCGGCGCCGGCGTCTTCGCGGCCGTCGTTGGCATCGTACGGATACTCTTTGAACAGCGAGCTGACCCACTCCCAGACGTTGCCGCTCATGTCGAGGGCGCCTACCCAGGAAGAGCCTGCAACGTAAGTTCCGTCAGGAGCGGTGAGCGCGTACCCGTCATCGAAGCTGGTGTCTGCCCAGAAGTAGACATCACAATTGACGTCGCAGTAGTTGAGATCGCCTTTCTCGAATGTGTCGCCCCAGGGATACACTCGCGCCTGGCGACCCCGGGCGGCGTACTCCCACTCTGCTTCCGTCGGAAGCCGCCCCCCGGCCCAGGCCGCGTAGGCCGCCGCCGATAACCACGGAACATTGGTCACAGGGTGGTCGCTGAAAGCCGGATCATCGTAGTAAGTCCGCTCGACCGGCGGATCACATGCCCCTGCTTCGACACAGGCCGCGTACTGGCGGTTGGTCACCTCGGTCTGGCCGATCCAGAATGGCTCCAGGCAGACTTCATGCTGCGGGCCCTCCCGCTCGTACTGGCTCGTGTCGCACGGAAACGGCGCGCCTTCGTAGATCGACACGCAGGCCTGCATCGCCTGCGCGATCTCTTCCTCGCTGCTGCCCATGTCGAAGCAGCCTTCCGGAACATAGACCAGGGTCAGGCCGTTCAATTCGCCGACCGTACCGGGATCCAGGCCCGCCGGCCCTCCCTGAGATGGCTGCGTATCGGAAGACCGGGCATTCTCAGGAGCCTGTGCTTCGCGTACACTCGAGGGAAACGAACATGCCAGAGCGAGCAGGCCCAAGACGAGTGCCGACAACAGACAACGCTTCATGTCGGACCTCCAGACGGGCGCCGCCACGGGTGGCAGCGGCCCGAGGTTGCCGTGGCTGCGGGCGCGAACGCGGGGGGCGCACTACCCCAGCTTGTAGCCGAACCGGCGAAGCATCGCCTTTCGTTCGGCGATCTCCTTCTCCCCTTCCACACCCAGGCTCTTGACCCCGTCGACCACGCCCAGGATGCCGCGGCCTTGCTCGGTCTCGGCCACGATCACCTCGACCGGGTTGGCCGTGGCGCAGAAGATGCGGCAGACCTCGGGCACGGCCTTGACCGCGTTGAGGACGTTCACGGGGAAACAGTCCTTCAGGAACACGATAAAGGAATGCCCGGCTGCCAGCCGAGCTGCGTTGTCCTTGGCCAGCTCGATCATCTCCGGGGAGGTGCCGCTCCAGCGGATGAGTGCCGGGCCTGAGGCTTCGCAGAAGGCCAGGCCGAACTGTATGCCGGGGATGGATCCGGCCAGGGCCTCATGCACATCCTCGACCGTCTTAATGAAATGTGACTGGCCCAAGATGAAGTTGACGTCGTCCGGTTTGACGATGCGGATCGTCGAGAGG
>Ga0105100_10001996_pt1 | contig 11922 bp, 11 predicted proteins | sample PPLLak12cMay2015_2_FD_87033 | JGI IMG/M metagenome (GOLD analysis project Ga0105100, IMG submission 87033) | Freshwater sediment microbial communities from Prairie Pothole Lake near Jamestown, North Dakota, USA - PPLs Lake P8 Core (1) Depth... | ecosystem: Environmental > Aquatic > Freshwater >... | reverse complement strand
TGAGTAAATGATAGATTATCGAAAATTGCATCGAAGATCTCCTGGCCTCACTCAGATCCTTTTCAAGAAGCTCTCAAAACCGTCAATTTGAATGCGAATGGTCAAATACGCTAGATCGGGGGTCTGGGGGTTGACTCCGAACTTCTCTTCAGGAAGTGCATCATGATGGGCGTGGTCCCGTGGCCCGTGCGAGTAAGGATAAGAGCATCTGGCCTTTCACCTTTTTATATAGTTAGCTTTTCCGATTTCAGAGCGTATGCGAGCGCAATCCCCGCAATAAAACCCACGGCGAGGTTGGATGCAAGAGTGATTCCAACCATCATCAAAGGAACAAATAGATCCTTCCTTTCCTTTAGATCCAGAATGGTGAGAGCAAGCTGGCTCCCGGCAAAAACGAGGAGTACACCAAGTGCCGCCACGGGGATAAGGTAGACGACCGAGAGGGCGTGACTCCCCAGAAGCAGGGCGAGGAGCAGAAAGAGCAATCCACTGATGATATTGGACCCGGCGGTTCGCGCCCCAAATCGAAAGCGAGAGGCAAAACCCCCTGCTCCGTGGCACATGGGCATCCCACCGAAGAAAAAGCTCATGATATTTGCTGCGGCGAGGCTCATGCAGATTGCAGGATAAGTGACTTTCTTGGATGATTCACGAAAATACTCTTTGGCCAAATCCCCCGTGGCAATGACGGAGTTACCGATGGTCATGGGTAGCTGGGGAATGGCCAGGACAAAGAGGGAGGTGGCGAAATCGGCCCAGGGGGGAATGCCTGAAGGCAGCAGGCGTGGGATGTTTATGCCGAGCTCCAGCTTGTCCAGACCCTCATGAGTACCCAGGATCAAGCCAACTAGAAGACCGATAAAGACCACGACCAAGGCGGCAGGCAGCCTCCGGTTGTCGAGCAGCAGAAGCGTTAGGAAACCTAGAACCACACCGATGAGAATCCCTGTGGCAGGGGACCCAGGTGCTGGAGGGAGAGGTAGGGTTCAGCTGCACGGTGAATGACCTGAAACTGCGAACTGCCGAGCATCATCTTGACGCCCTGGGAAACGAGGAGCACGCCGGTTGAAAGCTGCACCCCCCTGATGACCGGCTTGGGCGTGTACTTTCCGATCAAAGTCATCGCCCCTGTCACGCCGACGACAAGGAGAAAAAGGCCGTTGATCAAAGAGGCGGCAAAAATCTGGGGCGCCGCTATTCCAGTGGCGATGGCGTATGCGCCAATCACCTTCATCGGCTCCACAGGCATGGTCACTCCGAAATAGACACCCGAAAAGAGGTAATAGATGCCGACACAAGCGAATAGCGCCAGCGGATCGAGCCCATTGATGACAATCATTCCTATGCCCAAAGGCAGAATCGTGCCCAGATCCCCGAGGGCACCGGCGAGTTCCATGCGATTGAACTGATACTTAGCCACCCTTGCATCCCCCTGTGAAAATGAAGAGGTCTTCAGATAGTTCCTCTTCAACTCAAAGTGCCTGTGGTTGCGTTGACATATAGCATTTCATCACTACTAATTGAATATAAAAAAGGAGGGCGAAGCCCTATGGAAACCATGAAACTTTCAGTACCGAATATCAGCTGCGGCCACTGTGTCATGACCATTAAGAGGGAGCTGGGCGAGATCAAGGGGGTTTCAAAGGTGGAAGGGGATTCACAGAAAAAAGAGATCACTGTAGAGTGGAATCAACCGGCCACCTTGGACAAGATCAAATCGACCCTCAAGGAGATCAACTTCCCGGCTGCTGGATAGAGTGAAAAAATCGGCAGAAGTATTGGACTGAGGCATGGCTGACAAAACCATCACCATACCCTTAACGGGGATGAGCTGCGCCAATTGCGCACTGGCCGTTGAGAGAACCGTGAAAAGAGTTCCGGGCGTGAAGGCCGCAAGCGTGAATTTCGCCACGGAACAGGCGTCGCTCTCCTTCGATCCGGATCTAGTCCAAGTCGAGAAGCTTGTCGAGAAGATCCAGGACGCCGGGTATGGTGTGGCCAAGGCAACCGTGGACATCCCCGTGACCGGGATGACTTGCGCCAACTGCGCCATGACGATTGAACGAACCTTGAAAAAGAAAGTTCCCGGCGTGGTGAATGCGTCGGTGAATTTCGCCTCGGAGAGGGCGAGCGTCGAGTACATCCCTTCCCTGACCGGCATCGATGAGATGATTCACGCCATAGAAAGAGCCGGGTACGGCGCCATTCGACCTGACGACACCTTGGAAGGAGATGATGCGGAGCTTCAAGCCCGCCGTGCCGAGATCAAAGATCAGACGGCAAAATTCGCTGTGGGCCTGGTTTTCACTATTCCCCTGTTCATCCTCAGCATGGGAAGGGATTTCGGGCTCCTCGGTGCCTGGGCGCACGCCCCATGGGTCAACTGGCTTTTCCTGGTACTCGCCACACCGGTCCAGTTCTACACAGGGTGGGATTACTATTCCGGGGGTTTCAAGAGCCTCAGAAACCGAAGCGCCAACATGGATGTGCTGGTGGCCATGGGGTCGTCGGTCGCCTATATTTACTCTTTGGCTCTACTTCTCGTTCCCGCTTTCGGGCACCACGTTTACTTTGAGACCTCTGCGGTGATCATCACTCTGATCAAGCTCGGCAAGATGCTGGAGGCCAGGACAAAGGGAAGAACAGGCGGTGCGATTCGAAAGCTGATGAAGCTTCGTCCGAAAACGGCCTTCATCGAGGTGGACGGCCGGGAAAAGGAGATCCCCGTTTCTCAGGTGAGAATTGGAGATCGAATCATTGTACGTCCCGGTGAAGCCTTCCCGGTGGACGGGGCAGTGCTTGACGGAGAATCGAGCGTTGATGAGTCCATGCTCACGGGTGAGCCTATTCCCGTGGACAAGCAGGCCGGGGATTCTGTGGCGGCAGGCACCCTCAATGGTGAGGGGCGACTGAAAATTGAGGCCAGGAAAGTGGGCAAGGACACAGCCCTCGCCAGAATCATACGTCTCGTTCAGGAAGCCCAGGGGAGCAAGGCCCCTGTTCAGGCCCTGGCAGACAGGGTGGCCGCGGTTTTTGTCCCTTCCGTGATCGGCATCGCTCTCCTGACGTTCATCCTCTGGTGGATAATCGGAGGAGAGTTTGTGCCTGCCATGATCCGCTTGGTGGCTGTGCTGGTGATCGCGTGCCCCTGTGCTCTGGGGCTCGCGACCCCCACGGCAATTATGGCCGGAACGGGCAAGGGCGCTGAAAGAGGCATACTTTTCAAAAACAGTGAGGCGCTTGAACTGGCCTCCAAGCTCGACACCGTTGTTTTGGACAAGACAGGGACCATCACTGTAGGTAAACCCGCCGTGGTGGATGTGGTTTACCTGGACGGAAACTTCACCAACGAAAACGAATTCCTGAGACTGGCCGCTTCGGCAGAAAGAGGTTCGGAGCATCCTTTGGGACGGTCGATCGTGGCTGAAGCGACCAAGCGAGGGCTGTCCCTCTCGGAGCCGAAGTCTTTCAAAGCATCGAGAGGCCTCGGCATGAGTGCAACCGTGGACGGCCGACAGGTTCTAGCGGGAAAACCAGGCTGGTTCCTGGAGATGGGCTTAGACTTCGGCTCTCTGGAGCAAAAGATTTCATCGCTTCAGAACCAGGGTAAGACCGTGGTGGTCATTGCCGCGGAAAACAGGATCGCAGGCCTTGTAGCGGTCGCGGATCGGGTAAAGCCCGAGTCAAAGGATGCGATCGAATTCCTTCACAAACAGAATATTAAAGTCGTGATGCTCACGGGCGATAATTCCCGGACCGCACAGGCGATCGCCTCGGAAGTGAGCATCGACGAGGTGGTCGCAGAGGTCCGGCCTGAAGACAAGTCAGCAAGGATAAAAGAGTTACAGGAACAAGGGAAAAGAGTCGGGATGGTGGGAGACGGTATCAACGACGCTCCCGCCCTTGCTCAAGCGGATGTAGGCATGGCCATCGGCACAGGCACGGACGTGGCCATTGAGACCGGAGACGTGATCCTTGCGAGTGGAAGCCTTAGAGGGGTCCCCAGGGCCGTTGAGCTGAGCCGGGCAACGATGCGCACGATCCGTCAGAATCTCTTCTCGGCCTTCTTCTACAACGTCGTCCTGATTCCTGTGGCAGCGGGCGTTCTCTTTCCTTTCGAATTTCTCCCTTCCTATCTGAGACAGCTTCATCCGATTCTCGCGGCGTTTGCAATGGCCATGAGCAGCATCACTGTCGTGTCGAACAGTCTTAGGCTTTACAGGGCCAGGATTGATTAGCAGACAACACCACACCCTCCCCTTTGTCCCCTCCCATCGAGGGAGGGGAGAGCGTGAAGAGGGCAGGGCTCAGGAGAGGGTGGACAAAGGAAACAACAAAAAAATGAAAAATCTTAGGTTTATTGACCTAAGTCAAGGCACAGGTCGCGGTCATTCGATAAACTCCCTTTCAACCATGAAGAGAACCACTGATTCACTTTGAACCAAACATTTAATTGAAAGGAGAAAGTCATGTTTTGTTATCAGTGTGAACAAACGGCAAAAGGCGAAGGTTGCACCAAGATCGGTGTTTGCGGAAAACCGTCGGATGTGGCTGCGCTCCAGGATCTGCTGGTCCATGCGCTGAAGGGTTTGTCCCTCTACGCAGTGGAAGGACGAAAGGTCGGTGTGGTCGACAATGAGGCCAATGTGTTTACCTGCAAAGCCGCGTTTTCTACCTTGACCAACGTCAACTTCGATCCGGCGAGATTCCAACCCCTCATCAACCAATGCGTGCAACTGAGGGAAAACCTGAAGCAGAAGGTCAAGGCCGCTGGCGGTAAGGCGGATTTCACCGAAGGCCCCGCAACGTTCAAGCCGGCTGGTACGCTCGATGAATTGGTCAAACAGGGAGAGGCCGTGGGGCTCAAATCAGATCCCACGATCAACCCCGACATCCTTGCTCTGCAGCACACAACGCTCTTCGGCATCAAGGGCGTGGCAGCTTATGCAGACCACGCGGAGATCCTCGGGCAGAAGGATGACAAGGTTTACGCTTATGTCCATGAAGGCCTTGCCGCCATGTTGAACAAAAACCTGACCTTGAATGACTGGGTGGGGCTGGCCCTCAAATGCGGGGAGATCAACTTGCGGGCCATGGAACTGCTTGATGCGGGGAACACCGGGACTTACGGCCATCCGGCACCCACCAAGGTGCCCCTAGGTGCCAAGAAGGGGAAAGCCATCCTGGTGTCGGGCCACGACCTGAAGGACATGGAAACAATCCTGAAGCAGACCGAAGGCAAGGGAATCACCGTTTACACCCACGGGGAGATGCTGCCCACCCACGCCTATCCCAAACTGAAGAAGTACTCCCACTTCTACGGCCACTACGGCACAGCCTGGCAGAACCAGATCAAGGAATTCAGCCAGTTCCCCGGAGCGATCCTCATGACCACCAACTGCATCCAAAAGCCTCAGGGGGCCTACCACGACAATATCTTCACCACAGGTTTGGTGGGCTGGCCCGGAGTAAAACATGTGGACAACAAGGACTTTAGCCCTGTCATTCAAAAGGCTCTCGAATTGCCGGGGTTCGCGCAAGACAGCAACGGTAAATCCGTGATGTGCGGTTTCGGCCGGAACACGGTCATGAGCGTGGCGGACAAAGTGATTGCGGCGGTGAAGAGCGGCGCCATCAAACACTTCTTCCTGGTTGCCGGATGCGACGGTGCAAAACCCGGAAGGAACTACTACACCGAGTTCGTGGAAAAAGTGCCCAAGGATTCCGTGGTGCTAACTCTGGCGTGCGGCAAGTTCCGATTCTTTGACAAAGACCTGGGAGACATCGGAGGGATTCCAAGGCTTCTTGATGTGGGACAGTGCAATGACGCGTACTCTGCGATCCAGATCGCCGTGGCGCTTTCCAAGGCTTTTGGCGTGGGGGTCAATGAACTGCCTCTGTCCATGATCCTGTCCTGGTACGAGCAGAAGGCTTGTGCGATTCTGCTGACGCTGCTCTACCTCGGGATCAAGAACATCCGGCTGGGGCCCACCCTGCCGGCTTTCATTACGCCGAACGTGCTGGACGTGCTGGTGAAAAACTTCAACATTATGCCGATCAGCACCCCTGAGGCGGATCTGAAGGCTATTCTGGGATAGGTATCTCGCAGAGCGCACAGAGTAAACACCCCACTGATGGTTGTCCGACAACCTCAGAAATCCCTCCCCCTTGATGGGGGAGGGTAAGGGTGGGGGTTAAAAAGATGCAAACTATTTAACGGCTCCCTTGTTTCCCCCTCCCCTTCATCCCCTCCCACTAGGGGAGGGGAGAGCAGCTGTCGGACGGCCTTTCCGGGGGATCTCAACGGCAAAAACAAAGAGGAGAAAGGTGTCATGAAATGCCCTGGTCAGGACAGTCAGTATTGGAAGCCGGGCGCCATTTTCGAAACCAAGTGCCCGAAATGCGGCGCAGAGGTGGAGTTTTTCAAAGACGACTCGATGCGGCGCTGCGACAAGTGCGGCCACAAGTTTCTGAATCCGAGCCTCGACTTCGGCTGCGCCTCCTACTGCCAGTATGCGGAACAGTGCATTGGCAACCTTCCTCCTGAGTTGATCGCCCAGAAGGAGGACCTTTTGAAGGACCGCGTGGCGATCGAGATGAAACGCTATTTCAAAAACGACTTCAAACGCATCGGCCACGCAAGCCGCGTGGCGAGGTATGCGGACAAGATCGGGAAACAGGAAAGAGGAAACCTTGCGGTGATCCTGACCGCAGCCTACCTCCATGATATTGGAATCAAGGAAGCGGAACGCAAATACCAGAGCACGGCTGCGCACTACCAGGAGGAGGAAGGCCCGCCTATTGCCAGGGACATTCTGGAGAGGCTGGGCGCCAAGGCCGAACTGATCGATGAAGTGTGCGATATCGTTGGGCACCACCATCATCCGAGGCTTGAGGAGTCCACCAACTTCAAGTGTCTTTACGATGCGGATTTGATCACCAACCTGGAAGAGAACCACCAGGAGAGCCCCATGGGGGCGGCGGAACTCGGAAAGGTGCTGGCGAAATCGTTCTTGACGGAGAGCGGGAAGCAACTCGCGGGAGAAGTTCTGCTGCGGCCTGCAGTGCATTGAGCGCCTGAGATCCGAATTTGGGAGCTGTTGAGAAGAAAAGAAGGAGAAAAAAATGAACGTCAAACGGAAGATCATAAGAATCGACGATGAGTTGTGCGACGGATGCGGGGTTTGCGTGCCTTCATGCGCGGAAGGGGCGATCGAGGTCGTGGACGGGAAGGCGAGGGTCGTGGCGGAGAAATACTGCGACGGTCTGGGCGCCTGCCTGAGAGAATGCCCCAAGGGGGCGCTCACCGTCGAGGAACGGGAGGCTGAGGAGTTTGACGAAAAGGCTGTAGAAGACTATCTCGCCTCCAGGGAAAAGGAAGAGCCGGGTCACGACATTCCCATGGCCCAGGCATGTCCCTCCGCAAGGCTCCAGACCTTTGTTCCAAAGCATCCGGCCGAAGAAACGGCCGCTCAGGCATCCGCCCTTTCGCACTGGCCTGTGCAGATCAACCTCGTGCCTCCGACTGCGCCGTTCCTGAAAGGAGCCGACCTCCTCATCGCAGCAGACTGCGCTCCGGTGGCCTATCCCAATTTTCACAGGGATTTTCTGAAGGGGAAGGCGGTGATGGTCGGCTGTCCCAAGTTCGACGATGTGCAGGGTTATGTAGACAAGTTCACAGATATCTTCCGATCCGCCAATATCAAGAGTGTTACGGTGCTGGACATGGAGGTGCCCTGCTGCTCCGCTCTGCCGAAAATCGTCAAGCGCGGGATGGAGTTGGCCGGAAAGAGCGTCCCGCTGGAAGAGGTCGTGATCAGCGCCAGAGGAGAGATCCTCAAACGGGAGGAGGCTGCGTAGGAAAACCTTCCCTGGCCGGAAAGGGAACACGCAGGCCGAAAGCCTAGCTCACAATGACGATAGATACGTCTTTGACGGAGTGCAGGACTTTCTGGGAAACGCTTCCCATCACGAACTCTTTGATGCCTGAGAGGCCTCTCCGGCCCATGACGATCGTTTCATGCCCCGACTCCGCTTCGGCGACGATGTCCCTGGCGATTCCTTTCTTCTTGGCCTGAACCTTGACCGTGATCTTTTCTTTCTTGAACCCGGCCTTCAGCAGGACATCCCTAGCCCTGTCTGCCGCGGCTTGGATGAGTTCTTTTTTCTTGTCTTCCAGAGAACAGAACACATTTCGCTGAGACCAGAAGTAGGGTGTCAGCTCAGGGCTGTTGATGTTACAGAGCATCTGGGTGTCCGGGATCACGCTGAACAGGGTTACCTCGTGATCCGGGCTGAAGTTCTTCGAAACGTACTCGACCGCCCTCGCGGCGTTGTCGGAGTCGTCTAGAGCGACCAGCACTTTGGGTAGGGATGCCATGGCTGTCCTCCTTTTGTTTGGTTGTCACCTCACTCCCTTCGTATACTATCAAGAAACATTCAATAAACCATGTCAAGGGAAAACAATACGGCTTGACCGTACGTCCTATCTACCCTATATTTAACGTCATTCAGGAGGCCCTGGACATGGAGAACAAAACGCAGAGAAATCTTGCTTATGCCTTTGCCGCGGAATCCAAGGCGTCGGTCAGGAACGATGCCTTTGCACGAAAGGCGGATGCCGAAGGGTATGCCGGCATTGCAAGGCTTTTCAGAGCGGTTTCTGAAGCGGAGTCGGTCCATGCCCGGCGCTATCTCTTGTTGATGAGGGGCAAGATCGGAAGCACTGAGGAGAACCTGGAGGCCGCCTTTCAGAGCGAAATCAAAGCCAATGTGGATGAATATCCCAACCTGATCAAGGAAGCTACCGACGAGGGAGAGGAAGCGGCTCTGAAAGCGTTTTCCCATGCGAGAGACGTGGAAGACAGGCATGCAGAGCTCTACAAGAAGGCGATGAACGACATGCTGTCTGAACGGGAAACGATCTATTACGTGTGCCAGGTCTGCGGGTATGTGGCTGAGGACGAAGCCCCTGAAAACTGCCCAGTCTGCGGGGCTGTGAAGGGGAAGTTCAAGAAGATCGAGTGATGGGCCATGGCTAAAGACTTCTACGAAATTCTGGGCGTTAAAAAAACGGCATCCGAGGAAGAAATCAAGAAGGCTTACCGGAAGCTTGCCCGGAAATGGCACCCGGATGTCAACCCGGGCAAGAAGGAAGCAGAGCAAAAATTCAAAGAAATATCTCAGGCCTACGATTGTCTCGGCAATGCAGAAAGAAAAAAGCTCTACGACGAATTCGGAGAAGACGGCCTCCGCACGGGCTTTGACGCTGAAAAGGCGAGAGAGTACAAACAGTGGGGTGCTTATCAACAGCAGCAGGCGCGGGAGAGGGGAGGAGAGCCTTTCGGCCGTTACCACAGGTACGAGGACATCTTTGGGGACCTGTTTGGTTTCAGCGGCGGTTCTTCAGAGCCCGGTGCCGCGACTGTTGCAGGAAGGGATGTCGAGCATGAGATGACGATCGATCTCGTCTCCGCCCTGAAGGGGTTTGAGACAAACCTCGCGATGCAGAAACCGGTCACGTGCGGGGCGTGCAATGGGAGTGGAACCGATCCCAAGGCCACCCTTTCCACCTGCAGTGCGTGCGGCGGATCAGGCCGGCTCAATATAGCCCAGGGCCCCATGCAGTTCACCAAGGCCTGTCCACGCTGCAAAGGACATGGCAAGGTGGGAAAACCGTGCAGCCAGTGCGGCGGAAGCGGGCAAGTGATCGGCACAGAGACCATTCGGGTCACCATACCGCAAGGGGTGAAAGAAGGGTCCAAGGTGAGGGTGGCCGGAAAAGGGGAACCCGGTTTTTATGGCGGGCCGGCCGGTGATCTTTATCTCATCATCCACATCGAGCCCCATCCCATTCTCAGGAGAGAAGAGGACAATCTCCTCATGGACGTTCCGGTCACGGTGAGGGAAGCCATCCTGGGAGGCACGATCACGATTCCCACTATAGAGGGGGAGGTCAACCTCAAGGTTCCTGCAGGAAGTCAAAGCGGTCAGACGCTCAAACTGAAAGGCAAGGGCGCCATGAACCCCAAGACCAAACAGCGGGGAGATTTGATGGTCAAGCTCGTGGTTAAGGTTCCAAAAACCGAGGACCGTGAGATTATTGAAGCAGTCCGGAAAATGGACAGGTATTACGAAGAAGACGTCCGAAAGGCTCTTCGCTTCTGAAGATTCACTTCCCTCTTTTCAAGCGGCCCTGAAACTCCTGGGCCAGATCATCCAGAATTTCATCAAACTGCCTCCTCATTTCAAACATCATCTGCCTCATTCGCAGGATGACTTCTACTCCAGGCAGGTTGACTCCCATGTCTTCCACCAGGGCTTTGACCAGTTTGAGCTTTTCAAGTTCCTCAATCCGGAAGACCTTTGCAGGAGACCCCTCCCGGCACACCGGACAAAGGAGTTCCTCTTCTTCGAGATCAGAAAGAAACCCTTCGTCCACCTCGAAAATCTCCATCACCTCAGTGACTGTCCAGAATTTCTTGTCCATCGTGGGTCGTCCGGTTAAGGGTTAAGAGACTTCGGAGCCTTATCGCTCGGCGTTCCCAGCAGGGCTTTCAGTTCCTCTCCGTCGATCTTTTCTTTTTCCAGAAGGACCTCCGCCCCTTTGTCCATCACGTCTTTCTTCTCTCCGAGGATGTCCAAAGCCCGCTTGTATTGAACCGAAATGATCTCCTTTATCTCTTTGTCGATCATCTCTGCCGTAGCTTCGCTGTATTCGCCCCCGGCCGGCATCCCTGCTTCGATAAAGAGGGGTCTCTTCTCCCGGGAAAAATAAACCTGCCCGATGGTCACACTCATGCCGTACTCCTTGACCATGCTCCGGGCGATGTCCGTGGCCTTGGAGAGATCATTGTGTGCTCCCGTGGAGATATCTCCGAACACGATCTCCTCGGCCGCCCGCCCTCCCAGAAGGGTGGCAATTTTGTTCAGGAGTTCTGTCTTCTTCATCAGAAAACGATCTTCTGTGGGCACCTGCATGGTGTAGCCCAAGGCGGCAATGCCTCGAGGGATGATGGAAATCTTCTGGACCGGGTCTGTGCCGGGCAGCGAGAGAGCCACCAGGGCGTGTCCCAGTTCGTGGTAGGCCACGATTTTTCGTTCCTCCGGGTTGATCAGGCGGTTCTTCTTCTCCAAACCGGCCATGACCCTTTCGACCGCCTCCTCGAATTCCGACATGGTGACCTCTTTCTTTCCCCTGCGCACAGCGAGGAGAGCCGCCTCGTTCACGAGATTGGCGAGGTCTGCACCGACCATTCCGGGGGTCATGGAAGCGATTTTTTCGATGTCCAGATCCTTGGCTATTGTGACCTTTTTGAGATGGACATTGATAATTTCCTCCCGTCCTTTCTTGTCCGGACGATCCACCAGAATGTGCCGATCAAATCGACCGGGCCGCAGCAGCGCAGGGTCGAGGATTTCCGGCCTGTTGGTGGCGGCCATGAGGATCACCCCCACCTTCGGGTCAAAGCCGTCCATCTCCACGAGAAGTTGGTTCAGGGTCTGTTCCCGCTCGTCGTGGCCTCCGATGTTACCGAAACCTCTGGCCTTTCCTAGAGCATCCAGTTCGTCGATGAAAATGATGCATGGCGCTTTCTGTTTGGCCTGTTCGAAGAGATCTCTCACGCGCGCTGCGCCAAGACCCACAAACATCTCCACAAACTCGGAACCGCTCATGCTGAAGAAAGGCACGTGGCTTTCTCCGGCCACAGCCTTGGCCAAAAGCGTCTTGCCTGTTCCGGGAGGACCGACGAGCAAAATGCCCTTCGGCATTTTGCCGCCCAGTTGCGTGAACCTTCCGGGTTCTTTCAGAAAATCGATTACCTCCACGAGTTCCTGCTTTGCCTCGTCCACACCGGCCACGTCATTGAAGGTGACGTCGAGCTCGTTTTGCATGTAGATTTTTGCCTTGTTTTTGCCCAG
>Ga0105100_10001995_pt1 | contig 11922 bp, 12 predicted proteins | sample PPLLak12cMay2015_2_FD_87033 | JGI IMG/M metagenome (GOLD analysis project Ga0105100, IMG submission 87033) | Freshwater sediment microbial communities from Prairie Pothole Lake near Jamestown, North Dakota, USA - PPLs Lake P8 Core (1) Depth... | ecosystem: Environmental > Aquatic > Freshwater >... | reverse complement strand
GGTTGATGAAGTCATCGCGGTCAGAGATGATGATGCAATTGAGATGGCGCGCCAAATGGCTAGAAAAGAAGGTTTGCTTGTTGGTATTTCGGCTGGCGCTGCAACTTACGCAGCATTGCAGGTATCTCGTCGCTTAGAAAATGAGAACAAAATCATAGTCGTTATCCTTCCAGATACAGGCGAGCGTTATCTAAGTACGGCACTATTTCAGCAGCCTGGGGATTGTGGTAATGTCGTTTAACAAGATGCTGTGAAGTCATTGTACATTAGAATTATACCTGACAAGTAGATTATCCAAACTATGTCGCGCGCGACCCGGAAAATCGCCCTTTAAAGTTTCGATAGAATACTTGTGCCGCGAGGATTCGCTGCGACCTTCAGTTGACTCGCGCGTAGACATTAAAAACCAATTTATAACACAGTTATATTTTTATATTGGGGAAACTATTCATCATACATCCAAAATTGTAATTGGAAAGTGCGAGAAATGAAGGATGAAAAATCAATTCTCTACGTACAAACAAGCGATAACCCAGAAAGACAATACTCGCCCTTGGTCCTAGCCCAGACGGCAAAAGCCATGGGTCTCAATCCAAAAGTGTATTATCTTGGGCAAGCACTCAGAGTTTTGCTACCTGGGGCAGCAGAAAAAATAAAAATAGGAAGCTTTCCAAGCGTCGCGGATATGCTCAACAAAACTATGCAGATGGGCATTGAAATCTACGTGTGTGAAGCATCCAAGCAGATGCTGGGATGGGAGAAAATTACCTTAATCTCCGGCCCAAAAATTGTTGGCGCTGCCACACTCAACGACTTAGCCCTCAGTGCTGGCGCAACGATGTGGTTCTAGAAAAGCCAATTTTCTCTGATCAAGCAACCTTCTTGATTTAGGGGGGATACTCATGGATTCAAAAACTGAAAAGAAGCTAGATTGCATAGGCTTGTACTGTCCTGAACCAGTTTTCAGAACAAGAATGGCACTGGACGAGATGGAAGTTGGCGAAACCTTGGAGGTTTTTGCAGATGATCCAGCAGCAGAATCCGACATTCAAAATCTAGTGAAGCACTTGGAACAGGAAATAGTCAGCAGCAAGAAAGAAGTAGACACAATCCGCATAACAATCAAGAAGATAAAGTAAGATGAAGATAACAGGGTTATCCCCTCTGATAAAGAGTTGTTGAATGCTGTAATGTTAAGAAATATCACAGAGGAATGAGAGTATGTCAGAGCGAAAACTTGTAAACATGAATTACGGAGCAGGGAAACCAGTTGACCCTCGCGTGATTGAGGCAATGCTTCCATACATGGAAACGTCATTCGGCAACCCCTCGTCACTTAGTCTCCATGGTCAGGAGGCGAAACTCGCGCTGACCGAAGCAAGAAAGAAAATCGCAGAATTGGTAAACGCTGAAAGGCCAGAATCCGTAATTTTCACTTCAGGAGCTACTGAAAGCAATAACTTGGCAATCAAGGGTGTTGCCAACCGAAACAAAAACCGAGGCACCCACGTCATCACATCCAAAATAGAACACATGTCAGTGGTTAACCCTGTAAAATTCCTAACGACTAGAGGCTTTGAAGCCGCTTTCATTCCGGTTAACAGCTACGGTTTCCTTAGCACGGAAAGCTTAGAGAAAGAAATGAACGACAAAACAGTTCTCGTTTCAATAGTCTATGCAAACAGCGAAATAGGAACAATCCAACCAATAAGAGAAATCAGCAAAATTGTCCATGGAAAGAATGCTTATTTACACGTTGACGCCACCGCGGCAGCTGGTTTGGTGCCGATTGATGTGCGAGAAGAAGGAATAGATCTCCTCACACTTTCCTCCAATGATATTTATGGACCAAAAGGTGTTGGAGCCCTGTACGTTAAAGAAGGCGTTAGTTTGGAACCCTTGTTTCAGGGTGGAGGACAGGAAAGCGGTGTCAGATCGGGAACTGAGAACGTCAATGGCATAGTAGGTTTTGGTAGAGCTGCGGAAATAGCAAAATTGGAAATGAAGAAAGAAGGCGAGCGTTTGATAGGATTAAGAGATAGTTTGATTCGAGGGTTGACGGAGCCAATTCCATATGCATTCCTTAACGGTCATTCAACTGAGCGACTGCCGGACAATGTCTCTGTCAGGTACAGCTTCATAGAAGGCGAATCAATGCTCTTGAGTTTGGAAATGATGGGTGTTGTAGCCTCATCTGGTTCAGCCTGCACATCAAAAACTTTGGAGCCATCTCATGTGCTTCTGGCAACCGGGCTGAAACATGAGGAAGCCCATGGCTCGTTAATGTTGACGTTGGGAAGGCAAAACACTCAAGAGGAAGTAGACTATGTGATAGGATTGATGCCGGGGATAGTTAAGAGGTTAAGGGCTATTTCGCCTTTGACTCCGAAGGAGTTGAAAGAGTAATGTATACAGACAAAGTAATGGAACATTTTAAGAACCCCCGTAATATGGGTGAGATAGCTGACGCTGACGGCGTTGGCACTGTTGGAAATCCAGTATGTGGCGACTTGATGAGCATTTCTATCAAAGTAAAAGATAACCGGCTAGCTGACGTGAAGTTCAAGACTTTCGGCTGCGGCGCAGCCATAGCAACAAGCAGTATGACAACAGAGCTGGCTAAAGGAAAGACTCTGGAAGAAGCAATGAAGATAACCCGCGCGGACGTAGCAGGTTCTCTAGGCGGTTTGCCTCCGGTGAAAATGCACTGCTCAAACCTAGCCGCAGATGCGTTGCATGAAGCAATAAAAGACTTTTACAAGAAACAGGAAGCTAAGAACGAGGTGAAAAAATGAAGCCAAAAGCTTTCCAATGCGAATACTGCAAAACAGACGTTTCCTCAGAACCCTGCAGGCTAGCGAGCATCAAGACCGTGATTGATGGCAAAGAATACGTTTTCTGTTGCTCAAGCTGTGCCCAGCAGAGCAAAGAGGCCTTGACAAAGAAAAAGTAAATCTTGCCACGCAATAGTGCACCGGTCGCGTTCAACATTAGAGGATTCTTCAAAAGTTCGCGGGAAAATTTTGTGTCTTTGACGCAATGCATAAGTGGTTCCTTTTTTGTAGGGGTACATATGAAAAAAAATGCAAAAATAATGATCACAAAAGATGGCCCATACCTTGTTTCCGGAGGCTTGCCCATTGACAAGCAAATTATTGAGATAGGAGAAGAGAATGAGCCTAAGATTTGGGTCGAAGGCAAGAAGGTTCCGGCTGGCGAGACATGTGCACTATGTCGTTGCGGAGGATCAAAAAACAAGCCATTCTGTGATGGCACACATGCGAAAATTGGGTTCAATGGTAAGGAAACTGCAAGCAGAAAAGCTCATGACAAGCAAGCTCAGGTTTTAGACGGGCCCACTCTGAGACTCAAAGATGCATCAGCGTTGTGCGCTGCTGCTAGATTCTGTCACAGGGGAGGAGGAACTTGGGAGCTTACTTATCATTCTGACGAAACTGCACCCAGGGAATTAGCCATCGAAGAGGCATGCAACTGCCCATCTGGAAGGCTAGTTGAATGTGACAGAAAAACCGGTAAAGTACTCGAAAAGAAGTTTGAGAGGTCAATAAGCCTGGTGGAGGACCCACAAAACAAAGTGAGTGGCCCAATTTGGCTCAGGGGTGGAATACCCGTTGAGTCTGCAGATGGAACAGCATACGAGGTTCGCAACCGTCAGACGCTTTGCCGATGCGGCAAATCCAAAAATAAACCCTTCTGCGATACCTCCCACATAGATGCGGGATTCAATGACGGCGACGAATCTTTAAGATGAGCTAAGAACCAGAGAGAGGTATTCGACAAGAAAGAGCTATGACTCACTATTTTTCAGTGAGTTCCTTGAGTTGTTTTTTGTTTAGGCCAATGCCTGGTTTTGCATCTAGACGTTTGTGCACTTTTCCTTTTTTGAACATTATCACTGTCGGATAGTATTCTATAGCGTATTCTTCGCAGACTTCAGGTTCCTCATCGACGATGACACTTATACATTCTTCTGGATTATTCTCTGAATATTCTTCAAAGATTGGCAAGAACCGTTGGGAGAAAGGACACCAAGATGCGTAGAAGAGAACAAACGCCTTGTCTTTGCTTTCTATTTCGTTGCTTAAGGTGCCTTTTTCTTTGCTTTTTGATACTTGTTCTCTAGATTTGCTCATGAAAGTTCACCTAAATGCGTTGTTTCATTCAAGTTTTGCTGGTTTGTGACTCTTGATGAATGTTCCCTCGTCAAGTTCTTGAAACGCTCTGTCTAGCTCTTCCTCTGTATTCATGACGATTGGTCCTCTCCAGGCCACAGGCTCCTTCAATGGTTCTCCTGAGACAAACAAGAGCCGCGCCCCGTTTTTCGAAAACAATTTTACTAAATCACCCCCACCGAAAACGGCACACTGCCCATTCTTTACCTCCTTGCCGCGAGCTTCTATCGATCCATCAACTATGTAAGCAAAGACAGCGAGGTCCCCAGGTACGATATGCTCGAAGGTTTGAACGGCGGCCAACTCAACATCAAAGTACTCTATGTCGACGGAAAGGTCTCGAACCGGGCCTTCTGTCCCGTCGATTTTGCCTGCAACAACCTTGATCTTTTGACCGTTCTTCTGGATTAGGGGGATTTGTTCTTTTTCAATTCCTCTGTATTTTGGATCGATCATCTTCTTTTTCGAAGGCAAATTCACCCAAAGCTGAAACCCCTGCATCTGGCCATCGTATTTCCGGGGCATTTCTTGATGGATAATGCCTGAGCCTGCAGTCATCCACTGCACATCTCCCGCTTTTATCACGCCCCTGTTGCCTATGCTGTCGCCGTGTTCAACTTCTCCTGTCCACATGTAGGTGACGGTTTCCAATCCCCTGTGAGGATGCCAAGGAAAACCTCCCATATAGTCTTCAGGGTTTTCTGAGCCAAAGTGGTCCAAAAGCAAGAAAGGGTCAAGTGTAGATTTGTCGTCATTACCTAAAACTCGTTTGAGTTTGACTCCTGCACCTTCAAGGGTTGAGCGCCTGTCCAAAATCTCTTGCACTCTTCTTTCCAAAACTTCACCTTACACTGACTTACCTGTCAGGAACTAAATATTCATTTTCCTAAGACAACACAAGCTTAGCCAAAACTTAGCAACGAAAAAAGCAAGCCTGCTCAATGGGAAAATAGTTTGACAGAACCCAATCATTCCAATTAGCAGAGTAGGCGCTATTCTGTTTTTGTTAGTTTCCGTTTGCGTACCGGTTTTCCGATTGAGAATGATGTTCCTATGTGCTTCCCGACTTTGCGATAGGACATATTTGGCAAGCTCCAGACAAGCGGCTTCACTTTTTCAACATCTATCATCTTGTTTCCATCAAGTACACTTTGGTGAGCTTTAACATCCAAGATTTCGCCAATAAACTCCGTGTGTAACCCAATTTCAACTATCTTAATGACTTTGCACTCTAGAACCATTGGAAACTCCTTAACGTACGGTGCATCAACTAGGTCACTCTTCACGGGGGTAAGCTTTGTTGTTGAGAACTTGTTCGTATCTTTTCCAGAAATAATGCCAAAATAATCTGCCTCTTTGACGTATGCTTCTGAGGGGATGCTAATCGTAAATGCCTTACGTTCCATAATGTTACCGTAGGTGTACGTAGCCTTCCTCAGAGAAACATAGACGCAGGGGGGTTTAGAACAACAGACTCCTGCCCATGCAGCAGTCATAACATTTGGTTTTCCCTCATGGTCGTAGGTGCCTACTACCCAAACGGGAGTCACAGGAGCAAGAGTATTAGCGCCTAGAGATATCATAGAGACCGCCTAACAGTCCCTAAATTCGAATCCGATCCTCAATTTTAAGCTTTGCGTGTGAAAAATGTTTTTGCATAGCTGCCTAGTGTAAGTCATTGGTAGAATCCGGCATTTCATAGCGTGCGCGGTCGATCGATTGGTGTAAAATTGTTCGAAATATATAGTAGCATTGGCTTTAATCCTTCGGCTACAAACAGTTTCGTCCGGGGTGATGATCTCGCATTTACATGGACTTTATCATCCAAACAGTGAAGCCAAAGGCCTCGCTCGACTAAAGTTTAAAACCTTCCTGCAAGAGCACTATCCACTTTTAGGAATTCTCCTCGGTTCCGCTTTGATTTCAATGTCCCTTGGACCGTACTCCAGCTGGGATTCGCAATTGGAGTTCTCCGCCGCCGTTGGAGTAGTGAAATGGGGATTCCCTTACACCGAATACGGAATTATGATTAACATGCAACCGTTCGGGTTCTACGTTGACGCCTTTTTCCTATGGATTTTCGGCGCATCTTACGAAACCGCGGTCGCAGTAACCACCATGTTTGCACTCGGATGCGTCTTTCTCACTTACAAAGTAGGCAAGGTCTTGTACGGAAAGAAAACAGGGCTGTTCGCAGCAGCTCTTCTTGCCCTGACACCTTGGCATGTGATAATGTCTAGAGTCTTTCTCATCGACGTCCAATGCCTCTTCTTCAGCTTGCTCTACCTGTACATTGGGATTCTGGCGATACGCAAGAGTTCAAACGGGCTCTATTTTGCGGCAGGTTTAATCTTCGGTTTTGCCCTTCTAACAAAACTCTTCGCCGTATTCATGCTGATTCCACTATTGCTCATCTACGTCTATTCGAGACCGAAAAACCCGTTGCGAACCTTACTGAGCTTTCTCCTATTTGCTCTTCCTGCTTTCTTTATCCAATATCTCTGGTACGAGCCCATTTCGGGACGCGGCTTACCTTCCATTCTCAATCATGATGACTTCTGGATAAAACTGCCAAGCGGTTTTGCTCCTTCACCTTTCTTCAGTCTGAACTTTTTCAGCGAAGCCCTAGGCATCTTCTTTGTCCTCGGATACTTGTTTGCACTGCCCGTCATGTTTTTTCAGAGAAAAAAATTCTCTAAGTCTATGTTTTTGGACCTGACCCTTTCTGCAGCTGTCATTACCGTTGTCGGCTTCAATTCTTATCTGGTCTTCGGATATGATCTGTTAATTCCTTATGTAAATTCCATCAAATATGACTATCCGATTTTGCCATTGTTCTGTTTGCTGGCTGCCTCAGCCGCCAAAAGTTGTTTTGTCATTTCTAAGAACAGAGACACAGGCGGAAAGAGGCATGAATTGATAGTATATTTGGCTGCAATAGGTCTCTACTTCATGCTCGTGTCTTTGATTTTCAATTTTCTGTCTCTAAAAACAATGCTTGAGGAAAGTTGGCTGACGTTCAATGTGCCTGGCGGATTAATTTACTCTTTTGAAAGTCTTGTGGCAGGTTTTGACAGCGCCCAACTTTGGGGTTTTCAACTTATCGGGTTCTTGCTGATCAATCTTGGGCTTCTGTTTGGTAACAGATCCAATTTGCAGTCTTTGTTTTCAGCGTTTTGAGAATATCCGCGCAGAGTTCCATATTCACGATAGTGCATGGCTGTTTCCAAATTTGCTTGCAATGTATTTGATGCATCTCGATATGTTCAATCTGTGCATATTGACAGCTGCTTGAGACGTTAAAGCATGGCAAGAACACAGAATTGATATTGAAATGTTACTTTCGCCAATCCCACAAGACTGTGCTACCCAAGATCCACCAAAAGCTTCAAAGTTGATGCTATACTTAGGCGTTAGAACTAGGAAAACCTAACTTACTAGCAGGCACACTCTACAATGGGAGGGAGGCTATGGAAGTCAAGACTATGAATAGCTCTGAAATTTCTAGGAAGACCGCATTCACAGCTATACTTGCATTGGGGATCGTGAGCATGCTAGGCGACATAGTTTATGAGTCGGGCAGAGGGATCGCCCCTGACTATCTGCTTTTTCTTGGTGCTTCAGCTCTCCTAGTTGGCATAGTTAGCGGTGCAGGAGAATTCTTGGGCTACGCCGCGAGGCTCATCAGCGGAAGCTTATCTGACAGGAGCAAAGCTTATTGGCTTTTCATCTTTGCTGGGTACGGTTTGATATTCGCAATACCGCTAGTAGGTTTCGCATACAGTATTGAATTAGTAATTGTTTTGCTTCTATTAGAAAGGCTTGGCAAAGCGTTGAGGTCTCCGTCAAGAGACACGGTCGTTTCCATAGTCAGCAAAAACGTCGGTTCGGGAAAAGCGTTTGGTCTTCACGAAGCCATCGACCAGATAGGCGCCATTATTGGTCCATTAGTTTTTAGTGGGATATTGTTTTACACCGCAAATAGTTATCCTGCCGCATTTGGAATGCTTCTAATTCCATTTGCTTTGATGGTGATAGCACTGGTTTACGCTTACAAGAGAGTAGGCAAAAACGTAGATTTGGAAGTTAGAAACGCCAAGGGCGAGAAAGCTCCGCTTGGTCGCCACGGATTTTGGGTTTACTGTTTAGCGGTTTTCCTGAACACTTTAGGGCTTATTCCTGTTGCTCTTGTCCTCTTTTCTGGATCTTCGATTCTTCAGCCGCTGGGCCAGTCTTGGATGGTGCCTCTTCTCTACGTTGTAGTGCAGGCGGTTGACGCGCCTATGGCGTTGGTTTCCGGTCACCTGTTCGATAAGTTGGGTATGAAGATTCTTGGTCTTCCATTCGCATTATCGGTTTTCCCTGTCGTTTTTGTGTCTTTTGGCAGTTTTGTAGGAGTCATTGGAGCATGTGTAATGTTCGGTCTTGTGTTAGGCATGCAAGAGTCGATTTACCGCGCTGCCGTATGCGAGTTTATTCCACTGTGCAAAAGAGGAACTGCCTACGGCGTTTTTAACACAGTTTTGGGTTTAGGTACGCTGGCAAGTGGAGTAGTGTTTGGCTTCCTTATCGACAGTGGAAACTCAACTATGGTTCTAGTCGGGTTTGCTTTGTTGCTACAAGTTAGCGCCATTATAGCCCTGAGCCGAGCAACCAGCGCGCGCTTGCCGGAATGCTTCTTGGACCTTACGCCTTCGGTGCCCTCATAACAGTAAACGGCGCGCACTTTAGTCATTGAAATTCGGAGAAGGCTCGCGAGCACTTACTTGCTGAAGAAATGTACTGGCGAGAGTCGTACTAACCAGTGTAGTTGAGAACTCATGGTGGTGGCGGAGGTGGTAGAGGAGGTGGCTGCGGAGGCTGTTGTGGGGAAGATGGCTGATTCGAGCTTGGATCCGTGTCGTCTTTCTTCTTTTGCGTTGGTTGCAGTTTGCGTCTCAGACGGAGTACAACCGTCGCAAGCACAACCGTGGCTGCTACAATGGCTGCTACGATTATCAAGGTTGAATTGTGTATGCCAAAGGTGGTATTTGCAGGAGTTGATGTTGGTTTAGGAGTAGGAGTGGGATTGGAAGAGGGTGTTGGTGTGGGGCTGTCTGTTGGTGTAGGCGTTGAGGTTGTTGTTGGTGTCGGAGTGGGGGTTGGTTCTGGCGAAGGGGTAGGTGTAGCTGTCGGGTTGGGTGTTGGAGATGGCGCGAATATTATAGCGAAGTTGCCGTCACTCTCATCTGAGAGTCCTCCGCCGGTTATCCTGATCTTGTAGTCGGTTCCAGGCATCATCACAGAAGGAATGTCCCAGTAGAGTACACAAGGTTCATCCTCGCCTGGCGCGCCAGAGATGAGCTTGTTTGGGGTTCCATCCTTCAATAATTCAATCTCGACTTCTGTTTCAACATCTCCTTCATAAGTCCAATTCCAACTTATTCTCTGATATGTTCCCATCATCCAGCTTTCCCCTCCATTGGGACTCGTGACAGTCAGACCGCGCACGCGCAGTGTTATTGTGGCTGAATAAGTCGGGCTTATCAGTCCAAGTTTGTCTTTGACTTGGTACCTGACTGTTTTAGCGCCGTTGCCGGCTGTTAAAGTCCATGCTTTAGATGCTGTGGGGTTTTCCCAGGTTTCATTGTCCCAGACGGCGTCGTTGCTGTACCTGACCTTATCCACGCCTGACCCGCCGTCAGCATTATTTAAGGATAAAGTTACTGAGCTTGAATTTGTGTAGGTTGCGCCTTCGTTAATACTAATTGAGCCTGTCGGAGCAGTAGTATCCAGAACTATGCTATCAGAGTATGGTTTCGACTCAAGATCAGCAGAATCCTTGTATTTTACATGAACAGACTTGGAGCTGTCACCGTCACTGAGCGTATATGCTTTTGAGGTAGCATAAGCTTCCCAAGGACTCCAAGCAGAACCATCCGTGGAGAAAGTCATTTGAGAAATCCCATTAGCATCGCTGGCTGAAAGCGACAGTGTGACAGTAGTGGAATTTGTGTAGGTTGCGCCTTCGTTAATACTAATTGAGCCTGTCGGAGCAGTAGTGTCTAGTAGGATTGTGTCAGAGTACACGTCGCTGTTTGAGTGCCAAAATCCCCAAATGCTGACTTGAAATTGGAAATAGACCGTCTTTTGTTCATCGCTCGGCGTAAGTGCCCATTCCTTAGTCTCTGTGGGTGTTTCAAAGGGCAAAGTTGAATCGTCTTTTGAAAATGGCGTATTACTACACCGGTACCCAGTTATTTCCTGATCATCCGTTGTTGCAGCGGTCAGATATAAAGTCACAGATGTTGATGTTGTGTAAACATCCCCGTTGTTAATGCTAATACTGCCGGTTAGAGCAGCCTCAACTGTTTGACCTAGAGAGCACCAAATCACAAAACTAGTCAAAAAGAACAATAAAAACAGCGAATTTCTTCTTAACATTTGAACATTACTTTTCCAATCCGAGTTATCGAAAGAAATACGTTGTTGAAAACAATACTTAAAGGTTTATAGAACTATCATCTATGCAGAGCGAGCAGTCTAAAGAAAGTCTATAGCGAAAATCATTGGCCCATTGCCTTTTTTTATAACGTGAAAAAATCGAGTGTATTTTTTGTCTCGCCTGATTTTCCCTATGAAGTTGCTTTTGACCATCGGTGCTGCAGCGGAAGCCCGCGCGTTAGCATTTTGTCTAGATTTTAGCTAAGGAAAAAAGTGTCATTAAAGCAGGCTAATGTTTCCCTATTACCTAAGGTGCACGCTGTCAGGACTGCTCCTGCTATCAGCACAACCTCTGCATAACCTCTGTTTCCCAACCTGTAGCAGTGGTAACAAGCGTAACCAAAGTTGCGACGACAATAACGAAACCCATAATGCATTTACTGTTCGATACTTTCTTCGACGCATATTCTTCAAAGCGTAAGAGTGCGGTATCACTTCAATAGCGCGCGTGCTTGTTCCTAAATTCGTTTCAGATAAAGTTTCGTGTCTCTCTGTCGGAGTGAATGTCTCGCAGGAGAAGAAAAACAACACGCCATTTTCCGAGAAGCACAACCGTTTTTCTTTCACATACTCTTCCAAGAAGTTTCAAAACAGGCAGGCGCATTTTAAGGCGAGGTTATACACTGCCTCCAAACAGAATGGCTCATCGCTTGGCGACATAGTTGGGTAGAGCAAATTAAAATACTTCAAGCTTGAATGTGCCTTTAAAAAGAGGGGGAGAAACCGATGGCTTTAGACGCGGTCTTAAGAGGAACAGTAACCATTTGCATCTTGGTTTTTTCAGCTAAGGTTCTGGGCGAAGTTTTCTCATGGAGAAAAATTCCCTCGGTTCTGGGAGAGTTGCTTGCCGGAATGCTCCTTGGACCTTACGCCTTCGGTGCCCTCATAACAATAAACGGCGCGCCTCTAATAGAAACAAACGAAATTGTCTTAGCATTCGGGGAAATCGGAGGTATTCTGATCCTTTTCATAACTGGTCTAGAGATAACGTTTAGAGATTTTCGAAAGGTCGGCAAAGCTGCTTTCACAATCGGAACAACCGGAGTTATTGTTCCCTTCATAATGGGGTACGCGCTCGCCCTTGGTTTTGGATTAAACACCATGACGGGTTTGGTAGTTGGTGCGGCACTGGTTGCTACAAGCATCTCTATCACCGCTTTGGTGCTAAGAGAAATTAATCAGGGCAGGAAACCAGAATCAAGAATGAGATCAGCGCCGCTGTGGTCGATGACGTGCTAGGATTGGC
>Ga0105100_10001994_pt1 | contig 11927 bp, 14 predicted proteins | sample PPLLak12cMay2015_2_FD_87033 | JGI IMG/M metagenome (GOLD analysis project Ga0105100, IMG submission 87033) | Freshwater sediment microbial communities from Prairie Pothole Lake near Jamestown, North Dakota, USA - PPLs Lake P8 Core (1) Depth... | ecosystem: Environmental > Aquatic > Freshwater >... | reverse complement strand
GTCTCCGTGTCAGTGCTCTCGCGTTGTAGAGGGGGCGTTCGCAGATCGACTACGTTTGTCATAATTCTGCTAACGATACCTTAAAACGTGTCGTTGTTGGGCGACACCCGTCGTGCCGGGGACGTCAGAGGTCAAGGGTGCAGGGGTAGCGGCAACGGCTCACCTTTACCGCCTTCGTTGCCGCGAATCGGGGTCCGACGCGTGCTTTGCATTGAGAGGTTGGGCTCTTCCCTGCGATGCTCTGCGCCTGTGCGGTGAGATGTCAGGTGTAGGTTCCTACAAGAAGGACGCGAGCAGGCGTTCGGACTCCTGCCACAGCCGCGCGGCGAGCGCATCGTCGCGGGCGGTGCGTGAGGGCGTGGCCGGCCGGCAGTCGACGTAGTACTGCCCGCTGACACCCTGGACCTCGGGCGATCCGGCCAGGTATACCGAAGTGCGGGCACCCTGCTCCACCGGTGCACCCCCCATGCCGAAGCCGCTGCGCAGCAGCTTGGTAGCGATCACGCCGGGATGGAGGCAGTTGGCGGTGACAGCGGTGTCCGCGAGCCGCTTGGCGAGCTCGACCGTGAACAACACGTTGGCAAGCTTGGAGGCCGCGTAGGCGGCGTATCCGTCGTAGCGGCGTGAAAAAGTGAGGTCGTCCAGGTCGAGTCGCCCGCTCTGGTGTGCCATGGAGCTGACCGTGACGATGCGGCCCGCCGGGGAGCGTGACAGTGCCGGCAGGAGGTGATGTGTGAGCAGGAACGGGGCGAAGTGGTTTACCGCCATCGTCAGCTCCAGCGCGTCGACGGTGAGACGGCGCTGATGCTCGTAAATGCCAGCGTTGTTGACCAGAACGTCGAGCGCGGGCGCGCGCTCGCCCACCTGGGCGGCGAGCAGCACCACCTCGGACATGTGCGACAGGTCCGCCCATACCGGCTCGACGGGGGCTGCCGCTTCTCCGCGCGCCAGCTCCTCAGCGGCTGCCTTCGCACGCTGCGGGCTGCGGCCGTGGACCAGCACGCGCCAGCCCAGCGCCAGGAGTTGGCGGGCAGTCTCCAGCCCGATGCCGGCGGTGGAGCCAGTGACGAGTACGGTTTTCATGCGAACGCGCTCCAGTGCGTAGGGGGCCGACCAAACCCATGATACCCGCCATCAGCTCGCGCCCCGAGCAGAACTGCGAGCTAGACTAGACCGTTCGGGTGCCGCCCGAGTTTGAGGCAATACGACCTATGCATCGACTCGCCACCCTCGCCGACCTGCCGCGCATCGTCGAGATCTATAACTCGACGGTCGCCTCGCGCATGGTGACGGCGGATCTGGAACCGGTCAGCGTCGAAAGCCGCCTGCACTGGTTCGAGGAGCATTGTCCAGATTCCAGGCCGCTGTGGGTGGTCGAGCGCGATGGCGACGTCGCGGCGTGGCTGAGCTTCTCGTCCTTCTACGGACGGCCGGCCTATGACGGCACCGCAGAGGTCAGCGTCTACGTCGACGAACGCGCCCGCCGCCACGGGCTGGGCGCGTACCTCCTCCGCGCCGCAATCGCGCAGGCCCCCGGCATAGGCGTGCGCACGCTGCTTGGGTTCATCTTCGCGCACAACGTTCCGAGCCTGGCCTTGTTCGAGAAGTTCGGGTTCGAGCGCTGGGGGCATTTGCCACGCGTGGCGGTGCTGGACGACGTGGAGCGCGACCTGGTGATTGTCGGCCGGCGTGTCGGCTAGAGCCCACTCTGAGTAAGCCCTACCTCTCACCGCGAAGACGCGAAGAAAACGACATAGCCCACGAACCACAGAGGACACAGAGAGCACAGAGGAAAAACCCGACAACTCATGCACCAGGAAGCCGTCTCTTGCCTTGGAGCCTTGACCGGTCAGAAAGCAAACGCGCCAACCACAGAGCGCCCTGACCCGACAAGAGCCGTTTGTGTGTGGGAATTGCGCATCCCTTCACGCCCAGTGGAACCCGGGATTTCCTTCGTGTCTTCGTGCCTTCGTGGTGAGAGGTGGAATTAGTGTGGTTCAGTACTGGCCGCAGGCCACTCACGCCAGCGCAACGAGCATCAGCACGAACACGATCACGGCCGTAGCGCTGAGCACCAGCACCGCGGCTGCGGCGCAGTCCTTGGCGATGCGCACGAACTCAGCCTGCTCGGCGTGCAGCCCGTCCAGGGTGTGCTCCAGAGCGGTATTGACAAGCTCTGCTGCGAGCACCAGCCCGATCATCGTTACGATCAGCGCGGTCCAGAGCAGGGGAGGGCGCAGCCACAGGATGGCGGCGACGGCGAGAGCGGCCGCCAGCAATTGAACGCGGAAGCTGCGCTCGCCAGCGAAGGCTTCGCGCAGGCCCGCCAGCGCGAAGCGCAGCCGGTGCCCGAACCCGCGGCCTTTCACGGCGAGGCCGCCGTGTGCGCAGCGCGGCGTCCCATCGCCGCGCTTCTGGCGCGCGTGCTGGCGCAAACAGCGATACTCATCCTGCTCCTCCGGTGCTGCTCAATCCTGCCGATCCTGTCGATAGCCGGTGGCTTCCTCGCGCCGCCACACCTTGCGCTCGATCGCCCAGCCGACGATATACCACCAGCCTGTCCCCACCACGCCGTGGTATAGCAGCGGCCACCAGAAATTGGTCAGGTCGCGCAGCGGACCGCCCTCCCCAGCGGGGACGAGCCAATTCACCGGAATCACGCCGAGGCTTACCGGGAAGTCCAGCGCGAGGAACATCATCCAGTAGTTGGGCCAGTCCGGCTCCCCCCTGCCGATGATGAGCATGACCGTGTAGCCGAGGATCGCCACATGCAGGAGTGCACCTGCGACGCCGAAGCGGGAGTAGCGCAGCATGGTCGCAAGTGTCAATCGGGCGGCGGACCCGATGGAAGGTGCGCAGCGGTGGGCAGACGGCCAGGCTCGCCCTTTGCTACCGCAGCGCAGGGGCGGCCCCGGCCGCGCGCTCGACCATCATCGGGATGTAACACGGATGTCATGCCAGTACCCTAACCTTGTTCATCGCGGCGTACAGGCCGCCCACGAGGATTGACCCTGAAGCAAACCGCCCGGAAGCTCATCGATCACCTCGACCAGACGGTGTTCGACGCGATCTACTCCCGCGCCCTGGTCTACAACACCTGCTGGGAGGACCCGGCGGTAGACCGACAGGCCTTGCAGCTTACCGCACAGGACAACCTCTTGGTCATCACCAGCGCCGGGTGCAACGCCCTCGACTACGCGCTGCAGGGCCCGGCGGTCGTGCATGCGGTGGACGCCAATCCTCGCCAGACTGCTCTTCTGGAGCTCAAGCTCGCCGGCGTGCGCACGCTGGACTTCGAGGATTTCTTCCTGCTCTTCGGCCAGGGCCGTCATTCGGCTTTCGAAGAGCTCTACCGCGACGTCCTGCGCGCCGGGCTCTCGGAGTTCGCGCAGACCTTCTGGGACCGCAACGGAGGGTGGTTCAGCCAACCCGATGCACGCGATACGTTCTACTACTTCGGCCTGTCCGGGGTGGTAGCGCGGGGGTTCCGCGCGTATTTGCGCGTGCGGCCGAAGCTGCGTGATGGCATCGAGGCGATGTTCGAGGCACGCTCGCTCGACGAGCAGCGCGCCATCTACGACAGCCGCATCGAGCCGCTCATGTGGAGCAAGGGGATGAACTGGACGCTGTCGCGCCAGCTCACCATGAGCATGCTGGGCGTGCCCCATCCCCAGCGCAAGGAAGTCGAGCGCCAGCACCCTGTCGGCGTGGCGGGCTTCATCCGCGAGGCCATCGAGTACGTGGCGCGCAGCTTGCCGTTCTGGACGAACTACTTCTGGGCGCTGTACCTGCGTGGCTCCTACACCCGTGCTTGCTGCCCCGAGTACCTGAAGAAAGAGAACTTCCTGGCGCTCAAGGCGGGCCTGGTGGATCGCGTGCGCGCGCACACTGCGACGGTCACCGAGTTCCTGAACGGCACTCAGGAGCGCATCTCCCGGTTCGTGCTGCTCGACCACATGGATTGGATGAGCAGCTACTACCCCGAAGCGCTGGTGGAGGAGTGGAACGGGATCCTGACCCGTGCCGCCGATGATGCGCGGGTCATCTTCCGCAGCGCCCACGCCTGGCCCGCCTACCTGGAGCGTGTGCACGTCGGCAGGGGTGCGCGATCCGTGCGGCTGATGGAGGTGCTGGATTTTCATCCCGAGCTGGCGCAGGAACTGACCCGCCAAGACCGCGTGCACACCTACGCCGGGTTTCACATCGCCGACATTCGGAGCTGAGACCGCATGGCGCTGGCTGCCGATGCCCGCATTCTCTGGCAGATGCTGCGGGGAGCTTCCCGCAGCGGCAGCCATGCGCAACGGCTGCAGCAGTTCTACGGTCCGCAGGCCGAGGGCTACGACGCGTTCCGCGAGCGGCTCCTGCACGGCCGGCGCGAGCTGATCGAGCGGTTGCCGGTCGCCAGGGGAGCGCGGGTGATCGAGCTGGGCGGGGGCACCGGAGGCAACCTCGAGTTCTTCGGTGCGCGCCTCGCGACGTTCGCGTCGGTCGAGGTAGTCGATCTGTGCCCGGCGCTGTTGGCGGTGGCGCGGCGGCGCCTGCACGCTCGGCGCAACGTTCTGCTGGTCGAGGCCGACGCGACCGGGTACCGGCCGGCCACCCTCCCGGACTGCGTTTACTTCTCGTATGCGCTTACTATGATCCCCGACTGGCAGCGCGCCATCGACAACGCCATCGGCATGCTCGCCCCGGGCGGTACGCTGGCAGTGGTGGACTTCCATCTCCCGGATGGCGCGCTCGCCGACCGGCTCTGGCGCGCTTGGTTCGGCCACGACGGCGTGTGGCTGTCGGCCGAACACCTGCCTTATCTGCGCAGTCGGCTGGACGTCATCTTCTGCGAGCAGCGGCGCGATGCGGTGCCCTATCTCCCCGGGCTGCGCGTGCCGTATTACCTGTTTCTGGGGTGCAAGCGATGACACAAGCCCGACTTCTCGACGCAGAGACGCAGAGAACGCGCAGGACCGCAGAGCAGAACCGTACACCTCAACGCAAAGCAGGCCTTCTCTACGTCCTCTGCGGCTCTGCGGCTGCATACGGAGGAAGGTGAGAGCCATGGCAAAGGTGCGTTCGATCTTTCTGTCCGACATCCACCTCGGCACGCGTGCGTGCCAGGCGCAGCGCCTGCTCGACTTTCTCAGGGAGTACGACTGCGAACATCTGTTCCTGGTCGGCGACATCGTGGACTTCTGGGCCATGGGGCGGCGCGGGGTGTACTGGTCTGCGCCGATGAACACCTTCGTGCAGAAAGTGCTCAAGCGTGCCCGCCACGGCGTCAAGGTGGTCCTCGTGCCGGGTAACCACGACGAGCTGCTGCGCGAACACGTGGACGCAACCTTCGGCGACATCCGCGTGCATCGCGAGTATCTTCATACTGCCGCCGACGGCAAGCGCTACGTGCTGCTGCACGGCGACGAGTTCGACGTGGTGACGAGATACCACAAGTGGCTCGCGATTCTAGGCGACCATACCTACGCATTCCTGGTGCGCATCAACGTGATGCTGTCCTGGCTGCGCCGGCACCTCGGCGTGTCCGGCTACTGGTCGCTGGCGGGGTACGCCAAGCGCAGGGTGAAGACCGCGGTCAGCTTCATCTACGACTTCGAGGAGTCGGTGGTGCGCGACGTGAAGAGCCGTGGCTGCGACGGCGTGATCTGCGGCCACATCCATGCCGCCACCATCAAGCAGATCGACGGCGTTACCTACCTCAACTGCGGCGACTGGGTGGACAGCTGCACCGCCATCGTCGAGCACTTCGATGGACACATGGAGCTGATCGAGTGGGGTGCGAGCCCTCCCGCTGTGCCCGAGCCTTCGCCCGCGCAGGTTCAGCTGCCGCAGGGGACTGGCACACAGGCCGCTGCGCGCGGCCGCGTCGAAGAGCCTGTGCGGGAGCATGAGGCGGCCTGAACGGCCACCGCCTGCCGCACCCAGAGTCGCCGTTGCGCCACACTCGCGGCGCTCGCTCGTCTCATCAGCGACCGGACCTGGGCCATCCGCTAGGAGGGCAGCTTCATCGCTATCACCGAGGCCCCGGACGTGACCGACCTCTACAGCCCAGTGGTGGATCCGCTGACCGGACGGCGCTTGATCACTGGGTTGTTCAGCTTCGGCGAGGACAGCTTCGGCGGCCTCTACCTGGTGGACCTTATGCCATGGTGCCGGCGCCTTCGACCTGGGCCTTGATGCTCGGGGCACTGGGGCCGCTTCTATGGTTGGCTGGCTCACGCCGCTGAAGCGCTACTCCTTGGGCGCCTTGCACCACTTTGGCATGGACTGCAGCACATACTTGCGGCTGGTGGAGTAGCGCACCCCGCGCATCATGATCTCTTCGCCCGAGGCGAGGTTCTTGATGTTGCGGATCTGGTTGATCGACTCGAAGTCGCCCTCCAGTCGGTCGCCGATCTCCACGCGCCCGTCGCTTAGCTGCAGAACGACACCGAACTCGCCCTCCGGTTTCTCCACCAGGACCATCTCGCACTTTGCTCGCGACCAGACGATGGTCGCTTCGCCGGCCTGAGCCGCGAACGACGTGGGGACCAGCACGCCAGCGAGCAGCAAAGAGGCGGCGGGATAACGCTTGGCTTGCATGGGGTTCTCCTTGTGAGGGACGGCGTTGCGCTGACGCCTGTGCTGTGACTCGTGACTGCGCCGCAAGTTCAGGGCCGGCGGCGCGCGCGGCTCATGGCTGCCATGTGACTTCCTGGCTGGTGACGAACCTCAGCTCGTCGTTCCGAGACCGCATAGCGGAACCCGGAACCCGCAGATCGAGGTCGAGCAACTTCTGGATTCCGGTTCTGCCCGCGTGGGCACCCCGGAATGACGGCGTGTGGCGGACCGTCCAGTCGCTGGCTGAGGTCCGTCACCGATCGGGTGCGACCTTGACCAGTTGCTTGCCCAGGTTGGCGCCCTTCAGCATGCCGATGAAGGCAGAGGGTGCATTCTCCAGCCCCTCGGCGACCGTCTCGTAGTACTTGATTTTGCCTTCTGCCACCAGCTTGCCGAGCCGCCCGATCGCGCGGGCATACAGATCCGGGCGGTCGGACACGATGAACCCGCGCAGGTTGACGCGGTTGACCAGCAGCGAGCGCATCATCGTCACCCCGTAGGGTTCGGTCGCGTTGTAATCGGCGATCATGCCGCACAGGGCCACGCGCGAGAAGGCGTTGAGCTGGCGGAACACCGTGTCCATCACCTCGCCGCCGACGTTCTCGAAGTAGCAGTCGATGCCGTCCGGGCAGGCCGCCTTGAGGTCCTCGTGCAGTCTGCCCGCCTTGTAGTCGACGCACGCATCGAAGCCCAGCTCTTCTACCGCGAAATCGCATTTGGTTTTGCCGCCGGCGATGCCTACCGCCCGGCAACCCTGCATCCTGGCGAGCTGCCCGACCACGCTGCCGACGGCGCCGGAGGCCGCGGAGACCACCACGGTTTCGCCGGCGAGCGGCTTGCAGTGCTCCAGCAAGCCGGTCCACGCCGTTGCGCCCGGCATGCCGACGCAGCCCAGGTAGCAAGACAGCGGCACGAGCTTGGGGTCGACCTTCGTCAGCCCTTCGCCGTTGCTGACCGCGTACTGCTGCCAGCCGAGCGAACCCACCACGTAGTCCGCGGCCTTGAACTTCCCGTTGCTGGATTCCACCACCTCGCCCACCGCCCCGCCGGTCATGACCTCGCCGATCTCGACGGGCTTGGCGTAGGACTTCCCTGTGCTCATACGGCCGCGCATGTACGGGTCGAGCGATAGCCAGTGAATCTTCACCAGGATCTGGCCCGGTCCGGGCTTCGGCACCGGGCTCTGGACGATCCTGAAGTCCGACTCCTGCACCCAGCCGGTCGGGCGGCTGGCGAGCAGCACCTGCATGTTGGTGCTCATGTGGCGATCTCCCGTTCGGGTCAGCGCTGCATGATAACCTACAGGTCCGCAATGCCCGCGAGCACTCCAGCGATGCCCTACGCCCTGAACGTGTTCAACCTTCTCCCCGGGAAGGAGGATCAGTACCGCGACTACAGTGTCAAGGCCGGCAAGATCATCTACGGGTTCGGCGGGAAGGTCGTGGCCTCCGGCTGGCAGCCGATCCGCCGCATGCATGAGGATCGGGAGCGCCGCTACTTCGTGGTGGTCGACTTTCCCAGCGAAGCCGTTTTCCAGCAGTTCCTCGACGAGGCGCAGCGGCAAGGCATCCACGAGCTGCGCGAGACCGCCTGCACCGATTACATCTGGACGCTGTACGAACCGTGGGATTTGCGCAAGTGGGTGAGGAACGAGCAGTGAGGTGATGCCCGCGGCTCGAGCCTCGCTACACGGTGAGAATCCGGATGCCGGCGCTCGGCCGCCGGACAGCGGGTCCGCGGTGACCTCGGACAGCACCCTGGTCTTGCTCCCCGGGTTGTTGTGCGACGCCGCGCTCTGGGCGCCGCAGGTGACTGCCCTGTCCGAGCGCCACCATATCTGGGTTGCCGATCTGACGCGTCACGACTCGATCGCCGAGATGGCCGCCGCCGTGTTGCGCGAGGCGCCCGTGGAGCGGTTCGCGCTGGCCGGGCTGTCGATGGGCGGCTACGTGGCGCAGGCGGTGGTGCGGCAGTCGCCGCGGCGGGTGGAGCGGCTGGCGCTGCTCGATACCCGGGCGCGCCCGGACGAGCCGGAGGAAACTGAGCGGCGCCGCGACTTGATGGAGCTGGCACAGCGGGAGCGCGGCTTCGTGCCGGTGACCAATCGCATGCTGCCTTTGCTCGTCCACCCCTCTCGGGTCAAGGACGAGCCGCTGGTGCGCACTATTCGCGGGATGGCCGAGCGCGTCGGCCTTGCCGCCTACCTGCGCCAGCAGACCGCGATCATCGGGCGGCCGGACTTCCGTCCGTCGCTTCCGTCCATCCGCTGTCCGACGCTCGTCCTGTGCGGTCGGGAGGATGCGCTGACCCCGCTCGCATTTCACGAGGAGATTGCCGCGGCCATTCCGGGTGCCCAGCTGCGCGTCATCGAGGCCTGTGGGCACCTCTCCACGCTGGAGCGTCCCGCCGAGGTCAATGCCGCGCTGGCGGAGTGGCTCGACGCATAAGGCGTGAGGCGGGTGACGGCTGGACGATAATGGCCGATCTGCAGAGGTATGACGGACGCCAAGGCATAAGGGCTGCCAGACCGACGCTCCCGCGCTGCGCCTGATGGCTCTCTCCTTTCTCCCTCGTCCGTTCTGCCTCACGCCTCTTGCCTCACCAAGGTATCATCCACGCTTTCACTATCCCACGGGGAATCCCCATGGCAGACGTCAGCCGCCGAGCGCGAGAGCTCGGCACCGAAAACGCATTCGTGGTCCTGGCCGAGGTCAACGCGCTGATCCGGCAGGGCAAGGACATCGTGTCCTTCTGCATCGGCCAGCCCGACTTCCACACGCCGGTCAACATCCAGGACGCAGGCGTGAAAGCGATCCGCGAGGGCAAGCACGGCTATACGCCTTCGGCCGGCATCGTCGAGCTGCGCGAGGCGGTGGCCGGCTACCTCGCGAGCTCGCGACACCTCAAGGTGAGCCCGGACGAGGTTGTGGTCGGTGCGGGCGCCAAGCCCTTCATCGGCTACACCGTCCTGTCGACGACCGACTACGGTGCCGGCGACGAGGTCATCTACCCCAACCCGGGGTTCCCCATATACGAGTCGCAGATCAAGGCCAACGGTGCGGTGCCGGTGCCGCTCTACCTGCGCGAATCGCGGGGCTTCAACTTCGACCCGCAGGAGCTGGCGGACAAGATCACGTCGCGAACCAGGCTGCTGATCCTGAACTCGCCGCAGAACCCCACCGGCGGCGTCATCCCGCGCCGGGACATGGAAGCCATCGCCGACATCCTGCGCAGGCACGAACAGGTCTGGGTGTTCGCCGACGAAATCTACGGCCGCCTCGTCTACGACGGCGAGTTCGCGTCCATCGCCACGCTGCCGGGAATGCAGGAACGCACCATCATCTCGGACGGTTGCTCCAAGACCTGGGCCATGACGGGGTGGCGGCTGGGTTTCGTCGCCAACCGCAGGCTCGCGCCGTTCTTCACCACCTGGATCACCAACACCGAGTCCTGCGCCTCCCAGATCAGCCAGTGGGCGGCGGTAGAAGCGCTGAACGGTCCTCAGGACGACGCGCAGCGCATGCGCGACATCTTCTTCGAGCGACGCAATCTGATCGTGAAGCTGCTCAACCAGGTGCCTGGGGTGACCTGCCAGTCGCCCGGCGGAGCTTTCTACGTGTGGCCCAACGTCACCGAAGCCTGCGCCATGATCGGCGCGAAAGATTCCGAGGAGTTGCGCACTAGGCTGCTGAACGAGGCTGGGGTCGCTGTGCTGGCCGACATCCACTTCGGGCCGCGCGTGCCCAACGAAGGGCAGCACATTCGGTTCAGCTACGCGGCGTCGACAGAGGCCATCCAGAAGGGCGTCGAGCGCATGGCGGAGTTCATCCGCCGCAACACTGTCCGTGCCCGGTCGGCTACTGCTTGAGACCTACCTCTCACCACGAAGGCACGAAGACACGAAGAAAACCCAGAAGAAGGCGAAAAGAAGAATAGCGGACAGGGCTCGGTCCACACCAGACTGCGAAGATGCGGCTACCGTGAACCTGCGAGCTCGATCCCCCGCCCATTGAGAGGTTCAAGGCGTGCGGATGCTCCGGCGCACCACGAACTCGACCAGCTGTTTGCTTTTCTTCGTGCCTTCGTGTCTTCGTGGTGAGAGGTAGCGCTTTATTCTAGCGTGCTTTCAAGATGAGACTAATTATGGCAAAGTGGTCGGATGGCCAGACCACGACGAATCGACAAAGCGCTGGTGGCGAAGGCAAAGCGGGTCGTTGCCCAGACCACCGATGTAGAACAACTGCGCGCGGCCCAGGCGGTGTTGCTGCCGGCCTTGGCCTCGGCCACGTTGGAGCAAACCGCGGCCATCTTGGGCGTGGGGCGGGCCACCGTGCCGCGCCTGCAGGAGCGGTTTCGCCAGTCCCTGCACCCGCGCGCCAAGCGTGCGCGCTGGGGCGGGCGGCGCAAGGCTCTGCTCAGCCTGGAGGAAGAGCGCCGGTTCCTGGCCCCGTGGGCCGAACAAGCCAAACAGGCAGGCATCTTGGTGCTCTCACCGATCCGCGCGGCCCTGGCCCAGCGCTTGGGCCGGCCGGTGGCCGCCTCGGTGGTATGGCGGATGCTGGCTCGGCACGGCTGGCGCAAGGTCGCCCCCGATACGCGCCATCCCAAGAGTGACCTGGCGGCCCAGGAGGCGTGGAAAAAAAACTCCCCCAAACGCTGGCTGCCCTGCTCAGGCCAGTCCAGTTGAAGGGGCGCTCGGTGCGGCTGATGTTCCAAGACGAAGCACGTTTTGGCCGCATGGCGCGGGTGCGGCGCTGCTGGGCACCCCGCCCCTGGCGACCGATGATGCTCAACGGCTATGAGCGCGAGTTCGTCTATGTCTACGGCGCGCTCAGTCCGCTGCAGGGCGAGCTGGACTGGATGATCTGCACCGAGATGAACACCATGCGCATGGGTGAATTCCTCGACCAGATCAGCCGTGCCCATTCCACGGAGTTCATCCTCATGATCCTCGACGGCGCGAGTTCGCATAAAGCCAAAGACCTGCCGGTGCCCGAGAACATTCGCTTGGTCCCGCTGCCCGCTTACGCCCCCGAGCTCAACCCCCAAGAGCACGTGTGGGATGAGCTGCGCGAAAAGGAGTTCCCCAACCGGGTGTTCCACCACCTCGATGCGGTGGTCAAGCAGCTGCAGCACGGGCTGCCGCGCCTGGCTGAGGATCATCCGAGGCTGCGCAGTTTGACCGCTTGGCCCTGGATCGTTAGTCTCAACTTGAACGCACATTAGAATTAGCCAGCGCGAGCGTCAGCGAGGTGGCTTGGAAGTATCGGTCGGTGCACGCTCGAGCAAGATGTCGTCGATCCGTGTCCGGATGGCGT
>Ga0105100_10001993_pt1 | contig 11928 bp, 14 predicted proteins | sample PPLLak12cMay2015_2_FD_87033 | JGI IMG/M metagenome (GOLD analysis project Ga0105100, IMG submission 87033) | Freshwater sediment microbial communities from Prairie Pothole Lake near Jamestown, North Dakota, USA - PPLs Lake P8 Core (1) Depth... | ecosystem: Environmental > Aquatic > Freshwater >... | reverse complement strand
CCGGTTGGCAGGCCTAAGGGCGTATCGCCGCCAAGGCCATGGTCAAGTTCGTGATGGACAACAAGGACTGGAAGCCCGCGATGGCGCGCACGGTGCAGGAACTGGTGGAAGAGATCTATCGTCCGGTGAAGACGTTCCTGGAGCACAAGGACTACACCACGGCGATCGACATCAACCCGCACTACGTCACGCCCAAGATGCTGCAGTTCCGTCTGCAGAAGATCATGGACGAGTATTGCGCGGGCGTGTCGACCTACTACCAGACCAACGCCAAGCTGCTGGAAATCTGCGAGCAGAAGCTCGAGATGCTGAAGGAAGACTCCCTCAAGATGCGCGCCAAGGACCTGCACGAGCTCCTGCGCGCGTGGGAGAACTACCACCGCATCCTCACCGCCGAGGCGCACATGAAACACATCCAGTTCCGTGAAGAGACGCGTTATCCGGGCTTCTACTACCGCGCGGATTACAACTTCATCGACGACGAAAACTGGAAGTGCTTCGTGAACTCGAAGTACGACCGCAACACGCACAAGTGGGAGATGAAGAAGGTCCCGTACGTGCAGCTGGTCAAGTAATCAGTCCGTAAGTCGGTAAATGAAGGGGTCCGGGGAAACCCGGACCCCTTTGTCTTTAGTGAGACAGGTTTAAAATACCGGCGGGACCCCCGCCGGCCGTATTCCGAGGTGATGCCATGAGCGAAAATTTCAACGACCCCACGATCAAGGACCCGCGCCCGTCGAGCCCGGTGGTCCCGATCAAGCTCGGTCTGGACGACAGCTTCCAGTTCCGCTGCCGCAAGGGCATCGCCTGTTTCAACAAGTGCTGCCAGAACATCAACATCATGCTCACGCCGTACGACATCCTGCGGCTGAAAAACCGCCTCGGGCTGACCTCGGCGGAGTTCCTGGAGAAGCACACGGTCACGTTCGACATGGACGCGCACGGCATACCCGGCATCCGCATGAAGACCAAGCCCGGCACCGCCGAGTGCCAGTTCCTCACGCCCGAAGGTTGCGGCGTGTACGAAGACCGTCCGGCCGCCTGCCGCTATTACGCCCTCGGCGCCACCACCATGCGCGCCAAGGATTCGGCCGCGCCGGAGGAATTCTATTTCGTGGTGAAGGAAGAGCACTGCCTCGGCCACGACGAGCCGCGCACGCTGACCGTGCGCGAGTACCGGCAGGAGCAGGGCGTGGAGCAGTACGATGAGATGACCCGCGAATGGCGCGAGATCATCCTCAAGAAGCGCTCCTCGGGGCCCACCGTGGGCGCGCCGTCGCAGAAGAGCATGGACCTGTTCTACATGGCGAGCTACGACCTCGACAATTTCCGCGTGTTCATCGCCAGCCCGTTCTTCCACGACGTCTATGACATCGAGCCGGCCTACTTCCAGAAGCTGCTGACCGAGGAGACGGAACTCCTGCAGTTCGCCGCACGCTACCTCAAGCAGGTGCTGTTCGGCGAAAACACCATCCCGGTAAAGCCGGACGCGATCGAGAAACGCAAGAAGCGCCGCGAGGAGATCATGGCGAAGCAGCGCGAGCAGATGCGTCAGGACATGGAAAAAGACATGGAAAGAGAGATGGACTCACCCGAGTAATCCCTCTCCCCTTTACGCAAAAAAAAGACCCCGCCTCTCGGCGGGGTCTTCATTTCAGAGCCTGCTTTCGCAGAACTGAAATTAGGCCGGCTGAACGTTCGCTGCCGACGGGCCTTTGGGGCCGTCCTGCAGTTCGAATTTCACCTGTTGGCCTTCGGCCAGCGATTTAAAGCCGCTGCCCTGGATGGCGGAGTGATGCACGAAGACATCCTTGCTGCCATCTGACGGGGTGATGAAGCCGAAGCCTTTGGCGTCGTTGAACCACTTTACTGTTCCTGTATTCACGAAAATACCTCTGTTGGTTGAATTGCGATGTTTTGCAGTTCATTCCTGAAAGCGATCGCGGGAGTTGCTGCCGAAGAAACTGGGAGGAACTACCGAACTGTCTGCAAGAAGTGCGCTGCAACCCGGGCACTATACAGGAGTGGGGGCTAATAGCTAGGACTATTATTGGGCCGCCTGGGGCGGCTTTTTACTTGTCGGATGAGTCTAATGAAACCTGGCGCCCATTAATCCTATATGTGCGCCATGAAACAGACCAACCGAGGAGTTCGAGCGAAGATACACACCGTCTGATCCTGGCAAATCAGTTGTATCTTTCTGCTAAACATCGATCGGGTTAAGTTGGAAACACTCTCCACAGTTGTTATTTGAAATACGCCGCTTCTTTTTTGTGAAGCGATTTTGATTATCCATTTGATAAAGGAGATTACCATGATAAAGAAACACACACTCACCGCGTTGGCACTGATGACGGTCTCGGGTTTGGCCTGGGCCGCAGGTGGTGCGGCTTCGTTCCAGGAACTGGACTCGAACCGCGATGGCCAGCTCACGCTTGACGAGGCCAAGAAATCACCCGAGCTCAAGTCCAATTTCACCCAGGCCGATACCAACAAGGACGGCAAGCTCGATGCGGCGGAGTTCTCCGCGTTAGAAGTCATGCCAATGGAATCCTCGCCGAAGGAAATCAAGTAACGACGATTCCTTCACCCGCGTGAGGATCTACGCCCCATTCTCTCTGTCGCGGGGAATGGGGTTTTTCTTTGCCCCCGCATCATCAACCACACTTGCGCCCAGTGCCCGAAGCGATAGCTCATTCGGCGGTGGTGGCCAGGCAAATGAACATCGTTGCTTGCGGACTGCCCAGCGGACTCTCTTCAAGGATCTTCGTCAGCGCGGGTCAAATCAATAATGAATATAAGGTGTTATTGAGTTTTTCATTACCCGCCAACCGCCGATCAGGATTGATGGACCGCCAATCGGGATGGATGGAAACCTTCGCCGGGAGTCTGGTACTAATAGACCGCTTCATTAATTCAAGGAAGCAGCTCAAATATTTCACACGACAAAGGAGGTTACCATGATAAAGAAACACGTACTTACCGCGTTGGCATTGATGACGGTCTCGGGTTTGGCCTGGGCCGGAAGCGGCGCCGCTTCGTTCCAGGACCTGGACTCGAACCGCGACGGCCAGATCACGCTTGACGAGGCCAAGAAATCACCCGAGGTCAAGGCCAAGTTCACCCAGGCCGATGCCAACAAGGATGGCAAACTGGATGCGGCGGAGTTTGCTGCGCTGGAGACCGCACCGCAGTCCGCACCGCAGCCTATGAAGTAACAGTCTGCATCTCCCTCCCGCGGGGATGTATACCCCCATTCCCCGCTTGCGGGGAATGGGGTCTTTCCTGTCTTTCAGCCCAAAAAGCGGTATTTGTGAATAACCCAGTACATCGTTGCGCCCCGCCTCCTTGATCTTTACCAAAGACTCCGCTATTTCCTTAACATAGGGTATTGAAGTTTTCGCAACAGTGCGCCGGCTGCCAACCGGCGCGACTTATGTGGGGTAGCATGTCTTTATCCGCGTTACATCGTTTCTGTCTCGCCCTCGGTCTGACCCTGGTTTCATCCCCTGTTCTGGCGGATGATTTCAACGTCACGGTACCCATGCATGACAAGGGCCTGGCCACCTATTACGTCAACGCCCAGATCGCCGATCTCGGCATGAGCGAGTTCATGGTCGATACCGGCTCGGGCTATCTGACCATCAACGAACAAACGCTGATCGCCCTGCAGGAACGCCAGCAGGTGCAGTACGTGAAGCAGTTGCGCGCGGTGCTGGCCAACGGTACCGAACTGGTTATTCCGGTCTATGCCATCAACCAGCTGCGCATCGGCAACTGCACCATACGCAATGTCGAAGCGGCGGTGTTCCCGGCACGCACGCGCCAGATTCTCGGGCTCTCCGCGCTCAACAAGGCCGCCCCGTTCACCTTCTCCGTCGATCCGCCCGAACTGATGCTGAGCAACTGCGCCCAGATCGCTGATCTGCCCCTGGCACAACCCACCCTGGCCGATGCCACCGAACCCGTCGTGCCCGCGACCGTCGGCGGCACGGCCCCGCTTCGCCCGTAACGGCACGCTCCGATTAACCCGGCATGAAGCCAAAAGCCGCCTGTCAGGCGGCTTTTTATTTTGCTTCGGCCATCGGCTCGCAACCATTGGCCCTGAGACGGGTCATAAAGCCCACCAGCTGATTCAACAAGAGGCTCCCCATGCGCAAGACATTATCGAAGTTTATCGCTGTACTGGCCGGGCTGACGCTGGGCATGGCATTGGCGGCATCGGCGGCGGAACCGGTGGCGAAGGAAAAAACCGCGACGGCGGTATTTGCCGGTGGCTGCTTCTGGTGCATGGAGCCTCCCTACGACGCGCTGCCGGGGGTAATCGCGACCACGTCGGGCTATGCCGGCGGGCAGAAGGCGGACCCGACCTACGAGCAGGTTTCGGCGGGCGATACCGGGCATATCGAGGTCATCCAGATCACTTACAACCCGCAACAGGTCAGTTACGAAAAACTGCTGGAAGTGTTCTGGCGCAACGTCGATCCGCTCGACAAGGGCGGGCAGTTCTGCGACCGCGGCAGCACCTACACGACCGCGATCTTTGTTCAGAACCAGGAACAGAGGAAACTCGCGGAACAATCAAAAGCGGTGATCGAAAAGCAGCTTGGGAAGACAGTCGTCACCGCGATCCGCGCAGCCGCGACCTTCTACCCCGCCGAGGAGTACCATCAGGATTACTACCAGAAGAATCCGCTGCGCTACAAATACTACCGCTACTCCTGTGGGCGCGATCAGCGTCTTGAGCATCTCTGGGGCAAGAAGAACTGACTTGAGCCGGGCTACCGGCTTTCAGAAATCGAAGTCGAGGAACTGCAAGGCCATGCCCTCGTCGGTCACGCGCACGACCCGGGCGCTCATGGTGGAAAATTTCTCGCCCCACAACACGCCGGACATCCGCACCGACACCACCCGCCCGACAGGCAGGCATTGTTCCCGGCTCAACAGGATAAACGCGCCGGTCTTGCTGAGATCGCGGGTATGAAGCTGGACCTTGCCGAGATGCGGTGGATCGAGGATTTCGACGGAAAGCGAAACAACCTGACGTCCTTCATTACGCCTTTCCAAAATGTCCCCTTCTTATTGTCGCAATATCGTTTAACCTTAACAGGCTTTTGGGGGTTTGCCAGTCAGGACGCCTGGATTATCGGGAAGAATTTCAGAACGGGGCCCAAGTCATCAATTCCACTCAACGAGCATTTTTGATTATTTTTTTGGCAGTCGCGGCGCTAGTTACGGTTATGGCGCTGTCACCGATTGCACAAGATCCGGCGTATCACGACTTCGCCGACCGTCGCGGCCTGCTGGGCATTCCCAGCTTTCTCAACATCGCCACTAACCTCGCCTTCCTCGCCGTGGGCATTGCCGGCATTCTCCTGTGCGCGATACGGAAAGACCTGGGCGCGCGTTGGGCCTGGCTGGCCTGTTTCACCGGCGTGGCGCTGGTGTTCTTCGGGTCGGCGTATTATCACCTCGCACCCGACAACGGCACGCTGGTGTGGGATAGGCTGCCGATGAGCATCGGCTTCATGGCGCTGTCGGTGGCGGTGCTGGCCGACTATATAAACCCGCGGCTGGAGAAAATCCTGCTCGCGCCGGCGATCGTCCTCGGGCTGGCGAGCGTGATCTGGTGGCACTACACCGACGACCTGCGGCCGTACGTGCTGGTGCAGTTCCTGCCTCTGCTCATGCTTCCGGCGCTGTTGTTCCTGTACCACGGCGCGCGGCAAGATCGCGGTTATCTGCTCATGGCGCTCGCGATTTACGTGCTCGCGAAACTCGCCGAATATTTCGACCACGCGCTATTCGGGCTGACCGACGAAGTCGTCAGCGGCCATTCGCTGAAGCACCTGCTGGCGGCGACGGCGCTGTTGGTCATTTACTGGATGCTGCGGCGGCGCACCCGGCCGGCGGAATCCACCGTCAGCTCGTGACGTATTTCGTGAGCTGGCGGATCAGTTCCTCCTTTTCCTCCAGCAACAGCACCAGCAAGTCGCGCAGCGAAATGATCCCGACGAAGGCCTCTTTGTCGTAGACCATGAGGTGGCGGCACTGGTGCTGCTTCATGAGCTCGATGCATCTCTCGCCGGTCTCGTCCGGCGCCACCCGCGGCACCATGGTGCGCATGACGTCCTTGATTTTGACCTTGTCCGGATCGCGGCGCTCGCGGATGACGTGGTTGGTCAGGTCGCGCTCGGTGAACAGGCCGATGACCTGCGAGGCGCGCGACACCACCACCGAACCGATGTGCTTCTCGACCATGAGCGTGGCCGCTTCGCGGGCGGACATGTTTTCATCCAGCAGCACCACCTGGCGTTCCACCTTCTGGCTGATCATGGCCATGGCGAGACCTCCTTTCGCGGGACAGCATGGTCGGACCTGCGGTTTCTGCCGCGTCCGGCCCCGGGCCGGCCACGGCTCGGACAGATTATATCCCCGTGCCTGGCGAGACCGCCTTGATGCCCAATGGGAATGGTGCATTATCAGCGGCTTGACGCCATTTTCAGCGACACGGATAACATAATGCGGCTGGTGTAACTGCATTACGAACGGATGCGTGCCTCCGTTACCCAATGAGAAATTCCGGCGGGCGAGGCATTTCCCATAAGCCGTCAAACTCCGCACAATCCCCAGCCCTGGAAGTCGCACGGGAACCGCAACGTATAGGATTCGAGCAGCCGCACGAATTGCGCGGTCAGCGAACCGATTTCCTGTGCCGGCTTACCGCCCGTTACCAAAGCCAGGGCGGGTTCTATTTTCGTAACGAACGTCCCGTCCGGCTCGCGCACGGTAAAAACAGGCAGAAGCGCCGCGCCTGTGGCCAAGGACAACGAGGGCGCTCCCTCGGCCAGTCGTATGGTGCCGCTCAGGAAAGGCGCCGTATGGGGGTACTTCCGCCCCTCGTGATTCGCCGTCACCGATACCAGCCCGTTGTCGTGCAGCCGCTTGATCAGCAATCGCAGCGGGCCCACCTGGCTAGCGGCGGACATCACCAAACGCTCTGCGAGAAGGCGTTCCTCGATCCGCGTCCAGAGGGGGTTGAACAGGCGTGCGCCCCAGAGGCTGATTGAGAAGCCGTGATCAAAACGGCTGAGATGAGAAACACGGTAGCCTGCACGATGCAATGCCATTTTGGTTATCAGGTCCTTCGATGCCATGGGCGCGATCCAGAGGATGGCGCCTTTGCCCGCCGCCAGCGCGAGTTCGATGTGCTCTTGTCCTTCGAAGCGAATGGGCGGAGACCATCCACCCGGCGCATGGCATCGCATTCCCTGCACGCGCGCGAGATGGTTCTTCGCCAGGAAACAGGTAAGTATTTCCTTGACATCGAGCGCGGTAGGACGGCCCCCGAGAATTCCGTTCAGTTTCCGGTAATAGCTGCGCGTGCGGGAACGACGCAGCGTCATCAAAAAATGCGCGGCGCCGTTGCACACATCTCCCCACAGACGCTCCGGCAGCAACCAGGCAATCAGCGTGATGGCCGGAATGTAGGCGAGCAGGAAAAAATCCTTGGGGTGCAAACGTGCCCGGCCCAAGTGCGGGGTCCAGTTGGGATCCTGGGGAGCGGATATGGAAGTTTGCTGTGTTTTATTCGTTACGGTCATGGTTCCACCGGTTAACCAGCCGATGCGCCATGGGATCCGCATTACGCGGGAACCATGCCTGGAAACCGGATGGGCAGTCGGTCCAGGCGCAAACGGACGAACACCGGCCTTCCTAATTTACGCATTGTGTCGCACACGGAACAAGTCCAGGGCGCGAGCGAGGCCGTACCTTGTCAGGAATTTCACGCCTTGAATATAGTGGCTCTTCCGGTTTTTTTTCTTATGGGGGTTTATCGGCTCATCCTGGACTTCCGGCCATAGACGGTCGATTAACGCGTGATAAATGATGTAGCCAGGAGGCTCTCGATACCGTTCCGGCACCGCCAACAGGGTGGTCAGCACATCGCGGCAGTTGAATGGCGTAAATACATCGCGCCACGCGATGCTGAACTCGAGTTGTGTCATCGCCAGCCAGTTGCCGTGGCCCTGCTCCCATTCAAACAAGTCGAGGAGTTCGATGCCGCAGCCACGTGGCGCGCTCGCGCACCAGTCGCGCTGGCCCTGTATCGTGAATGGGTGCAAGCCGCCCATGTATTTCATCGCCAGGAATTCCGGACTGGGTTTATCCTCGAGCAACGGTATACCGAGCCGCATGTCTGCACGGCAGATCTCGGCTCCACTCCCGGTTACCGCCGCCTTGGCGCGGCCGTAATGTCCCAATATCGCCTCGGCGTCGGGCCCGTAATGTGCGTGCGCCAGGAAAACGCTTTTATCGTACACCTGCCGAAAGGCGTCACTCATGTCCGGTTGAGCAAGAATCACCTCGTGAGGCAGATCCAGTTTGCGCAGAAAATTCGCCGGAATCGTCAGGTCGGCGTGGTCTGCTGGCATACCGGTCTGCCTGACTGAGACGTACGATAACCGCTTGCGGATAGCTCTCGACGCCGCCAGCACCAACCGGCTATCGATGCCCGCGGTCATTCCCAATGCGAGATCAAAGCGATTGGCGACTGCCTCGATCAGCTGCGGCAAGCGCCGGGACATGCGGGCGACTGCCGCGTCGAACGTGAGCGGAGCGAGCGGCCTGTCCGGCCAGAAGCGATGGCACCGGCCGGTGTCGAGGTCCAGATAATGATTGGGCAGCATATGCCGTATCTCGCGGAACGGGCTCGTCGAGCCCGGCCACATGTATTCGGCATGGCCGCGCGACAATCGCCATTCCATATAGTCACGCGCCGATGGATCCATCGTCAGCCCCAGCAGCTCCGCTCCCATTCCCGCTTGCGACATCACCCAAAGCGCATGATCGGCCCGCTCCGTGTCGGTATAAAACGCCTGCCGCAGACCCATTGGATCGTTGAACAGATAACCGCGGTTGCCTTCTTGCGCGATCAGCAGCCACCGTCCCCCCAGGCGAAAGGTGGCATCCACAAGCGCCTGAATCGAGGAATACTTTGCCAGCAGTTCGTCCAGGATCTCCGAGTCAGTGGCAAGAGTGCGGTCAGGATCGACGAGGTAGCCAATCAGCGTGAGCGAGCGGCCCCCGCCGGATCGCTGGCACAGGGATAACTCGGGATGGGCGGTGATCCGAAGGGCAGACCCGAGGGACAACCTTTGCCACCCGTCCAGGTTTTCGACAAACGACGGCCCAAGAATGAATTGTCCGCTATATAAAAGCGATTCCAGGCGCTTGCCGCTCACGGGATGCCGAGTCGGACGCGACGCGTCAGTCTGGGGATTTATTTCGCGCATTGATGATCGCGTCAGATGTAGCGGGTGTTGCTTCGTGTGCCCCGGCCGGGAACAAGACTTGGGAAACGCGGGCGGGCAATTGAATCAGTCATTGCCGTCAGGTTAAATCGCGTGCCTGGGGGGTTTTCCATCGAGATAGTTTTCAATATCTTCAAAAAACATCGCCAACTTCGCTTGTATGGCTTCTTGCGTGACGCAAGCGATAGGAGGATACATGACACAATTGCAGTAGCGCGCCAGTCGTTTCGCCTGATCCGGCGACAGTTCGTCTGAATGGTCCAGAATAAACGTCATGTCGGCGAGTTTCAGTCTTTGCTCGAGCCCGTCCAGGTCGATCACCTCGATCGGCGCCAGGTGCACAACGACGGCGCCCGGTTTGATCAGATTTATCCGATCGACATTGATGAATTTTTCGGTCGCCGGAACATGAGTCAGATTGATCGAGAGGAAGTCGCTGCTGCCCAGTACCGCGCCGATATCCGCGTAACGAATGCCGGTTTTTTCAGCATCCGGTTTCCGGTTCCTCGACCAATAGGAAACGTCGGCGCCAAACCCGGCGCCGGCAATCTCGGCAATTCTTCTGCCGATCCGTCCCAAACCTATCACTCCAAACTTCTTGTCTTTTATTTCGCTGCCGCGATATCCAAACCCTGAATAATGGCCGCCACGCGCCCGGGGCTTGGCGCGTTCAATTTCCCTGATGTGTTCCAGAATCACCCCGAAAACAAACTCGGCCACGCCCTCCGTGCTGTAACCGGGGGTGTTGCATACCGTGATGCCGTGGCTGGCCGAATATTGAACGTCCACCCGACCGTATCCCGTCCCGAACACGCCTATGTATTTCAACCGGGGGGCGGCGTTGATGATGGCCTGATCAACGGGAATACCGGTTTCCACCACAAGACAATCGGCGTCGGCCACGTGATGGGTGATTTCAGGGCTATCTTCAGGCAGTGCTCTGATCTCTTCGCATAGGCGCTCCAAACGCCGCCCGGCCTGCTCGCTGAAAGTGCTCTGGGAATAGCTGAGCATCACAATTTTTTTGAATTTCACGGTTTTATTGAATGCAATTCATGCAGCGCTACGCCATCAAACCGTCAATGGCAAAATTGGCTTCATTATTGATGGTGGTCGTTCCCCTTGTAATAAGCATAACAATTCCACCCATGATATTTCTGTCATGCAATACTTCGCTTTACAGGCCGGGTGCGAGCGGCCCCGGCCCTATGCACTTGTCTGCTTCAGTCCCGAATCAGCGGGAAGATCTAACGGCCGTAAAATAACCACGTATGCCGGCGCTGCCTACGATGAGCAGCACGCAATAAACAAAAGCGAGCAGCCAGCCGCGCGGCTGTTCCCAGCCCGCATCGGGGAAGCGCAAGATATTCACGAACTGTAACAGGGCGAACACGATATACGCACCGGCGGCAGTATGGATACGGCGGTAATCGTTTTCCTTCACGGCGGCGAAAAAACTGACTGCAAACGCCGCGTAGAAAGCGCCCACCATGCGCGCGGTGAGCGGCGTCAGCGCCCATGGCCACAGCGACGCGGTGGCCGCCGGTGCGATAAACAAACTGCTGCCGATTGCCAGCATTAGTACACCAAGGAGCCGCATGCACCACTTCAACCAACCCGCGAGACCTGATGCGGCGGGCAACTCCACGCCGGACATGCGACGTTGCTGCCACAGGGCCACGATGAGCCCGGGCACAAGCGCGATGTACAGAAAGAGCCAGGTCCAGGCCCAGGCCTGGGCGCTCCATACCGGGCTTCGCAGGTGAAAGCGGTCGAGATGGACCAGGGTAGCGATCAGGATGAGAATCAGGCCCGTGGCCACGACCCAGACCCCGACCCGTATCCGCGCCCACTCATGTTCGAGCAGTCCGACGGCAAGCGCGGTAGTCACGGCAAGATAACCAGCGCCGAGAAATGCGGCGGTGAGGGGCGGTTTTATCGTCCAGGCGAAGTAGAGATGGGTCTGCTCGCTCAGAAAAAAAAGCGAAACACCGGCCGCGGCAACGAATATCGTCGCGGCTAGCACGAAGATTCGTGCGCCCATGGAAATACCGAGCACGGCGAGTTGAGCCGGCATGCCAATCCCCCTTGTCCCGATGGCCGATTCTACTGGATAGTGCGTCGCTGCCGTACCCCATGCACGACCAATAACACACGTCGCCGCCAGTCTGGGCGCCGCCGGGACGCTCTGCTAAAGTGCCACAATACTGCAAGGAGGATATATTTATGAAGACAATCACGCGCACCGACGACACATGAAGGCTGTGATCATGACCGCGCCCGGCGGGCCGGAAGTGCTGGAACTGCGGGAGCTGCCCGAACCGCCGCTCACGCGCGACACCGACATGCTGGTGCGCGTGAAGGCCGCGGGCGTGAACCCGGTGGACACCAAGATGCGCGCCAAGCCCACAGTCTATCCGGCGCCGCTGCCGCCGGTGCTGGGCTGCGATGGCGCCGGCGTGGTGCAAGCGGTAGGCAAGGCCGTGACCGGCTTCAAGCCGGGAGACGAGGTGTATTACTGCCAGGCGCCGCATCACGACCGGCTCGGCAGCTACGCGCAATACGCGCTGGTGGATCACCGCCTGGCGGCGCGCAAGCCCAGACGCATGAGCTT
>Ga0105100_10001989_pt1 | contig 11935 bp, 11 predicted proteins | sample PPLLak12cMay2015_2_FD_87033 | JGI IMG/M metagenome (GOLD analysis project Ga0105100, IMG submission 87033) | Freshwater sediment microbial communities from Prairie Pothole Lake near Jamestown, North Dakota, USA - PPLs Lake P8 Core (1) Depth... | ecosystem: Environmental > Aquatic > Freshwater >... | reverse complement strand
TCATGGGAGAGACCTGCAAACTCAGGTATATCCATTGCTTACTTGGGGCGTTGAAAGAGATACTGGCGTAACGGCAAATTACGAGGTCCCGTTGCTTGGCCGAATGGTGTGAAGTATTGACCCTGGCCTGAACCTTTCACTTTGCTCTTGACCTCGGCAGGTTTTTCCGTCAGGTTTTAGCTCTCTTTTCGAGACCCCGTCGCATAATCCAACATACCTTGAAAGTCAACGACCACCACGGGCTCATCTCCGACGACCCAACCGTCATGTCCTGCCTTGAGGTAGGAGACATCCCCTGCCTTAAAATCCTTTTCCGTCCCATCGTCCATTTTTACTCTTAACGTTCCGGATACGTGATATTGGAAATGGGCAGCCTCGCAGCTTTTGGTATTTACCAAAGGTTTGAGGGATTGAGACCATCTCCATCCTGGTTGAAATGTGGCGCGTCCCACCGTTCTCCCGCCAATAGTCACGAGTTCCAATTTCCCCTTGTCAAAGGTCCTCACCTCGTCCGGCCTATTAAGGCTTTTTCCTTCCATTTCTTCCATCTTCGTCACCTCCCCAGGCTGTCGGTTTGTTTTCTCTTCCCGATTAAAAGATGCTTATTGGAAATCCGAGTGTCAAGCAAGATCCTCGCCCAAAGTCAAATCGAAAGCTCAAACATATCCGGCAGGTGAGGGGGTCGCATGGAGGAATTTAAAACTTCCAGAAAACAATCATGTTGACACGGCCAAACCCTTCATTATAGAAAAGAAGAAGGGGCCGTGAAGAATGAAGAAACATCGTTCTATCTTTCTGATATCCTGCCTTCTCTTGTTTACAGGCTGTGCTTCGTGGACGGCGCAACGGGTTTCGCGGTCTTTTGAGAGGCCGGACGACTGTCAGTCATTCCTTGCGGCATTGGATGATCGAGTCAACCGGTCCGGTGTAAGGGATGCTTCAAGCTACCCCGTTCCAGGGTTCCCATACCTTCGGGCCGATCGTTTTCTTTCATTCATAAAAGGCAAGATCGATGTTCAAGGAGGGAGGGAGCAATGGAGCCGCTGGATGCAGAAGCTGGATCTTGAAGCCAGGGAAAAGGAGATCCGCAACCTGCCGGAGGATGTTGTCTCTTCCTTTGCGCCTAAACAGGGGACGGAGTCCACCCGGGCGGAGTTGTACGATCGGATGAAATCCTGCTCTGACAGGCTCTTCCAGCACGACCAAACCCGGCCGGATTTCTATGGAACCCTGAATCCACTGGTTGAGGTGCCGGATGAGTATTCGTTTGCGATGAGAGCGTTCGGCCTCTATCCTCTCGTGGCCATCCCTGTGGCGATACTGACGGTTGCTTCACGAAAAAAAATTCGATCTTGGTATGATACGAATCTGGAAGAGCTTCCTGTCGACGGGCGGCTGAGAAGCTTCACCCCTGCGAACCCCTTTTCTCTAAGCGAAGAAGAAATTCAGACAATCATCGACTCCTCCAGGAAAAACCCCCTGGGGGTTCCCCTGCCGGACGAGAACCAGGGCAAGAAGATCGTTGAGCACTTTGCGCCTGTTTTCGTTCAGGACGTTGCGGCTCCGTATGATCGGGTAGGCCGGCTGGTGTGGAACCGAGATTGTCCGGATGTGGACCAAGAAAAGCCGGCGGTGTATTATTATTTTTCCAATGCTTTCCTGAAGGGCAGACCCATCCTGCAGATTAATTACGTCCTCTGGTTTTCGGAGCGCGCCGGGGAGAGGGCACCCGGCATCGAACGAGGTCGTCTGGATGGTTTGACCTTACGAGTCTCGCTGGACGATCGCGGACGGCTCTTCATGGTGGATGTCGTGAATGATTGCGGATGCTATCATTTATTTGCCCCTGAGAAAGAGCGTGTCGATCGAATCATTTCAAAACCGTTGAAGTTTGATCCCTTTGTCCCCCAGGGATTGCCGGATCTTCTCCCAGGCCAACGCCTCGAGGTACGGTTGAATTCCGGGTGGCACCAGGTCCAGCGTCTGATTGCGGGAGGGGACTTTCCCGAGCCGATTCCATATGAACTGGTGCCTTATGATATCCTGGAGGCACTTCCTCGCGAAGGCGGCCGAACGGAAAGTATCTTTAACTCCAGAGGGATTGCAAAGTGCTCCGAAAGGATTGAACGATTCATCCTCTTTTCCATGGGAATCCCCAAGATCGGAAGCATGCGCCAGAGGGGCCATCACGCCATTGAGTTGATCGGCCGAACCCAATTCGATGACCCGATCCTCTTCGATGAAAGTTTCGCTTTCAAATGATGCGGAAAGCCGTTTTGACACTGCTTGCACTCGCCTGTCTGCTTCTCGACTTTGAGAACCTCGAAGCGACTGCCGGAAACGAAGATCGGATTCTCGTCGTTGCCCAAAAGATGGAGGCTGCGTTTAGGAAATTAGAAGATTACACCTGCGACGTAGACCAGATATTTTATCAGGATGGGGCCGAGAATCAGCGATACCTTTTTAAGTTTTATTTTAAGAAAGAGAAAAAAATCCGTGTTGATTTTTATCAGCCCCACTCCGGGTTGACCATTTTTTATCATGACGAGGAAAAAGAAGCGACGGTGGTGCCGCTTCGGTTGCTGTCTGGCCTGAAATTCCGGCTTTCCGTCGACAACTCGCTGATGAAAACTCTGGCCGGACAACGGATAAACCAGACCGATATGGGGTACTTTATCAAGTTCATGTTTAAGAATCTCAGGACGGTTGAACAGAAAGAGACCGAATTTAGGGAAGATAACGAACGGGTAGAGTTCCTGTTTTGGGCCTGGGATTACGTCGAAGAGAAGTCTGCAGAAAAATATCGGATTTCCATCTCGAAGAAACATTGGCTTCCCATCCGTATTGAGAGATACAACTTGGAGGACAGACGGCTTGAGGTTACCGACATTAGAAATTACGTCCTTAATGCCCATCTGGAAGATAAGCTTTTTGTACCGTAGAGGTATCAACAGCCGTAGGGGGGCACATCTCCAGGTGTCATGAATTTATGCAGCGGTTTCCGCCGCCTACATGCCTTCGGAGACTCCCTGGTTCGCAGAAAACACTCTTCAGATTTCTGTGCCCGAGCTAAGTTTCCAGGGAGCCAAATCCGGAATGCTTTCGCAGCTTTTTATTTCCCTTCTCGTCACTCGAGATGCTAGGATCGCGGAGGTCTTCATCCGGTGCAAGGAAGTGCCGCAAAACGGCACTCCGGGCGAGAGAGGCTTCTTATTAAAGAGTGTGAAGGCAAATCATAATGGCGTATCGGAGTCTCTTGTTTATTAGACAATTAAACCGGGCTATTCTCTGGATATTCAGCTTGTAAGGCCTTGTTTTTTCAATGTTTCCACCTCCCTAAGGCGATCTCGTTTAGTTAGTCTTCCCGGCATTCGTCTTCATTGAAATAGCGAGATATACGAAGAAATCCGGCAATGGCATATATCTTGCTAATCTTCTTCTTCAGAGTGACAGAAAGACAAAACAGGCCTTAGGATTCTACGTAAAATTGAGGTGAGGATATGCGGTACATCAACTTGATAAACACTTATTTGATCCGTGGCCAGTCAAAGAATCGTGTCAGGGGCATGACCTTGATCGAGCTACTGATTGTAGTGGCGATCATCGGGACGTTAGGCGGCATCGCAGTGCCTACCTATCAAAGTCGCGTCGACGAAGGGAAAGTTTCAACAGCCATCGCCGATATAAAATTGATAGAAGCATGGGTTACAAGGTTTTATGCCGAGCGTGGAAGACCGCCCGATACCCTTGCCGAAACCGGACTCCCGGCAAAACTCGACCCCTGGGGGCGTCCGTACAGTTATACGAGACTGGCAGGTTTGACAAAGGCCCAGCAGGATGCCGCGTGCCGGTGGGATAAGAACGAAAAGCCATTAAATGCCGATTTCGATCTCTTTAGCGTGGGTAAAGACGGGGCGAGTATGCCAAAAATTACGCTCGGACCCAGCTTTGATGACGTCATCCGCGCCAATGGTGGGGCCTATGTAGGGCTGGCTTGTGAATATTAACCTGGGCTGTGAACCATGAAATTCGAAACTACATTTCTCCGGAGCAGGGTTGCCATCCGGATTTTTGTGCTCTTTGTCTGTTGTGCGCTTCTTCCCATCGCAGTCCTCGGCATTCTCTCTTACAGCCACGTCACCAAACAGCTCAATGAGCAAACCGAAAAGAGACTGCAGCAAGCGAGCAAGGATGCGGGAAGGGCCATAGCGGAGAGGCTGTACTTTCTTGCAAATGAGATGAAGGCGTCTGCGTTCAAATTGAGTGCCGAGCCGAACCCTAAGTTCCACTCTTCTGACAATGGAGGGAGTGGACACCTGAAAGCGAGATTCAAAAACTTCGCCATTATCACCGAGGAGGGAGCGAATATTCCCCTCTTCGGCCATTTCCAAAATGTGCCTCAGTTCACTCCGGAGCAGAAGCAGCATATGCGATCCGGCGGTCCCGTCGTGTCGAGTGAGCATGATTCAGACGCCACAGCACACATATTTATGAGCGTGGCGGTCGATCCCAGAGCATCGGGGCGGGAGATCCTTCTGGGGGAGATTGATCCGTCGTATTTGTGGGGTCCGACCAACGATCTTCCGTTGCCGCCCATGGTCGAAGTTTGTATTTTAGATCAACGGAATAATGTCCTCTTTTCGTCATTCCCGGGACCGGTCACGTTCCCCGAGCGGATAGCGCTCCAGATGACTCAAACCGCGATGGGCCAGTTCCAGTGGGTCAACGAAAAGAAGGAATACCTGGCCAGCTACCGGTGTCTCTATCTGCGACCTTCCTTCTTCGCACGGCAATGGACGGTGGTGCTGGGCGAATCGAAATCAGATGTGCTGGCCCCTGCGGCCAAATTCAAAAAGATTTTTCCTCTTGTCCTTCTCATGTCTCTGTGGGTGGTATTACTCCTCAGTATTGTACAGATCCGAAGGAGCCTGGTCCCCCTCGAAAAGCTTCAGGAAGGAACGAGACGGATTGCCGAACAAGACTTCAATAGCCCGGTCATCATCAAGAGCGGTGATGAGTTTGAGGAGCTTGCCGCATCCTTTAATTCCATGGCGAGTCGACTGGGCAAACAATTCAACACCCTGATCACCTTGAATGAGATCGATCGGGCCATTCTTTCATCCTTAGAAACAGAAAAAATCGTAGAAGTGATGCTCACCTACATGCACGACATCACCCCTTGCGACCATGTGAGCGTGACCTTACTCGATTCCAGTACGAAGAGGACGGGGCGAACGTATATGGGGGACGGCAAGAGTAAGGAAGGGACGATTGAAGCGGTTGTTCTCGAGCCCGAAGAGCTTCAGGTACTCAGCGATCATCCGGAATGCCTATTCGTCGAATTGGGCGGGACGACTCCGAACTATCTCGCTCCCATGGTTCGGAACGGCATCAAGACGTTTTGGGTCCTGCCGATTATCCTCAAAGAGAGTCTGTCAGGCTTCATTACCCTGGGGTGGTCCCTCAAATCAACTGTTCCGAGTCGGGAAGATTTGGGTCGAGCCCGCCAATTGGCCGATCAGATGGGAGTGGCCCTGACTCACGCCAACCTCGTTAGGGAATTGAATGAACTCAACTGGGGTACCCTTGAGTCCTTAGCTCGTGCCATCGATGCAAAATCTCACTGGACGGCAGGCCACTCTGAACGGGTGACAAGGCTGGGACTGAAAATCGGCCGGGCTTTAAGACTTCCTCAAAAGGAGGTGGATGTCCTTCATCGAGCAGGGTTATTGCACGACATTGGAAAGCTGGGCACCCCGAGGGATATTCTCGACAAGAAGGAAAAACTGACCAACAAGGAAGAAAAAATCATGCGCGAGCACACCCACATGGGGGTCCGGATCCTGGAACCCATTGCTGCTTACGCCGATGTCATCCCGATTGTATTGCACCATCATGAGCATTTCAACGGGGAAGGTTACCCGGAAGGTCTCGCAGGGAAGGCCATCAGTTTGGGTGGACGTATTTTCGCTGTGGCTGATTCCTTTGATGCGTTGACCTCAGACCGGCCGTACAGACAAGCGCTGAATCGCGAGTATGCGATTGAGATGATCAAACAGGGGTCGGGCAAGCAATATGACCCAGAGATTGTGCAGGCATTCCTGGAGGTCATGGCGCAGGAAGAGAGAGGAGGAGAGGCATAGATGAAACTGAAGAAGGTATGGATGATCATAAGCTGTCTCATGGCATTGTCCGCATTTCAATGCGGGAAGGGGACGGTGCCGGAGGATTTAATCGGGGTGTGGGAGACCAAGTCACCTGCTTATGCGGACCGCTTTTTTGAGATCCAGCCGAAGGAAATTATCTTTGGAACCGGGGAAGGAAGGTTCGACGTCTATCCGATCACAAAGATAAGAATAGAAAAAGAAAAAGAAAATCAAAAACAAAAGACCTTATATCTCATCTGCTACAGGAACATCGAAGGGAAAGTATACAAGTTCTTCTTTTACTACGATCCGGCAAATCGGGGCACGATAAGATTCAAGAATCAAAAAGAGATGGTGTGGACTAAAAAATCACTCTCTTCCGCTTCCAACTAATACAAACGCGTTTAGTTTTTTGACAATGGGCCCCCTCGCCCTCCCCTCTCCCCGCTGGGGAGAGGGGTAGGGTGAGGGGCGATACCAACGGATGTAATGAAATCTAATGCGTTTGTATTAATCAGAAGTCTTGAAGAGAATATGTTTGTTCCCCGTATGAGGAATGGGTCCGGGCGGGTCTCTCCCCACGGGGCCATGACGGGCTTCTACTTGAGCGGTTCATCTTATTTGGAGTGTTTGATCGGGCTCAGGATCGTCCGTGCAATGTCTTTGGATTCCACTCCAGGGGATTCAATCTCTTTCCCTTCGTAGAAAGTTTCCACGGTTTCGGCGATTTTCTCTTCTTCCAAGGGAACCTTTTCCAATGATTCTTCTAATCCGATAAGTTGTTCCTTGGGAAAGAACGTAAAATCTCCTGAGAGTGTGATGTCTTCGATCCTTTCTTCCGAAACTGCTTCAGTGGCCCGTATGAGGCCTCCTCTCGCCTTGTGAAGGCCGTAAACCACCTCAACCCCCTCTTTAATTTTCACGCCGGTGGGGATTCTGGGAGTTTTTTTCAGGAGAAACTCCTCCGAAGTCATCCAGGCTTCTATTTGCCCCATCTTCTCAAGAATTTCGGAGTTCAATGAAGCAGGCGTCGTCTTTCCCACCCTTTGTTCAAATTTCTCTTTGAGGACCGCAACCACTTCCTCCCGCGATGGGATCATTCCTAATTCTCTCTTCATCGTCGTCAGGTTGTCTTCCATGGTTCTGTGAACCTTGTCTCTGAATTTCTCGTCGGGCACTTTCAGGATTCTGCTCATCGCCTGACAATCAAAATCGACGAGGATGCCTCCCACAAAAACCATGCAATCCCCGATATTCCCTCCGCCTTCTCCGGCAATCTTTTTCCCCTCCTGAGTGATGATATCGTTCACGACTCGAAAGTTGGTTTCAATTCCGAAGGCCCTATAAGTTTCTATCGGGGCTTGAGAGAACCACGGGTAAATCTCGTCAATCGCTTTGGGAAACTTCGGGTTGTCCTTTTTCCAGATGAGTTGGTAGAAAATCTGATTCTCATCTAGATAGGTGGCCCCCCCGCCCACCTCTCTTCTCATAAAAGGAATTCGGGATTCTCTGCAATATTTCAGATCTACTTCCTGCGCCGCGTCCTGGAAATATCCTATGCTGACGAGGGGAATTTTGGGGGAGACGATGACAAGGGCCTCAATGCCCATCCGGGCAAGGGTATGGAAAATGAGCATGGATTGCTGGCCAGGGAGTTTCCCCAGATCGAAAAGGTACATGAATTCCTCACTTTCTCCGCCCCCTCATTTCTCCTTTTCCTGTATGGGGAGAGGGAGGGCAAAAAAATACCGCCATCTTAATCAATCTGTTAACATGTTCGGGAGGATTTTTCAAAACGAAAGAAGGGGGGACCAAATAGGAGGGAAGAAGAAAATGGAATGTGTCCCCATTATTTGAGATGTTTGGCGAGAAAGGCTTTGACCTGGATGATTGAATCGGCCGCAGCCGTCGGATTGGACCGGTACCGACGGTCCAGGTAACCTGTGTCGATGCCCTCTATATCAAAACCATGGTACGTACGAGGATAGACTTTTAAGATCACCTCGTTTTCCGCCCTTTTATGGGGCATCCTTTCTATACATAGGGAGACCGGGCACCTGTCGTCCAATTCACCGATCAGAATCAGGAGGGGAAAATCGAGATCGGCAAGAGCCCTGAAGCAATAGGGATAAAAAGTGACGACGGCCCGAAGAGGATGTTCCTTTTGAAGCGATGGGAACCTGACGCAAAGGGTTGCGAGAGCGGAGGACCCTCTCTGGGACCATCCGATAACCCCGATGCGCCAGGGATCTACAAATGGAAGTGAGCCAAGATAAGACTTGGCATAACAGATATCCTGAGCCAGTGTTGAAGGAGGCGCAGAGAAGGACGATTGGCCCCCCGGTCCAAAACCATTTAATAATAAAGCGACATAGCCCCAGCTTGCGAGCCTTGCTGCCCAGTCGTCATAATGTTGGTCAAATCCGATGGAGCCGTGGAGCAGTATGATGGCCGGGAAGATGCCCTTGCCATCTGGTTTCGTCAACCTTGCGATCACGGTATCCCCTCTGGAACCTTTGATGGTGACCATCTCTGAAGAGAATGCAGGTGCCGCGACAAGGATACCCATGAGTGCAGCCATAACAATTCGAACGGACATCGCATTCCCCCTCTTGCTCAAATTCATTTCCTCCATAAAATGGAGAAAATTGTAAAAGGCCGGCTCGCAATCGCTTGAGCACAGGAAAGCCTAGAGGTTCCTCCGAGGAGCGGCAACCCCTCAGAGGTTTCGTATGAGTAGTTTCAGGACGGTCTCCTTCATAAGGTGTTTGGGTTATCTTACTGTGACTGCATTCTATGAAATCTATTCGAAGGAGTCAATGATAATCGAATCGTTGGAGTGCTCGCTAATATTGTTTTGTAAGAGCTTTTTGGCGGTCGGCCATAACGGTCATGGAAGAGGTAAATATGTGAAGCAACTTGCTGTGGGGAATATAGATGATCCAGATGAGGCTCGGGACAACATGAAAGTACCAGAGAAAATCTGCGTTGATTCTTACATCTCTCAAGAATTGAGATAAAAAGTAACCACCGAATGAAATCCAATTATTAGCGCTGGCGGGCGTGAAGTTGGCAAGGTAATTTTTCGCCTGAACGACTTCAGGATGGGCGATGCGGTACCCTTCAATAAAGAAACCGGAAAGCTCCAAAAAAAGGATGAAGAGCAGGGTGGTCACATCCTCTTCTTCTGTCCGGAGCTGATCTGGGCGAATCGCAAAGCGCCGAACAATCGCCATGATGCAGCCCACTAAGATCAGAAAGCTGAAGAATTCGAGGAAGAAGTCGAGGAAGGGACGAACCGCACCCGTCTCGAACTCGCGGGCGAAAGAGAAGAATGGGACGGTATGGCTGAACTCCACGAGATACCCTGTGGTCAACCCCTTGATCATATCCACCGCAAAGGTGGCGACGAATCCAAATACCAATAGCGTATGAGCGAGCCAGCGGTAGAAAGATTGTCCGAAAAGCTTCCGATGGAAGATGACTTCAGTAATGAAAATTTTAACATACCAACCCGGCCTCGCCCAGAATTCTCCCCAGCCTCTCCCGATGTAAATCTTAAGCTTCTCTCGCTTGGTGGCGTTCTCCGCTCCTTCGAGGCCTCCTTCCAGCCAGATGCTGACGTGAAGGCTCATGCCCCAGAGGAAGAAGATTACCGTTGGGAAGAACATGACGTAGAAAAGAAGGTGTTTGTCCATTCGCCCTCGATAGAGCAGCTCGGAGTAGTTTAGTTCGGAGTTCGGAGATTTCCGTTCCTGTAATCCTTTCAGTCCGAACTCCCAACTCCGAACACCGAACTTACTTCATATTTTTCAGCACGAATTCCGTGATGTCCATGGCGCTGATGGGAATCTCTCTCCTTCGTGCTGTGGTCAAGATCGTCCGGACGCACTGCTGACAAGCGGTAATGACCGTATCCGCTCCTGTTGCCTGGATCTGGTTGATCTTCTCTTGAGCCAAAGCGGCGGAAAGTTCCTGATCCACCATTTCCAGGTTGCCCCCGCCGCCGCAGCATTTGCACTGTTCCCTGTTGTTTTTCATCTCTATCAATTCAACTCCGGGAATGGCACGGAGGATTTCTCTCGGGGCCTCATAAACTCCGCTCGCCCTCCCTAAATCGCAGGGATCATGGTAAGTCACTTTCATCTTCTTTTCCTTGAAAAGGATTTTCCCTTCATCTATCAGTCTTTTGACGAATTGGGTGGAGTGAAAGATATCGGCATCGGTCTTGTACTCCTCCATCCAGGTATGGTAGCAGGAAGGACAAGCGAAGACGACGCTTTTCACGCCTTTTTTTTTGACCATTTCCAGATTGTGCTGGATGAGGACTTCGGCTTCCTTTTTCATCCCTGCGCCGATGAGGGGGAAGCCACAGCACCACTCCTCTCCACCCAGGAGAGTAAAATCTACTCCTGCTTTACTGAGGATTTCAACGAAGGCCAGGGGAATCTTCTGCACCAACGGGAAGAAGGAGGCCACACACCCCACAAAAAAGGCGGTCCCGGCTTTCTCTTTCTGATAGTGATGGTCAGGGAGTTCGTCCAAGAACTCCAGCCATTCCACTCTCTCTTCGTTTTCATCTCCGGAGATGTTATGGGCCTTCAGGACATTCGCTTTCATTCGTTTGGCGGCTTCCGGAAAATGGCCCATCTCTACCAGGGTCTCACGCAAGGCAGTCCAGAGATGTTTCGCGTCGATGGAGACCGGGCAGCTTACGCTGCACTCCCCGCAAAGGGTGCAGCGGTAGACCATCTCTGAGAATTTCTTCAGTTTTTCCTCATCCAACCTCTTCGGACCGAAAATCTTGGCCCAGAGCCCGTACTGGCTGCGGATAAAGGACTTGAAGACCTGAATCTTTCCTCGAGGATCAATCTCCTCTTCACCCCTTTGGGCATACACCGGGCAAAATTTGAGGCATTCGCCGCAGCGCGTACAGGCATCAATCTCAACTAACTGTTTGGGAGAGAGGGCTGAAAGTTTCATGGATAAATGATCTTGATTAAGGCGATTTTGAATTCGAGATTACACCGATTGAACCGCACCTGACAACACGAACCTTAGAAGGTCTGTCATTCCGGGCTTGACCAAGCCTGCCCCGTGCTTGACACGGGGGAATCCAGTCTTTTCCTGGATTCCTGCTGGAGTTTACCCCGTTGAAGAACGGGGCAGGAATGACGCGGTATGAAAATTAATCTCTTTCTTGAATCTGTGTAATCGTTTCTTTCTGATCTACGTAATCGATTTATCTATTTCTTACCATGCTCGGCGATTTCCGCTTTGAGCCATTCCCGGATCGTTTCCGGATCGGTCATGAGATTCTTGAGCTCATCCAGGTTATCGGGCTTGATCTTAAACATCCATCCTTTGCCGTAGCAGTCCTCGTTGATCAACTTAGCTCTCTTTTCCAATTCTTCGTTCACCGCCACCAGCTCGCCGCTCACGACTGAAAATACTTTTCCGAGCCATTTACCCGACTCGATCTTTGTAAAACTCTTTCCCTGGACGAGTTTTTTCCCTTCGGGAGGAAGACCTACGTAGACAATGCTACCCGCCATCTTCTGGGCATAATCGCTCATCCCCATGACCACCAGATCCCCTTCCACTCGACCCCAGAAATGATTCTTGTCGTAATAAAGTCCCTCCGGAAATTCATATCCTTCAATATTCATCTTTACACCCCCCTCAATAAGAATTGGAATACTGGAGAAATGGAGTAGTGGAGTAATGGGCTTGGATAAAATCACGGCCAATTTCTAAACACCGGGAATCGAACATTCGAGAATTTGTTC
>Ga0105100_10001988_pt1 | contig 11939 bp, 11 predicted proteins | sample PPLLak12cMay2015_2_FD_87033 | JGI IMG/M metagenome (GOLD analysis project Ga0105100, IMG submission 87033) | Freshwater sediment microbial communities from Prairie Pothole Lake near Jamestown, North Dakota, USA - PPLs Lake P8 Core (1) Depth... | ecosystem: Environmental > Aquatic > Freshwater >... | reverse complement strand
TTTAACCTCAGTTGGACCGATGATCGGATGACATTTCTGAAGCGGATGGGTTTGGACAGTCTTACCTTGGAAGTCGCCATGCCTGATGGTATTTATTCGTTTACAGAAACAGGCAAAAGTGCAGCAAAAACTGGGTTCGGAACCATTACTCATATGGTCGTAAAAAACATCATCCCACCGGGCGGCTCCATTAAAGCGAAAACTGAGCAAGAAGCACAAGCTAAGCTTGCAACTTCACCCTACTATGACGATTCATGGACCGGAAAGGATATCAAAATCAACGTCAGCTGCCAAGTCGGAGAATTGCGCATCTTGAAAAAACTGCGTGACATGGGTAATGACTTCCAGTTGGAAATCACGTATCAGTACTACGAGGGATCTCTCATAAAGGATACGATGAAAAACACCGGTGGGGACTCCGAGATGCCACCAGATGAGCTCTGGCAGGATGAGGAAATACCACCGTATCTCTCCATGATCATTAACACCGGGTGCGGTCGGTACGTCTAACACCCTTTTTCTTAATATTTAAAGCGTAGGAGCGCCGCGACGCCGCCGATTCCTTCGAATTTCTTCCCCGTTTCATGCATCGAATTGATAATCATGAACTCACAATGTGTTTTTCGGGCTAGGTCAAGGAGATATTCCCCATTCTTCGTTCGTACTAGCACATCGGAAAGAAACAAATGGTCTGCAGCACCTCTGGTCAGTGCGTCTTTCACCTCTTTCAACCCATAGGTGACCAGGCCGTCTTTTTTGATTCGCTCAAAAACGTTCTCCACCGCCTGGGTTTCCTTTGACACGCGGTTCTCCTTGGTGATTTGTTCGACGATCCCCACCTTGAGTGCCTCATGGACACCATTCATCCCGGCGTTTGCGGTCGCATGGGTGATGCAGTCCTTGAACAGTTGCGATTCTTTTTCCTTCCCTGCTTTCATTAAATGTTCCCTGGTGAATCCGGGGCCGATCACCACCAGAGGTGAATCAGATTTTTTTACGGTTTTTATCACAGAAAAAATTTCCCCGTAGTACTCTGGGGTCGTCTCCTTACTCTCATACATCTTACCCGACCGATGTGCGTCGATCTCTGCGACAAGCTGCACACCACTCTGAAACAGGAGTGCCACTGTCGCAGCATCATCATCAAGGGACACGAAGACCAGCATCGGTTGGGTGCGCTGCTGGACCGCCTCATCTATCCTTTGGAGCTGATGGAGCTTCCATCGCTCTTTTTGAATTGAGAGCGGCTGCATTTCCTCCGCATCGACATTGAAGGTATGATGCGAACCGAGGTCTTGGGGGCCTTCCTTGATAACGCCTTGGATGCGCAGTCTGTTCGAGAACTCGTGGAAGTTTACTTTCTCCACCTGAATCCCGAGTTTCATTTTTTTCTTCTCTGTCTTCTTTGCTCGCAGCTTATCTGCTTTCTCCCCCTCTGCGGTGCGGAAGGTTACCATTCGAACCAAGTCGCCTTCCTCGATGACGTTGTACAGATGCCAGATGTCGTCAAGGTTCTCAGGGATTAGTTTTATCTCACCACTTTTTGGGTCTTTAAAGATCACCTTCACAGTTGTTCACCTAAGATAGTTCAAATCCGATGGTTTTTACTATGGAGCACTCCCCTGGCGGGAGCACTTTTTCGACCTGTTCTGTTGAGACATGGAACGCTTTTGCGAGCGTTTGTGCTATCATGCTTTTCTTCGTCCTCCCCGGGATAAGGATGGCATATCCATTCACCGCTCGCGTCGAAATTGCGCTCACAGGTCCTCCCATGAGTTTTTCTCCTTCTCCTAAAGCGATTAAACCAACAGCGACCTCGAGTTTCGATCGAACGTAGTTGCGTTTTCCTCTGATGATAAATGCGCCTTTCGGGATGAACTCCCCACTCTCTGGTGTCTTACTCACCTGTTCTGGCAGCACCCAGTAGGCTGAGGCTTCACCGAACTGGTTCCATGCCCGTGAAAAGGACGCTGCGAACATACATGCCTCTTGCAGTGTTCTTTCTGAGATAGAAATGTTCTCATCGTTTATCCCTTTGCTTTTAATGACGCAGCTTGGTGCACCATGGATGTCCGCATGGGCATAGCGGTCCCCCTCTTTGAGGTATTTCTTCACCACGGCATCGTTACTCGAGGCATCCCTTCCTGCCACCACGATGTTTCCCTCGGTTGAGAGAAACCAACGGAACCGCTCGAACCACCATTGTCTCTCATGGGTCACTTTTTTCGTTTTTTCCTCTACCTTGATGTCTTTGTTTGTGGTAAGCTGCTGTTTGGTCTGCTCGATCGCCTCGAGTGCCCCATTCAGTTTCTCCTGGATTTTTTTGCTATCCTCGTACTTCTTATCCGCGTTCTCAGAAACATTCTTACGAAAATTCAGACTGATTTCCATGCTGTTTCCCATTTCGTCAGGAAGCGATATCACCAGTTCATTTGTCGTGGGCTCAAAGAGCGTCACCAAGGGATTCTTGCGGATATTGTTGATCGCCTCTGTTTTTTCTTTTTGTCGGAGAAGATCCGCGGTTTCCTTGAGGAGTTTTTCATCTCCTTGACAATTTAGATATATGAGGTTCGCCTCTCGCTTCTTTTGTTAGATATTTTTTTTGAATACTTCAAGTAAATCTTGTTGTTGGACCAGTTGACGTTGCAACTTTTCGTTCATCTTTTTATGTTTCGTCTCCTGAGGTTTCTGTGGTTTTTGTCTTGTGATGAACAGCTCAAGGCTTTTGGAATAATTTGGTGTTGGTTCATAGTCAATGTTTGTATAACTGAGAAACGGGAACGGCAGGACATCAACGAGCGTCCCTTCTTTTTTCACGAACACCGGGTGTATGTCCCTTTTTTGGAATATCGAGAGGAGTTGTTGGAGTTCAGCATAGAGTTTTTTTCTCGTTGCTTCGTCGATGTCTTTTGTTTTTATGCTCTTGTCAATCTCTGCACGCAGGCATAGCTCCTCCGCGTACATCCCGCTGAGGTTCACGGCGGTCGCCAGTGTGCGTACCAGGTCTTTTGAGCTATTTGAGAGGAGCTCATGGAATTCTTGTTCCGAGAGATGGAACGGGTTGGTCTGCGCTGGTGGAGGCTTGTACATCTCCCCGCTTCGTATCATGCGGGTTGCCCATTCCTGCTTGATCAGCGGGCGGATGATGCGTCCCTCAGGGTTCAGAAGAATGATGTTTCCTTTTGAGAAGAGCTCGCAGACCAGGGTATAGTCTCCTTCTTTTCTGCCGATCTTCACCTGAATAATGCGGTCAAATTCATATTGGGTGATATCGCTGATTTTTCCGTTCAGCAGGTATTTGCGTAGTGTCATGGCGAACAACGATGGTTTTTCAGGGGTGTCAAACATTTTCTGTGTTCGACAGAACAACTCGCCATTGCGGATGAATAGCGACTCTTTTTGGTTGCCTGTTTTCTGCTGGATTTTGATGAGGATCTCGTCTCGAGAGAGTTGATAGATTTTTTCTACGTAGCATCCTCTCAGGTCCTGGAGCTCTGAGACGATGACGTAGATGTCAAATGATGCAAGTCCTCGTTCCATATGCTACGTGCCATTATCTCATTGGTTGTTAAAAAAGAATAGGATGGACTGCGGGAAACCGGATAGACCAGTTGGTTAGCCGATTCTTTTGAATAAGTTGATGAACCGGATCTCTCTCCAATCTGAGGTGTTACGCCCTAATTCATCGTACACGACCACGGTGATTTGGTGTTTTCTTAGGGAGAATTTGTTGAACTGCCAGCTAAATGGCTCCTCTGTGTCTGTATACACGAGTCTGCCATCGTAATAGAACTCTGCTTTCTGTAGAGGAATTGCTGTTGTGTCGACCTCTGCCCAGATCCAGATGTCGTTGATGACTGTTGTTTTAAACTCACCGATAACACGTTGTTGCACTCCATTGTTATAAAGGAAACCAACACGTGGGGAGGTAATCCGTACCTGCGGCGGGGTGATCTCCATATCTGCCAGATAGGCAAGAGTTGCTGCAATGGTGCGGGTGGTGTTAACGAGGTAGCTGAGGTTCACATTGCTGAGGTTGTCCTGTGCTGAATGGAAGTTCGGGTCATGGTCTACCTCCCAGCAGCAGACCGCTTCCCAGCTATAGGGGAGAAACGCGGAGTAATCGCTCCCACCTAGACCATGGCGGATCCGGTTGATCGTCCCGCCACGGTTGACCGTCAGTCCAATCGAATAATTCGTTGTAATGCCTTTGAAGATCTCCGCCACCCATCCTGCATCCTCGGTCGGGAGGACGGTCATCGTGTTGCTACCTTCATCATGTCCGATCATGTCCGCATTGATTTCCACAAGAATGTTGTCGTTTCGCTGGTATGCTTCCTCTGTATACGCCTTACTTCCGATAAGGCCGACTTCTTCTCCTGAAAACGTCACAAATTTCACGGTACGTTTGAATTCAAACTGGCTTAACGCGTAGGCTGCAGCAAGTACGGCAACTGTACCTGACCCGTCATCGTTCGCCCCTGGTCCTTTCGACACGGAATCGTAATGGGCGTTGAAGATAATAATAGAGGTATCTGTTGGGTCTGTACCGAGCAATGTTCCTTCCACGTTCTGGCTTGAATATAGATGCAGATTTCGTTCGTTTCCCCACCCAGTCCAGTTCTGGTATCGGGCAAAAAGTCCATTCTGCGAGAATTGTCCGTGGATATAAGCAGCTGCTTTTTCACATCCATACGTCCCCGACTTCCGGGGGCCAAAGCCGACAATATGTTGGAGATAGTTCAGCATGAGAGTTTCGTCGATTACAGACACAATCTCTGAAATCTTTTGACCGTTGGTCGCTGCAGTTTTCTGCTTCAGGTTGTTCTGTGGAAAAACCGAAAGAGATGATGCCGTCGTACTCAGGAGGAATACAATGAGGAAAACGAGTGTAGTATGTATGATGTAGGTCGATGATTTTGTCATGAGCTCCCTGAACCTTATAAGAGGTATCAATATTATATAGTTTTTCCAATAGAAATAAAAAAAAGGTGTTGTTAGTATCGTCGCTTCCTTGGTGGTTTATGTGCGATTTTTTTCACGGTATGCAACAGGGTGCCGATATCAAACGGTTTGGTGATGTAATCGGCGATGTATGGGTAGATGTCGTTGAATTCCTCTCCTTGTATACGTTTTGCGGTGAGCACGATGATGGTGTTTTCATCGGTGAACCCGTCGATTGTCATTTTCTTTATGGTTTCGATTCCATCCATGATCGGCATCATGATATCCAGAATGATGATTCCCTGGAACCCCTTTTCCAGTTCAACGAGACAGTTTCTTCCGTTGTCTGCGGTGGTGACCTGGAAACCTTCTCGTTCGAACAGCTCCTGAAGGCTCAGGACGATATCCGGGTCGTCGTCGACAATCAATATATTTTTTTGATAGTAACGTTCCTCGTTCATACGAGTATATCTTTCGTATTTTCCTATATAAAATCACGGTGTGCAAATGACAGTTATGACAAAATAGAGTGTCTGGACGGGGAGGAGAGGAGGTACCTCTGGAAAAAGGAAAGATGGGATGCTTTCGGTACTAGAGGTACCTCACGAATCTAGGACGGATTTTTTGCAGTATGGTTATGAGGAAGGATGGGATGTGGGAAGAGAAGAGGAGAATGGCTACCGCGTGGTTTTATGTTCGAAGGTGTGTTACTCCCCCAAGCGGATCCTTGGATGGGTCTGGTTCTCAGCGGTCGTTCTTGAAGAGTTTTCATATGTTTTATCCCTTCACCACTTTGCCATGCATTTCTGCCAGGCAATAAATGCATCGCCTATGTAGTATATATAATTTTCTCTCTTTGCATGGCAATAGTGATTGGCAAAAACGAAATGCATAAATACACACCAGGTGATAATCAGCCGTGGAGAGTTATCAAGAGGAATTAACACAGATAAAGACGATTTTAAAAAACAATCCGAAAGGTATGACGGTCAGCGACATCGCCCGCGAAATCCACATCAACAGAAACTCGGTCGCAAAATACCTTGACATCCTGCTCATCTCCGGACATGTCGAAATGGTGACCTTCGGCCCCGCAAAGGTGTTCTTTCCCTCCTCTCGAATCCCACTCACCGCATTGCTAAATTTCACCCACGAATACATCGCCCTTCTCAACAGAGAATTGAAGTTCTTGCAAGTCAGTGAAAATCTCCTAAAATTCATCGATATCCAACGCTCCGACCTCATTGGAAAACCGATACAGGCAGTCACTGTGTCCTTCTTCGAACTCCCGGAACTAGCCGTAAACGCGAAGAAAGCACTCGAAGGAACAGAACAAAGCATAGAAAAACAATATCATCAAAAGAACCTAGCAATCCACCTGAGAATTAAACACATTCCCACGACCTTCGATGATGGGGAACCTGGTGTCATCCTTGTCGTTGAGGACATCACCGATCGGAAACAAACCGAAGAAAAGATGAAACGTACTCTACAAGAATGGGAGACCACATTTAATTTCATCTCTGACATGATCTTCATCCAGGATAATGACTACTATATACTACGGGCGAATCGTGCATTTGCAAACTTCCTACATAGGACCCCAGAAGACTGTATCGGCAAAAAATGCCACCAGCTCCTGCATGGCCTCAATTCCGCACATGCCTCCTGCGTTTGCACTCAAGTTCAAAAAACAAAAAAACCTACAATCGTCGAATTCTACGAACCCTATCTCGATAGGCACCTCGAAATCTCCGCCTCACCAATCCTTACCGATGATGGGAACATCACTGGCTCTGTCCATATCATAAAAGACAACACTGAACAAAAAAGAAAAAAAATCTAAGCGACCAGTCCGTTTCCTAGATTATCTTAAATAAAGATGGTGAGAAGTTTTAACGTGACCAACACAAACAAGGTGAGGATCGCATTGGTATTCAAATCAAAGACTTTCACCCATTCTAGCAACGCGATAATCACATACGATAAGATTAGCAGTAACACCAGTTGAAGCACCACAAGTCCGATGGTATAGAACATATTGTCATATGATTGGTTGAGGAGAACGTCCCATATCGTGGCAAAAAAGGCTAACAAACCAATAGTAACTTGGGCTTTCGTGATTTCTCTCATCAAAATTATGAGTACCTGTTTCTTTATAAAGATTCTCTCTCATCGCTGACGTCCGCTCTGCCTTGGTGAATGTCTCAATGAAGCATAGAGAATGCTCGACACTTCAGAAGAAGAAACTCGAGGAGCTGGTGGAAGAACGTTCTGAATGGATGTATCTGGATCGCTGCAGGTGTCTTCAGGGTCACCGGAATCAACTTGAAATCGGATGAATCATTCTTATTTTCTACCCGTATGTATCCTTCAAACGCTGATTTTGGTTCATCCGGAGCGATTACGGAGACTTGCACCGTTACTGGTCCATCCTCCGGGGTGAGATGTTCTCCCGACCCGGGTGTAATGGTCCATGTCCCCCAAGAAATCGAGGAGATATTCACGGTCCAGTTCAGCAAGGAACCGCTAACACCGACATTTTTTACTAGAAAACTTCCGTTCACAGTGGCACCTGGTTTAACGTTGACCCAGGAGAGGCTTCCGGAGCACTCTAAATCCGGGGTTTGGTTTCCATTGGGTAGCCCTCCCTGGGGAATAAACTCTATTTTTAAGAGTTCACCCAATCCAGAGTATTGCCACACCGTTACTCCCTCCGGAGTTACTTCCCAGAGTTTCCCAATTTCCCCGTTACAGACCAGCGTATTCCCACTCGCAAGCCTCGTCGCACCAGAAAGATGACTTGCATAAAATTTTGGTGTGGGATTATACGACCATATCGGTGTCGTAGGCCCGTATGCGGAACTTGGTACCAGAATATATGTTCCATTGGTATTGATGGGTGGGATGATTTCATCAATCGTAGAATACGAACGACCCATTCCATTATTAAAAATGAGGATGTTTCCCGCTCCGGGGCATCCTTCATCGATCCATGTCGCATCATGCTGTGCAAACAATTTTTTATCACTAACGGTGCCTCGGTCGTATGCCTGTGGGTTTCCCCATCGATACAGGAGATCGCCACCTTTCCCGCTATTGCCACCAACATGGCTTGCCGCTTCCGTGATGGTCGTGCTATGGTCGATTACCCAAATTTCATTGAAATGAAGGACGCTGATCATGATCTGGTCAAACTGTTCGTTATAGTCAATGGAGTTCGAATGCATCCAATCAATTTGTGATTCAGCTGCATAATTCACATCCACTAACTCAGGATGATCGGCGACTACCCCGTAGTTTGATTTTGACGAGTCAAAATCCTGGATGAGATGATCCCAGACATGCCATTCCCAGACGATCGTCCCACTGGTCGGACCGGTCGGCTGCACTTCGATGATATGATCCGGCATAAACTCTTGACCCGAGACATAACTGGGATTTCTTCCCGCAGCAATAGCCTCGGCACGGGTTTTTGTTTCCCACGCAATTAATATCACGTTGCCATTCGGCAAGACGCACACATCATGATGGCTGAGGTAACCATTAGTATTGTACCGATAGTCCCAAACGACGGTCCCATCCCATTCTACTATTTGAACACCACCACCAGCTCCGCCACCATCATAAGGACCGACACCGACCCGTATCGTCCGAAGCATCGTCCCGTCACCCAGCCACCGGACCATCACACCAGGCAGATAGCTACTCGACCAAGTATGATTCAATGCTCCGTTGCTCTCTCGCAGATACGTAGTACCACTGTACATCGGTGAATATAATATCTGTCCATCGATGGTCATTGAAGAGCCCTCTGTATTTTGATTTACCTCCATATTTTGAATAGTCGATTGAGGCGAGGAGAATGGCACAAAAAAGATACCAAGTAATAAAAACATCATGAAAAAAAGGGTCAAACGAACTTTAAGATGATTTTTCAACTTCGATGACCGTCCTTTGTTCATAGTACTATCCCCCATTCGTACTTAAGAACTTATGATGGTTATCTTATAAATATTTTTCCTAGTTTCTTCCTAAAATACTGGTCACGGAGCTTATTTCTATGGTGTATTTCTATCCCAGACTCACTTCTATGGCGATTTTTACCGCATCCACCAGTGTTTCAACTGGCAATCCTTGAGGATCTTGAGAATCCAATAATGGCATATGAATAAAACCTATAGACGTGTTGAGATATTGACTTTTCGAATATCCTAATGTCCCATAGAACACCGCGTTACAGACATATGTTCCAGCAAAGAAGCTCTGCTTCGCAGGGATGTTTGCCTGTCGTATTGTTCGCACAATATTCAATGTATTCAGAGAGGTCAGACGAACAAATGGGCCATTCTTCTCGATCCGCTGCGGAAAAGACCATGTGCCATCGTCTTTCGGGTACCGTTTAAGATTCAACCCGATTTTTTCTATTTCAATCGCCTGTGATTTCGCATTCAGTCCAAGACTCAATACTAAAGCTGGATGGTACTGCTCAATAGCTCCTATTACTCGTTCAACAGAAACTGTGAAATTAACAGGCAAGACGATTCCGACAATCTCTGCATCGGCCAGGATGGACCCATTCAGTGTTTCAGCGACCACCTGAGATGGATTCGTGGTATACGACCCAAACGGCTCAAACCCTGTCACTAGAACGGTTTTTGTACCAGACGCGCTAAGTGTCCCAAACGGGATTACCAGTATGAAAATCCCAATGATCAAGAGTACCTGTCGGAGACTCATGCAGTTTTTATATGTTGTCTCCCTATAAAATCATTCCTCTTCGACTAGCCTTTATAGGAGGTGGCGAGTTCAAAGATCGTTATGTCCATTTGATCCGATGCTGTTTTACCCGTCGTCGTATACGCATACACATCAAGGGTATGGTGGCCGATGATGGGGGTAAACCATCCCTGGATCGTCCATTCATAGGGTGGTTCTGAATCCCAGAACATGAAGTACCCGTCGATACAGAAAACCACATATTGAACTTGTTCCTGGGAAAAAACTTCAGCACTCGCCACGGTCCTTCCCCCAAAGATGAACGTGGAGCCTCGAAGCCCACTAAAATAATTTTTTCCAAAAGAACTCTCAAACAGCGGGCGTTTAAACAGATACGCGTACCCCTCATATGGCCGACGAAGAACAATCTGGATATCGAGTGGTTTTTGTGCGAACTCCGCTGTGATCGCAAGCATCAACTTGGTCGCCTTCACATAATAGGACCAGTTGAGATGATCCGCGGTATCATTGGGTGAATGGCCCCAGGCATAGCCGTCCTGATGCGCGATCCAGACCCCGTCATATCCGTAATCGACGAATGCTTGGTTGTCCGCTCCACGGTACCCTGGGAGAGTCACGACCTTCATATCAATAATATCATTGTACTCCTCACTAATCGTGGTCGCATCCTCAGCGACCCAGGACGACCGTTTTGGTGGGAAAAATCGCAGGACTCTTCCTCCCTCGACCGTGTTCGCATATCCGATCATGTCCATGTTCAGAACCGCGACGATATTATCACCACGATATGAGGCATCTCGTGCATAGGTAAAACTCCCATACGTTCCGACTTCCTCCCCGGAGAATGCAACGAAACGGATTGTATGATCAAACTGATAGTTCCTCATGACCGAGGCGATCGCAAGTAACGCCGCGGTTCCCGAGCCATCATCATCTGCACCAGGGGAATCAATTACAGTATCATAATGGGCACACAGGATGTATTCTGCCGTGCTGTCTCCCCCTGTTCCAGGCAGAACCGCTACGACGTTTTTACTATGAAACCCACCATATCGCCATTCATGAAACTCAGTCTCAAGGCCCATCTGTTCAAATTCGTACGCGATGTATTCTGCAGCAAGAGTACAGGTTATCGAGCCGGTATATCGGGGTGCGAACTTCAATAAACCGGAATGATACTTGTGTAAAACAGATTCGTTGATCTGGTTGATCATCTCGATGATCGTTCCGTCCTGCGATGATGCGGTGACTCCATCGGATGTCTGATGCTCTGCGGATGCAAAAGAAACGGACGTATGAGAAAGAAAAATGATACCAAGAAATACTGTCAGTATTGTATTCATACGATTCTTCCTACATGAAATGATTCCCTTTTGATTATATAAATATTTCTTTATAAAATAGGAGCACAACGAAAGAAAAAAGAGGGATTAGGAGGGATATCCTCCAATGAGCAAACTGGGATCACCAATGAGCGCCCATTCCTGAGCGATCTTGCAGTCTGTCTGATCTGCCATCGGGGGGTGCTCGTTCATGTAATACACGATATCGGTCCCATGTGTCTCCCCAAGGTTCACCTTGCCGTCGTGATAGGCTTTGAAGAATAACCATTCCAGGTGTCGACCCCGTTCGGTCAACGTATTCTCCCCTGGTTCACCGTACCCAAGACCAGAGTTGGCGATCACCGCGATCGCGCCACCTCTGCTACCGCTTGTCATCGCCCATGCCCAGCAGCGGGGGATCCATTCGTAGTACCAGAACGCCCCAAATGGTCGGGTCGAGCTGAAATACGACAACCCATCCTCCAATACTCCTCTGATGATATTATACAAGCTGGTATTGTACTGTGCGTTATGACACCCTCCGACGATGACCACGGGAAGTTTATCCCCATTGGACATCTTCCTCATGTCAAACGCGGTCGGTCCGTCCACCCAACTCGAATTTTTTGGAGGGTGAGTCGACCATGCGAGAGGGTTCCCATGGCCAGAGAAATGCACAAACCCACATCCGCTACTTATTTCATCAATCACGGCTTTAGCATTAGTAAAGCGGCCATTGGACGTCCAGACCATTGAGGCATCAAACCCAAGGCTTTCCAGCTGCTGATACGATGCATTGGTCGCCATCTCACCTTCATAATAAGGGTCGGTCACTTCAGGGTAGGTATCGCCAGCGACCCCGACAAATGTTTTGAACCATTCACTCCAAAAGCTCGTTGTACCATACGTCATGATTTTTTCAACCATCATCTT
>Ga0105100_10001987_pt1 | contig 11941 bp, 12 predicted proteins | sample PPLLak12cMay2015_2_FD_87033 | JGI IMG/M metagenome (GOLD analysis project Ga0105100, IMG submission 87033) | Freshwater sediment microbial communities from Prairie Pothole Lake near Jamestown, North Dakota, USA - PPLs Lake P8 Core (1) Depth... | ecosystem: Environmental > Aquatic > Freshwater >... | reverse complement strand
CACCAAGCAGGCGATCCGCGGCCTACGCGACATGTTTAAGAAAGACGGTTTGCTATAGGGTGAGCAGCGAGCGGTTAGCGGTATATCCGCGATGATCCGTTCACTGCTCACTGCTACCCATTTTTAAAAGAGAAGCGATCTATGAAACCAATCAATGTCGGTCTGTTAGGCCTGGGCACTGTCGGCGGCGGCACGCTCACCGTGCTGCGCCGCAACGAAGCGGAAATCACGCGCCGCGCCGGGCGCGCCATTCGCGTCAAGGTCGCCGCGGTGCGCGACCTGGAAAAGGCCAAGACGCAATACGCCGGCTCGGACATCACCATCACCACCGACCCGCTGCAAGTGGTGGACAACCCCGAGATCGACATCGTGGTCGAGTTGATCGGCGGTACCGATCTGGCCAAGACCCTGGTGTTGAAGGCCATCGCCAATGGCAAGCATGTGGTGACCGCGAACAAGGCGCTGCTGGCCATGCACGGCAATGAAATCTTCGCCGCCGCGCAGGCCAAGGGCGTAATGGTGGCATTCGAGGCAGCGGTGGCCGGCGGCATCCCCATCATCAAGGCGGTGCGCGAAGGCCTGACCGCCAACCGCATCGAGTGGATCGCCGGCATCATCAACGGCACCACCAATTTCATCCTGTCCGAAATGCGCGACAAGGGCTTGAGTTTCGATACCGTGTTGGCCGAGGCGCAGCGTTTAGGCTATGCCGAAGCCGATCCGACCTTCGATATCGAAGGCGTGGATGCCGCGCACAAGCTCACCATCCTGTCGGCGATCGCCTTCGGCATCCCGATGCAATTCGACAAGGCCTACACTGAAGGCATTTCCAAGCTGACCAAGGAAGACATCCAATACGCCGAACAATTGGGCTATCGCATCAAGTTGCTGGGCATCACCAAGCGCACGCCGCAGGGCATCGAGTTGCGCGTGCATCCCACGCTGATTCCCGCGAAGCGCCTCATCGCCAATGTCGAGGGCGTGATGAACGCGGTGCTGGTGAAGGGCGATGCCGTGGGCGCGACGCTGTATTACGGTCGCGGCGCGGGTTCCGAGCCGACCGCCTCCTCGGTGGTTGCGGATTTGGTGGATGTGACGCGCATGCTCACCGCCGATCCGGAAAATCGCGTGCCGCACTTGGCGTTCCAGCCGGATGCCTTGTCCTCCGAACCGATTTTGCCGATGTCCGAAGTCCGCACCGCCTACTACCTGCGCATGCGCGCGGTGGACAAGCCGGGCGTGCTGGCGGACATCACGCGCATTTTGGCGGATCAGGAAATCTCCATCGACGCCATGATCCAGAAGGAGCCGGACGAAGGCCAAGAGCAGGTGGATATCATCATCCTCACGCATGAGACGGTGGAAAAAAATATCAACCAGGCGATCGCCAAGATCGAGGGCCTGTCCACCATCCCCGGCAAGGTCACGCGCTTACGCTTGGAAACCCTGGGTTAAAATCTTGAATGGGGCGAATCGAAAAAATTCTGTTCCAGGTTTTATCGGGGAGCACAGATCACAATGTCCGCTTCGACGATCTTTGCGCTTTACTCAAAGTGCTAGAATTCGAAGTGCGCATTCGGGGCAGTCATCATATTTTTACCCGGGCGAACATTCCGGAAATATTGAATCTGCAAGAGAAGCAGGGCAAGGCAAAATCCTATCAGGTGAAACAAGTGCGCGAGACCATCACACGACATGGCCTTGCGGGAGATGCGGAACATGAGTGATCCCGTGCATTACGAAATCATTATCTATTGGAGCGAGGCCGATAACGCCTATATCGCCGAAGTGCCCGAGCTGTCCGGCTGCGCCGCCGACGGCGAGACCTATGCCGGCGCCCTGGAAAATGTGCAGGTGGTCATCGCTGAATGGATCGCAACCGCGCGTGAACTGGGCCGTCCCATCCCCGAACCCAAGGGCCGATTGCTTTACGCCTGATCTGGCCGTAGGATCACGCACTTTTTTGATCGGAAAATTCCGTGAAATACCTCAGCACCCGCGGCGCAGCGCCGACACAAAGTTTCCTGCAAATCCTGCTCGGCGGCCTGGCGCCGGATGGCGGCCTGTATCTGCCCGAGAGCTATCCGCACCTGAACCTCGACGAGCTGAAAAGCTGGCAGCACTTCAATTACCGCGAGCTGGCGTTCGCCGTGCTCTCGAAATTCATCACCGATATGCCGGCGGATGATTTGTGCGCCATTATCGACCGCACCTATACCCCTGAGGTGTACTGCAACACCCGGCCCGGCGAGAACGCGCAAGACATCACCCCGGTGCGCACCCTGGAGCCGGGCTTGCACATCCTGGCGCTGTCGAACGGCCCGACGCTGGCCTTCAAGGACATGGCGATGCAGCTGCTCGGCAACCTGTTCGAATATGCGCTGGCCAGGAACCACGATTCGATCAACATCCTCGGTGCGACTTCCGGCGACACCGGCTCGGCGGCGGAATACGCCATGCGCGGCAAGCGCGGGGTGCGCGTGTTCATGCTGTCGCCGCACGGCAAGATGAGCCCGTTCCAGCGCGCGCAAATGTTTTCGCTGCAAGACCCGAACATCTACAACATCGCCGTGCGCGGCGTGTTCGACGATTGCCAGGACATCGTCAAGGCCGTCTCCAACGACCTCGAATTCAAGGCCAAATATAAAATCGGCGCGGTCAATTCCATCAACTGGGCGCGCGTCTCGGCGCAGATCGTGTACTACTTCAAGGCCTATTTCGCCGTGGTCAAAAACGTCGGCGATCCGGTTTCGTTCAGCGTGCCCTCCGGCAACTTTGGCAACGTCTGTGCCGGGCATATCGCGCGCATGATGGGGCTGCCGATCAAGCGCCTGATCGTCGCCACCAATGAGAACGACGTGTTGGACGAATTCTTCAAGACCGGCCGCTACACACCGCGCGCGCAGACTTTGCACACCTCCAGTCCTTCCATGGATATCTCCAAGGCCTCCAATTTCGAACGCATGATTTTCGACGCGGTCGGACGCGATGCCGGCGAGATCCGAAAGCTGTGGTCTAGTGTGGACAAAGGGCAAGGCTTCGAGCTGTCATCAGCCGCCTTTGCCAAGGTCAAGGAATTCGGATTCGTGTCCGGTGAAAGCTGCCATGCCGACCGGATGCAAACCATCCGCACCGTGTATGAGCGCTACGGCCAGATGCTCGACACCCATACCGCCGACGGCTACAAAGTCGGCTGCGAATACCGCGAAGCCGGCGTGCCGCTGATCTGCCTGGAAACCGCGCTGCCGGCCAAATTCGAAGAGGCCATCCGCGAAGCCCTGGGGCGCGATCCACAACGGCCCAAGGGCCTGGAGAACATCGAAAGTCTGCAGCAACGGGTGGAAGTCATGGACAACGATACGGACGCGGTCAAGCGCTATATCGTGGCGCACGCGGATGATTGATTCTGAAAAACCTTTTTGCCACAGAGAACACAGAGAGCACAGAGATTCCAGGTAATGCGACAAGCAGCAACTTCATTGGCCTGAAGTGATCGGCAAGCGTTGGGGTTCACGGGCACTTCTCTGTGCCCTCTGTGTTCTCTGTGGCAAACTGCCTTTTTTAGCTATTAGCCTTCCATACAGGGAGCAACATCCTTGCCCGCCCAACGCTCCGCTTCCCTGAACCCCGGCGTAAAACGTCGCGAAGTCTGGGCCTGGGCCATGTACGACTTCGCCAATTCCGGCTACACCACGGTGGTGATCACCGCCGTCTACAACGCCTACTTTGTCTCGGTGATCGCCGGCAATGCCGACTGGGCGAGCTTTGCCTGGAGCGGCGCCTTGGCCGTTTCTTACTGCGCCATCATGTTGAGTGCGCCCTTGGTCGGGGCCATTGCCGATCTCAGCGGCGCGAAGAAGCGCCTGTTGGCGCTGTCGACGCTGGGTTGCATTCTCGGCACCGCAGCCTTGGCCTTGCCGCAGCCGGGGCAGATCGTCTGGGCCATGGTGCTGGTGGCCGTCAGCAATTATTTCTTCGGCACCGGCGAGAACCTGATCGCCGCATTCCTGCCGGAATTGGCGCGCGGCAAGGCCATGGGGCGCGTGTCCGGGATCGGCTGGGGCATCGGCTTTATCGGCGGCATCGTCGCGCTCGGCCTGGCCATGGCCTGGGTGAGCCAAGTGCAAGCGGCCGGCGGCCAGGCGCCGCAATTCATTCCCGGCGTCATGCTGATCACCGCCGGCTTCTTTTTGCTGTCGGTGATCCCGACCTTCACCGTGTTGCGCGAACGCGCGATACAGCGGCCGCTGCACGTGCGCCCCGCGCTGCAAGCCTATGGCAAGCTGCTGCGCAACCTGTATCAGTTGCATCAATATCCGGACCTGACGCGTTTTCTGTATAGCCTGGTGTGCTATCAAGCCGGCATCATGGCGGTGATCGCACTCGCCGCGGTGTATGCGCAGCAAGTCATGCACTTCGATGTGCGCGAGACCTTGCAACTGATCCTGATCGTGAATATCACGGCGGCGCTGGGTGCGTTCGGCTTCGGCTTCGTGCAGGATCGCATCGGCCACAAGGCCGCCTTGATCGGCGCCTTGATCGGCTGGATCGCCACGGTGCTGCTGGCCTACGAGGCGACCACGCCGGTACGCTTTTGGCTGGTCGCCAATCTCGTCGGGATCAACCTGGGCGCTTCGCAATCGGCCGGACGCGCGCTGGTCGGCTACTTGAGTCCCAAACTGCAACGCGCAGAGTTCTTCGGCCTGTGGGGCCTGGCGGTCAAGCTCTCGTCAATCCTCGGGCCGCTCACCTATGGCGCCAATGTCTGGCTCAGCGGCGGCAATCATCGCCTGGCGATGTTGCTGACCGGCGTGTATTTCGTGCTGGGCTTGCTGATTTTGTTGGGCGTGAATGTCGGGCGTGGCCGGAAGAATGCGCTGCGGCGGGATCGGCTATTGCGCAAAACCGCGCTAGGTCTTAACGCGCAGTGACAAATCCACCGCCTGCACATGCTTGGTCAGGCTGCCGATGGAAATCCGATCCACGCCGCATTCGGCAATCGCGCGCACATTGTCCAAGGTGATGCCGCCCGAGGCTTCGAGGATGGCGCGCTTGTTGCTTAGTTGCACGGCGGCGCGCAATTGTTCGAGATCGAAATTATCCAGCAGGATGAGGCACGCGCCGGCCGCCAAGGCCTGCGCCAGTTCATCCAGGGACTCGACTTCGATTTGAATGGATATTCCCGGCGCTGTCTGCCGTTGTGCGCCGGCCAGCGCGGCGCCGATGCCGCCGGCCGCGGCGATATGGTTTTCCTTGATCAACACGCCGTCGAACAGGCCGATGCGCTGATTCTCTCCGCCGCCGATCTTGACCGCGTATTTCTGCGCCACGCGCAGGCCCGGCAAGGTCTTGCGCGTATCCATAATGCGCGCCTGTGTGCCGGCGATGGCGGCCACAAAACGGCGGGTGATGCTGGCGGTCGCGGACAGGGTCTGCAAGAAATTCATGGCAGGCCGTTCCGCGCTCAGTATCGCACGCGCATTGCCATGGATTTCACACAACAGGCTGTCGGCGCCAAACGCCGCGCCTTCCTCGTATTGCCAATGAATTTGCACGTTCGGATCGAGCGCCTTGAAACAGGCATCGAACCACGGGCGGCCGCACAACACCGCGGCTTCGCGCGCGATCAGCGTGGCGCGGGCCATGCGTTCGGCCGGGATCAATTGCGCGGTCAGGTCGCCGCTGCCAATATCCTCGGCGAGGGCGGCACGAACGTTGGCCTGGAGGGCGGCGTTGATATCGCTGTCTTGCATGATGCGGAATTGTAGCGCAAGCGCGGATGCCGAGGACGGCAATTCCGGATGGGGAAGGGCGCGGTATACTTGGCGCAGCAAAATCCTCTTGGATAGGCAATGACGAATTCGGTGAGTGCAGACGAAGCTTTCATGCGCGAGGCCTTGGCCTTGGCGCGCCAGGCCTGGGCGGCGGGCGAGGTGCCGGTGGGCGCGGTGGTGGTGCAGGACGGCGAGATCGTCGGGCGCGGCTTCAATCGCCCGATCTCGGGCCACGATCCGAGCGCGCATGCCGAGATCCAGGCCTTGCGCGACGCGGCGCAGCGCTTGGGCAATTACCGGCTGCCGGGCTGTACCTTATATGTCACGATCGAGCCCTGCACCATGTGCGCCGGGGCGATCATCCATGCGCGCATCGCGCGCGTGGTGTACGGCGCACGCGATCCCAAGACCGGGGCGCATGGCAGCGTGGTGGATTTGTTCGCCGAGCCGCGCTTGAATTTCCATGCGGAAATTGAGGGTGGGGTACTGGCGCAGGAATGCGGGCAACTGCTGTCGGATTTTTTTGCGGAGCGGCGGGCGACGGCTGTACGTAGCCAGGATTGATTTTGGATGTAGGGGCGAGGCATGCCTCGCCCCTACATCTGAAACTTTAGTCCTCGATCGACTCCGGCTTGTGGATGGCATAGCCCTGGGCGAAATCGACGCCGATCTCGGTGAGCTTGGCTTGAATATCGGGGTGCTCGACAAACTCGGCGATGGTCTTGAGACCCGCCACATGGCCGATGCTGTTGACGGCTTGCACGATGGCGGCATTCATCGGATCGGTCAGCATATCGCGCACGAAGGCGCCGTCGATCTTGAGGTAATCCGCGGACAAGGTTTTCAGGTAGGAAAAGGAACTCAAGCCCGAACCGAAATCGTCCAGGGCCACTTTACAGCCCAAGTCGCGCACCGCCTTGATAAAGGTCAGCGCACTGGCGAGGTTGGCAATGGCGGCGGTCTCGGTCACCTCGAAGCAGACCGATTGCGGCGCCACGCCATGTCGGGACAGCGCTTCTTGCACAAACGTCAGAAATAAGTCGTCGCTGAGCGTGGCGCCGGAGATGTTGATGAAATGAATGGCGTCCGGCGTCAGGGTCTGGTTGGCCTGGCGCTGCGCGAGATAGGCCAGGGCGCGTTCGCAGACCCAGCGATCGATCCGGGGCATGAGGTTATAACGCTCCGCGGCGGGAATGAAGGCGCCGGGAAAGATCAGTGTTCCATCCTCGGCCTTCAGCCGTATCAGGAATTCGCAGCTTGGCCCGCTGGCACCAGCTTGCAGCGCGGCGATGTGTTGCTGATGCAAAATAAACCGGTCTTCCTCCAGGGCGCGCGTGATGCGCGCCACCCATTCCATCTCGCCGTGGCGCTGCAGCAACATGGCGTCGTCCTCGGCGTACACATGCACCCGGTTGCGCCCTTGATCCTTGGCGGCATAACACGCCATGTCCGCGGCGCGCAGCAGCTCGGTGTGCGTCTGCGCCGCGCCGTTGATCTGCACCAGGCCGATGCTGGCGCCGATGGAGAAGATCTTTTCCTGCCAGACGAAGCGAAACTCCTTGATCAATTGCAGCATGCGCGCGGCAATTTCCTGGGCGTGTTCCAGCGAGCAATTCTCCAGCAGTACGCCGAATTCGTCGCCGCCCAGGCGCGCCAGGGTATCGCGGTCGCGGATCAATCCTTTTAGCAGCACGGCAATTTGTTTCAGGAGTTCATCGCCCGCCACATGGCCGCAGGTGTCGTTGACGATCTTGAATTGGTCCATGTCGAGATAGAACAAGGCGTGCTGGTTAGGTGCGGAAACATTGTTCAGGGCGTGCTTGAGGCGCACCTCGAAATCGCTGCGGTTGCACAGGCCGGTCAAGGGATCGTGATACGCCATGTGGCGGATCGTGGCCTGTGCATCGCGGTGGGCCAGGCGGTTTTTCGCCTCGCGCAGCTCGCGTTCGACCGCCGGGGCCAGGCGCGTCAGGTTGCCCTTCATGATGTAATCGTGCGCGCCGCTTTTCATGGCGGAGACGGCCACGTCTTCGCCGATGCTGCCGGAAACCACGATGATCGGCAGATCATGGCCGTGCTCGTTGATCTGCTGGATGGCCGCCGCCGAGTCGAATTCCGGCATGTTGTGATCGGTGATCACGATGTCCCAGTCGGAATGATCCAGGGCGGCCTTGAGCGTGCTGGGCGTATCCACGCGCCGGTAGTCCACCACGAAGCCTGCCTTGCGCAACTCGCGCACGATCAGGACGGCATCGTCGTCCGAGTCCTCGATCAACAAGGTGCGCAGGCTGGTGGGCGGCTTATCCATAGGTGGGCGGCGGAACATTGATGACCAGCCAATACAAGCCGAGCTGGCGCACGGTCTCGCTGAACTGGTTGAAGTCGACCGGCTTGCGGATGTAGCTGTTCACGCCGAGCTGATAGCTGGAAACGATGTCGCGCTCCTCGTTGGACGTGGTCAGCACCGCGACCGGTTGCAATGCGGTGCGGGGATCGGCGCGCAGGCGCTTGAGTACTTCCAGGCCATCGAGTTTTGGCAGCTTGAGATCGAGCAGGACGACTTGCGGTTGCCGCGAGAGGTCGCGCCCCGCATGTATGCCGATGCCGAACAGGTAGTCCAGGGCTTCCACGCCATCGCGGGCCACCACGATCTCATTCAGGATATTGTTCTTGCGCAAGGCGCGCACGGTCAGCACTTCGTCGTCGGGGTTGTCTTCCACCAGCAAGATGACTTGTTGTTCCATACGGTTCCTTAGTTAAGCGGTTGCGTTGTCTAATGGGTAAGTTGCGTCAGCCAGCTGGCTGTTCGGCAGCGTAAAAAAGAAAGTACTGCCCTTGCCTAAAGTACTTTCCGCCCAAACCTCGCCGCCATGGCGACGAATAATGCGCTTGACGGTGGCCAGACCAATTCCGGTACCGGGAAACTCTTCTTCCCGGTGCAGGCGTTGAAAAGCGCCGAATAGCTTGCTCGCAAAAGCCATATCAAAACCGGCGCCATTGTCGCGCACAAAATAGATTAAACGGCCATTTAATTGTTCTACGCCGACCGCAATTTGCGGTTGCGGTGTTTTGCTGGTGAATTTGATTGCATTTTCCAGCAGGTTTTCCATCACGATATGCAATAAGGCCTGATCGCCATAAGCGGAAAGCCCGGGTTGAACACGAATCGACGATCCGCCATGCGTTTTCGAGGCTTGCAAATCCATGGCAATGGCCGTCGCCAGGGCCGTCAGATCGACTTGGGTATAGTGCATCTCGGAACGCGTGACGCGCGCCAAGCGCAACATATTGTCGATGAGCAGTCCCATGCGTTGCGCGGCGCGCCGGATGCGATGCAGATACTCGTGCCCGGTTTGATCCAACTGCGAACCGCAATCCTCGATCAGTGCCTGGCTAAAGCCGTCGATGCCGCGCAAGGGGGCGCGCAAGTCATGCGAAACCGAGTAGGAAAATGCCTCGAGCTCGCGGTTGCTGGCCTCCAATTCCGTGGCGCGGCGGGCGGCCAATGCTTCCGCCTGCTTGCGCGCCGAAATATCCAGGGCATAGCAGGCATAGCCGCACACTTGCTTGTCGGCGTTGTGCAAGGCCGATATGGATAAATGCGCATACAGAATCTCGCCGTTTTTACGTTGGATGGGGGCTTCGAATGCTTGTCCATCCTGGATGCGCTGCGGATCGAGCACGGCTTGTGTGTTGGGGAAGAGCACGCAGGAATTGCGCCCCAAGACCTGGGTTGCGGTATAGCCGAATAAGCGCTCGGCACCCAGGTTCCAGCTGGTTAAAAAACCTTCCATGTCGATGGAGATCACCGCATCGTGAATTTCGTCGATGATGCGCGCCTGTTCTTGCAGCATGCGGGTGCGATCGGCGACACGCTGCTCCAATTCCGCATTCAGTTGGCGCAGCTCTTCCTCGACGCGTTCGCGTGCCTGGATGTCCTGCTTGAGCGCTTCCAGCGCGGCTTTCAAATTGGACTGCATCAGTTGAAAACCATCCACTACCTGGTCGAACTCATCGGGCGTTTTTTGGGTAGGCCGATCCAGGCGCAGGTTTTGATTCAGGTTTTCCGAACCCAGGCGCGCGGCGAAGCCGGCGATCTTTTGCAAGTGCCGCGTGATGAACCAATGGAACAGCCAAAACATGAAGCCGGCGACCAGAAAGGTCTTGATGCCGTTGCTGAGCAGGATGATCCAGAATTTTTCCAGGAGCCGCTGGTAGACGCCATCCATGTTGACCGTCATGGAGAGCGTGCCGATCGTCAATAATTGGTCGCGATGTTGGTGCGTGAGCATGTAGTCGCGGCTTTGCACCCGGGCCGCATTGCGCCGGCCCGCTTCGGCCCATAAGGTTGCGCCTTCGTGCACCGCGACATATTGCACATCGGGCAGTTGTTTCAGGCCATCCAGCGCCAACTGCACCTCATGCCGATTGGTCGCCCACAAGGCATTGGCGATGGTCGGCAAATAGGTCTGGCTGACTTGATTGAAGGTGGCGTCGATTTGTCCCAGGTCGCGGCGATAATCCAGATAAAGCTGGAAGGCCGTGGCCAGCAAGGCCACCACGGTGCTGGCGGCGATGGTCGCGGCGACCAGCCGCCGCGCCAGCGGGGAAATGCGCATCGGCGCCGCTTCCCTTATCGGATCCGACATTGCGTGGTCTCGGACTGGAACGGCGCCAGCTTGGCCTTGCACACCTTGACATACAGCCCCTCGCGCTTGATCTCGCGCAGCGCGGCCGCGATGGCCGGCGCTTTATCGGCGTGCTTGCGGTGCAGATAGATATACATTTCGCGCTCCGCCAGCGAGGGCTCGATGATGCGGACGTTTTGAATGCCCATTTTTTGCACCAGGGCCTGGCCCATGGAACGCGCGTACAGGGCCACCTCGATGCGGTTCTTGTCCAGCATGGCGAAGAGTTGTTCCGCGTTGTCCGCCGTGGTGACTTGCGGGTGCTGCTGGAGATTCTGCTCGTAAATTTTCCAGCCCTTGATATGGCCGACCGACAGCGTTTGCAGCATGGCCCAGGAGGCGTTCTGCAGATCAGGCTTGCGGGTAAAGGCCACGAAATGCCAATCCACCAGTTTTTCCGGGACGCGTACCAGATTGGGGTAGGCCTTCTCCAGGCCGGCGATGCGCGAGAAGTCGCCATCCTCCAGGCCGGCATTGGCGTTCAACAAGCCGCGCTCGGGCGGAATGCGTTCCAGTTTCAAGCGCAATCCGGCGCGGCGGAAGGCCTCGCTCGCGATAATATCGAGAAAACCATCGCCGGATTCGGTCGTAAAGGGGGGCGCATTGGTATCATTCAGGATCAAGGTTTGTGTTTCGGCCAGGGGCGCGTTGGAATAGGGCAGGGCGAGTACGGATACGGCTGCAATCAGCCATTTGCGAATGCGGATACCGCTGTTTGCCTGCCAAGTGCGCATTTATTCGTGAGTCATAAAAGTTCGGGTTTTCAATACTATCCACTAACATGGGCCATGCCAATATATGTTTATCGGGAATTTTTTGCGGGAATTGAGTTCGGGATCATGAATTAGCATGGGAAAATCGATCAACATCAACATTGCTGCGCAGACCCTGACCCTGCTGGACGAGGCCGGCCGGCTGGAAAAGCGCTATACCATCTCGACCGCCGCCAAGGGCTGCGGCGAGCAGGATGGCAGCTTTTGCACGCCGCGCGGGCGGCACATTATTCGCGCCAAGATCGGCGCCGGGCAGCCCTTGAATGCGGTATTCGTGCGACGCCGTCCGACCGGCGAGATTTACACGCCGGAGCTGGGCGCGCAGTTTCCCGAGCGGGATTGGATCTTGACGCGCATCCTCTGGCTATCCGGCTGCGAGCGCGGCTTCAATCGCCTGGGCAAGGTCGACACCATGCGCCGCTTCATTTATATCCACGGCAGTCCGGATAGCGTGGCGATGGGCTTGCCGGGCTCGCATGGCTGCGTGCGCATGCGCAATAGCGATCTGCTGGATTTGTTCGAACGGGTGCCGCCGGGAACGCCAGTGGAAATTGTGGAATAAAACCCAGATACCAACCTACAATTTCCCTGACGCCTGACGCCTGACGCCTGACGCCTGACGCCTGACGCCCGACGCCTGAATCCTGAATCCTGAATCCTGCTATTGCACCTGCTGAATACCCGCCACGAACCAGCTGGCATTTTG
>Ga0105100_10001986_pt1 | contig 11945 bp, 9 predicted proteins | sample PPLLak12cMay2015_2_FD_87033 | JGI IMG/M metagenome (GOLD analysis project Ga0105100, IMG submission 87033) | Freshwater sediment microbial communities from Prairie Pothole Lake near Jamestown, North Dakota, USA - PPLs Lake P8 Core (1) Depth... | ecosystem: Environmental > Aquatic > Freshwater >... | reverse complement strand
TATGATCCACCTCTCAGGACTGGAACCAGGTAAGGATATTAAGATTGAATTTACAGGATTACGTCCCGGAGAAAAACTATATGAGGAACTGCTGTCAATGAAGGAAGAAGTAATTCCGACACATAATCAAAAGATCAAGATAGCGAAAGTTGAAAAGAACGATTTTAAACTTGAAGTTCTTAAAGTAATATCTTCATTAAAAGGATTATATAACCTCTCAGAACAGGAAGTAGTTGAATTATTTGAAATACTTGTTCCGGAATATAAGTATTCGAAATCGACAAGCAACGGAGATTACCTTAAAAAGAAAAAAGTTAAGGTACAATAAATTATCCGCAAAAAGAAAAGCGTAATTACTTGATATTATGTGTAATTACGCTTTTTAAATGGTGATCCCGAAGGGATTCAAACCCACACCCTTCTGATCCGTAGTCAGATGCTCTATTCAGTTAAGCTACGGGACCTATAACTCTCTGAGACGCAAATATAGCAATTTTTTATACCCGGGATTATTGCTTACCTTTATTTGTTCCTTCAAATAAAATAATTCCTTTTTTATATCGTTGACAATCAGTAGTAAACAATAGTTAAATGAAAAAGATAACTGGCATATTTCTGAAATTAATTCTGGGATTTATCCTACTGATTCTAATACTGATTTTTACCATTCCGGTCATATTTAAAGATAAAATAAAAACCCGGATCGAACAGGTCATTAATGAATCCGTAAATGCAAAAGTAAATTTTGAGGACTATAAGCTCGGATTTATAAAGAACTTTCCAGACCTGACTTTTTCTCTTTATAATGTCTCTGTTGCCGGTATTGACAAGTTCGAAAACGATACGCTGGCAGATCTGGGATCTTTAAATCTGGTCTTATATCTCCCGAGCCTGTTTAAAAAAACGGGCTATGAAATCAAATCAATAATAATTAATGAGGCTGCAATTAAGACTCTTGTTCTTAAAGATGGTAGCGCAAACTGGGATATAATGGCAGATACAACCGAAAGCGTTCCGGCAGACGAATCAGCATCGGCGATGAAAATCCTGCTCAGAAAAATTGAAATTCTTAACAGCTCGATCTCGTATATTGATCATGAATCGGATATTGAAGCCTACCTTACCGATGTAAACAGTACCATGAGTGGTGATCTTACTGAGAATGAGACCAACCTTGAAATAATGATAAGTGCCGGTGAACTCACATATTTAATGGATGCAATAAAGTACCTCAATAAGGCAACGGCTGACTCAAAAATAAATCTTCTTGCAAGACTCGACAGTATGAAATTCTATCTGCGCGATAATTATCTCCTGATCAATGACCTTAAAATGAATTTTGAAGGAATGGTTGCCATGCCGGAAGATGATATCGAAATGGACCTTACTTACAAATCGGAACAGACTTCTTTGAAATCTCTTATGTCACTTATACCTGCAGTTTTTATGACTGATTACAGCGATCTTAAGACAAGCGGGGAATTCAACCTTTCAGGAACAGCCAAAGGAGTATACAGCGATGCTGACAGTACTATGCCCGATATTGCACTACTCCTGAATGTTAAAAACGGATTAGTCAGTTATCCTTCACTTCCTGAGCAAATAAAAAATATCAATATTGAATCTGATATTTTCATCGATGGGATAAACATGGATAAATCAATTGTCAATATAAATGGCTTTCATATGGAACTGGCAGGTAATCCGTTCGATATGAAGTTCATCCTTAAAACACCAATCAGTGATCCTGATTTCAGCGGCTCAATGAAGGGTAAAATTGATCTTGCAGCACTTTCAAATGCTTTACCCCTCGACAGCATAAACCTTTCAGGATTGATTAATATGTCGGTGAGCATGGCAGGTCGCATGTCGATGATTGAAAAGGAGCAATACAACGACTTTAAGGCCTCAGGGACAATGGATATCTCTAAAATGACAGTCGCAATGACCGGTTATCCTGAAGTGAAGATCAACGATGCCGGCTTTGAATTTACCCCGGCATTTGCTTCGTTGAAAAGTGCTGATCTGAATATTGGTGGTGCCAGCGATTTCAAGCTTAGCGGTAAACTGGAAAATTATATCGCATATGTTTTAAAGGATGAAATTATCAGAGGGAACCTGACTCTTCGTTCAAAAATTGTCGACCTCTCTGATATTATGTCAGAAATTGCTTCCGATACTGCTGAAATTGAAGATACCACCGCTCTTACTATCATAAAAGTCCCTGAGAACATCAATTTTAATTTTGATGCTATCATCGATCAGTTTGTTTATAGTAATATTAAAGTACAGAATGTCAAAGGGAAGATTATTGTTAAGGACGGAATCCTAAGCATCAGAGAGACCGGGATGGACCTTCTGGGAGGTAAGATTGCAATGAATGCTGATTACGACACACGCGACATACTTAAACCTCTGATGAAAGCGGATATGAACATAGAAAACCTGGGCGTGAAAGATGCATTCAATGCTTTCAACACAATACAGATGCTTGCACCTACTGCGAAAGGTGTCAGTGGGAAGGTAGGTGTTAAATTATCCTACAGCAGTCTGCTGGGCAGCGATTTTATGCCTGTAATTTCAACGATCAGCGGCGGAGGGAAACTTCAATCGGATGAAGTTACCCTTGTTGAATCATCTGTTTACAAATTAATGAAAGAATCACTTAAACTCAGCGATAAATACACAAACACTTTTAAGGATATAAATGTGAGTTTTAAAATAAATAACGGCAGAATCTTTGTTAGTCCTTTTAATACAAAAGTTGGCAACATCAGGATGAACATAAGCGGTGATCAGGGTATTGACCAGACTCTCAATTATGTCATCAAAACAGAAATTCCAAGAACAGAGCTTGGAAGTTCTGTAAATTCACTAATCGATAACCTGTCGGTTTCGGCTGCTGCTTTAGGAATAGCATTTAAACCTGCTGATATAATTAAGGTAAACGTTAAAGTGACAGGGACGTTCCTGAAACCGCTTGTAGCACCATTCTTTGGAAGTAATCCTCCTGACAGCACGGCAAGTATTAAGGAAAGTGTGAAGGAAACAATTAAAGAAACAGTGGGGGAGGAATTAGATAAGGCGAAGGAGAAAGCTAAAAGTGAAGCCGAGGTACAGGCTGACAATCTCATAACAGAAGCTGAAAAACAGGGCCAGAAACTAAGGGATGAAGCTGCCGTTGCAGCTGATAAAATCCGGAAAGAAGCCGATACACAGGCCCAAAAGCTCATTAAAGAAGCTGAGACAAAGGGTGCTCTGGCCAGGCTGGCTGCGCAGAAAGCAGCCGAAACAGCTAAAAAGGAGGCTGACAAGAAAGCAAATCAATTGGTAAATGAGGCTGATATTCAGGCCACTAAGCTTCTTGACGAAGCAAAGATTAAGCGTGAAGAACTGCTTAATAAAATTTAAGTGAAAATTAAATGAGGCTATAAAAAAAGAGGCTTTTGAAACAGCCTCTTTCTATTTTTTATAAGATTATTAGAATTTTTTCTCGCGGATACGGGCTTTCTTACCTGTAAGATCGCGAAGGTAAAAGATCTTGGCCCTGCGAACCTTGCCATGCTTGTTTACTTCAATCTGATCAATAAAGGGTGAAGAAACTGGAAATATCCTTTCAACACCTATATTCCCTGACATTTTTCTTACTGTGAAGGTTTCGGTATGGCCCGTACCGGTTCTCTGTATCACAACACCACGGAACTGCTGGATCCTTTCCTTATTTCCTTCTTTTATCTTATAATGAACAGTAACAGTATCTCCGGCAATAAATTTTGGAAATTCATTGGCTACTGACAATTCCTTCTCAACAACATCCATTAAATTCATCTCTCAAAAATTTTGTTTTCTTAAATCTGATTTTTAAAACAGGTCGCAAAGTTACAATAATATTTTGAAAATTACGAATCCTGGTAAAAAATTGTTAACAGCTGGCAGGTCATACTTTTCCAATCCATTTAAAGGCAGCCAGCACTTTACTTCTCCTTCAGTTTGTCACCTGTTGCGTTCACAATAGCTCTGTACCATTCCTCGCTGTAGCCAGGTTGTGATACTTTAGGCGTCACGTATTTATATCCTGGAGGAACGGGACGTTTTTCCTTGACATTACCATCGACATATTTTGTGAACAGGAACTTGTAAAACTCTTTCCATTGCATCACTGTATTGTTTCCTGCATTTACCGAATAATCTGTAAGATAACTGACTGCTTTTTTAGGGTTTTTCTTATAAAGTTCTTCAGCATTCTTATCAATATTTTGTATTTCGGTGATATATCCGTCCTCAAGTTCACTCTGCTTTTTCTTTATTTCATCGTTCATCAGACTTGTGCGTGTATATGCAAAATTAGTTACCTGGTTGAAAACCCAAAAGCCTGAATTCTCGCTGAATGTCATCATATCACCATTGCCTGCCGCATATGATTCAGGGACTTTTGTTATACCGCAATATATAGGTGAATAAACTGTAAAATATGTATCATCAACACCAAACCAGAAAATGCCTCCTACCGGGTCAGGCAACCAGGACCTGCTCTGTGCTACAAATGAAAATCCGGTCTGCTGGGTTGAAATTGCTCTCTCGTGAATATATGTAACGCCATCTACCTTCCATTCCATCGGCCTCCATCTGACCGTACTCTTGTAAGGTCCCGCACCGATATCGGTAGTCATATCCATTGGTGTTCCCTGGTAGTAATTACGCATCATATTCATGACATCTTTCACGCCAACCTTATTATCAGGTTTTATCCATAGAGGCATTCTGTTTGAAAGGTTCTCACCCATTGCATAATCGAGATATTTTCCCATCTCTTTGTTTACCGCATTGAAACCCGACCAGACCCTTGCTTCACAGAATCTTGCCCCGCTGAAATCGAGAGGGGCATATGTATCACTGAAGCTGAAATCCTTTTCTTCTCCCTTAAACCATCCGTATGATCGTGCAATATCAAAAACATCGTAAGCATAAACTGTTTCGACTTCAGGATTGTAAATCCTGCCAAGATCTTTTGATGTTATTGATTTAACACCATCTGCAAGCGGGAATGTTGTTATTCTGGGATGGTTAGCATGTCCTGAAATATATCCGTCGGGGATTCGGCGTGCAACCCATACTGCTCCTTTTTTGCCCGGACCCTTGCCGATAAGTTCCAGAATCCATGCCTCATTTGCATCAGCAATCGAAAATGACTCTCCTGAACTGCAATATCCGTAATCTGATACAAGCTGAGAGAAGGTTGAGATTGCTTCTCTGGCATTCTTAGCCCTCTGAAGCGTCATGTATATAAGCGATCCATAGTCAATGATGCCCGTAGTATCAACAAGTTCAGACCTGCCGCCATATGTTGTCTCACCAATGGACAACTGATGCTGGTTCATATTTCCGACAACTGAATAAGTCCTGGCAGCCTGTGGAATTTTCCCAAGAAATTTCCCGGTATCCCATTCATAAACATCAACCATGGCACCTGCGGGCCAGGTATTGGCAGGCCAGTAATAAAGTTCACCGTAAAGAACATGAGAATCAGCAGAATAGGTAATCATTACCGAGCCATCCTTCGAAGCTCCTTTGGTGATCAGAAAATTAGTGCAGGCTTTTGATGTCTGGTTGGTTATTGTCCCGGCAACTAAAAGCATTAACGTTATGAATAAGAATTTTTTCATTATTAATGTTGATATATTAGGATTTGGAATAATTATTTATTGAAACCTGCAAAGGTAATAAGACAGATAAAATATCAAAGCGATATCATATCATTTTGAGGATTTCGATGATTTTTTTTATTCTTTCGGTATCAGCCACCTTTCTTGAAAACTCGGGTACGCCGGTAACTCCTCCCATGTTTATTCCCTTTCGCCTGAAAACCATTCCGCTTTCAATGATTTTTCTTCCGGTCAGGTGAATTTCCCTGGCTTTTGTTGCGGTTAATATTAAGGCAGCATTTGTTTCATCGATTCCGCTGCCGGGCATAATTATTAATCTTTTACCAGATTGTATGATAAGCTGCCGTATAAGCTCAATCCCGTCCTGGGCTTTGTTTTTCTGTCCCGAAGTAAGAAGCCTTGAGGCACCTGTTGAAATAACATCCTCCAGTCCCTGGACCGGATCGCTGCACATGTCGAATGCCCTGTGAAATGTGGTAGACATAGGATATGCAAATTCAAAAAGTTTTGCGGTACGTTCAACGTCAATGTTACCCCCGGGATGCAAAATCCCGGTCACAATTCCATCAACTCCAGTTTCTCCGCATATCTCTATATCCCTTCTCATCAGGTCATATTCCAGATCGGAATAGAGGAAATCACCTCCTCTTGGCCTTATTATTACATGTAGTCCGATAGTCAGATTGTTTCTTGCTGAAACTAATGAACCATAGGATGGTGTAGTTCCCCCTTCAATAAGATTGTCACAGAATTCCACCCGGTCAGCTCCGGCAGCTTGCCCATTAATCGCAGATTCGACACTGTCGACACAAATCTCAAGCTTGTAATCCATTTAGAAAATTAAAACTGATTAATAAAATTAATAATATTTTCAGTATAATTGTGAATCTAAAAATAATATATTATGAAACCGACGCTTTTAGTACTGGCTGCCGGAATGGGCACACGTTACGGGGGAAACAAACAACTTGATGAAGTAGGTCCATCAGGTGAGACTATAATTGATTATTCTATTTACGATGCGATACGTGCCGGTTTCGGCAAGATTGTCTTCGTTATCCGCAGGGATATTGAACAACAGGTCAGGGAAAGATTTGTTGACAGGCTACATGGAAAGATAGAAATTGATTATGTTTTTCAGGAGATTACTAACCTTCCTGAAGGAGTAAAGGTTGCCCCTGATCGCTCAAAACCATGGGGAACGAGTCACGCTATCCTTGTTACCAAAGAAAAGATCAAGGAACCATTTGGGGTTATAAATGCTGATGACTATTATGGAGTTGAATCGTTTAAGATACTCAGGGATTTTCTGGTAAATGACAAAAATCCTGTTAACTATTGTATAGTTGGTTACAAATTAGGGAATACTCTGTCGGAACACGGGCACGTAAACCGTGGCGTATGCCAGGCTGGCGAAGACGGATTCCTGCTTGATATAGTTGAAACACGACAGATTGAAAAAACGAAAGAGGGAGCTGTTGCTCCGGGACCTGACGGTAAAACTTTACATTTTACCGGAAATGAGATTGTATCGATGAATTTATGGGGATTTAAACCTTCATGTTATGATTTCCTGGGTAAAGAATTCCGGAATTTCATCAATAAGCTTGGGATGGACTTGAAATCGGAACTTGATATTCCGACATCGGTTGATAAATTTGTCAAGAATGGTGAAATTACAATCCAGATCCTTATGAGTAACGAGAGATGGTTCGGTGTAACTTACCGCGAAGATAAACCCTTTGTTGTTGAGAATATAAAAAAGATGATCAGAAAAGGGATTTATCCCGCCAGAATATATTCATAATCACCGGTGGGGGGATGAGTTTTCAATATTACCAGGTAAATTCGCAATTATAAGTACTCAGGTTATTCACGTTATCAGTTACACTCAGGGAAAGATCATGCTTAGTCCCTTTCTGAATTCTGGCTGAATCAAATTTATATATTAGCAGGTCATTCTTCTGATCGTACTCAAATAGAGCCCATTTACCATCAATTTCCGGTTCGTATGATTTTATTCCTGATAACTTATCACTGATTTTAATTCTGATTTCTGTTTTCCCTGTCAGAATCGCTCCATTGGTAAGTCCATTCGCAGAAATCAAAGGAGGTATCGTGTCAATACCGACAAAAAACGTCCCGAAAGACCGGGGATTGGCAGAAAGGCGACCATTTGCCCAAACGGTTGTCAGCGGAATCTTTTTATTATCATCTCCCATCTGGATGATGAGCGTTTTAGTCTCTTTTCCCCCAGGTACCCTGTTGGGTTTAATAGAAAGGTCATAAGCTTTATGTACAGGTGTATATTTATTATGAATTTGATAGATATCAGAATAGGTATCGGGATTGCCTTCAGACATTTTATATTCAAAATGCAGAGTGTCATAAAGAGTTCCTGATGGAATATTCACTGTCACATCCCCTGAAACAAATTTATTGTTCCGGTTGTAAGGCATCAAAACAGCATTGTTTCTTTCAGGCTTGATCAGATCTGTATCAGCCGATACTGGTGACGGATTTACGTAGAAGGAGAGGAGCGACCTGTTTTGATGGATATCCTCTGCTATTATTTCAACATAATGTCTTTTACCGTCATTAAAGTTAACGATTCCTTTATTTATAACATTTTTGTAAAGGCTTAGCTTGTTGTTTGGAAGCACAAAGGCCCTCTCAGCAAAAACCCGTTCCCTTTGGAACATTTCAAAATCAATATGACTGTTAATATACCTTGATTCATTAAAGGAGAATTCATCCATCATATATTTATAAACCGGAAGAGTGTCGATCCTTAGTTCTATTGAATAAACAGTGCATTTGTTATAACTTCCGTTAAGCAGATCATATGCCTTAAATCCAAAACCGACATTGCCATTGATTGAAATTTCATTCTTTGTGCCAATTGTGTATTTTCCGTTTCCACCCGAAACATTGATTTTTACAGTTTTGTTCTGATTATTTATAACCGTGTTGCTGCTGAGAGGATAAATAATCAGTTTCTCAATTACAGGTTTATAATCATCTTCAATTCCGAATTCAAAAAGGAGAGGATTGACAGGCTGCTCTCCGTTTGATTTTCTTATCTCATAGTGAAGATGAGGACCTGAAGAACTTCCTGAGTTTCCTGAATATGCTATCAGATCGCCCTGATTGAAGATAAATCTGTCTTTTGGTGGCCACAAAGTTATCATGAAGCTCTTTTCTTCGTATTGTCTTGAAACTACATATTCTTCAATTTCAGGGGTAAATCTGTCAAGGTGGCCATAAACTGTTGAATACCCTTCAGGATGTCTGAGATAAAGGGCCCTTCCGAATCCTCCGGGCGAAATGCTTATCCTGTACACATATCCCGACGCTGCAGCTACAATTTCTTTACCGGTCACCCCCTGTGTCTTGATATCCAGCCCCGAATGAAAATGATCTACCCTGAGTTCTCCGAAATTTGCAGAAAGGGAAAGCGGAATTTTTACAGGTGAAATAAAAAGAAATCTGTTTTCGGGTTCTTCTCCGATAGTGTTGAAGAGTAACAGTTTTATAATGAATGTCAGAATAAATGCCATCGCCTGTCGTTAATTATATTTTGAAATGCAAAACTATGTTTCTGTGCTGTTCTTCCAAACTATTTGAACCAAATTTTTGAAAATATCATTAACAGTGTTAACTTTGCATTAAAGATTTTAGTATGTCCGATCAGGGAAATGAGGAGATGGCATTGCTGAACAAAAAACTTGAAGAATTGTTTTTAAGATATGATGACCTGAGGACAAAAAATAATAATCTGAAAACTGAAAATGAATTAATAAAAAGGAATCTTCAGGAAAAGGAAGAAAATATTAAGCAATTAGAAATTAAATACGAAAGGGTAAAATTATCAGGAGCATTGTTGGGTGAAGGCGAAAATGCCGCCGAGGCGAAGAAAAAGATAAATGAATTGGTGCGGGAAATTGACAGATGTGTTGCTCTTTTAAACAGATAAGATATAAAAATGGATGATAAGCTTTCGATTAAAGTAAATGTGGCAGACAGATATTATCCATTGAAGGTAGAAAGGGAAAACGAGGAAAAGATCCGGAAAGCTGCCAGAATGATTAACGAGAAAGTGATGCTGTATAAGCAGCGCTACTCGGACAAAGATGTTCAGGACTTTCTGGCGATGGCTTCGCTTCAGTATGTAATCAAGCTGAACGAAGAAGAGGAAAAAATCAGAAACGATCAATTCCCTGGCGCCATTAAAGAACTTATTAAGAAAATTGATACAGTTCTTGAAGAAAAGAGTGACAGCGTTCTTTAAAATAAAATAAACTTATTGCCCGCATTGTTTCTTCATTCGTTTTTGAAACTCAACAGTTAAAACTTTGGAGTAATACTTAGTTCAGGAAGAACAGGCCTCATCCCGATTTATCGGGATTCCGCTTTAGGGCGGAACAGTGGAAGTTCGAGCTGAATTAGCGACTCCAGCCATTCAGATATGGGGTTTTATAAAAGTTGGAGAGACTTTGCGGGTTTTTTATATATATAATTTAATACTTATTTTATGACATTAACAATAGTTATTAGTGTTTCGGCATTGATTCTGGGCTTCGTTGCTTCGTATTTTGTATGGCAACTGGCACTCAGGAACAGGAGCCGGAAGATACTCACCGAAGCAGAAACAGAATCCGAAGTCATTAAGAAGGAAAAGATACTTCAGGCTAAAGAAAGGTTTTTACAGTTGAAGGCAGAACATGAGAAGGTTATTAATGAAAAGAATAACAAGATAAATCTGGCCGAAAGCCGTATCAAGCAAAAAGAGCTCACGTTATCACAGAAACTGGAGGAAGCACAGCGAAAAAAGAATGAAGCTGATTCAATACGTGAAAATCTTGATTCACAGATCGAACTTTTAGATAAAAAAAATGAAGAGCTCACTAAACTTCACAGACAGCAGGTTGATCAGCTGGAAGCCATCTCAGGCTTATCCGCTGAGGAAGCTAAAAATAATCTGATTGAATCCCTAAAGGAGGAAGCCAAGACAGGAGCAATGTCCTATATAAACGAGATATTGGACGAAGCTAAAATGACAGCCAATAAGGAGGCAAAAAGAATCGTGTTACAGACAATACAGAGGGTTGCAGCTGAAAATGCCATAGAGAATGCAGTTACTGTCTTCCATATTGAGTCTGATGAAATGAAAGGCAGAATAATCGGCCGCGAGGGCAGAAATATCAGGGCTCTCGAAGCAGCAACAGGTGTCGAAATTATTGTCGACGATACACCCGAGGCAATTGTACTCTCTGCTTTCGACCCCATACGAAGGGAAGTTGCCAGACTTGCACTTCATCAGCTGGTAACTGACGGAAGGATCCATCCGGCAAGGATTGAGGAGATTGTAGACAAAACCAGAAAACAGGTCGAGGAGGAAATCCTTGAAGTAGGCAAAAGAACAACTATTGACCTTGGAATTCACGGATTGCACCCTGAACTTATCCGGCTGGTAGGTAAAATGAAATACAGATCATCGTATGGACAGAACCTGCTTATGCATTCACGTGAAGTAGCAAATCTTTGCTCAATAATGGCAGCAGAGCTTGGACTGAATCCAAAACTGGCAAAGAGAGCAGGGCTTCTTCATGATATCGGAAAGGTACCTGATGATGAACCTGAACTTCCTCATGCTATACTTGGGATGAAAGTCGCCGAGAAATATAAAGAGAAGCCTGAGATCTGCAATGCTATTGGTGCCCACCATGATGAAACGGAGATGACGACTCTTATTGCACCGATTGTCCAGGTCTGCGATGCCATTTCCGGTGCAAGGCCGGGTGCAAGGCGTGAAATTGTTGAATCATACATTAAACGATTGAAAGAGCTCGAATCGCTGGCTCTGCAGTATCCGGGTGTAATGAAAACTTACGCAATACAGGCAGGAAGAGAACTGAGGGTTATAGTTGGCGCTGAAAAAGTAAACGACAAAGAAGCTGAAAACCTCTCATTTGAGATTGCAAGAAAGATCCAGAATGAAATGACTTATCCGGGTCAGATTAAAATTACTGTTATCCGCGAAACCAGGGCAGTAAATTATGCCAAATAAATGAATACAACTTAATTCATGGACACTGCAAAAATGCAGTGTCCATTTTTTTTGTTTGTCTAAAAGAAATAATTATAACTTTAACAGATATTAATTCACCTCGCTTTAGAAATGTCAAAAATTAAACTGCTCAATATTGTAGGAGCAAGGCCGCAGATAATAAAATCATCAGCTATAAGCAGGGCAATTCGTCTTAATTTCGAGCAGGAGAT
>Ga0105100_10001985_pt1 | contig 11945 bp, 13 predicted proteins | sample PPLLak12cMay2015_2_FD_87033 | JGI IMG/M metagenome (GOLD analysis project Ga0105100, IMG submission 87033) | Freshwater sediment microbial communities from Prairie Pothole Lake near Jamestown, North Dakota, USA - PPLs Lake P8 Core (1) Depth... | ecosystem: Environmental > Aquatic > Freshwater >... | reverse complement strand
AGCATCGGTTCGATCCTGGTAACCAACTGGGATGGTCACATCCTGGAGGCCAACCTCCAGGCAGCAGAGCTGATCGGTGTCCCTACCAACAGCCTGTTATCGACCAACATAGAAAAACTCAATTTTATCGATAAAGAGCTCCTGGGGCACCGCTTTGCGAATCTGTCCCTGGGACAGACAATTACGTACCAGTCCAGCCTGTACACCCAATCGGGTGCTCAGGTTCCGGTTCAGGTATATGCCCGGGAAGTCCATATTGACGGTGTTTCACACTTACAGTGGATCCTGCGCGATATTACCGAAAGAATAAACCTGGATAACATGCGCAACGATCTGCTATCGATGATCTACCACGATCTCAGGTCTCCACTGGCAAATGTCGTCTCCAGCCTGGATGTCATGGAAACCCTGCTGCCCGGCGATGCGGATCCAGCCATGAAATCCTTGCTCAACATCGCCATCCGATCTACTGAACGCATCCAACGCTTGACAAACTCCTTGTTAGATATGCGCCGCCTGGAAGCGGATCAGCCCATCGGCAACCAGGTCAAGTGCTCGCTGGTCCCAATTATCAGCGAAGCGATCGAGATCGTCTCCCTGACAGCCGAAAATAAAAAGCAAGTGATCGTCAATGCGACATCTCCCAATCTACCCGATGTGTGGGTGGATGTGGATATGATCCGGCGGGTGGTGATTAACCTGCTAGAAAATGCTGTGAAATATACACCTCTGGATAGCGTTATCAAGATCGGAGCCGAGCAGCAAGATGAGCATATCCTGGTTTGGGTGCAGGATAACGGCCCGGGCATCCCAACCAACGATCGAGAACGTATTTTTGATAAGTTCATCCGCCTGCACCCCTCGGATGGGCCAAAAGGGCTGGGCTTAGGTCTGGCATTCTGCCGCCTGGCAGTGGAAAAACACGGTGGGCGAATCTGGGTTGATAGTCCAGACGAGGGAGGCGCCCGGTTCTATTTTACGCTCCCGGTCGCCAGCGAAACGCAGGAGATGACCGAGGCACAAGCATCATCAACTGGTTGAATCCATGCATCTCTTAAAACACGGAATATACTTTGAAGATTCCTACCTGGGAGTCACCCTGGGAGCCCTGGTCTTCCCTCACGGCACGATCCTGATCGATGCCCCGCTCCGCCCCGAAGACACCCGCTCGTGGCGTTCGGCTCTGATGAGCTTGCGCGGCGGAAGCAATCGGCTGATGATTTCACTTGACTCTCACCTCGACCGGACGCTTGGGGCGCGGTCGATGGAATGTACCATCCTCTCCCACCAGAAGACCGCTCAGGCATACCGCAATCGCCCGCTCATCTTCAAAGGGCAAACGATTGAAAGCGGCGCAGAATGGGAAGGCTATAATGACGCCATCGGCACTCGCTGGGCATCTCCCGATATCACCTTCACGGACCGCATGACCCTGCATTGGGGAGGACCGGATGTAGTCTTGGAGCACCATCCCGGACCAGCGCCCGGTGCGATATGGGTCATCATCCCTGAGGAACAAATTATCTTCATCGGTGATGCATTTGTCCCCGATCAACCCCCTTTTTTAGCCAATGCCGAACCAGAACCCTGGTTAGAAACGCTGGGTCTGCTCTATACCGGATACAAGAACTACCTAATCATCAGCGGGCGAGCGGGATTGATCCCCCGAGAGGCGATCCGCACCCAGGTCTCCCACCTGAAGAAAATATCCAAGCAAATGGATCGCCTGGCAACCAAGAATGCCTCGCCAGAAATGACCGAGGATTTGATCCCCCGCCTGCTCAGCGACCTGACCTATCCGCCGGAATTCCACGAGAAATATGTCCACCGTCTCCGGGCCGGACTGTACCAATACTATAACCGCCAGTATCGCTCTCAGAGCACTTTCGAGCCAGGCGAAATAGAAGAAAGCCTGGAATGAAAGCGCCTTTGATCCTGAAAGCGTGACCCAATACCTTCCATCAATATATTGACCGGCAAAGCCCATGCCAGATTATTCTTATCAGCCCATTTACGAACTCACTCGAGGCGAGATTGTCGAATCGATCCATTTCGGCGCGATCGCGGTCGTTGACTCATCCGGCGCCCTGGTAGCAGCGCACGGAGATAGCACGGCAGTCTCCTATCTACGGTCGTCTGCCAAACCGATCCAGGCGCTCTCTTTCATTGAAAACGGTGGGCAGGCATTTTTCAACCTGGAGCTACGCGAGATTGCGTTGATGTGCGCCTCCCATTCTGGCACCGACGAGCATGTCGCTGTGGTCACAAGTATCCAGGAGAAATGCGGTGTCAGCGAGGCCGACCTGATGTGCGGCGCGCACCCGATCTCACATGGACCAACTGTGGAAGCGCTCCGGCAACGCGGCGAGAAGCCAACCCAGAACCGCAACAACTGCTCTGGCAAGCATACCGGCATGGTTGCCTATGCCCGCATGCTGGGCTTTCCGGTTGAAGACTATATCAACCCTGCTCACCCGGTTCAAAAGATCATCACCCGGACATTCTCCGAGATGTGCTCCGTCCCACAGGAGCAAATCCGGATTGGTGTGGACGGCTGTTCAGCGCCCAACTTTGCCGTGCCGCTGTACAATGCCGCCCTGGCGATCGCCCGCCTGGTCGATCCAGAGAATGCCACGCCCGCTTTGAGCGCCCAGCGGATTGCTGCCTGCCATACGATTGTCCAGGCGATGACCAGCTATCCAGATATGGTCGGTGGACCAGACAGCTTCGACACTCACCTTATCTCAACCGCACATGGCAAAGTCTTATCAAAAGTCGGCGCGGAAGGATACCATATCCTGGGCGTGCTGCCTGGCGTGTTGGCGCCTGGCTCGCCGGGCCTGGGGATCGCGTTGAAAATCTCGGACGGCGACTTGAAAAGCCATACCCGCGGAGTCAGCGATCCGCGCGGCCAGATTAGACCCGCAGTCGCGCTTGAAATTCTACGCCAGCTTGGAGCCTTGACTGACCCGATGCTGGCTGACCTGGCTGATTACGGGCCGACATTCCCGGTGTACAACTGGCGCAAGATCCACGTTGGCTCAGGGCACCCGTGTTTCGACTTAACCGCCTCCACCAACCCCGCCTAACAATCAATCCAATCATTTCAACATGGAACTTGGACAGCGCGCTCTGGCAATATACCAAATACTGATTGATCATTACGGTAACCCGACCTGGCGTAACCCGCTCCCCCCGCTGGACGAGCTGGTTTCAACCATTTTGTCCCAAAACACGAACGACACCAATCGGGATCGGGCTTACAACGCCCTGCGAGCTCGCTTTCCAGACTGGGAGGCAGTCCGCGATGCCCCGGAATCCGAAGTCATAGACGCAATCCGCCCCGCCGGTCTGGCAAATCAAAAAGGGCCGCGCATCCAGGCGGTTCTTAGACAGATCACGGCTGAGGTCGGTCGCCTGGATATCGGCTTTCTCAAAGACCTGCCCCCAGACCAGGCGCAGCAATGGATGTTGCGCTTCAATGGAGTCGGTCCGAAGACTGCCGCGATCGTCCTGCTCTTCTCGCTGGGTAAACCCGCCTTCCCGGTGGATACTCATATCTACCGGGTTTCAGGCAGGATCGGTCTGCGCCCGGCAAAAATGACCGTCGAGGCGACCCACAATCACCTGGCGGCCATCTTTCTCCCGGATACATATTACGCTGCCCACCTGAACCTGATCCGCCTGGGACGCGAAATATGCCAGGCGCGGCAACCGCGTTGCCAGCAATGCCCCCTGCAGAAGCTGTGCGATTATTACGCGTCTCCAAGCAGCACTTAGCTGCTCGTCGGGTGCGACATGGATAACCCAAAACTAGAAAAGCAAACCCAGGGACACCTCAACGAGATACAAGCCGCTTTACAAAAGCTGGCTTCTTCTCCATTGCCCGAAGAAAGCCTGGCATCTATTCGCCAGGCTACGGATACCCTGAGCAGCTTATCCCAGATCATCCTATCTAGCCAGGAAGAGACAGCCGGGGCGGTACGGCAAGCTCAAGAAGAACGAAACCAATTCATCTCCCATGTAACCCATGAGCTGCGCCTGCCCATGACATCCATCAAGGGCTATACCGACCTGCTCCGCCAGGGTCTGGCAGGTCCGCTGAATGAGCAGCAGCTCAACTTTCTGGATACCATCCGCAATAACGTGGAACGCATGTCCGCCCTGCTCTCTGACCTGTCGGATATCTCCCGCATCGATGGTGGGAGGCTCAGGCTTGATCTGGGAAAAGTTGAGATAAAGGAATCCGTGGCAACAGCCCTGGATTCCCTGCACCTGATCCAGGAGCAAAAAAGGCAAAAAATAACCAGCCATCTGCCAGCCGGCTTACCCCCGGTATGGGCAGATCCGAACCGCGTCATTCAAATTCTGACCTGCCTGCTGCGCAATGCGATCATGTACACACCTGAAGGTGGAGAGATCACTATTCGCGCCCGCCCTGAGGATGATGAGGTATCTATTCAGGTGAAGGACGCCGGTATCGGCATCAGCCTCGAGGATCAGGCAAGGTTATTCAGCCCATTCTTCCGCTCCGCTGCACCTGCCGTCCGCGAGCAACATGGCTGGGAATTAAGACTGAATCTGTCTGCCAGGCTGGTTCAGATGATGGGCGGAGAGATAGGGGCAGACAGCACTACCGGCAGTGGAAGCGAATTCTGGGTCACGCTGCCACAGGCGAAGTCTCCCACCAACCAGGAGCAAGATGGCTAAATCTGGGAAGCGCTACCCCTTGTTGTTCTACCGCCGGGCAATGGACCGGCTATGGGTTGCAACCCTTATCCTGGGCGTCATCCTGGGAGGCATTTGGCTTTGGTTTTGGATGAGCGATACGCCCCTGATCACCCCGGGGAACGAGACCTGGTTGCTGGCGGGCTCGGTAGCAGCCCTGGGATTCACTGCATTTGCTTACATCGCCCGCCGGGCAGCATATGTCCAACCACAACGCGATCATCTGCGCCTGGTAACGCCATTCTTGCGTTTGAATATCTCTTACCGCCGCATCCGCAGCGTACATCCGGCAAGTTTTCAGCAGCTTTTCCCGCCTGGCAAAGCAAGCTGGGCGCAGCGCAGCTTTTTGGAGCCTTTTTACGGGCGCACCGCAGTCGTCGTCGACTTGACTTCGTATCCGATGTCACCCGGGCTGCTTCGATTTTTCTTGGCTCCACAGATGTTCTCCCCACAATCCACCGGTTTTGTCATCCTGGTTTCAGACTGGATGGAATTCAGCACCGAGCTTGACACATTCCGCAGCGCTCGGATGCAGGCTCCATCTGGCAAACGCCCCAGGAAAAGAAACTGGTAATTTCCCCTAAACCGTTCTCTTAAATTGAAAACAACGGCGATGGACAGGCGTTAATCCCTGTTTACTCAGGGCAATCCGGTGAGCCTGGGTGCCGTAACCCTTATTCCGGGCAAAGCCGTAGCCTGGATACTGGCAATCGAGGTCGCATAAGATGGCATCTCGTGCGACCTTAGCCACAATCGAAGCGCTGGCAATGCTGATGGAGCGCTCATCTCCCTTTACCAGCGACTCCTGGGGGATAACGACTTCAGATAGATGAACATAATCGATCAGGATATATTCGACGCGGACCCTTAAGCGGTTAATGGCGCGCCGCATGGCGAGCTGGGTCGCAGGAACGATACCCATTGCATCGATCTCTGCGTTGGAGGCTAAACCGACCTCCCAGGCAACCGCAATATTCCTGATGCTGGCAGACCATTTTTCGCGCTGCTCAGCCGTGAGCTGTTTGGAGTCTTTGATACCGATCAATGCTGCAGTTGTGGATGCACCGGCAGGCAGCACCACCGCCGCAGCAGCGACAGGTCCGGCTAAAGCCCCCCGGCCTACTTCGTCTAAACCAGCGATATATTGAATGCCTTGCTCCCATAGAACGGCCTCAAAGGAGAAATCAGGGGACTTGGGGAGGAGGGAGTGATCAATCCTGGATGGCATGGGTCTGATTATACATACCCCGTAAGGCGTTCAACCGGATCGCAAACAGGTCTACCGCCATCCGGGCAGCATCGCGCAACACGTTGATCTTGCTCTCAGGGTTGAAATACCAGGGAATTGGTAACTCCACAATCCGGTAACCCCTCTGCCGGGCAATGAATAAGACCTCCACATCGAACGACCAACCGCTGATTGTTTGCTGCCCAAACAACTCCCGGGCTACTTCTGCCCGAAAACATTTAAAACCGCACTGGGTATCGTGCAAACCAGGAAGGGCGATCAGGCGAATCAATCCATTGAACATTCGCCCCACCATGTGCCGGTAGTGAGGCTCGTTATACCGAACCGCTCCAGGCGCTTCTCTGGAAGCAATAGCAATATCAGCACCGGTCAGCACTGGCGGCAGGAACCGGTTTATCTCGCTTACCGGCATGGAAAAATCCGCGTCGCACATGAAGCGGTATTCGCCGCGTGCCGCCAGCATGCCCTGCTGCACGGCAATCCCTTTACCTTTCCGCTTAGATTGCAATACTTGGAGCTGGGCATGGGCACGGACAAATTCCGTGGCTATTGCTAAGGTGTTATCCTGGCTTCCATTCTCAACCACCAGAACCTCAGCGCTATAAGGCTGGTCTTGTAAGAACGAAAAGACCTGCTCGAGTGTGGCGGGAAGGCGCCGTTCTTCGTTATAGACGGGGATAATGATGGAGAGGAAGACGTCAGACAAGTGTTTAATCCCACCCAACCCGTGACTCAATTCAATAAAACCAGGTAAATCACAAACGCCAGCAACACAAGTACATTGATCGAAATGAGCAGGATTAAGACAACCCACTGTTTGGAGGAGAATGGCAATTTTTCAACCCGCGAGAAGGCAGTATCAATCCGTTCAATGTTCGCCTGCCCTTTCCCACCCCGGTTATCGGCTTCAGTGAGGCTGGTAGCGGCGAGCGTATTTCCCCCCTCGCCGGCCGATTGCCCATCCTTTTCATCCGGTGGAGATGTCAGCAGGTCAACCATACTCTCAACCTGTTCCTGGTCATTGACCAGCCTGCCCTGGGTCACCCCTGAGATGAATCGGTCGAGCGCGTCAATCAGCACGATCCGCACAACAGGACGCAGTGTCTCTACATGAATGCCCGGATTGGTAAATATCAGTACAGGCACAACCGGCGAATAATGGACGCCATGCGAGCGAAAGTATTCTTGCAGCGCTTCTGCCATCTGCAAAGCTTTGGTAATGAAATTCTCGCTCGCCGCCTTGTAAGATTGGTGGCGCTCGTCGATTTTCTCCCAGGTCTCGCCATTGGCGCGATACACTCCGCGCAACGCGCTGGGATACAGCATCCATACACCAGGTGGACCTACCAAAACCAGGGGGATCAATCCATCCAACCCTTTTAGAGCCACATTGCGCAGCATAAAGAACTTGTTACCCACCATCCTTTGAAAAGCAGCAATTACCACCGACTCAGCCTCTGGGTCGCGTGACCAACCGCGCCCCAGTTTGAGTGAGCCTAAGATACCATCTAGCGATTTGCCTTGACCACGCTTGGCGTACTCGGCAGAACAATCAATGAGTTTCATCTTCTCACCTGATGACGGTCACTTACGATACAGAAGACCCGTGGACTGAATGGGAGGCCGGGCGTGCCTGGACTATTGCCGCCATTCGCCTCCCACTATGCCTCTCTGTCAAGTACGCATTGATGAGCTGGACGTTACTTTCCAGGACAGATCGCCGGTATTTAGCCAGATCCTGGCGCGAGAGGTATGCAAAGACTTCACTTTCCATGCGCTCTTCCGAGGAAAGAAGCGAATAGTATTCTTGCGGTGAAATGCCCTGGCGCTCAGCAAATACCTCCACCGTTCTGATCATAGCTCCGGGTAAGAGCTGATCCGCCACAAAATCACGCCAGTCAATCAGATGCCTGTCTTCCACAAACGGCAACCAGTTTGAGATCACAGCAGATTTCAGTTCCTTGCCTACACCATTCCCTTCGATCAGAGAAGGCAGGATTTCCCAATCCAGGTAGGAGCGCAAAACATTATGCAAATAAAGACGCTGGTGGAAAGTGCTCCAGGTGCTTTTCTTCCCAAAAACCGGCACGAAAATATCCCGGACCCATATCCAATCTGCCTGAAGATGACAAAGATAACCTGCCAGGAATCCGGCTTGGGCATTGCCCAGGCGGGATGTATCTTCTAAAACCTCGTATTTGTCTCTCACAAATAGCCAGGGTGGCACTGGATTGCTACTCAGCGGCAGGTCAAAGAAATGGGTATCAGCCCTGGATTGCCTGGAGATGGTTTGAACATCTGGTGCTGTGTTGCCGAACAGGAAAGCTCCACGCTCAGACAATAATAGCCGGCGCGCATACTCTGTCAGAGCCGGATGCTCCAGTAGATCGATAGCCACGCTGAGGTGATAAAAAGGCGTAGGCACAGCTAAATTATAAGCCAGGATAAGAATCTGTAGTGCAAACCTAAGAAAATCGCGAGGAGTTATTTCCTAGAGGGCTCACCCAACATTAAATGCTTGGCACACCATCCAACCGGTCGACATCAGATTTATTCTGTCCTACGACCAGAACATCCTTCCCCCCCGACTGGATGACTCGCACAGGTGAGGTGATATCAAACGTGCTGGCTTTCAAAGGAACGCGTTGCCCTACCATGTAATTCTTGCCAGATTTGATCTGTTGGATCAAGACGTCTCTTTCAACCAGCACATGGTCAGAGAAGGTAGGCCCCCGCCGCTGGTAAGCCCGTACCCAGCTCACTTCACCATTGGGTTTATAATGTACAGCCTCAATAACCCCATCATATTTGATCTTTGCCATGCAACCGCCTCCAGGTCAAACAGGCAACCCTATCAGGAAACAAAACGCGTACTGCGGATTCCGAAGGGGTATACGCAATACGCAGGAAGATGATGGTCGGGGCGGGCGGACTCGAACCGCCGGCCCCCGCGTCCCAAACGCGGTGCGCTACCGGACTGCGCTACGCCCCGAGCGAAATGAGTATAATGCGAAGTAGGCAGGATCGTCAAGTGATTGCTATGTTTCCAACCCTGTACCATGCCCACCACAACCGCAATCCCGAAGATCAAGATTTTTGGCTTGACCTGGCAAAACACAATGGAGCTCGCATCCTGGAATTAGGCTGCGGAACAGGGCGCGTGCTCCTGCCGCTGGCTGAGGCAGGTTACCCCACCTACGGTCTGGATCGCGACGCCCAGATGTTGTCCTTCCTGAAGGATATCACACCGGAAAGCCTCCTCCCCAGGGTAAATATCTTTCAGGGCGACCTATGTGCCTACCACCTGGCGGCACAATTTTCCTTGATCCTGCTGCCTTGCAATACCTATTCCATCCTCTCGCCGAGTCAACGGGCACAGGCACTCCGGCGAGTGCGCCAACACCTGCAACCCTCCGGCATTTTTGCAGCCAGCATGCCAAACCCGGCATTGTTAGAAAGCCTGCCGCTCCAATCTTATCCGGAGATTGAAGAGGTATTTCCCCACCCACAGGATGGCGAGCCGGTCCAGGTGAGCAGCGCCTGGAAACGCTCCCCTCACCAGGTCGCGATCACCTGGTATTACGATCATCTACTGCCAGATGGCAAGGTGCATCGAACCACGCAGCAAGTCATCCACTACATCACTCCAATCGAAACAATTACGGGCGAATTTAACGCGGCAGGATTGGAAATTACCTGCCTGTATGGCGATTTCGACAACTCTCCCTACACAATCGAGGCCAGTTACCTGATCCTGCTTGCCCGGCCGGGTACTGCCAGCCATTTCTAACAAAATATCTATACTTTACATGCGCTCCTCTTATATACATCCACTATGATATATGCAGAATAACCAATGAACATGGTTGAGAAAATATTAGGAGAGCAAAAATGACCGTATATATTACCCCATACCGCCGCATGGCGACCCTTAGAGACGCGATGAATCGACTGATCGAAGAGAATATGGCTGAACCCGCCAGCGGAGAGCGCGAGATGCTGTTAGCTGTTGATGTCCAGGCAAATGATGATGTATATGAGATCTCTGCTCTGGTGCCGGGCCTCGACCCCGAAGAGTTGAACATTGAGATCCTGAACAACACCGTCAGCCTGCGTGGCGAATTCAAGGCCACCGGCAAAGAGGATACGACATACTTGCTTTGCGAGCTGCCCGCTGGTCGTTTCAGCCGCGTGATCACCTTGCCCACCAGCCTCGACCCATCCAAAGCTGAAGCTACGATTAAGAACGGTATGCTTCACCTGGTGGTCCCCAAGGCTGAGGCACATCGCCCCAAGGCGATCAAAGTGCAAGTCGCCTGATCATCAGCATATAAACTAAAAATGCCGGCAGTGGAGACATTGCCGGCATTTTCGTTTGTTGTGGGTGAGAATCAGCTTACCGCGCTGAAACAGTCTTAGTATCTCAATATGCCCCCAATATTTTCGTACTCGTACAGACCTTGGTCATCGTGAATCACTTCCACTTCACCCCCAGATTGCATCACACTTCTTACTGCCAGCTCAACGGCATCGGGGATTTTTGTAAAGGCGCCCTGGCAGAAGGGGCATTCCGCCAGCTCTTTGGTGGTGAGATAACCACAACCCTGGCATCTCCATCCCGGGGAGCGCAAGCCTTCACGAATTACTAACGTCTGGACACGACCCTCATGGACAGCGCCCAGGGTATCCTCCAGGCGCACAACCCCACCCCGTCCTTTGGCAGCCCCAGTCACCACCGCGTCCACCACTTTTAGCTTTCTACGCTCTTCTGCTTCAATACCAACCTGCATGGCTTTCTCCAGCACCTCCGTGTGACCGTCTGTCATGCTCATTGGGAACGTACCAACCACCAGGCTTTGATATGCTTTTGGCATTTGAGCCCGAAACGGGATCACATTATCATCTGTCCCCCCAATCAAAATCCGGCGGACGTTGTTCTCGGAGAAAAATCGGGCGGCTTTCTCGGCGGCCTCTTTGATATTCCGATCAGCCACTTCCTCTACATAATTGGTCTTACCGGCAACGCCACCCCGCCGTCCTTGGGCTTGTGATCCACCCCCCCGCTTGGTATGGCGCACCTCTTCTCCGACGATGCCATCCTTCTCGCGCAGCTCACCAAGGTGGAAATAAAACAAACGGGCACCTTGTTTATCAACCAAAGCTACTCCATAACCCCCAAATGAGTCCAATAAATCTGCTAGAGGTTTCACGTACGGTCGGTCGCTGATCCTTACCCGGCTGCGCACAGGAACCGCCAGGGAAAACGCCCGGAAGTAATCTTCCGCCGCACAGGAGAAAACTGCCACGCTGCGCCCCGACCAGTCGAATTCATGGTCAAAATAGCGCTCCACGCGCGCAACATCCTCTTGAAGGTCAATCTCCTTCAGCATGCTACGCAGGCGAAGCTTATATGTATCCGCACTGCCTTCTACCGGCTCCGTATTAAGGTACACATTTAGAACGGGTGAGTTTGCGTGGTATTCCAGCAATTCTTTTAGATCGCTTTCAGTTAACATCCTATCCTCCAATCTAAAATATGGGTCGTGATGAGGGTCAACTGTACAATTAACAGGCACAAACGATGGTATTAACCCAACCGTGCCAATTTCTCAAAAAGATCACGCTGCTCTGCGGATAAATTGCGGGGAATCTTCACTTTGACTCGCACAAACAGATCGCCGCGTTGCTCAGGATTCTTGATTTGGGGCATACCCTGCCCTGCCAGGCGGATGGTTTGTCCTGGTTGTGTACCCGCGGGAATTGTCAATACAACATTTCCCAACAATGTGCGGACATTGACCTCCCCGCCAAGCACAGCATTGAATAAATCCACCGGGATATCCGTATAAAGGTCGTTACCCTTGCGCTGGAAGGCGGAATCATCCGCCACTTTGATAATCAGAAATAAATCTGTCTTCTGACCATCTGGGGTTGCGATTGCATCGGGAACCCGCACTTTGGTGCCCGT
>Ga0105100_10001977_pt1 | contig 11966 bp, 9 predicted proteins | sample PPLLak12cMay2015_2_FD_87033 | JGI IMG/M metagenome (GOLD analysis project Ga0105100, IMG submission 87033) | Freshwater sediment microbial communities from Prairie Pothole Lake near Jamestown, North Dakota, USA - PPLs Lake P8 Core (1) Depth... | ecosystem: Environmental > Aquatic > Freshwater >... | reverse complement strand
GCGGTTGGCCCGGGTCGGGCGGCCCGCCTGTTCCTGTTTCGGCTGCTGGGCTGCTATGTCTTGGTGGCGTGGTTGGTGGCGGTCGGCATGGCCGTCGTAGGAGGGTCCTAGCGTGCTTCGCAAGAAATGGGTGTGGGCGGTCATCGCGCTGCTCGTGATTGGCGGCGTTACCGCCTTCGTCCTGAGCCGGCGTCAGGACCGGGGCATTACCGTGTCGGCGGAGACCATCCAGCATCGCGACCTCGAGGCCATCGTGTCGGCGTCGGGCAAGATCGAGCCGCAGAAGACCGTCAACATCAGCGCCCAGTCGATGGGACGGGTCACCCGGCTGGCGGTGAACGAGGGCGAGCGCGTCAAGGCCGGCCAGTTCCTCCTGCAGATCGACGCCGTCATCGCCGAGGCGGCGGTTCGGCGCGATGAGGCGGCGCTCGCGGGCGCCCGGACCGCGCTCGAGCAGTCGCGCGCCTCCCTTCAGAGTGCGCGCGCCAATCTCGACCTCGCGCGGCAGGCCCTCAAGCGGCAGCAGGAGCTGAACCAGTCGGGGTTGACCACCCGCGAGGCGCTTGAACGGGCCCAGGCCGAAGTGGAGGTGCGCGAGAGCGACCTCAACGCGCGCGAACAGGAGATCAAGAACCGCGAAACGCAAACCCGCCAGCAGGAGGCCGGCCTGCAGAGCAGCCGCCACTCGCTGTCGCAGGTCCGCTTCGAGGCGCCGTTCGACGGCATCGTCACGCGGCGGAACATCGAGGAGGGCGAGAACGTGGTGGTCGGCACCATGAACAACGCCGGGACCGTCCTGCTGACCGTGGCCGACATGTCCGTCATCGAAGCCGAAATCGAAGTGGACGAGACCGACATCCCCTACGTGCAGCTCGGCCAGCCGGCCCGAGTCACCATCGACGCCATCCCCGACAAGGCCTTCAAGGGGACCGTGACTGAAATCGGCAACAGCCCGATCCAGCAGACGTCCACGGCCGGCTCCACCGCGCGGACGGCGACGAACTTCAAGGTGACGGTGACCATCGACGGACAGATTCCCGATGTGCGCCCGGGGTTCACCTGCACCGCCGAGATCACGACGGCCACGCGCGCGCAGGCCCTGTCGGTGCCCATCCAGGCCCTGACGGTCCGCGAGCTCCTGTACGACGAGCAGGGCAACGTCATCCCCGAACCGCGCCCCCCGAAGCCGCGCTGGCAATTCGGCCCGCAAGCCACCCCCGTGTCGGCGGCCACGTCCGAGCTCAAGCCCGGGCAGAAGCGCGAGGAGACCGAGGGCGTGTTCGTCATCCGCGACGGCAAGGCTACGTTCACGAAGGTCACGCTGGGAATCGCCGGCGAGCGCTATCTCGAGGTGCTCTCGGGGCTGCAGGATGGCGACCGGGTGATCACCGGGCCGTTCGAGTCGGTCCGGGGCATGTACGAGGGCGATGCGGTGAACACCGGCGACGCGAACGCGGCCTCGGCCAGCGGAGATTCGGGAGTGCGGGTACGCGTGGGCGGGTAGGGCCCAACCGATGTCCCAGATGCTCGAATCGGTGCGACTGGCGCTCTCGTCCATCTGGGCGAACAAGCTCCGGTCGCTCCTCACCCTGCTTGGCAACATCGTCGCCGTGTCGTCGATTATCACGGTGGTGGCGCTCATCACCGGCGTGAATGGCGCCGTCACCGATGCCATTGTGTCGGACCTGGGTGCCGACTCGTTCGTCATCCAGCGGACCGGCTTCACACAGAACGAAGACGAGTTCGAGCGCCAGCGCAGCAACCCGAACGTCACGCTCGACGATGCGGTCGCCGTCAAGCGCTTCAGCACGGCCGTGAGCTCGGTGATGGCGCAGGCCCAGCAGCGCACCAGCCTCGCCTACCGCGACGAGGAGCTCGACTCGATCCAGGTGCAGGGCGTCACCGAAGAATATCTGGACTTCACCACCTTCGACGCCGAGCGCGGCCGCATGATCAGCCCCGTCGAGATTCGGCGCAAGCGCCAGGTGGCTCTGATCGGATGGCAGGTCGCAGACCGCCTGTTCGGTACCGCGGATCCCATCGACAAGCAGGTGCGCATTGCCGGCGTCAACTTCCGCGTCGTCGGTGTCTCGGCCAAGAAGGGCGCGGCCTTTGGCAACTCGCTGGACGAGTTCGCGGTGATCCCGCTCGGCGCCTACCAGAAGCTGTTCGGCTCGCGTCAGTCGCTGCAGCTGATGGTACGACCGCGCGACGCCACGCTCGTGCAGCAGGCGAAGGACGAGGCGCGGGTGGCCCTGCGGGTCGAGCGGCGGCTCAAGCCCGCGGAACCGGACAACTTCGGAATGCTGGCGTCCGACTCGATCCTCGGCATCTTCCAGCAGGCCACCGCCGGCATCGCCGTCGTGCTCGTCGGCGTCGTCGGGCTGTCGCTCGTGGTGGGCGGCATCGTCATCATGAACATCATGCTGATGGTGGTGAGCGAGCGGACGCGCGAGATCGGCCTCAGGAAGGCACTCGGCGCCAAGCGGCGCGACATCATGTCGCAGGTGCTCACCGAGTCGGTGACGCTGTCGCTGACGGGCGGTGTGATCGGCGTCGCGCTCGGCGCGATGTTCGCGATGACGATCGGCATGCTCACCCCGGTGCCGGCGTCCGTTGAAACGTGGTCGGTGGCACTCGGCGTGGCGATCACCGCCCTCGTCGGCCTGTTCTTCGGGTGGTATCCGGCACGACGCGCCGCGATGCTCGACCCGATCGAAGCGCTGAGGCGCGAATAACCGTGGTCTCACTCACCCGGCAGGCCGGCCTGCTCCGCGAAACCGCCCGGATGGCGTTCGAGACGCTGCGCGGGAACAAGCTCCGTTCGGCGCTCACGGTGCTGGGCGTCGTGATCGGCGTCACGTCCATCGTCGGCATGACGTCGCTCATCCGCGGCTTCGACACCTCGCTGCGCGACTCCATCGCGGCCCTGGGCCCCAAGACCATCTTCGTGCAGCGCTTCGGCGCGGTCAGCTTCTCGTCGGGGGCCTCGTTCCTCGAGTTGATCCGCCGGCCGAGCCTGACCGTGGACGATGGCGAAGCCATCCGCCGTCTCGCCCCCTCGGTGGCCATCGTCGACACCTGGCTCGGTGCGGGCCCGCCGCAGCCGACCATGGAGCGGATGTTCTACGAGGGTGAGCGGACCCGGCCCGCCGCGGTGATGGGTACCAGCGAGCGGTTCGTGGACGTGAATTTCGCCACGATGTTCGCGGGGCGGACATTCACCGAGCAGGAGGTGGAGCGCCGCCGCCGCGTGGCGGTGATCGGCTACGGGCCCTATCAGGCGTTGTTCGAGCCCCGGGGCCTCGACCCCATCGGCAAGCGTATCCGTATCGGTGCGATCGACTACACGGTGATTGGCGTCGTGAACAAGCGCCCGGCGGCCGGCGGTTTCAGCCTTGGCCAGGACGACTTCGCCATCATCCCCTACACTGCCTTCCGCAAGCAGTTCGGCAACGAGCGCGTGCGGACCGGGCCCTTCGGCGGCCAGGCCGTGATGATTGCCGTGGTGCCGCACGAGAACGCGACCCGCGAAGACGCCATGCGCGAGGTCGAAGCCGTGATGCGCATCCGGCACGGCCTGACCCTCGACAAGCCCAACGACTTCGACCTGGTCACGCAGGATGCCATCCTCAGGGTCTGGGAACAGATCTCCCAGGCGGTGCTCCTGTCCCTGGTCGTCATCTCGTCCATCGCGCTCATGGTGGGGGGCATCGGGGTGATGGCCATCATGACCATCTCGGTGACCGAGCGCACGCGCGAGATCGGCGTGCGCAAGGCGATCGGCGCCCGCCGGCTGGAGATTCTCACCCAGTTCCTCATCGAGGCCGTCGTGCTCACCAGCGTCGGCGGCATCCTGGGCGTCCTGCTGGGCAGCGCCATCGGCCTCGTGGTGAACCTCGTGTCGGGCTTCCCGGTCTCGCTCCCGTGGTGGTCGTTCGCGCTCGGGCTGGGCTTCTCGGCCACAGTCGGCGTGTTCTTCGGCATGCTGCCCGCCTGGAGAGCCGCGCGCATGGACCCCATCGAGGCGCTGCGGTACGAGTAGCCTCACCTGTCATATGATTCCTCCAAAGACGGACGTCTGACGCGCCCGGGGAGGCTTCCCGCCTATGAAGGTTTACGATGCTGCCAGCATCCGCAACGTGGCCGTGGTCGGCCACGGCGGATGCGGGAAGACGCAACTGGTGTCCGCGCTGTTGTTCACCGCCGGCATGATCAATCGGCTCGGCCTGGTGGACGACGGCACGACGGGCACTGACTACGACGACGAAGAAATCGCCCGCAAGCACACGCTGAGCGCTACCCTGGCACACGCGGAGTGGAACAAGACCAAGATCAACATCATCGACACGCCCGGCTTCGGCAACTTCTTCGCCGACACGCGGGCGGCCTTGCGCGTCTCCGATGCCGCGCTCGTGGTCGTGGATGCGGTGGCCGGGGTCGAGGTGCAGACCGAGAAGGCCTGGCACGCCGCCGACGAGCTGGGCCTGCCTCGCCTGGTGTGCGTCAACCGGCTCGACCGCGATCGGGCCTCGCTCGATCGCACGCTGGAGTCGCTTCGCCAGACCCTGGGGCGCGCCATCGTCCCCATCCAGCTGCCCATCGGCGAGGACAAGCACTTCACGGGAGTGGTCGACCTCGTCGGGTTGAAGGCGTACACCTTCCCGGCCGATGGCTCGAGCCGCATGACCGAGGGACCGGTGCCGGGCGCCATGGAGGCAGAGGCATCAGCCGCCCGCGAGGCGTTGATCGAGATGGTGGCCGAAGCCGACGAGGTGCTGATGGAGCACTTCTTCGAGGCCGGCACCCTGACCGACGACGAGCTGGTCACGGGCCTCAAGAAGGCCACGGCCGCCGCGAAGATCTTCCCGGTGGTCTGCGCGTCGGGCCTGCAGAACGTGGGCGCCCAGCCTCTGCTCGATGCCGTCCTGGCCTTCGCCCCTTCGCCCGCCGATCGGCCCTTCCAGGCCCTCAGCGATGGCCAGCCCGTGAGCCGTGCCACCGACGAGAAGGCGCCCTGCGCGGCCTTCGTGTGGAAGACGCTGGCCGATCAGTTCGCGGGCCGCATCACGCTCTTTCGCGTCTACCAGGGAGCCCTCAAGTCGGACTCGACGGTCACCAACCTGACGCGCGGCACGCAGGAGCGCCTCGGCCACCTGGCGGTGCTGCAGGGCAAGACGCAGGTGCCCGTTCCCGAGGTCACGGCGGGCGACCTCGGCGCGGTCGCGAAGCTGAAGGACACCCGCACCAATGACACGCTGGCCGACAAGGTCGCGGGCATCAGCTTCGCGCCCATCATGTTCCCCGAACCGGTCCTCTCCTACGCCATCGAGCCCAAGAGCCGTGGCGACGAGGACAAGATCAGCTCATCGATGCACCGGCTCGAGGAAGAGGACGGCACCATCCGGTATGCCCGCGACCCGCAGACCAACGAGCTGCTGCTGGCCGGGCAGGGCCAGCTGCACATCGAGGTCACGGTCGCCAAGCTGAAACGCCGCTTCGGCGTCGAGGTGAACCTCAAGCCGCCCCGGATCCCGTACCGGGAGACGATCACCGCCCGCGTCGAGGCGCACGGCCGCCACAAGAAGCAGACGGGCGGCCACGGCCAGTTCGGGGACTGCAAGATCCGCATGGAGCCCCTGCCCCGAGGCGGCGACTTCGAGTTCGTGGACGAGGTCTTCGGTGGGGCGATCCCGCGACAGTTCATCCCGGCGGTGGAGAAGGGCATCCAGGAGTCCCGGCTGCGCGGCTACCTGGCCGGCTACCCCGTCGTCGACTTCCGGGTCGTCCTGGTCGACGGGCAGTATCACGACGTGGACTCGAACGAGCTGTCGTTCAAGACCGCGGGCTGGCTGGCCTTCAAGGATGGCATGTCAAAGGCCAGGCCGACGCTGCTGGAGCCGATCATGAACGTCGAGGTGTACGCACCGTCCGACTACGCCGGCGACCTGATGGGCGACCTGAACGGCCGGCGCGGCCGCATCTCGGGAATGGAGCCACGCGGACAGATGACGGTCATCAAGGCGCAGGTGCCGATGGCCGAGATGCTGACCTACGAGCAGCACCTGACGTCGGTGACGGGCGGGCGCGGCTCATATCACATGGAGTACTCGCACTACGACGAGGTGCCGGCGCACCAGCAGCAGAAGATCATTGCCACGGCCAAGGCAGAACGCGGACAGGGGGCGGAGCCGGATGCCTGACGCGGAGGGCCGCAGATGACGCAGATACGAGGGGCCTCAGGTGCGCAGGTGGGTTCGGCGATCACCCGGTGGACATGACGAGGGCGCGGGCCAGCCGCAAAATCTACGAATGAGCGATCGGGCCGACTCTCACTCTGGCAGAGGCGGCAGGTCTGGGGCCACCCAGGTGCGCCGTGGCTCCAGCGAGTACAGGCGTGCGCGGGAGTAGTACCTGAGGGGCAGCGCGCGGTCGCCCAGCGCCTCGATGAAGCGCGTTTCGAGGGTGGCCGGTGTTCTCGGGGCCGCCGGCGCCACGCCGGCTCGCAGGAAGGCTGCAATCGCCCTCACGTAGAAGACCGTCAGCGTCTCGTGGTAACCGGAGGCGTCGGTGTTGGCCGTGCCCACGGCCTCGTTCTACGCGCGTATGTGCTCACGAAGCCGCCGGGCGGCCTCGCCCGCGCCGAACTTGCGGACGTGCCAGAGCCCCACGCGCAGGTGCGCGTGATGCGTCCACCGTGGCTTGGGGAGCGATCCGTTGAGGAACGCGGCGACCAGCTCTCTGTGTCGACCGCCTCCGGCACTACCAGAGCCCCACGCGGCCGGCGACTGACGCCACCAACTTCGCGGGATCGTAGCCGGTCCCCTGGCGGAAGACGGTGTCCACCCTGCGAACGTCGGCGATGACACGCGAAGGGTCGCCGTCGATGACGACCAGGTCGGCCTGCTTGCCGGTCGCCAGGGTCCCGATATCGGCGTCGCGCCCGAGATAGCGCGCCCCATTGCGGGTCGCGATCGAGATGGCCTCGAGCGGCGTGAAGCCGGCCTCGACCAGGAGTTCGAGCGCCCGTTGGTTGGCAAAGCCGGGCACGACTCCCCCGCCAGCCGTCGGGTCGGTGCCCACGACGAGCAGGCCGCCCGCGCGCGCAAACGCGCGCTCGAGCGCCATGCCCTTGGCGAACAGTGTGCGGTACGCGGATGAGGTGTTCTCGGACGTCCGCCGGTGATTCTGTGCGAACTGCTCCTTGAGCAGCGGCAGCAGGACGTCCTGCCCCGGGGGCACGGGGCGACCGGGCGTCAGCGTCTCGAACACCGTGAGCGTGGAGGTGAGCGCCACTCGCTTCTCGACCAGCGTGCGGACCAGCGCCTGGAACCCGGGAGACGACTCGTCCACGAGCGCCATCGCCTGCTGGGCGCGAGCCTGGCCGGGGCAGACGTCGGACTGCTTGTCCGGCACGAAGTCGGTGGCCGCGAAGAACCCGTGCTCGAGATTGTCGATGTCCAGGGCGGCCGCCTCGGCATACGTCACCGAGCACAGGTGGGCCGTCACCTTCAGGCCGCGCGTGTGCGCCTCGTCGATGACGGCGCCGAGTTCGGCCTTCGAGATCTGCATGTAGGCCTTGAAGGACGTCGCCCCCATGTCGGCCCAGTAGGCCACCTGGCGCCGGGCTTCGTCCGGCCCGGCCATCGACCGCATCTGCATGAACGTGTTCGCGCCGTTCACGTAGGGCGCGGTGGCATCCATCGCCGGTCCCGCGGCGCGCCCTTCGTCGATGGCGCGCTTCAGGTTCAGGTCCATGAAGCCGTTCATGTTTCCGCCGGTCCTCATCGTCGTGACGCCGCCGGCGAGATACAGGCGCGAGAAGCTCTGTCCGAGCTGGCCGTAGACGCCCGGGCCGACCGGGTAATACAGGTGCTCGTGGAGCATCACCAGCCCCGGCATCACCGTCTTGCCGGCCAGGTCCACGAGGGTGGCGCCGGCGGGCGGCCGCACTCGCGAGGCGTCGCCCATGGCCGCGATGCGCCCGTCACGCAGGACCAGCGTCTGGCCCTCACGCGGTGGCGCGCCCGTGCCGTCGATGACGCGCGCGTTGACGAGCGCCACGACCGGCGCATCCACCGTCACGTAGGCGCTCACGGCGTCGGACAAGGCAGGTCGCTGGGCAGCCAGCGAGATGCCGGCCAAGGCCGCGAACGCGAAGCCGAGCGCACGCGTCACCGGGACACCGTGAACGCCACGACCTGCGCCCCGTCCGAGTCGCCGGCCATCACCTCCACGCGCACTGTGTAGGTGCTGGGCGCGAGGCTGACCAGGGGCAGCGCCACGCGCGCGACACCATCGGGGCCCTTCGCCAACGCGAGGGGTGCCAGTTCCTTCCCGTCCCTGTTGGTCAGCACGGCGCGAATCGTGGGCTCGTCCACGGCCGCGACGTATGGCACGTCGATCACCAGGCGGTCGGTCCGCCGGAACTGGCGGGAGGCGGCTGGGGTCGGGCTGGGATCGGCATCGAACGCGCGCGACTCGGCCAGCGTGCGCGCGCGAAACACACGGGGCGTCCCCAGCTTGAGCGGCGCCCCCTCGTAATTCGGCACCACCAGCGACTGCGTCCAACGGTCGAGGACAGCGCCGCCCTCCGAGCGGACCGTCAGGCGCAGAGCCGCTGGACCTGGCTTCAGCGGGAAGACCGCCACGGTCCGCGCATCGCTCACGCGGGGCGAGGTGCGGATGGTCTGCGGTTCCGACAGCGATGTGCCGGTGCGCGTAATCGGCTCCACGTCCACCACGGCGGGCGCATCGTCCGGCGTGCGGGTCGCGGCCTCCCATGAGACGTAGACGGAGGACAGGCCGTAGTCCGTCGCCTCGGTCCCCACCCACACGTCCACCAGGCGGTTCGCGCCAGGGGTCGAAAGGGCGTTGAGGGCCCCGGTGAGGGCGGGGTCGGACGGCGGTTCCGAGCTGCCATTCGACTCGATTTCGGTGGGTGCCCAGTAGCCGCGTCTGGCGGTGACCCGGACGCCCGAACGCTTGACGCGCACTTGGATGCGGTGGAACTTGCCGTCGGCCCATTGCCGCGTCGGCGTGTAGCCGATGAGGTAGTAGGCGCTCGCGTCGGCAAAGATGTCCCTCATCCCGTTCTCGGGGTTGTTGGAATTGATGATGGCCCGGCCGCCGGTCTCGCCCGACAGCCGACGCAGGGCCTCGGCGCCGCCGAATGGCGCCGAGCCCAGGGGGCGCGGATCGAGCACGTGCACGGTGACGTTGCCCCGATTGGCTGCCTGAAGCGCCGACTCGAGACGGGGGTAGTTCACGCTGCCCGGCATGCCCACCGGCGGGCCCTGGCTGACGAACAGCACCGATTTCCGGCCCTCGCGAAGCCCGCCAAGGTGCGTGGCCACAGCCTCGAGCGCCGACAGCGTGACGCCCGCCCGCAGCTCGAAGACGTTCCGCTGCGACATCTGGGCCTCCTCGACGGCACTCTTCACGGGAAAGAGCAGCCCGCGCCGGCCCTCGAACGCGCGAACCCGCTCCAGCAGTTCAGCCTTATTGCGCGTGAACCTGAGGCTGTCGAGCGTGGTCAGCGGATCCATGATCGCCACCAGGTCGGTCGGCTGCATCTGCTCCACGAAGCGTTCGAGCGCACGACGCAGAGGGATCGTAATTGTCGGATGCCGGTCGATGTGGTAGTCGTCCAGCAGGATCGCGAAGAGGCGCACGTCCTCCTTGGCCGCCTCCACCGCGGCCTGCGCCGGTCCGCGGATCTCCAGGGACTCGCCGGTGTTCTCGCGCTGGCCGTCGATCCGGACGAACTGGGCCGTCTCGACGGTCTGTGCCATCTCGTCCTCCGTGACGATGAAGTCGGAGGCCTGCAGGTCGGTGACCGGCTGGTCATCCCGCCCCGTTACCGAGACGTCCACACGAACCAGGTCGACCTTCGCGCGGAAAATGGGCTGCTCCGGCTCCTGGGGCGGCTGGGCTGACTGGCTGGCCGGCACCGAAGCGACGAACGAGGCTGCCAGGACCGCCGGCAGCAGGCGGCGAATCGCGTGCGACATCTGACTCTTGAGACGCTCGTGCGCGGCCATCGGCCGCGACCCTGGCGACGGGCGGGCGTGGCGCGCGTGCGGTCAGTATGGCATCCCGCGCGGTGGGCGTGCGGGATTTCGGAATCGAGAGGGATGGGGCCCGGCGCCCCGGCTGGGGTGGGCCCTCGACCAGGCGAGGCCCACCCGGCGCCGCCCCACGAGAGGGCCGGCGCCGGCATGAACACCCGTGTCTAGGAGCCGCCGGCCTTGCGCGGTGTCGACGTCTGCTTCGCGGCGCGCCGTGCGGGATGGCTGGCCTTCGATTTCGCGCCGCCGTCGCCCTTGGTCTTCTTGCCGCCGCGCAGGCGTTCGGCCGCGGACCGCAGACGCTCGCCCACGCTCTTCTGTGTCTTCGCGCCCTCCGCCTGGCCGGCCTCCTCGGCCGCCTTACGCTCGGCCTCGGCCTTCTTCGGGTCGAACTCACTGCCAACGAGCTCGATCTGCGCCACCTCGGCGGCGTCGCCGCGCCGGTGGCCCAGCTTCAGGATGCGGGTGTACCCGCCCGGCCTCGATTCGAACCGCGGGGCCAGCTCGTCGAACAGCTTGGTGACGACGTCCTCGTTGTGGACGTCGCGCATCACGAGACGCCGGGCCGAGAGCGTCTTGCCCTTCGGGTCGGCGGCCTTCACCCCGCGCTTGGCAATGGTGATGATGCGCTCGACGAACGGCCGCAGCTCCTTGGCCTTGGGCACCGTCGTCTCGATGCGCTCGTGCATCAGCAGCGCCGTCGCCTGGTTGCGAAGGAGCGCGATGCGGTGCTCGGAGACCCGGCCGAGCTTCCGGTGTGCATTACGGTGACGCATGACGTTTTGTCCCTACCGGAGCTACTCCGCCGCCGAGGGCTGGTCCAGCTTCATGCCGAGGCTGAGGCCCATCGTCTGCAGGATCTCCTTGATCTCGTTGAGCGACTTCCGGCCGAAGTTCTTCGTCTTCAGCATGTCGGTCTCGCTCTTCTGCACGAGCTCCCGAATCGTGCGGATGTTGGCGTTCTTCAGGCAGTTGTACGACCGCACCGAGAGCTCGAGCTCCTCGACGCTCTTGTCGAGGTGCTCGTTGGCGACGCCCAGGCGCGCCGGCTCGGTGGCGACGTCCACCTCGTCTTCGTCCTCGTCTTCGAGGTTGATGAAGATGTTGAGGTGGTCGCGCACCAGCTTGGCGGCCAGTGACACCGCGTCACCCGGGGTGACCGACCCGTTGGTCCAGACCTCGAGCGTGAGCTTGTCGTAGTCGGTGGTCTGGCCGAGGCGCGCGGCCTCGATCAGGTAGTTCACCTTCTTGACCGGCGAATGGACCGAGTCGATGGGGATCCAGCCGATGCCGAGGTCCTCGTCGAAGTTGCGGTCGGCCGCCACGTAGCCGCGACCGCGCTTCACCCGCAGCTGCATGTGCAGCTTGCCGCCCTCGGACACCGTCGCGATGTGTGCCTCCGGCTCGAGGATCTCGACGTCCGCGTCGGCCTCGATGTCCTTGGCCCGCACCGGTCCCGGCTTGTCCACCCGCACGGTCAGCGTCTTCGTGTAGTCGACGTGGCACTTGAGCGGGAGCTGCTTCAGGTTGAGGATGATGTCGGTCGCATCCTCGACCACGCCCTTGATGGGCGAGAACTCGTGCAGCACGCCGTCGATCTGCACGGCCGTGATGGCCGCGCCCTCGATCGACGAGAGCAGCACGCGGCGCAGGGCGTTGCCCACCGTCGTGCCGAAGCCGCGCTCGAACGGCTGCGCGTAGAAGCGGCCGAACCGATCGGTCAGCGTCTCGCGTTCGAAGTCGAGGCGCTTGGGGCGCTGAAAACCTTTCCAGAGCATCGTGACGTCCTTTCGCCAAACGGGCCGGCAGCCCGGCCTCCAGACCTGCGGGTTATAGCCACCGGCCTCCCGCTGCAGGTCTGAAGAGCTGCGGGCCGGCGGCCTTGCGAATCCGGTC
>Ga0105100_10001976_pt1 | contig 11967 bp, 7 predicted proteins | sample PPLLak12cMay2015_2_FD_87033 | JGI IMG/M metagenome (GOLD analysis project Ga0105100, IMG submission 87033) | Freshwater sediment microbial communities from Prairie Pothole Lake near Jamestown, North Dakota, USA - PPLs Lake P8 Core (1) Depth... | ecosystem: Environmental > Aquatic > Freshwater >... | reverse complement strand
GTGGCGGACGTGCCCAAGCCGATCGACGTCACCACCGACCCATCGACACGCGGATTCCCCGGATTCGAGCAGAGGCTCCGCGGTGCGAGCATTCTCCCGGAGCGACCCGTGAAACTGCAAAGAGCGCCCTCGGTCCTGCTCGCCGTGACGATCTTGTGCGGCGGTTGCGCTCACGCGCCGGCTCCGCTCAAGCCAGATCACGGTTACCCTGCCGATTGGCCTCAGCTGATAGCGCTCAGCGAAGGCCTCACCGAACTCAACGGCATCTATGCCAACAAGGGGGTCGCGACAACGGGGGATGGCAAGATCGTCCCGATCGCGCTTGCAGACCTGGTCCCGAGGACGACGCCGCGCAAGAAGGGCAGCGCCGAAACGGGTCCCGGTTGCGAGGACTGCGTTGCCCTTCGGGTGCTACCGCCCAAGGGCGAGAATCTGTCGGGCCCCAAGCTGCGGTTCACGCTGCCGCCCGGTCCAGATGCGCGCGTATTTGATGCCCCGACAGTCGGCAACGCAGACGCCACTCAGTACACGCTGCAGTTCTTCGCCGACAATGCCATTGTCGGCTTTGGCTTCAACTCCACCGACATCACGTTGACCTGCGCCAGAGACGCATCGCTAGTCGCGCGGATACACAACGCCCGTGGCATCTTGCTGTTGTTGCTGATCCCGGTCGGCTCCGAGGAGTACTCCTGGGCTCGGTTCGAGCGGATCGGTGAACTGGTTCGGCCTTTCGCGACAGATACCGCCCCACCCACTTCCCAATAGTCCGCGGGTGATACCCGGAACCGGGAAATCCCGCGCGAGTCTTGCGGTGCCCCAACGCGGTCAACGGCTTGCGACCAATTCGACCGACCTCTTTCCGAACCGCGCGCGGATGACCCCTGGATGCACCGGAATCGATCTCGCGCGCCCAAGCGGGATTGCGATTGGCGCAAGCCTGCAGCCGCGGGTCGCGGCATACGGGCAGGATCAGGCGCTCCGTCGCTCGGCCGCATCCAGCTCGGTCATCTCCGCCTCAGTGAAGACCCGCGAGCGGGTGTGAAACGCCTTGCCTTCCGGGCCTTCAAGCGAAAAGGTGCCGCCGTGGCCGTCGATCACGTCGATGATCAACTGCGTGTGCCGCCAGTACTCGTACTGAGCCTTGCCGATGTAGAACGGGCAGCCGCCAATATCGCCAAGGTACACGTCGCCCGCGCCGATCGTGAGCTCGCCAATCAGGTAGCAGTTCGCTGCACTGTTGTCGCAGCAGCCACCCGACTGGTGGAACATCAGGCCGGGGCCGTGCTTGGTCTTCAGCCGTTCGATGAGGTCAACAGCGGCCGGGGTGGCAATGACCTTTTGCACCATGCTTCTGAAGCCTGTACTTCGCCCTGATCAGAAGAAGCCCAGCTTGCTCTCGCTGTAGCTGACCAGCAGGTTCTTGGTCTGCTGGTAATGGTCGAGCATCATCTTATGGGTCTCGCGGCCGATGCCGGACTCCTTGTAACCGCCGAACGCGGCGTGTGCCGGATAGGCGTGATAACAGTTCGTCCAGACGCGGCCGGCCTTGATGGCGCGGCCCATGCGGTAGGCCACGTTGCCGTTGCGGCTCCAGACGCCCGCGCCGAGACCGTACAGCGTGTCGTTGGCGATCGCCAGCGCCTCGGCTTCGTCCTTGAACGTGGTGACGGCCAGGACCGGACCGAAGATCTCCTCCTGAAAGATGCGCATTCTGTTGTGGCCCTTGAAGAGCGTCGGCTGCACGTAGTAACCACCGGCGAGGTCGCCTCCCAACTGGGCCTGCGCGCCGCCGATGAGCACCTGCGCACCTTCCTGCTTGCCTAGGTCCAGGTAGGACAGGATCTTGGCGAGCTGCTCCTTGGAAGCCTGGGCGCCCATCATCGTGTCGGTGTCGAGCGGGTTGCCCTGCTTGATAGCGGCCACGCGCCCCAACACCCGCTCCATGAACTTGTCGTAGACGGACTCCTGGATCAGCGCCCGACTCGGGCAGGTGCAGACCTCGCCCTGGTTGAACGCGAACAGCACCAGGCCCTCGATGGCCTTGTCGAGGAAGCCGTCGTCCTTGTCCATCACGTCGGCAAAGAAGACGTTGGGCGACTTGCCGCCCAGTTCCAGCGTGGCGGGAATCAGGTTGTTGGCCGCAGCCTGCGCGATCACGCGGCCGGTGGTGGTGGAGCCGGTGAAGGCGATCTTGCCGATGCGCTTGCTCTGGGCCAGCGGAAGGCCGGCCTCGCGGCCATAGCCGTTCACGATATTGAGTACGCCGGGCGGCACCAGGTCGGCGATCAGCCCGGCCATGACCAGGATGCTGATCGGTGTGGACTCGGCAGGTTTCAGCACAACGCAGTTGCCCGCGCCCAACGCCGGGGCCAGCTTCCACGCTGCCATGAGGATCGGGAAGTTCCACGGAATGATCTGGCCGACGACACCCAGGGGTTCGTGGAGGTGGTAGGCAACAGTAGTCTCGTCAATCTCGCTGATGCTGCCTTCCTGCGCGCGCACGCAGCCCGCGAAATAGCGGAAGTGGTCGACGGTCAGCGGAATGTCGGCATTGAGCGTTTCGCGGATCGGCTTGCCGTTGTCCACCGTCTCGACGTAGGCGAGCAACTCGAGGTTGGCTTCGATCCGGTCGGCGATCTTCAGCAGCACGTTGGCGCGCTCCGCCGGAGGCGTCTTGCCCCACTTGTCGGCGGCGGCGTGTGCGGCATCGAGCGCGAGGTCGATGTCCTCCGCGCTCGATCGCGCGACCTTCGTGTAGACCTTGCCGCTGATGGGCGTGACGACGTCGAAGTACTGGCCCTTGGCCGGGGCCACCCACTTGCCACCGATGAAGTTATCGTACTGGGACCTGTAGGCGAACTTGGCGCCGGGGGTGCCGGGAGCTGCGTAGAGCATGTCGTGTCCCTCTGATGGATTGACGATGCGGATCTCCGCGGTCGCCGCTCATCCTACACCCGGCTGCCGGCGCCGGGCGCGCGCTCGTCGCCGTCCTTCGCTGCAGTGCAGCGCGTAGGTGATCTGCTCGTCGGTCAATCGCTTGCCCTTCATGGTCCTCACTGCCGATCTCGGAGGACGCCAGAAATCAGCTTAGTCCACCTGTAAACCGGCCGAAAATCGGGGACAAGGTCAGCTAACTGTCCCGCAACAATAATCACAGAGTCCAGCCATGAATGAATCTGCAGCCCGCCCCAGCAACGTCCGCTGGCGCATTCTTGCCATCCTGATTCTTGTCAGTTTTGTGTCTTACCTGCTGCGCGGCAACCTGTCCATTGCCGGTCCGGCCATGGTGGAAGACCTGCAACTGACGGAAATCCAGTGGGGCTGGATCATGGCAGCCTTTCCGCTGGGCTATGCGTTGTTCCAGTTTCCAGGTGGGTACTGGGGTGACCGCAAAGGGCCAAGGTTCACCCTGGCGGTCATCACGATCGCCTGGGGAGTACTGATCGCCGTCACCAGCCTGACGCCAGCCCGGGATGTTGCTCCGGTCTACCTGGTCATCGGCTTTCTGTTGACCATGCAGTTCCTCGTGGGTATGTCCCATGCGCCAGTGTTTCCCATTATGGTCTCAGCGATTGAACGCTGGTTTCCACCCGGTGGCTGGGCACTTCCCAATGGCTTGACCAGTGCCGGTTTGACGGTAGGCCTGGCCGTCACCGCTTCTGCCTTGCCCTGGCTGATTGACCAGTATGGCTGGCGCATCGGTTTCCTGGTGCTGGCGCCGTTTGCCATCATTGCCGGTGCTTTGTGGTGGTGGTATTCGCGAGACAATCCTGCCGATCATCACGCAGTCAACGCTGCTGAAGTGGCTTTGATCCAATCTCCAGCCGGTCAATCTTCATCTGCTGAAGGCTTTGAACCGGCCTGGCGTCGTGTGCTCAAGAACCGCGATGCCCTGTTCGTGATGCTCAGCTATTCATCCATGAATTTCGTCTTCTATGTGGTGTTCAGCTGGGGCTATTACTACATGGTTACGGTGCGTGGCATGGGTGCCCAGGAAGCTGGCTTCCTGACCTCGGCGCAATGGCTGGCCGGCGCTGCCGGTGCATTGTCCGGTGGCTGGTTGGGCGACAGGCTGTGTCACACCATGGGCGTGCGCTGGGGATGTCGCATGCCCATCGTCATCGGTTGTAGCGTGTCTGCCTTGCTGTTGATCGGCGTAGCCGTGCATCCCAATGCGTACGTGGCTGCATTCATGTTGGGCGCCTGCTTCTTCTTCAATCAGTTCACCGAGGGTGCATTCGCAGCCAACGGTGCAGCCATCGGCGGCCGCCATGCGGGTACCGTTTATGGCCTGTTCAATACGGGCGCCAACATGATGGGATTCGTGAACGCCCTGGTTCTGTCAGCCATCGCTGCCGCGCTGGGCTGGAAGATCGCCATGGCAACCGGGGCCACCTTCGCGCTGCTATCTGTGCTGTTTATCCTGTTCTCGCGCGCAGATATGCAGATCGACCAGGCGGACTGAGGTTCGCCCGACGTCCCCGCGCTGCTGAGCAGCAGAACGGTTTCCGAGCCGCTCGCCGGAACTGTCCCCATAGGCCCGACTCGTCATCGCCGCAGAGGGCGGTCAGCCAGAGGATCGACGTGACTTCAGTTGTCTTCCCAGTACCAGTCATCACGGCAGCGCGAACAGTTCGGCGTCGGGATCGGGTAAACCCAGGATGGCACGCTGGATGATTTGTGCCGCGATCACGCTGAACGTAATGCCGTTGCCGCCATAGCCCATGACAGCAAAACACCGTGCCGCGCCTGGGATCGCCCCGATGGCGGGCAGGCCGCTGGCACTCGCGCCAAAGCAGCCGGCCCACGCGAAGTCGGGAGTGGTATCGAGTGCAGGCAGCAGTAGCTTGAGCTTGCGGCGGATAGCTGCAATTTTGCTCGGGATCAGCGCATCGCGTCTCTTTTCATCCGAGAACTCCTCATCCTCGCCACCAACGATGACCCGGCCATCGAGCGTCGTGCGCAGGTAGAGGTACGGATCAGCCGCCTCCCAGATCAGGCAGCGACTCGGCCAAAGCCGAGCCGGTTGCGGCGCGGTCGCCATGGCCCAGGTGGACTGCACTTTGAAGCCGCGCGGATGGACGTGCTTGACGACCTCGTACCCGGTGGCAAATACCGCGTGTCTCGCATGGACGACCGGACCGTCAGCCGTGGCCAGTGCAACGCGCGCGCGCCCGTTCTGGATGCTGACGACTTCCGTGGGTGCGTACATGCGCGCCCCGCGGTTCAGCACGGATCGCCACAGGCCGGCGACCATGGCGGCCGGATCGACTTCCCCAGCGCCACTGGATAACACAGCCCCGCGCCGCTCGATGCCGGTCAATGCGCGCAGACTCTCGGCATCAATGAAGCGGGAGCGCAGTCCGACCGCGGAGCGCGCTGCCGCCTCTCGCTTCAGCTCTGCAACATCCAGCACGTTGCCTGGAAGGTAGACCGTTTGACGCTCGCGGAACCCGCAGCGCAAGCCAAGGTCCGCGATCCGTCCACGTAGGAAATCCACCGCCGTCGCCGATCGCCAGTACACCCGGACGGCGCGTCGGTAACCGATTTTCTGCGCCAGATGCAGCAGCGGCTGATCGATCTCGAATTGCAACAGTGCCGTGCTGGCCGGCGTCGAACCCTTGACCGGGCCACGTCGGTCGAGCACTGCGACACTTCGACCGGTGCGAACCACAGCGTCGGCAATCAATGCCCCGCTGACACCCGCGCCAACGACTGCCACGTCGACAGTGACATCCACAGCGAGCGGTCGACCAGGAACACGCTTGTCACCATGACGGAGCCAGAACGGCGTGCCGGTGCGAAGATCGCGCTGCGCCGTGACCGCGCCGCTCTTCACCGCTCATCCCTCCAGCGAGGTTGGTGTGGTCGGCCTCTGCGTCAAAGGGCGCTCCGATCGTGATTACCCGGCGCGAGGAGGATCCATACGGGTAGAAGTGCTGGGGTCATGAGGTGCTCCGGCCAGCCGCAGCCCGTCGCAGCGACTCTGTGCTCTGGTCGTGGCCGGTTCAGCTGCCCGTGTTTTCCTGTGGCGTACTGCTGCTCGGCGCGCTGTCGTTCGTCTTCTCGGACTCGTACCAGGCCCTGCACTCGCTTTCCGTGACTTTCCCGTCGCCGTCTGAGTCAAGTTTCCCCCACTGATCCGTGGGTCCCGTGGCGGCGATGCTGGTGTCCGCCGAAACTGCGGTCGACTTCGGATCGGCGGGGTCATCACCCACCGTTCCCGCGGATTTCGGATAGTAGGCGCCGCTGGACGACTGCTCATCCACGTTGCTCTTCTCAGAGCCGACTTTGGTGTTGCTGGTGGCTTCGACAGCGTCCGGTTCCGCCGCGACAACGACGGCGCCTAACAGTACGGACGAAATGGCAACTCCGACAACGATGGTCTTTCTCAGGGGGATACCCTCGAGTTTGGCTTCCACAGCAGTTGGAAGTTCACGAGTGCACCGTAGCGTTCCGACCACCACCGGTCGGTGCGGTGGCGCACTGAGGATCGCCGGCACAAAGGGAAATCCCCATTGCTGTTCGCACTCGATGGCGTGGAGACACCGGGCCCGCAGATTGCTGATTCTACCCGGCAAAAAAAGGGCCCGGCGACAGGGGGGTGTCACCGGGCCACTTCAGGAGCACCCGATGGATGGGAGATCGAGCGCTCGGTACACAGGCTCCTTCAATTGACGAATCTGGTCGGTGCGTTAGCGAACACAGACCGATTCGATCGTCGTGGTGATCGCTGTGGATACGGTATCTGCCGAGACCGGCACGAGCTGCAGGGCTTACCATCAACGGTCGCGCATGAGCCGCGCCCGGGCGTCGAGTCCGCGCGGTCGGATCCCGGACGAACAGCCGTTTTCGGTAGGAGGTAATGGTGACTCGAATATGGCCAGTAGTGTGGGGTTCCGTCGCGATCCTCGCGGCGTGGTTCCTGCGAGATGTTCTCGTCCTGATCTTCGCGTCCATCCTGCTCGCGGTACTGCTGCGGGGCGCGGCTGTGCGACTTCGGCGATACACGCGGCTGCCGACCGGTGCCTCTCTGGCGCTGGTGCTCGCCTTGATCATTGGCGCTTTCGCGGGTCTCGCCACATGGCAGGGCCCTCGCGTGACCGAAGAAGTGAAGATCCTCCGCCGCGAGCTGCCGGCCGCTTTCGACGTACTCAAGGCGAGGATCACCGGCAACGAAGCTGCGCAAAGGCTCATTGATGAACTGCCGTCGCGCGACGAGATGGTTGGCGACGGCGCCGAGATCGTCGCTCAGGCGCAATCTGCAGCCGCCACGACGCTTGGCGCACTTGCAGCCGTCGGGTTGTGGCTTTTCATCGCTGTGTTGCTCGCGATCTCGCCGCGCACTTACGTGGGGGGCGTCATCGCCGTGGTGCCGCAACGCTACGAGCGCCGCGTACGCCGCCTGATGGGCGAGCTGCGCAGTACCCTGTGGTGGTGGTCGCTCGGCCGGCTTGTTTCGATGACGTTCGTCGGCGTTGCCACCGGCGTGGGACTCGCCCTGCTGGGGATTCCGCTGGCGTTCCTCTTGGGCTTGATTGGCGCTCTTCTTACGTTCGTTCCGAACATTGGGCCGCTGTTGGCCGTGGCTCCGGCGATGCTGCTCGCTCTCGCCGACGATCCAATCAAGGCACTCTGGGTCGCAGCGCTATATGCAGGCATACAAGCGGTCGAAGGCCTGCTGCTTGACCCGATCATTGATCGTAAGACGGTTCATCTGCCGCCTGCGCTCACGGTGACGATGCAGATTGTCCTGGGCTTGCTCGTGGGGCTGGCCGGCGTTGCACTTGCGGCACCCTTGACGGCTACCGGAATGGTCGTCGTCTCGGTGCTGTGGGTACAAGGCGTTCTTGGCAAGCCGGGCCTGCCCTCTAGAAGGACGATGCCGCGCCGAACTGCACGAGGCGATTAACGAAGCGCGTGCGCCCGTCCGGCTCGCTTCTCCTGGCGGATCATCTTCAGGCTGGTAGCAGTCGACGTCCTGGCTGCCGGGACCGACTGCGAACTCAATACCGGGCTGGATACAAGCAAGGATTGCAGACGGGCCGGGATGTCTTTCAGGGCGTCCCGTACCGCATCGAAGCCAATCGGACGTGACAGCAGGTACCCCTGCAGGTAGGTCGAATGCTCGAGTTGAAGCAGGAGCGCGAGCTGCTCTTCGCGCTCGACGCCTTCCGCGGTCATCTCCAGGCCCAGGTTTCCGCACAGGCCGGCGATCGCTTGCGCGATCACCCGTGAGCGCTCCCGGGTGTCGATGCCCGCAATCAGGCTTTGGTCGAGCTTCACACGCGTCAGTGGGAGGTGCTCGAGTGATGCGATCGAAGAATATCCCGTCCCGAAATCATCGAGCGCGACTCCCACGCCGGATTCCCGCAGGTGTCGGACCGCGGCAATCGTGGCATGCCCGGTCTGGAGTACGTTCTCGGTCAGTTCAATCTCAATGCACCGGGCCGGCACCCGATGCTCCACGAGCAGGTCACGCACCCTGCGGTGAAACCCCTGGTCGAGGACCTGCCGGGCAGACACGTTGATTGCGACGCGCGCCTGCGGCCACTCCCCGTGATGCCAGCGCGCAGCCGCCTCGATCGCGGATCGCAGCACCCAGTCGCTGATCTCCATGATCAGGCCGGATTCCTCGGCGACGGCAAGGAATTCCGCCGGCGAGGCCAGTCGGCCGTCGGGCAACCGCCAGCGCAGCAGCGCCTCCACTAGTCCAACCTCGAGTGTCGGTGCGTGGATCTCCGGCTGGAACACCAGGGTGAGTTCGCCGCGTTCGACTGCCCGACGCAGACCCTGCTCGGTGTTGAATCGCTTCGCGGCATCCTCGAGCAGCTCCGGCGTGAATACACTCCGTTGGCTGCGTCCCATAGCCTTGGCCCGGAACAGCGCGGCATCCGCGGCGCGCAACAGCCCCTCCGCTGACTGCGCATGGGCCGGATAATGACTTTGACCGATGCTGATGCTGGTCAGGATCTCGCGCCCATCGACCAGGAGCGGCTCCTCGAACGCGCGCGCCAGGGCCTGTCCTGCCAGTTCGATCTGCTCGACGCTGGTCGCGCGTTCGACCACCATCGTGAACTCGTCACCCCCGAGACGTGCGGAAAAGCCATAGGGCGCGGCCACCTGTGCGAGTCGCTGCGCGACGCTCCTGAGCACGAGGTCGCCATACGCGTGCCCAATGCTGTCGTTGATGTTCTTGAAGTTGTCCAGATCCAGAAAGTAGACCGCGACGAGGTCGCCCCGGGATGCCGCGACCTCGATCGCGGTTGTCAGGTGCGCAAACAGCTGGCGGCGATTCGGAAGCTCCGTCAGTGGATCGTGCTCCGCGAGATGGGCCAGCTGCCTTGTGCGTTCCACGACCTTGGCCTCGAGCTGGTCGTGAGCCTCGCGGGCAGCAACATTGGCTGCGGCGAGTCGTTCTGCCATCTGGTTGAACGAATTCGACAGCGAATCGAGTTCCCGTATGCCCCCACCCGGCACACGAACTTCGGTATCACCCGCGGCAATTCTTCGGGACGCCTGCATGAGTCGATTGACCGGCCCGACGACGCGTACCACCATCGCCGCCGATAGCATCAGGAGAAGCAGCAGGATGCCGATGCTGATCGACGCCAACGCCGCGCGGCGGCCCGACAGCGTGCGGTCCCCTGGTAGCGCGTCGTCCACCTCCGCCGGCAACGTCGCCGGCGACAACGTCGGGGGAACCGACGTCGCATCGGACTCGAGCCGGTCGATCGCCGGCTCAGCAAGCGGCCTGATCGGGACATCGAGCAGCGCCACCAGGGCGGCGATTGACTCCTCGAAGCGAATCGCGGCGCGCGCTCGCGCCTTGTCGGTTTCCACTAGCGCGACGCGCGCAGATACGAGTCCTTGGGCTTGGTCGCGTGCCTGCTGGACCCAGTCCTTCCCTTGGGAAGAACTCAGGGAACGCGCGTCTCGCTCGAGCGACCGCAGCAGCGATGCCTCGCGCAGCTCGGCCGCCTCGACCAGCGTCTGTTCGTGTCGATTGGGCAGCGCGAAGCTGAAAACGTCGCCCTGGATCTCGTCGAGCTGACGGCTGAGCTCGATCAGACGGCGACGCGCGACGACGCGGCCGAAGATCTTCCAGGAGCCATCCAGCGCGGTCTTGAACTGGGCATCCATGGTCTCGAACGCTGCCCGGTACTGCCCGACGAGCGCCCGACGCCGATCGGCAACACGTACCAGCTCAGTGGCCAGGACCTGTTGCCGGGTGATGCCTTGACGAATCTGCGAAGCCTTCTCCGCGCCGTCGCGAGCACCGGCACTCGAAAGGTAGGCAGCCGCGGCGGCCTCCAGGTCACTCGTGGCATCCGCCAGCTGCTGCGTGCGCTGCGGCTCGGCTTGCTCAACGCGATTCAGCACTGCACCACCGAATTGCTCGACCGCCGAACGGAGCGCGATCAAATCGATGCGCTCGGCGCGCTCGGCGAGTTCGGCAAGTTCGGCGCGCTCGGCGAGCCCATCGACCTCAGCGGAGGTCGCCTGCTCTTCGGGTGCGGAACTGACGACGATCAGCGTGCCGTGCTCGATCATGAAATTCGCGGCCAGGGCCAGCACGGCCACGGCGGCGAAAGCCACGGCTAGGTGGCTGGCGATGCCGAACCGGTGCTTCGTCCGGCCCGACTGCGGGAGCCATGAGTGCAGCCATGCCGTCGCACGGTCAAGGATCTCCCAGCCCCGGCGAGGCGCGTCCTTTGCATGCGCCAGGTCCGTTGGCTGCCCGACGCGGTTTGGAGGGCCGTTCACGTCGTTGATTAGAATTTGTCGGGATACATCATCGCGCGTGCGGCGTCTCGTCAGCCACGTTACTTCGCGATCTTGCGCGTCCGCCGGGTTCTACCGCACCTTGGGCAGCCAGTTACAGCTCGAACAGTGACGCCTGTCACAACTGGTCAGCGTAGATACGTATTATCGCCGCGAGATGGGGCACGCGCGTGAGATGGCGCAGGGTGATCAGCGTGAGCTCTGGCAGGGATACTGTCGTGTATTGCTGCGCGGTTTCCTCGGCCCATGCGCGGCCCACGACGAGGGCAAGAATGAACCGCACGACCCACTACGATCGATATGGACTGCAGTGAAGCCGCAGGAATCTGCCGGCGCTAACAAAACCGGGTGAACTTTTGCAATCCATTAGCAACAGTTGGTTAGACATCGGGCGCGATCTGGTGTCATGTCGTTCGTGTAGCAACCTGGCGCTTGCCATCCATGTTTGTATCGAGCTTGGCGTAATGTTCCGAGGCAACGTGTGGGACAACTCGGCGATGGAGAGCTTCCTCTCCTCGTTGAAGACCGAAAGCGTCAACCGGCGCGGGTATGCCACGCGTGACAATGGCCCCTCCCTCTATCGAGAAACCGTTGACTGGCGGACGAGCGCATTTCCTTATCTGGGGGACTCGGGTGTCACGGTCTTGCCAGGCGCCGGCAGTTGCGCCAGATACGCGGCGACGGCTCGCTTGTCGTCTGTCGAGAGGTTGCTGAGGATCGCAGGCATCGCTGGGTTGGAGTTGCCACGCTCGCCGGTGAGGATGAGGTCGAGCTCGCGCAACAGGTATTTATAGTGCTGCGACGCGAGCATGGGATAGAAAAGCTCCGCGCGGCCTTCGCCGTGCTCGCCATGGCATCCCGCACAATCACTGGCGTACACGGCCTTGCCGCGCGGCACCAGCTCGGGTGGACCCTGTGCGATGTTGCCCACGACCGGCAGAGACTCAAGATAGGCCGCCATGTCCGCGAAATCCTGCAGCGTCAGGTCGGAATCGAACATGTAGTCCTTCATCTCCGGGTTCACGCGGAGGCCGCTGCGGATGTCCATCAGCTGCTTGATCAACACTGAGGCATGTTGCCCGGACAGCCGCGGTATATCGAACGCCGCGCGCCCCGAGCCATCCTGGCGGTGGCAACTCTGACACTCGGCATACGCGTCCTTGCCGCGCTGTATGTCGCCAG
>Ga0105100_10001974_pt1 | contig 11979 bp, 10 predicted proteins | sample PPLLak12cMay2015_2_FD_87033 | JGI IMG/M metagenome (GOLD analysis project Ga0105100, IMG submission 87033) | Freshwater sediment microbial communities from Prairie Pothole Lake near Jamestown, North Dakota, USA - PPLs Lake P8 Core (1) Depth... | ecosystem: Environmental > Aquatic > Freshwater >... | reverse complement strand
CGAGCTGTCGGTGCGCTGCCGCGAGCTGCGGCTGCTCGCGAAGTCGGTACGCCCTCTTCCCGACAAGTACCACGGGCTCGAGGACCGCGAACAGCGCTACCGCCAGCGCTATGTCGACCTGATCATGAGCGAGGAGACGCGCGCGGCGTTCGTCCTGCGCAGCCGGGCGATTTCCGCGATGCGCGAATTCATGGTCGCCGAGGGATTCCTCGAGGTCGAGACACCGATGCTGCAGGTGATTCCCGGCGGCGCGGCGGCCAAGCCGTTCGTCACACACCACAACGCGCTCGACATCGAGATGTTCCTGCGCATCGCGCCGGAACTGTTCCTGAAGCGGCTGGTCGTCGGCGGCTTCGAGCGCGTGTTCGAAATCAATCGCAACTTCCGCAACGAGGGGCTGAGCCCGCGCCACAACCCCGAGTTCACGATGATGGAGTTCTACGCCGCGTACCAGGATTACGAATGGCTGATGGACTTCACCGAGCGGCTGCTGCGACACGTGGCCGTCGCCGCCACCGGATCGGCCGTCATCGAGTACCAGGGGCAGACGATCGATCTGGCGCGGCCGTTCGCCCGGATGACGATCGTCGAGGCGATCCGGCAACACGCTGCCCAATACACCGGCACACAGCTCGCCGATCGCGAGTTCCTGCACCGCGAACTGCGCTCGCGCGGCAGCACCCACGCGGAGGAGGCCGGCCTTGGCGCTTTGCAGCTTGCGCTGTTCGAGGAAGTCGCCGAGTCCAAGCTGACCCAGCCCACCTACATCGTCGACTATCCGGTCGAGGTTTCGCCGCTGGCACGTGCGTCGGATCGCCGGCCCGAGATCACCGAACGCTTCGAGCTTTTCATCGTCGGCCGCGAAACCGCCAATGGATTTTCCGAACTGAATGATCCGGAGGACCAGGCGGCCCGCTTCAACGAGCAGGCCCGGGCAAAGGCGGCGGGCGACGAGGAAGCGATGTTCTATGACGCGGACTACGTGCGCGCGCTTGAATACGGCATGCCGCCGGCGGCAGGTTGCGGCGTTGGTGTCGATCGTTTCATCATGCTGCTGACCAATGCTCCGAGCATCCGCGACGTCATCCTGTTTCCGCACATGAGGCCCGAGGCCCAGTGATGCTCACGGCGGAGCGGCTGCACGAGCATGTGCAACGGCTGCAACAGCAGGCCGACCGACTGCAACGGCGCGCTCATCAGCCGATCCCGCCCGGCCTGGTTTCGGTGTGGATGGCCGGCGCGCAGGTGGGCAGCACTACGCCCGACGTCGCCCGGGTGCTCGCCCGCCCTCCGAGCGGATTCCTGCTGCTAGACGATGCCCTGCTCCTGCAGGACGACGATCTCGATGCGACCGGACGCACCGCGCTGCTTGGGGAGGCCGCGCTGCGGCTGCGCGACGCCGGACTGCTGACCGGGTGGCGGGACGAGGCACTCGCGATCCACGCGCGACGCGGTGACGATCCGATCGCGGCGATTGAGCGTGCGGCCTGCCGTCCGCTCGGCATCCGGACCGACGCGGTCCACCTGAATGCATTCATCGACGATGAAACGCTGGTCGTCGCGCGACGCGCCGCGAGCAAGCAGATCGACCCCGGCCTGTGGGACAACCTGGTCGGCGGCATGGTCCCGGCGGGAGAATCGCTCGAGCAGGCGCTGACGCGCGAAGCCTGGGAGGAAGCCGGAATCGAACCGGGGCGCCTCGCGATTCAGCGCGGCCGGCGCTTCCACGTCAGGCGGCCGGTTCCGGAGGGCTTGCAGTCGGAAATCATCCACGTCTTCGACGCAATGCTGCCCGCGGATCTCCCGCTGCAGAACCGGGACGGCGAGGTGGCCGCGATCGAACAACGACGGCTACCCGAGGTGATCGCTGCGATCGAGCGCGATGAATTCACGCTGGAGTCCGCGCTCGTTACGCTGGATGCTTTGGCGCGGCGCGCCGGCATCGCAACGCCGGCCGGCCTCTACTACTGATCGAGTCTCGTCGCCAAGCTCAGAAGCGGGATCCCGGCAGCTTAAGGAACTCCAGTTCCTCGGGTGTCGAGCGGCGGCGGAGGATCTCGTTCCGGTGCGGAAAGCGACCGAAGCGCCGGATCACATCGAAATGCTGGCGCGCCCAGGGCAGCGGGGTTTCGAACCCGGCCTGCGCCAGTTCCTCGAACAGGCGAACCGATTCGTACTGGTGCAGCAGAGACTCCGAGTGCTCGAACGGCATGTAGGCGAACCAGCGTTCGACCGGCACCAGAGCGCGATCGCCGCCGCCATCGACGAGCTTCGCCGCCAGCCCCAGGGCGACGGGATCACCTTCGAATGCGCGCGGCGTATCGCGATGAACGTTCCGCGTGAACTGGTCGAGCACGACGATCAGGGCCAGCGCGCCTCGGGGGGTGCGAGTCCAGCCATCGAGCTCCCCGCGCAGGGCCGAATCGAGAACTGATCCGAAGCGCTCACGGACCATGACATCAGTCGCGTCGGACTTCGTGAACCAGATGTCGCGCGCCTGCCCGTATTCATCCGAGTCCGGAGCACCGAACCAGAATTCGAGGACGTCGGAAGCCTGCATGTTGCGAGATTACAGAGCGATCGGTACGCCAAGCCAAAAAAAAGGCGCCGCAGGCGCGGCGCCTATCAGACCTCAGGACTCGGGAGCTCAGGCTGCGGCGTACATCGTCGCGCGCTTGCGCACGACTTCGAGCAGGCCCTGGCAGGCGTCCTCGACGTAGTCCAGCACCGTGTTGAAGCCCTCCGGCCCGCCGTAGTAGGGATCCGGCACGGTCGCGGCGTCGAACTCGCCGGCAAAGCGCATCAACAGATGGAGCTTGTGTTTCTGCTGCCGCGGGCACTGCTGCTGCAGCAGCGACAGATTTTCCCAGTCCATCGCTAGGATCAGGTCGTACTCGTGAAAGTCGTCCTGGGTGATCTGGCGAGCCCGCAATTCCGTCAGCTCATAGCCGCGCTTGCGCGACGCCTGCTGGGCGCGCACATCGGGCGGTTCGCCGACGTGGTACGCGTGCGTGCCGGCCGAGGCAATGTGGACGCTGTCCTCGAGCCCGGCGTCACGAACCATCTTGCGGAAGACTCCCTCCGCAGTGGGCGAGCGGCAGATGTTGCCCATGCAAACAAAGAGGATTTTCGTCATAGCCCAGTTCGCCTTTCAGTGGGCGGCGTTACCGCCCTTTGTCATCCGGGTCGTGACTCCGTGCCCGGTACTTTCCAAACTTTCAACGTGCCGGCCCTGCAATCGGCATACCTTGACTCCGGCAGACCCTGGAAACCCGGCAAAGTTCTCTTCCCGAGATGGGGGCCGCCGGGACCGACGCAAGCCGCCCCCGCCCACCGTTCCCGGCCTAAGCCGCCTTCTCGCCGGGAACCAGCGGAACGACATTCGTCGCTCCACCCGCCCCGAACACCTGCTCCTTCAGCAGTGCGAGCTGGTCCCTGACCCGCGCCGCCTTTTCGAACTCCAGGTTCTTTGCATGCTCGAACATCAGCTTCTCGAGCCGCTTGATCTCCTTCGAAACCTGTTTCTCCGACATCACCTCGTATTCAGCGGCGTCCGATGCCGCCTTGCGCTCGATGCGCTCCGAAGCCGAGTCGTACACGCCGTCGATCAGTTCGCGGACTTCCTTCACCACGCTGCGCGGCACGATGCCGTTGGCGGCATTGAAGGCGGTCTGCTTCTCGCGCCGCCGGTTGGTCTCGCCAATCGCCCGTTGCATCGAATCGGTCACGGAATCCGCGTACAGGATCGCGGTGCCATTCAGGTTGCGCGCGGCGCGTCCGATCGTCTGGATCAGCGAGCGCTCGGAGCGCAGGAAGCCTTCCTTGTCGGCGTCGAGCACGGCCACCAGCGAGACTTCGGGCAGGTCCAGGCCTTCGCGCAGAAGGTTGATGCCGACGATGACATCGAATACGCCGGCGCGCAGGTCGCGGATGATCTCGACCCGCTCCAGATTGTCGACGTCCGAATGCAGGTACCTGACCTTGACGCCGTGTTCGGACAGGAAATCGGTCAGGTCCTCGGCCATGCGCTTCGTCAGCGTGGTGATCAGCACGCGCTCGCCGAGGTCGACTCGCAGCTTGATTTCGGACAGCACGTCGTCGACCTGGGAGCGCGCCGGCCTCACCTCGACGCGCGGGTCGATGAGGCCGGTCGGGCGCACCACCTGCTCGACCACCTGCGACGAGTGCTCGAGCTCGTAGCCGGAAGGCGTCGCCGAAACGAAGATCGCCCGGCGCAGCTTGCGTTCGAACTCGTCGAAGCGCAGCGGCCGGTTGTCGAGCGCCGACGGCAGCCGGAAGCCAAACTCGACCAGCGTTTCCTTGCGCGCGCGATCGCCGCGGTACATGCCGCCGAGCTGCGGAATCGTCACGTGCGACTCGTCGACGATCATCAGCGCTTCGGGAGGCAGGTAGTCGACCAGCGTCGGCGGCGGCTCACCGGGCATCGCCCCCGAAATGTGTCGCGTGTAGTTCTCGATACCCTTGCAGAAGCCGAGTTCGTTCAGCATCTCGATGTCGAACCGCGTCCGCTGCTCGATGCGCTGCGCCTCGACCAGCTTGCCGTTCGCGACGAAGTGCTCGATCCGTTCCTTCAGTTCTTCCTTGATTCCGTCGATCGCGCGCAGCACGTTCTGGCGCGGCGTCACGTAGTGCGACGACGGATACAGCGTGAAACGCGGGATCTTCTGGCGGACGCGACCAGTCAGCGGATCGAACAGCTGGATCGAGTCGACGTCATCGTCGAAGAGCTCCACCCGCACCGCGAGTTCTGCGTGTTCGGCCGGGAAGATGTCGATCGTGTCGCCGCGAACGCGGAACGTGCCGCGCGCAAAATCGAGTTCGCTGCGCCGATATTGCATCTGCGTCAGCCGGACGATGATGTCGCGCTGACTCATCCGGTCCTTGTGGCGCAGCGTCAGCACCATCGAGTGATAGTCGGAGGGGTCACCGATGCCGTAGATCGCGGAGACCGTCGCGACGATCACGACATCGCGCCGCTCGAGCAATGACTTTGTCGCCGACAGGCGCATCTGTTCGATGTGCTCGTTGATGCTGCTGTCCTTCTCGATATAGAGGTCGCGCGACGGGACGTAAGCTTCCGGCTGGTAGTAGTCGTAGTAGGAGACGAAATATTCGACCGCGTTGTTCGGAAAGAACTCGCGCATCTCCGAATAGAGCTGGGCGGCAAGTGTCTTGTTCGGTGCAAGCACCAACGTGGGGCAACCGATCTGAGCGATGACGTTGGCCATCGTGTAGGTCTTGCCTGAACCGGTCACGCCGAGCAGCGTCTGGAACGCGAGGCCGTCGTTCAGCCCTTCCGTCAGGCGCGCAATCGCCTCCGGCTGGTCGCCGGCCGGCGCAAACGGCTGGTGCAGCTGGAACGGCGAATTCGGATAGGTGACGACCACGATTTTGCAGCGCAATATGGACAAAACAAGCTGCGATGCTAGCACCGGCCGTTTGAAAAACCTAGACCCGTCATTGGGGGAACACTCGAAAAGGCCCATGACAAATCAAGGACTTAGCTCACGAACGAGATTGTTCCTGCGCATGTTCTGGTCACTGGCGGCCTGGCACCCGCCCAAGACTTGGACCGGCCCGGTCAGGTGCTCTTGCTGCAACCGCGCCGTAAACGCGAAGCGTGTGCTAACGTATTGATTTTGCGTACAAACAACGTTGCGCAACGCAACGAAGCACCCCTTTCCGATGAGTAGCCTCCTCTTTGCCGGCCTCGAAATGGCCCCGCGCGACCCGATCCTGGGACTGCTGGAGGCTTTCAATCACGATACCCATCCTCACAAGGTAAACCTCGGTGTCGGCGTCTACTTCACGGACGAAGGTCGCATACCGGTCCTGCATGCGGTCGCCGAAGCCGAAAAGAAACTCGCGGCACATCCGACGCCTCGCGGCTACCTGCCAATCGACGGCATCGCCGCCTACGACAAGGCCGTGCAGCAGTTGCTGTTGGGCGCCGATTCGCCGCTGATCGCGCAAGGACAGGCGGTCACCGCGCAGGCGTTGGGAGGCACCGGGGGATTGAAGATCGGCGCCGACCTGCTCAAGCGAATCCTTGCGCCGGCGCGGGCGGCGCTCAGCGATCCGACCTGGGAGAACCACCGCGGGATCTTCGAAGGTGCCGGCTTTTCCGTCGTCGCCTATCCTTATTACGACCCAGCCACCCGTGGGCTCCGCTTCGAGGCGATGCTTGCGGCGCTGCAGAGCCTGGAGCCGCGCACTGTCGTGGTGCTCCATGCGTGCTGCCACAACCCGACCGGCGTCGACCTCACCTCCGATCAATGGCGCCAGGTGGTCGCAGTCGTCAGGCAGCGCGACCTCGTGCCGTTCCTCGACATTGCGTACCAGGGCTTCGGCAACGGCATCGAGGCCGACGGCGAGGCGGTGCGGCTGTTTGCGGAATCGGACATGACGTTTCTCGTCGCGAGCTCGTTTTCGAAGAGCTTCTCGCTGTACGGCGAACGCATCGGTGCGCTGACGATCATCGATTCCAGCAAGGATGAATCGGCGCGCGTGCTGAGCCAGTTGAAGCGCGTGATCCGCGCCAACTACTCGACGCCGCCGACGCACGGCGGCGCGATCGTCACCACCGTGCTGACGACACCGGCATTAAGGCAGTCATGGGAACGCGAGCTCGGCGAGATGCGCGACCGCATCAAGGAGATGCGGAAGTCGCTGGTAGAGAGGCTGAAGACGCGCGGTGTGCCCGGGGACTTCTCGTTCATCGTCCGGCAGAACGGCATGTTTTCGTATTCCGGCCTGAACGAAGAACAGGTCACGCACCTACGCGAGGAGTACGGCGTCTACGCAGTGACCGGAGGTCGCATCTGCGTCGCTGCGCTCAACACGAAGAACATCGACTACGTGGCCGACGCGATCGCGAGCATCCTGAAGTAGAGGGGCGCGGCTGCCCGCTTCAAATTGCGACTGCATCGTCGCATCGATATAATCATTGGCTGCCTTCCCCGATAGCTCAGTTGGTAGAGCGACGGACTGTTAATCCGCAGGTCCCTGGTTCGAGTCCAGGTCGGGGAGCCAAAAAAACAAGGGGTCAGGCGCATTCGACGGCCTAAACCCTTCGCTCTCCGGCCCGCCATTGCCGTTTGGTTGCCGTTCGTCACTTGTCGGCGTAGCGCGCGGCGATCTGCTCTAGCTCGCGGTTGCTCCAATCCCGATTGGCCTCGGCGATGACTCGTCTCAGCGCCCGGCCCGCAAGGGTTTTTCTTCGCATGAGGCTTCAGGGTGTCGGACACCTTTACAAGCAGAGAGGGCGGTTTCGCACCTCATCAGTTAGGCCTTTGATTTTCCGATCACTTCAGCTCGTGGCCTGACTCTTGCATGCCTCTTAATGCCGCTCTAGGAAGGCCACCACAATGGTTAAGGTTCGTTCTCTCGTATGTGCCACGGTTCTTGGCTTGAGCGTGGCAGCCGGTTCGGCAGATGCTGCCCTCATCTTGGATAGCAGCAGCCTCGGCCGCTACAACGCCTCTATCGGCACATCGCTCGACACATTAGGAGTGTTGGATCCGTTCCCCTGTGCCAATATTGCCTGCGGCGACGCGACCGTTTCGTTTCCGGCGGCGCCAGATCTTTCGGCCGCAGCGGTCGTTTTGGGGGACTGGCTGACGAATCCTGCCAGCCCGGGCGGCTCATGGACTTCGGCGCAGGTGATTCCTTCAACCTGGGCAATCAACACAGAAACAGCAATCATCTATGAGATAGGCGCGGGCGCTGGCTTGACAAACCTCAGCCTTTCGCTCGGCGTGGACAACGGTATCTTCGTTTGGTTGGATGGCAACTATCTATTCGGCACGCGTCGCGCCGGTGGTTCGTCCTCTGGAGAGTACGTTTTAGCTTTGCCCGACCTCACGGGAACACACTTCTTGCAGATCATTCGTGAGGATCACGGGGGCGCGACAGGTTATGCGATTCAGCTGACGGCTGATACGCTGCGGGTGCCAGAGCCGGGCACTCTCGCGCTTCTGGGACTCGGCCTCGCCGGAGTAGCGGCCTTGCGTCGCCGCAGGCAGTAGTCACCCAATCACCAGAACGAACCCGCCCGCGTGGCGGGTTTTCTTTTTGTCAAAATCCGGCGTGAAGTCGTTTCGCGGCCTTGTCACCATTGCCGCTGACCTCCTGTTGCAGGTCCCTGGTTCGAGTCCAGGTCGGGGAGCCAGAACACTCTTCAAGATCTCGGCGGGCGCAAAGCATCCGCATCGGCCGTTGTCACGATCTCCACCAAGCGCGCATGCAGGCGCAGGGCGTCCGCATAGTCCTGTGGCGACAACCGCGCCCTGATCAGTTCCCGCCGGTCTGGGTGGCAGTGGCCGTATTGCGTACAGGCCATCGCGACTTCGATGTCGGCATAGTCGCAGGACGCCCCGAAGCTGCAGGGAAACAGCAGCCAGGCATTCAAATACGCGACCTGACTGACGCCACCCCACGTGCGGCCATCGACATGGGGCAGGCTCTCGTCGTTTCCCTGGCTGAACATACGAGCAGCCGATGCGAGCAATAGCGGATCGCACATCTGGAGTATCTCGCGGGCGACCTCGGTTCGCTCCTGCTCAGTCCTTGCGCTCTTCAGGCGACCCTGGATTCCGAGGTGATCGGATCGTGCGCTCGTCGCTTATCCCCTTCCACGAGTTGCAGTAACCGATCGCGGCGCGCGCAGCGGATGCTGCCGGCTTCCAGTCGCTTCTCGGCCCGCTCGACGAAATCGCGCAGCTCGCGCGAGTTCTCTAGGTCGCGCCCATTTGTCCGTAAACGGTCAAACTTGGCGGCGCTGCCGCAGGCAGCGAAGGCGCACCAGTTTCTTGTTCTGGTCACGCACAGGCCGTCGACGCAGTGCTGGGTACCGACCGGATTCGTTGCCGTGTTTGGGCTGACGTCGAGGCTGGTGCTGGGGCCGGACCTGCGCCGCCAGGGTATCTACTAGGACCGCGGCCGCAGCGAGCCCGATTGGACACGCGCAGCACCCTACGCAAGTACCGAACGGGATCCCACCCCAGTCCTTTTGCACCGGCGGCTTGCGCACCGGTTGACAACCACGCGTTGCGCTCATCACGTCACCGCGCTGAAATAGGACCCGGCGGACGCAGGGCCTCCGCGTCGGCTGTCAGCACGATCTCGACCAGCCGCGTGTGCAGGCGCAGCACATCGGCATAGTCCTGGGGAGAGAGCGTCGCTCTGACCTTCTCTCGCCGATCCGGGTAACAGTGGCCGTACTGCACGCATCCGACCGCGATCTCGACGTCCGCGTGATCGCAGTCAAGTCCGAAGCTGCATGGCACCAGCGACCAGGCGTTCAGGTACGCCGCGTGGCTGACGCCGCCCCACTTCTGGCCGTCGACGTACGAGGCGCTGTCCGCACCGCCGGGATTGAACATCCGGCCTGCGGACGCCAGTAGCAACGGATCGCGCATCCCGAGGATTTCGCGCGCGGTTTCGAGCCGCTCGTCATCCGAACGCGCGCCTTTCAGTCGACCCTGCATGTTGACGATCGGGTCGTGCTTGGCCGCCGGGCTGCCGTAGAGCGCGTACATGGCTTCGAGCGAAATCTCACCGGCGGTGAGTCCTTCGCAGCGCTCGGTCGCCAGCGCCAGAGCCAGCAACCGTTCGTGCACTTTCGGCTCGCTGGAGAATGTGGCCTCCTGTTCGAGGCGCGTGCGCTCGTCGCGCAGGCCATCCCACGTGTTGCAGTAGGCGATCGCGGCAAGTGCGTAGCTGACGCCGCCGGCTTCGGGATGTTTGCGCGCCTGCTCGACGAAGGCGCGGAGGCTGCGGGCGCGACCGGCTTCCTGCGCCATCTGACCGTATACGCTCAGGCTGGTGACCGCCTGCGCCGTGGGCAGCATGGGCGCCTGCGCCACCGGAAACTCACCCAGCGCCGGCGGATAGGACCCGCGGGCCAACGGCTCCGGACGTGGCTGGGCCGGCGGTCCGCCTCGTTGCGCAAAGAGTTGAACAGCGCCAGCGACCAGGATCGCCGCGATCGCCACGCCTACGGCCACACGCAATGCGGGCTTCAGGTACCGCTCGACCGCGAGTTCCCAGTTAGGGTGACGTACGTTGCTCTCGAGCGCGCGACTGCGAACGAACATCAGGGCTGGACCAGAGAGTGAGCCTGCCTCAGATCTTGCACCATCGCGAGCGAAGCTCAAAGAAAATCGGCGGCTCGCGGCCGCCGATGATTCTAGGTCATGTGCTGAGTGCGGTCAGACCGTCCGGCGCCGCATCAGGATGAGTCCTGCCAGCGCCAGCGCAACCAGCGCCAGCGGCGCTGGCTCGGGAACCTGCGTGGTCGTCTGTGCGAAGCGCTGAGTGAACTGTTCTAGGTTTCCGATTTCTGATTCGTCGGTCGCCCAGACCAGGATGTTCTTCGTCACCCAGATCGCGCCCTGCGCCCCGAAGGAGATTGAATCGGTGGTGTCGCTGATCAGGCCTGGGCCGCCATACAAATCAGGATCCAAGTAGCTGAATTCGGTCCTCAAAGTGCCCAGATCGTCCGAACCGCCACTTGTTCCGACCGTTTCGTTGATAAAGAAGCCGTTGTCGCCGATGGCTTGAACGGTCCCCTGTGTCAACGTCAACGAAGTGCCATTGATCCTGAAGTCCGGATCGAGCACCGTCACCCGAAACGCGAACGTGAAGTCCAGGTAGGCAAAGATCCCATCACCCTGGACAGCGAACTCATCGTTCAGGATATCGAAGACGAGTCCGAACCCGGTGCCATCGTCGTCCAGCCCGTCGACCTCGATGTTGTCGGTGTTGACCGTGCCGCCATCCGACGAATCCTGGAACACAAGCTCCCACTGGTCGAATTGCTTGTCGCCGACCGTGATCGACCCGCCATTCAGCAGGTCGGCCAACGAGATCGGTGCGGCTTGGGCGCCGATGGCGAAGAGCGCCAGCGCCAGGGTCAGCAGCAGTCTTTTCATGTAGTTCTCCTTAACGCACAGTGCAAAGAATTCCGACATGCGCCCAACGAGCCCCCGGTCGCAGCCGGGGGCCATGCTCCCGTTACTGCAGCGCGCAGTTCGGCCGCGTGCAGATCTTCAGGCAGACCTTGACGTCGTTCGGCGTGATCGTGCCGTCACCGTCGCCGTCGAGCGGGTCGCCGGGCTGCGCCGTCCGACCGCGAGCGCGGCTGATCAGCGACAGGTCGCTCTTGTCGATGTCGCCGTCGCCGTCAGCGTCGCAGATGTTGGCGCTGCGCGATGCGACCGTCAGGTCGAACAGGATCGGCGTTTCGTCTGCGTTGTTGCCGTTCAGCCGCGCCTGGATCTGGATGAAGCGCCCTGCCAGCGGCAGCGCTGCGCCATTGCCGGTCGGCACGTAGGTCTGCCCCGGCAGCGCCCCTTGCGTGTCGGCCGAGCGCGCCGAAACCACAACGCTGGTACCCGTCGGTATCAGATCCGTCCAGTTGATCTTGTCCCAGGCGGTGCCGTTAGCTCCACCATCGAAGATCACGGTCCAGGTTCCCGTCGGCGTTGTAACGTTGCGTGAGACGAGGCCGGTCGCATCGCTGTAGGTGTACGGGAGATTGCCGACCGGGAAGACGCCGAGCGGCGCGCCATCGGTTCCCCGGTACTTGATGATCCTCCCGACGCTGGCGAAGTCCAGCTGCAGAACATTGCCGTTCGAATCGACCTGAATCCCGATCGCGAAATTGCTGCCCGCCGGCATCGGTGCCGTCCACTGAATGGCTCCCGCGGCATTCACCTTTCGGACCGTTGTACTCCCGCCGATGATGTTGCCGCCGCCGTCGACGACGATGCCGTAGCTCGCAACCATGTTGGGAATCGCCGCGTAGGTATTCGTGGCAGGATCGAATTGCTGATTTGCCTGTCCGAGGTAGACCTTGCCGTTGCCCAGCCCAATGCCGTAGTTCGAGAATCCAGCAAAACGGGACACGACCCATGGACCCGTGTTGCTCTGCGTGTTGGTGATCTTGCCTAGATT
>Ga0105100_10001972_pt1 | contig 11982 bp, 11 predicted proteins | sample PPLLak12cMay2015_2_FD_87033 | JGI IMG/M metagenome (GOLD analysis project Ga0105100, IMG submission 87033) | Freshwater sediment microbial communities from Prairie Pothole Lake near Jamestown, North Dakota, USA - PPLs Lake P8 Core (1) Depth... | ecosystem: Environmental > Aquatic > Freshwater >... | reverse complement strand
GAAGCAAACCGTTCTCAGCAGCCGCACTGTCGACAACCCTTAGAGATTTCGGATGCGAGGGGCTCCCTGGATAATCTCCTCAAAAATGCTTAATACACGTCTACAGAATAAGGTTCCCTGCTCCTTGTGGGTTATACCTGCGCGCATCCCCCGGGATTTCAGGGACCTGAGCTATCCCGGATTCCCGCCAGACGAGTGCGGGAAGGACGGTGAATTCGGTCATTCGGTCTGTTGGAGATGCAGTCCGTTTGCGGCTGCAGCACGATGATTCAAAAAGGAGGAACCCTATGGAACTGCCGGTGTACATTACTGTGGATGAAGTGAAGCGGGTCTGTGAAGCTCTGAAGATCAGGAACTGGTCGGCCCTCAGCGAACCGGATGTTCAGCCCGATGAAGCACGAATCATCCTCAATGAAGTCAATGTGGAGGGGATGGAGATCGGCCTGGAGGATTTCCGGGTGGGTCTCGAGGTCGAGCTGGAGCACGGCACGCGATTCAAAGACGCCAACGTCACCAACAACCACCCCATCCTCACCGGAAAGATTGTCCTGGCCCACATGAAAGAGACGCTGGATTACTACGACCGCCTGGAAGTGGCCGAGCTCGAAGGGGATCTTCTCAAGGCCATGGGCACGGGAAACACCGAAAAGGCCATGAAGTACTACCGAAAACTGGTCAAGGCCAGACTGAAGCTCAGCGAAACGGAAGCCAAAACCCTGCCTCAGGACTGAGCTCATCAAGGATCGTTTTTTCATGCTCACGCGGAGCCGCCGAGAACGCAGAGGTTCTTGTTCCCAAGGAGCCTCTGCGCCCCCTGCATCTTTGCGTGAGCGAAAAAAAGGGCAATTTCAGCCTGAACGAGTAGAGTCCCTTTCGGCGGCCCCCGGCAGCCCACATCTCAGGGGCTCGTTTCTTGATGCGATGCGCCTTTTCTGGCTTCCCGGCGCACAGGCCCTTCCCCAGCAATGACCGCCAGCCGTGGGCCGCTCTTGTCAGCCGTGGCAATGGTGACCTTGAGCGACGAGCCCACCCGAAGGGGGTACTCGGGAGGCGGCGGCCCGTCGAGCTGTATTTTCACGGGAACGCGCTGGACGACTTTGATCCAGTTGCCGGTGGCGTTTTCGGGCGGCAGGAGCGAAAAGGCCGCCCCCGTTCCTGCCCGGATGCCGGCCACAGCACCTCGGAACACGTGATCGGGGTAAATGTCCGCACGCATCTCCACCTTCTGACCCAGCCGGATATCCTCCAGCTGAGTCTCCTTGAGGTTGGCCTCCACGTAGACCTTATCCAGCGGAACGACGGAAAAGAGAGCCTGCCCCGGCTGGACCCGGTCTCCCACCTGGATGCGGGACTGGGCAATGTAACCGCTGATGGGGGCCTTCAGCGTGCAGTATGAAAGGTTGAGCTCCGCCAGGTGAAGCTCCGCCTGGATTTCACCGCGCCGGGCCGCGAGCGATGCAAGCTTGTTTTTCTCGATATTCACGCGGAGCTGATCCGCTCGCGCGTTTTCCAGCTGTGCCTTCGCCCGGTCCACGTCCTGCAGGGCCGCATTCAGAGCCGCTCGCGCTGCAGCGATCTGGGCGCCGGCGGCCTCCAGCTGAGCCCTGGACTTCTTGAAAGTTGTACTGCTGCGGTCTCGCTGCTGCTCGGAGCCCGCTCCCGATTCCAGCAGGGCATTGTATCGCTCCATGTCGCGGCGCGCGTGCGTCGAATCCGCCATTGCCCCGGCGCGCATCTGCTCGTGCTCCTCCATGCGATGGCGAGCTTCCTTCTCACGATCCTCCGCGGCCTTCACCATGGCCTCCGCAGCCTGCACCTGAGCCACGGTCTGACTTCCGGTGAGCTCCACTGTGAATTCGGCAACCGCAATATCCGCCTCGGTTCGAGCCAGTGCGGCCCGGTTCTTCTCCAAGATGGCCCGGTAATCCCGATCGTCCAACTCCAGAAGCAGACTCCCCGCCTTCACGGCGTCATCGTTGCGCACATGAACCGCCTGGATGTTTCCGGCGATCCGGCTGCTGATGGTGGCGCTGTCCGCCATCACATAGGCGTTGTCCGTGGAGATCCTTCCCTTGAGAAAGACCCTGTAGTAGGAAATAAAAAGGATCGCTCCCACCAGCACCAACAACAGCGCAATTCTGAAGTTGGCCCTCTTCCTGCCTCGCTGATCCCCCGCACGGGCCGTCTCCGCCGCATTCGACTCTGTCATGGTTTCGATCAATCCCTTTCCCGACTCCGGATTGAATGCCTTTTCTCAGCATCCCTGAGGCCATTTTCTTTTTCAGACCAACACTCACAGTATAGTGCCAGGGGGCCGGAATGGGAAATACACTTATTGAGGTCGTAAAAAATGAATCGTCTCAGAACCGCTTGAGGCTTGCTTCGCTTCGATCCTGTTGAGGAACGGGTGGCTCACACAGCTGACGAGCCACAATCTCGGGCAGTTACCAAGCACGCTCTCAGAGTTGACCCAAGGCTGATGGAGGGCCATGGCGCCCCCGGCGGAAGAGGAGCACGGTGAGGCTCAGCACGTAAGGGAAGGCCAGAAACAGCTGCGGCGGCCATTGGGACCAGCGGACGGCGAGCCACTGGGACAGGGCCTCGGCAAAGCCGAAGAGCAGAACCGCCGCCAGGGCACCTCCCGGCATCCATCGGCCCAGAATGAGGGCAGCGACGGCCAGGTAACCCCGCCCCTGGGTCATGCGCTCCACGAAATGGGCCAGCTCCCCGATGGAAAGGTAGGCTCCCCCGGCACCCGCAAACACGCCTCCTGCCGTGACCGCCCCGAACCGGATCCAGGAAACCTTCAGCCCTGTGGAAGATGCGGCCATGGGGTTTTCTCCGCACGCCCGGATGGAAAGCCCCCAGGGCGTGTGCAGCAGGAAATACCAGACGAGAAGAGATGCGAGAAAAGCACAGGGAACCAGCACGGGCAGGGACCCCAGTCCTCCGGACACCGCGAGCGCCGATCCCTCCAGCCATGGGATCCAGTCCCCGAGCGTGGGAAGCTTCGAGACCGCGGGAGAGGTACCGTAAACACGGAACACGTGATTGAGCAGGGTCCCCGTCAGCCCCGCGGCCAGCAGGTTGAGGGCAATGGAGCTCACGATCTGGTTGGCGCGGAAAGCAAGACTGGCCACGCCGTGGACAGCCGCGACGGCCATGCCGCCCGCGGCCCCTGCCGCCAGCCCAATCCAGGGGGAGCCCGTCACATGGGTCGCCCAGACGGCCGTGAAGGCCCCGACGAGCATCATCCCTTCCAGGGCGAAGTTGATCACTCCGCTGGACTCGGAAAGGAGGCCTCCGAGACAGGCCAGGAGAAGCGGAGTCGACTGGGAGCCTCCCAGGAGGAATAACGTCGTGAGCCCAGCCATTTCACCTCGATGATCTGCGGAATCGGCACGCCACCGTCAGCAGCAGAACCGCCTGCACGATCCAGATGGCTCCGGGGGAAATCCCGAGAGCCAGCTGAAGCCATTTGTCTGCAGCACGCAGGCTCGCCAGAACCAGCCCGCTCAGCCAGAGCCACCCGGGGGAGCCGCCCACGAGGAAGGCCGCCGTGATCCCGTCGAACCCGTAACCGGGCGAAAAAGCACGATAGAAGCGGTGATGGACGGCCGCCACCTCGAGGGCACCGGCCAACCCAGCCAACGCACCGCTCAGCAGAAAGATGCGTCTCTGCAGGCTCGCTACCGGAATGCCCGCGAGCTCCGCCGCCGACGCGTTGCTTCCCGAAGCCGTCACCTCGTAGCCTCTCACCGACCTGGAAAGCCAGATCTGAGCCCCCCAGCAGATCAGCAAAGCCACCACGGGGGCCGCCGTGATTCCGGCCGGGGCGCCTGCTCCCAGGGAGGGCCACACGGCCTGCGGCGCAATGGCAGGGGTGCGACCGAGGGCCGTGCCGTCCCCGAGCGGCCCCAGTACGAGGTATTCGGCCAGAAAAACGGCGATCGTGTTCAACAGCAGGGTGCTCAGGACTTCGTGAACCCCCTTCCGCTGCCGGAGCCAGACCGCCGGAAAAGCCCAGACTCCCCCCAGCACGGCCCCGGCCATGAGGGGCAGGAGGAATCCCAATCCCGCAGGAAGTCCGCCGCAGTAGCCTCCCGTCACGGCAGCGGCCAGCGCCCCCAGAACGAGCTGCCCTTCACAGCCGATGTTGAGGAGTCCCATGCGGTAGGCCAGCGCAACAGCGAGCCCCGTGAGCAGCAGAGGCGACATCTTGCCCAGGGTTGCCATGGCCGCTTCGGGCGTTCCCCAGGCCCCCGTCCAGATGGCAGCCGGCAGGTGCCAGGGACCCGCACCATGCATCCAGCCGATCAGCACAACGAGCAGCACCCCGACCACAGGGACCGGAAGCCAGTTGAGGAAGATTCTGGTCACGATTCGATTCCCGTCATCCAGGGCACGAGCTTTTCCTGTTCGGGTCCGCCCACCGGGGCAATCCCCATGAGACGTCCCCGGTAGAGGATGCCGATGCGGTGGCAGAGTGTCAGGAGCTCATCCAGATCGTAGGAAATCACGAGAATGGCCGCACCCTGTTCACTCAAGCCACGCAGGTGCGTACGCAGCCATTCCTGCCCCAGAAGGTCGAGTCCCCTGCCCGGCTGCTCCAGGAGGACCAGCCGCGGCGAACCGCTCAATGCGCGCAGCAGGCCCATTCTCTGGACGTTCCCCCCCGACAGGGTATCCGCGGACTGGCGAACGTCTCTGAACCGCACCCCGCCGCCCTGGAGCTCAGCCTCCGTCCACTCGCACACGGCGCGCCTTCGAAGCCAGCCGCGGGATTGAAAGCGGGGCTGGCGCTGATGCCCCAGAAGATAGTTCTCCCATAGCGACCGCCCGGCGCAGAATCCTTCCTCCAGGAGGTTGGCCGGAAGCCAGCGCAGACCGTGCCGAAGCCTCTCAGCAAGCCTCAGGCCTTCCCACCCCTCACCCTCGAACAGGATCCGGCCCGAGCTCAGGTCCCCCAGTCCCCCGACAACGCGGGCGAGCACCCTCTGGCCATTCCCGACGATGCCGCCGATGCCCAGCACTTCCCCGGATCGCAGCTCAAGGTCGATGTCCCGGAGAGCCGCCTCATTCCCGTGCGGGGACGCGCAGGCGGCTTTGAGCTCGAGCAGCACTTCACCATAGGGAGGACCGGAGCGTCCGAGAGGCGGAACATCCGTTGATGAAAGGTCCTGATCGCTCAGGGCCCCCTCGGAGCGACCCGATGAGCCGGTTGCGCCTGCCGGCCCGAGCATCACCATAAGTCGAGCCATCTCGGCGGGCGATGTTTGCTCCGCCGCGACCGATACAATCCGCGTCCCCTTTTGCATGACGGTGATGGTGTCGGCAATGGCGAAAACCTCGGACAGCCGGTGGCTCACAAGAAGCAGGGTGCGCCCCTGCTCCTTGAGCGATCGAAGCAGGGCCAGGAGGCGCTGAACTTCGGGAGGCGAGAGCAGGCTCGTCGGCTCATCGAGAATGAGGATTTCGGCTCCCCGGTGGAGAGCCCTCAGGAGCTCGATCTGCTGGCGCTGGGCGAAAGGGAGATCGTACGCGGGGATCTCGAGGGGAAGGTCGAACCCGAAGGTGCGGCACCACCGCAGGATGTCGCGCCTGGCCCTGGTGCGCCCCAGGGAGAGGATCCCGCCGGAAGGAGCCCCGACGAGGATATTCTCCAGGCCCGTCAACTGTGGAAAGATGAGGAACTGCTGGTGCACCATCCCGATGCCCGCCCGGGCGGCGTCACGGGGTGACCCGAAGGTCGCTTCGGTCCCCGCGATCCGGATCTCCCCACCATCCGGCTTCCACCGGCCGGCGAGCACCTGCATCAGCGTGGACTTGCCCGCTCCGTTCTCCCCCACCACGGCGTGGCATTCACCCCGGCGCACCCTCAGGTCCACATCCCGGTTCGCCCAGAGATCTCCGAAACGCTTGGAGATTCCCCGAAGCTCGATGATCGGCTCACCCTCTGGCCAATGCGGATCGGTCATGCCTCTGATTCGAGATGAATCCGGAAGAGTCGTTCATGGATCCAGCCGGGGAGGCTCAAAACCACTCACCTCGCCGGCGTTACCGGGGATCTTCAGGGCTCCCTGCTTGAGCAGCTCACGGCCCTTCTGGATGCGGGCGAGGCTCGCTGAGTCGAACAAATGGCGGCTGTGCTTCATGTCCGTGATGTCCATGGCTCCCTCGGCCGCACCCAGCCAGTGATGGCCCCCCTGAAAACGATTCTCCACGATGGATTGGAGGGCGCCGTAAACCGCCACGTCCATGCGCTTGAGCGTGCTGGTCAGCACTCTTCCCGGAATCTCCGCATCCTGGTCCAGGTCCTCGGCGATGAGCACCACGTTCGGGGCCCCCTTGACGGCCTCCAGGACCCCCACACCGGTATTTCCCGCCGCCCTGAAGATCACGTCGGCCCCCTGGTCGATGGCCGCCTGAGCGAGAGACTTCCCTTTGACGGGATCGTTGAAAGATCCGGCGGAAACCACGATCACGTCGACGAGCTCCTTCCGGTGGAGCTCCGCCGTTTTGATCCCGGCCCGAAAGCCGCTCACATAGGCCTCCACCGGGGGGATCTCCATTCCGGTCACCACGGCCACCTTACGGGTTTTGGAATAAAGCCCCGCCACCAGACCGGCCAGAAACCCGCCTTCCTCCGACCGGAAGTCGTAACAGGCGATATTGTCGCCGGGCAACATGCCCTCGATGTGAATGAAACGCTTGTCGGGATAGGATGGAACGACCTGACGCAGAGCATCCTCGAAAAGATATCCGAGGGTGACGATCACATCGCTGTGCCGGGCCGCCAGACTGATGTTGGAGACATAGTCGGCCTGCTCGCGCGATTGCAGGAAATGCGCATCGAGCCCGAAGTCGGCCTGAGCGCGCTGCACCCCCGACCAGCAGACATCGTTGAATCCCTTGTCCCCCAGGCCCGCGGCATCAGTGAGGACCACCACCTTGAGGGGTGAGGCCGCAGTGGCCCCGTCAGCGATCCCCATGAGGCAGAGTGCCATAAGAACGGAGCAAAGGATCGCTGTCCAGCCCCCGGCCTCCTGTCCATCCACACGCGACTCGGACCGGCGCATCAGTCCCCCTTCTCCTTGGCCAGCTCCTCGGGGGTGAACGTCCAGTATGGGGCGCCATCCTTGGTTCTGCGCACTTTGAGCTCTGTGCTCTCCCCCTTCTTGACCTTGGAGGCCAGGAAGACGTCCTTGTCGTTCAGGGCCACCCAGACTCCCTTCACCTTGACCTTGTCGCCCGGCTTCAAACCGATGGCATCCAGTTTGACAAACGACTTGGGGCCCAGATGAACCTCCACCATGTCCCCATCCTGGTCCTTGATCTTCAGACCCACTCCGGGAGCCATGCCGGACAGAGGCGTGATGTCGACGATCTCCTCCACCACTCCCTTGAAATCATCGAACTCGCTCACATCGTAGTGCTTGTTGTACGCGCTGTTCCGCTCCCATCCCGCCAGTTCCGGCTTCTCCTGGGAAAGTGCCGCAACGGCATGCCCGCAAACGATCCCCCCTGCGAGGAGCAAGACGCTCCAAGCTCTCACTGAAATTTTCATCGTGGTCTTCCTTCCGGTAAACGGTTCAAGCGTGGTCTTCACGGCGGGTCGCCCTTATTCCTCATGAGGCGGCGCCGGACCAGGCAGCGAACGGCATGGCGGGCGATTCCCCAGCGACCGCGCTCCAACGGTGAGCATCAGGGAGAGAATGGGAGGCCGGGGAAACGCACACTTCAAGGATATTCCGCATCGCGCACTCGCTCTTAAAAATAGAGACACACAGCCGTTTTGGCAACGACTAAGAAACCGTCTCAAAATTCACTCATCCCTTCACCCCCCGCGAGCATCCATTGGACCGCCCGGCCAGAATCGGGTTGACGAGGCGGAAGCGCTCCCCTATGGTGCCACACACTTCAGGGGCGCTGGCATTGCATTTTGGAAGTCGAACAGGAGCAAGCACAGTCGATGGCGGGTTTTTCAGTTGGCGAATGGGTTCTCTTGACCTCCCAGAAAGGCAAGAAATGGCTCATCAAAATCGAGGATGCCCCCTACTCCTCCCACCTGGGCACCATTCATCTGATGGATGTAGTCGGGAGAGAGGAAGGCGACATGCTCGAAACCAATACAGGGGCCAAGCTCTTTCTGTTTCGGGTGAGCCTCGAGGACTACATTCTCAACATGAAGCGGCAGACCCAGATCATTTATCCCAAGGATCTCGCCGCGATGATCTTCTACGCCGATGTCCACCCCGGGCAGACCATTCTGGAATCGGGGGTCGGCTCGGGAGCCCTGACTCTGTGTCTCCTCAGAGCCGTCGGCAACGGAGGCCGGCTCATCTCCGTTGAAAAGCGGCCCGAATTCGCGGCCCAGGCCCTGGAAAACGTCAGCCGCTATTTCGGCGCCAGACCTCCCGCCTTCGATCTCGTCATCGGAGACATCCAGGATTTCAGCCTCCGCCGTCCCGTGGACCGCGTCTTCCTGGACCTTCCGGAGCCCTGGCACGCTGTGGCTTCGGTGAGCCGCATGATCTGCCAGGGCGGCCTGCTCGTGAGCCTCAGCCCCAACGTGGGCCAGGTCCAGTGGATGTGGCGGGAGCTCAAAGCCTGGGGCTTCGCCAACGTGAACACATTCGAACTGCTGAAAAGGGACTGGAAGATCGATGAGCTCCGTGCCCGCCCCTTCGACCGCATGGTGGCCCACACCGGATTCATCATGGTGGCCCGCAAAGTCCACCACAGCCGCCCCCCCGCCCCCCCGCCGATCGGCGCTGCGGAGTGAGGATGTTGGGGTGGAAACCCTGATGCATTAACTCGTAGCCCTTAATTCCTCACGTATGACCCGGCGTATGGTAGATTCCAGATCCCGGTCAAGCATGCTCACTTTCAGTGCTTCATTGATGAGTGTCTGGTAACCTCTTCCACCAGCCTGGGCTTTAAAGTATGCAACGACCTCTGCATCGAGCAGGATGTTGATGCGGACCTTTCCCTTGGAGGCGGGCTTACCCCCAACGCGCAAAGCAGCCCTTCTCATCAAGAATTGCAGATGCTGCTCAAAACCGCGATTGATTGCCACCGATCCCCTCTCCTCCTTTCCAGATTGTAACCACAATAGTCACAATTTTGTGCCATTCGGGGATCATTTCTGAAACGAGTCACAATATCGCACAAAATTGTAAGATTCAGGGATTGCCCCCAAGAAGAATTTATCATGCTATTCAAGCAACTTAAGTCAATAAGCTCAGGGTTGGCAAGGGGCTTGCCTTTACGATTGTGTCAGTCGTGGACAGGCTTACTTTCAAATCATACAGAACGGACAGGGAGGACACACAGATGGTGAAGATCGAAGCGATCATCAAGCCGTTTCGGCTGCAGGATGTTCAGGAAGCCCTCGTGAACATCGGCATTCAGGGCATGACCGTCTCCGAAGTCAAGGGGTTCGGTCGCCAGAAGGGGCACGTGGAGGTTTACCGGGGTGCGGAATACCGCGTCGACTTCATCCCCAAGCTTCTGCTCACCCTGGTGGTGCCCAAGGAAAGAGCCGACGACGTCATCAAGACGATTCAGAAAGCCGCCAACACGGGCAAGATCGGCGACGGGAAGATCTTTGTATCGCAAATTCAGGAGGCCATGAGGATTCGTACCGGGGAGACCGGAGTCGAGGCCCTTTGATCATTCCAGGGTACAGAGGCACAGCACACTTGATTCAGCACACTTCACGCTGTCAACAAACCACCCGGAAGGGTTTGGAGGATTCATAATGAAACGGTACACCCTATATCTGGTCGTTCTATTCATGGCAGTTCTTTTCTCCGCGCCCTGCTTTGCAGAGGAGCCGGGGGCCAACCCCATCCTGCTGGCTCAGGCCACCGAGACCGCCCCGGCCCCAGCCGAGGCCGCTCCGGCTGAAGCCGCCGCACCCAAGGTGGACACGGGAGACACCGCCTGGATTATGGCTTCGGCGGCCATGGTCATGCTCATGACCCCGGCCCTCGGGCTTTTCTATGCCGGCATGACCCGGCGCAAGAACGTGCTCGGCACCATCATGCACAGCTTCGTCGCCCTCGGCATCATCACGATCCAGTGGGCGCTTTTCGGCTACAGCCTCGCCTTCGGGCCCGACATCGGACACATCATCGGGGGGCTTAAGTTCTTCGCCCTGAGCGACGTGGGGATGGAGCCCAATGCCGACTATGCCGCGACCATCCCACACCAGGTGTTCATGATCTTCCAGATGATGTTCGCCATCATCACCCCGGCCCTGATTTCGGGAGCCATCGCCGAGCGCATCAAGTTCAAAACCTACCTGGTATTCATCACGCTCTGGGCGATCCTCGTCTACGATCCCATCGCCCACTGGGTCTGGGGTGTCGGCGGCTGGATCCGTGAAATGGGAGCCCTGGACTTTGCAGGCGGTCTGGTCGTCCACATCAGCTCGGGTGTTTCGGCTCTCGCCGCGGCCCTCGTTCTCGGCAAGCGCAAAGGGTACGGCACCGACCTCATGGCCCCCCACAACCTGACCATGACCATCACGGGAGCTGGCATCCTCTGGTTCGGCTGGTTCGGCTTCAACGCCGGAAGCGCCCTCGGCGCCAACAGTCTGGCCGGGTCGGCCTTCGTGGCGACCCACATTGCGGCCGGCTCGGCGGCCCTTTCGTGGATGGTCGTGGAATGGGCCCACCGGGGCAAACCGACCGCCCTCGGCATCGCTTCGGGCGCCGTGGCCGGCCTCGTGGCCATCACCCCCGCCTGCGGTTTTGTCGGGCCCATGTCCTCCATCATCATCGGTCTCGCCGGGGGCGCGGTATGCTACTTCGCCATCAGCCTGAAATCCAAGCTCGGCTACGACGACTCCCTGGACGTGGTGGGCGTGCACGCCGTGGGCGGCACCGTCGGCGCCCTCATGACGGGTCTCTTCGCCTCCAAGCTGATCAACTCCGCAGGCGGCGACGGGCTGTTCTTCGGGAACGCTGCACAGCTCGGAACTCAGGCCGTGAGCGTATTGGCCGCCTGGGTCTACTCTTTCGTGATGACCCTGGTCATCCTGAAGATTCTCGACGTGACCATGGGGCTGCGCGTGAGCGAGGAAGAGGAATCGGAAGGCCTCGACCTGAGTCAGCACGGCGAAACCGGATACATCCTGTAGGCAACGAACGGTCCAGACGATCCGGAAGCCCCATCCCGGGGAGGAGCTGCCCTGCACGGCGGACTTCCTCCCGGGGTTTCCGGAGCGAAAGCACGAAATCGTGCGGCAGAACCCCGGCGCCCCATCCCCCCACACCCTGCGCCGACTCAACACCGCTGCGATTTCGTGCTTTTTCCTTGCCCGCCCCGATTCACCCGGGCACGCTCACGCCCTTCCCTTTGTACAAATTCACGAGCTGTGGTATACGCATCGCCGAGTCATTGGATCAACCCAGCAGGATCGCCGCTGTATGCGTTCACGAAGACAGACCGCGCCGTCCATCATTCTCGTCGCGAGCTTTGCCCTGTTGATCATGGCAGGAACCCTCCTCCTGGAGGCCTTGCCCACCCGCTTCGGCACTCACATCTCATTCATCGATGCACTCTTCATGGTGACTTCGGCCGTCTGCGTCACGGGGCTTTCGGTCATCGACATCGGTTCACAGTTCTCCTTCTGGCAGCAGCTGACCCTCCTGGGCCTCATCCAGATGGGGGGCCTCGGCATCATGACCTTTTCGACGGTCTTCATCCTGGCTCTCGGCCGATCCCTATCGTTTCGGTCGCGCTTCATCGTCCAGGATGTCTTCGCCCACAGCCCCCAGGCCGATCTTCACTTGATGCTCAAGCGGGTTTTTATCTTCACCTTCAGCTTCGAGAGCATCGGTGCCATCCTCCTTTTCCTGCGCTTCCGGGAAGATTACGAACCGGTAGCCGCCCTTTACCATGCCATCTTCAATGCGGTGAGCGCCTTCTGTAACGCCGGCTTCAGCCTTTTTTCCGATTCCATGATGCGCT
>Ga0105100_10001971_pt1 | contig 11987 bp, 12 predicted proteins | sample PPLLak12cMay2015_2_FD_87033 | JGI IMG/M metagenome (GOLD analysis project Ga0105100, IMG submission 87033) | Freshwater sediment microbial communities from Prairie Pothole Lake near Jamestown, North Dakota, USA - PPLs Lake P8 Core (1) Depth... | ecosystem: Environmental > Aquatic > Freshwater >... | reverse complement strand
TTCACCCTGGTCCTGGTCCTCACCAGCACCCCGGGCAAGAGGACCCTTCCCTACGAGCTCTACCTGATGCAGGGCATCGAGGGTCTGGCCAACTTCCCGGCCGAGGCGGCCTTCACCCTGCTCACCGTCCTCCCCTTCGTCCTTGTTTACACCCGGGTGGAGAAATACGTCGTGGCCGGCCTCGTATCCGGGTCGGGCAAGTAGGGACACTGCTCGATGACCAAGCTGTTGGTGTCGGAGTACTTACAGGACGACTATCTCGAGCTGCTCCGCGGGGCGGGTGAGGTGGTCTACGACCCCGACCTCTACGGCGATCGACCGCGTCTGCTCGAAGCGGTGGCCGACGCCGATGCGATCTTCATCCGGAACCGCACCAGGATCGACCAGGAGTTGATCACGGCGGCCCGGCAGCTACGGGTGGTTGGCCGGCTGGGGGTCGGGCTCGACAACATCGACATGGATTCCTGTGAGCAGGTCGGGCTCGAGGTGATCCCGGCCGTCGGTGCCAACGCCATCTCGGTCGCCGAGTACGTGATCGGCGCGATGCTGGTGTTGGTCCGTGGTGTTTACGGGATGACCTCGTCGATGGTCGCCGGGGAGTGGCCCCGTCAGGGTCACGCCTTCGGCCATGAGCTCTCCGGGAAGACCCTCGGGCTCCTCGGGCTCGGGTCGATTGCACGTCATGTCGCCAGCCGCGCGGCTGCCCTCGAAATGGAGATCACGGCACATGACCCCTATGTCCCCGAGGCGGACCCGGTCTGGCAGACCACCCGGAGAGCGGGCTTCGAGGAACTGCTGGCGGTCTCCGATGTCGTCAGCGTCCACACCCCGCTCACGGATGAGACGCGGAACCTCATCGACGCCTCTGCCATCGCTTTGATGAAGCCCACGGCAATCGTGATCAACACCTCACGTGGTGGGACCATCGACGAAACCGCCCTCGCTGCAGCGCTGCGCAACGGCACGATCGGTGGCGCCGCTCTGGATGTATTCGCGTCGGAGCCGCTGGGCCCGGGCCCGGCCGGGACCTTCGCCGACGCGCCCAACCTGCTCCTCACCCCCCACGTTGCAGGCAACACCCAGGAGTCGGTCGACCGGGTAGCGCGGATGATCGTCACCCGAGTGCTGGACAGGCTCTGATTCCAGGCCGCGTTGGCAACGGCCGCCTACTGGAGCAGCAGTCGCTCTTCGTACTCCACCCGGGAGAGGAGATGGGGGTCTCCGTCCGTGATCAAGACCATGTCCTCGAGACGGACCCCGCCACCACCCCGCACGTTGGGGACCCAGACCAGTGGCTCGACTGCGAACACCATGTTGGGCTGGAACTCGTAGGTCGTAGCTCCGGGGAGGGTCTCTCCGATATACGGCGGCTCGTTGGCGCCCATCCCGATCCCATGACCGATGAAGAGGCTGAACAGGTGATCCTCGAGCCCATGCTCGCCGACCTTGGCGATGATCGCATCGGCGCAGTCCTGGTTGGTATTGCCCGGCCGCATCTTGTCGAAACCCGCCATCTGAGCCTCGTAAACGGCGGTGTAGATCTTCTGTTGGTCCTTTGACGGCCGCCCAACGATCGTCGTCCGCCCAATGTCGGCGAAGTAGCCGTTCCACATGGCCCCGATGTCGATGAAACACAGATCTTGGTTGCGGATGATCTTGTCGGTGGCAAGGCGATGGGGCGGCGACATGTGCTCGCCCGAAGCCACGAACGGGGTGATGACGTGTGCCATCTCACCGCCCAGTTGAAACAGCGTCTGCATGGCGTCGGCCGCGACATCGAGCTCGCGCCGCCCGGCTCGGGTCTCATCGAGGGCGCGCTGGGTCACCGAATCACCGATGGCGCAGGCTTCCTCGATCACCGCCACCTCGAGATCGGTCTTGATCCAGCGTGCTTGCTGCATCACGGTGTCGCCGTCGACGAGCTCGAGATCGGGGAAATGTGAGGCCATCGACCGGATGAACGAGATGTTGGCCTGGTCCACTGCGAGCTTCCCCGACGTGAGGCCCCTTCCCTCGAGAAGCGGGGTCAGGATGTCCCTCACGAACCCGTCCACCAGCTCCCGCTGTTCCATGATCGGGACGGCGTGGGCCTCGCCAACCCAGCTCATCCCGAACCGGGCCTTGTCGATCTCGCCGCCGGAGCCGAGCAGGATCGGGTCGGAGTCGGCGGTGAGAAGGGCCCCGTTGAGCGAGGTGGTCTTGCCCGCGATCAGCTGGGCGCGAAGAGAGGTGAGATAACGGACGTTCTCGTCCTTCCACACCAGCACCGCGTCCGCCTCGGAAGCCTCCAGGGCGGCGCGGGCTTTGTCGACACGTTGGCGGCGGAGCTCGGCGAAGTCGTACCGATCCTCCCAATCCACGGCATACGGACCCTTGGCGTACCTGCTGATGATGGTCTCCTGGTGCATGACGGTACGGGAAACCGTCCTTATGCTCTCTATATTAGGTATAGTACATAACGCGGTCGGGACCGCCAAGACCGCTCACTCCGTTCTGACCGTTGGGGGCCCGATGACAACGGAAGACAGCATTCGTCTCGACGCGTCGACGTCACGCCGGATCACGGCCGTCGACCTGGTCCGAGACGTGCTGCGGACCGCCATCCTGCGTGGGGACCTCCCCGGTGGCTCGCGTCTGGTGCAGACCGACATCGCTGCGCAGCTGGACGTCAGCACCACCCCGGTGAGAGAGGCGATGCGGGACCTGGCCAGCGAGGGTCTGATCACGTTGGACAGCCATCGAATCGGCACCGTACGGAAGCCGGATTGGGAGGAGATGGCCGAGATCGTCGAGATCCGCCGGGCCCTCGAAGAGTTGGCGATCCGACGGGCCATGGCGAATATCACCAGCAAGCAGCTCGATCAGGCCCGAGTGCTGGCCGATGCGCTGTCAGAGGAAGAGGATGTGGGCACCTGGGTGCAAAAGAACATCGAGTTCCACTCCATCTTCCATCGGGCAACCGGCACGAAACGTCTGGGCGGCATGCTCCAGACCATGGAGGAAGCCGGGGGGGTCTACGTCGCCCACGCGCAACGGCTCCACCCCGAGACCAGGAGACGCGCCGTCGCAGACCACTACGCCCTGCTCGAGGCCTACGAGGCGAGGGACGTGGATCGGGCGTTGGAGATCCAACGCGGCCACGTGAGCCTCCCGCTCGAGAACGCCAAGCCGGCCGACTGACCCTTATCTTCAATCCCAGAAGGCGGCGAAGTCGGACTTGACCGCGGCCAGCCCGGAAGTGACCAGCTTCACGTCATTCGTGAGCGAGATGAGCGTGCAGCCCTTCTCGGCCAGGGTGGCTGCGTATGCCGGTGTGGGGGTCACCGCCCCCCACTGCTTGTCGTGGCTTCGACATGCAGCGGCGACACGATCGACCGCCTCCATGGACGGCGCGCCGGTGAAATCACCGATCACACCCACCGCCTGGCTGAGATCGGAAGGCCCGACAAACAGAAGGTCGACACCGTCGATGGCGGCGATCGCATCCGCCTCCTCGACCGCCTGGGCGGTCTCGATCTGGATGGCGACGAACGTGTCACGGTTGGATGTCTCGGCGAACTCGGCCAATGGGACCGTGCCATAACCGCCGTCGTATCCGAGAGGGTTCAGGCCCCGTCTGCCTCTCGGAGCGAACTTGGCCCAGCGGACGAACTCTTCGGCGTGATCCGCCGATGTGATCTGGGCAGCCATCACCCCGGTCGCGCCGCTCTCGAAGCAGCGGGTCACGGTGGCGTAGTCGGTGGGCGGCACCCGGACGAAGCAGTCGAGATCGTGGGCCATGCCGGCTGTGGCGGCAATCTCGATGTCGCGGGTGGTCAGACCGCCGTGCTCGACGTCGATCCAGAAACCATCGAAGCCGCCCCGCATCCCGAGGAAATGGATCATGTTGTGGTGGAACATCCTCCCCACCGCGAACACCACCAACCTCTCCCCGCGTTGCAGACGGGTCTTCATCAACTCGGCCATCTCACTCCTCGTGATCGGACATTCAGGCAAAATGTATGATGCAGGCTGTTGAGTGGTCAATCATCGACCACCGCGGCACCCAGGAGAGCCCATACCGATGCCGGTGATCGACATGCACGCCCATGTGACCCCGGAGCGTTACAAGGAGGCGATCCGGGAGCGGGGTGAGTGGCACGGCCTCGACGCCACTCCCGGCGAGCTCGGTCTCGGCGGGTTCGACAAGTCCCTGCCGGAACGACTCGCCGAGATGGACGTCCTCGGCGTGGACATGCAACTCGTGACCCCCACCGTCGGCTTCTATCAGTATGGCAACGAGCTCGATCTGACCAAGCTGATCGCCCGGGAGTGCAACGACGAGATCGGTGAGATGGTCTCAGAGCACCCGGCCCGCTTTGCCGGTCTGGCCACCCTGCCGATGCAGCACATTCCCAGCGCGATCGCCGAACTGGATCGGGCGATGTCGACACTCCGCTTGAAAGGGGCGATCATCAGTGATCACGTCGCCGGGCGGACGTACGACGAACCGGAGTTCCTCCCGTTCTTCCAGGCCGCCGAGGACCTGGGTGCGATCCTCTTCTTCCACCAGGGCGGCGACACCATCGTCAACCAGCGAATCCGGCGCTACAAGCTGGGCAATGCGGTCGGGAACCTGACCGAGCGCGCCCTCGTCTACGCCACGCTGATCTTCGGGGGCATCATGGACCGCTGTCCCGACCTCAAGCCCTACCTGGCCCACGGCGGCGGGTACACGGCTTTCGGGATCGCCCGCATGGACAAGGTCGCCGGGGCACTCGAAGACGGGCCTGCCGGCGAGATGGCCCCGCCGTTCGGGCAGAGCGACGGCTTCTCCCAGGCTCTCCCTCCGAGCGCCTATCTCGACCGGTTCTACTACGACTGCTGCACATATAGCGGGCCCGCCCTGCGCTATCTGATCGACACGGTCGGCATCGACCGCATCGTCCTCGGCACCGACTACCCAGCCCCGATGCATCTCAACGATGCGGTCCACTGGGTGCGCGGGCTGCCCCAGCTCACCGTTGCCGAGAAGGAGGCGATCCTCATCGCCAATCCGATGCAGTTGCTCGGTTCCGATGGGACTGGAGTGGCGCCATGAGCCGGCTCGGCTGGGGGGTCATCGGGATCGGCAACATCGTCAAGACCACCATGGCGCCGGCGATGACCGCCGAGCCCGAGTGCGACCTCGTCGCCGCGGTGAGCCGGGACAGGGCCAGGGCCGACGAGTTCGCACGTGAATTCGGGGCCAGGTTCGCCTACACAGACTATGACGAGATGCTGGCCAACCCCGCCGTGGAAGCAGTGTTCATCGCCACCCCCAACGCGTTCCACGCCGAACAGGTCATCGCCGCCGCTGCCGCCGGGAAGCACATCCTCTGCGACAAGCCTCTGGCGAACAACGTCCCCGATGCGAGGGCTGCGCTCGAGGCGTGCACCGCCGCCGGGGTCAAGCTCGGGATCAACTTCCACAACCGTCACCTCCCCTGGGTCCGCGATGTGAGCCGCCTCATCGCAGGCGGCGCGATCGGTGATGTCGAGGTCGTCCAGGTCCAGGTGAGCTCGGGCCCGCGCCATTACGACAACTGGCGAGCCGACCCGCAGGTCGCCGGTCTCGGCAGCGTCCACAACGTCGGTGTCCATGGGCTCGACTTCCTCCGAGTCCTCCTCCACTCCGACCCGGTCGAGGTGATGGCGATGTTCGACAAGGGCCCGGAGACCGGAGAGGTGGAGATGCTGGCTCTCCTCACATTGCGTTTCTCCAATGGAAGCCTGGTTCAGTACAACGCAAACGAGAGACTCCGCGACCCTCTCAACGACATCGTCATCTACGGCAGCGCCGGGCGCATCGTCGGGAAGTCCTTCACCCGATCGCGAATTGACGGCGAGCTCTCCGTGCTGACCGATGACGGCGAGATCGTGACCGCATACCCCGCATCCGAAGCGCACCGACTGTCCCTCGCCGCCTTCACCAGCGCCGTCCTGCGCGACGAGGAACCGAACGCATCCGGTCTCGATGGCCTGCGCAGCGCCCAGATCTGCGCGGCCATCGATCGATCGGTGCGGGAGCGCCGTCTCGTCGAAGTCGTCTACTGACGGTCGTGACCGGTACTCCAGACCTCAGCGGGCTCGACACGATCGACCAGGTGATCGGGCGTGCCCGGGAGGTCGTCGATCCGGGTTTGTACGCCTGGGCGGCCGCCGGCGCCGGTCAGGGGGTGACCGTCGCCAGGAACACTACGATGCTCAACCGGTTGGCGCTGGTTCCGCGGGTCCTGCGCGACGTCGGTGACATCGACATCAGCACGTCCTTCCTGGGGGTGCCACTGGCGGTCCCGGTGATGCCGGCACCGGTCGGTGCCCTGGCGCTCTACGACCCCGGCGACGCCCTCGCCGCGGCGACGGCCGCGACCCAGCTGGGCACTTCGGCATTCTGCGGGATTCTGTGCGTCTCTCCCTGGGAAGAGGTCGCCGCGACGGCTCACGACCGGCACTTCTTCCAGCTCTACGTGCTGGGTGACCGGGCCTGGATGGCCGACGTCGTGGCGCGGGTGGAGTCGGCGGGATTCGCCGGCATCTGTGTCACCGTCGACACCCCGGTCATCGGGAGACGTGACCGGAGCATGGAGAGCGGCTACAGATGGCTTGTCCCGCCGGAAGGCCCGCCCAACCTGGAACGACACGGTCTCGACTATTCCTATCGGTCCAGGTTCACCAGCGCCGAGCTGCGGTGGCTCTGCGAGCAGACCAGACTGCCGGTGATCGTCAAGGGAGTGATGACCCCGGCTGATGCCGTTGAGTCGCTTGCATGCGGGGCATCCGGGATCTACGTCTCCAACCATGGCGGGCGGGTGGTCGACCACAGCCTGAGCACCATCGAGGTGCTCGAGGAGATCGTGACGGCAGTGGCGGGCCGGGCCGACATCGCCGTCGATGGTGGATTCACCCGGGGCGCGGAGGTGTGCAAGGCCCTGGCCCTGGGAGCCCGGGCTGTCGGCATCGGCCGACTCCAGTGCTGGGGGCTTGCGGTGGGTGGGACCGCGGGCTTTGCCCGGGTCCTCGAGATACTTCGTGACGAGATCGCCAACACGATGGCAAACATCGGGTGCCGCAACGTGAGCGAGATCACCCCGGACCACGTCCGCTGGACGACCCCCGCTTCGCCTGACTGATCGATCAGCCTTCGAGCCCGTCTGCGAGCCCGAAACGGGTGCCGAGAGCGCGGAGCTGTGCGAGCAGTTGGTCGGCGACGGCAATCCCGCCGACCAGCTGCTCCGCCTCCATGCGGGCGGCTCCTTCACCGGGAAGATGGACCGCGCCGGCCGGACCGGAGCCGCGCAGGGCTCGAAGATGATGGTCCATCGCCTCCTTGAACTCCTCCAGGTCGCGGAACAGATCCGGCCTCAGCACCATGATCGACTGACCGGTGTTGGCTGCCTGCCCGGGCACAACACGATGATCGATCACCTCGCTGCCGAAGGCGGCGGCGTTGAGCACGCCAGCCAGAAGACCGATGGCGATATTGAGACCGGAGCCCTTGTATCCGCCGATCGGCATCAGGAACCCTTCGTCTGCCCGGTGCGGATCGAGGATCGAGTTTCCCTCCAGATCGACCACCCAGCCCTCAGGCATCGACTCGCCGGCCTGGGCAAGGACCTTGATCGTGCCGTGCGAGGCCACGGTGGTGGCGATGTCGAGCTGGAACGGTGTCTCCCGACCTGCCGGGATCGCTATCGAGATGGGGTTGGTGCCGAGCAGCCGCTCCTGGCCACCCCAGGGGGGCATCACATTGGCGCTGGCCACCGCGAGGTAGATCGCGATCAGCTCGTGTTGGAGGGCCATCGACGTGTAGACCCCGGCGGCTCCGGCGTGATTGGAATGCATGGTCCCTACCCAGGCAAGGCCGGAGTCCCTCGCCTTTGCGATGGCCGTCTCCACGGCGAGGGTCATGACCACCTGCCCGAGACCGTTGTCGCCGTCCACCAGCGCACTCACAGGGGTCTCCCTCCGCAGGACGATGTCGGGTCTGACATTGATCCCGCCGGCCTCGATCCGGGGCACGTACTGGGGCAGGCGAATCAACCCATGCCCAGTCCTCCCCCGCAGGTCGGCCTCGAGGAGACGACGGGCGGTCACTTCGGCCTGAACCGGGAGGACATCGACGGCAGTGAGCACGTCGACGATGAAGCGCTCGAGACGCTCGACGGCGAATCTCACTGCTCGAACTGCTCGACCGTCTCCCCGGTGTCGGCGAAGGTCCTGGTCACGTGAGGGCTCCCGTAGACCCAAAGGATTCGCATCGTCGTCGTCCCTGTGTTGATGAACCGGTGCCATTCACCAGGGGCAATCTGGGTCGTGTCGTACGGCCGGGCGGGAAGTCGCTCGCCATTCAACTCAGCCAAGCCCTCTCCCTCGATCACGGTGACCTGTTCGATGGTGTTGTGGCTGTGAAGGCGAATGCTCGTCCCGGGCGGGAAGCTGGTGACTCCCATCACGAAACCCTGCCCCTCGAGTGGGTGGGGAGTGAGACGGACACTCTCGATCCCGTCGCCGCGGGCCACGGGGACCGCCTCGTCGAATCTGATCAGCTCCGCCATGCCGGCCCCCTCGCCCTCATGCCATGAACCTACCGCCGTTGACCGAAACGGTCTGACCGGTCATGAACCCGGCCTCTCGCGAGGCCAGGAACAACACCCAGGCCGCCACTTCCTCGGGCTGTTGGTAACGGCCGAGCGGTATCGAGGCCGCGGTGGCGGCCAGTGCCGCCTCATCCCGGAGTCGCTCGATGCGCTCGGTGAGGACTGCCGAAGGCGCAAGTGCGTTCACCGTTATCCCTTCCCCGGCGAGCTCGGCCGCCATCGCCCTGGTGAGCCCGTGGACCCCTGCCTTCGCTGCAACATATGGCGGAGCCGTCTGCCAGCCCGCGGTCTGGCCGGCAAGGGAGCCGAGATTGATGATGCGGCCGGCATCCGACCGGCGGATCAGGGGGAGCGATGCGCGGGTCATCAGGAACACCGATGTGAGGTTGACGTCGAGGACCCGGCGCCACTCGGTGGCAGATGTGCCCTCGATCCCTTGCGCCTCGGCGAAGCCCCCCGCGTTGTTGACCAGGACGTCGATGCGCCCGGATCGCTGGTCGATCTCGGCCACAGCCGCGTCAACCTCGGGCTCGGAAGTCAGGTCGCAGTGGATGAAGGTGGCTCCTTCGACCCTGCTCACCGTATCCTCGCCCTGCTCCCGATCGATGTCGATCGCGTAGACCACCGCGCCGGCGGCTCCGAACGCCTCCGCAGTCGCCCTCCCGATGCCGACGGCGGCGCCCGTGACGACGGTGACCCGATCGATGAAGTCCGGTGCGGTCATGAACGGGCCAGGTCGAAGAGGCGGCTAGGGACACCCTCGTGGGCCTTGGCGATCGCCGGGCCCGAGGCGTCGACAAAGCGGGATCTCTCCTCCGGGGTGAGGTCGACGAACTCGGTGCCCTCGGCCCCGAGTCGTGACCGCAGATCCTGCTCCAGCTTCGATGCAGCGGCCCGCTGGACATCGATGGCGGTGCGCACTGCCCGGTCCACGATCTCCCGGAGGTCAGGCGGCAGCGACTCCAAGGTCGCCCGATGGGCAAACAGGCCCCGCGCGCCGTAGAGGTGGCCCGTCATGGTGACGTGCCGGTGCACCTGGTCGACACCGTATGCCACGGTGTTGGCGAGCGGGTTCTCCTGCGCGTCGACATCGAGACGACTGATCAACTGGATTCCCCTGCTCAATTCGACCGCGACCGGAATCGCTCCCCAGCATCGAATCAACTCCTCGTGGATTGCGTTGGGCTGCAGGCGGACCGACATGCCCTTGCAGTCCTCGGGGAGGTGGACCGGCCGAAGCCGGTTGGTCAGGTGCCTGAAGCCGTTGTCCCAGAAGCCGAGTGCCTCGAACCCGGTGGCCGAGCGGACGGCGCCGGCGAGCGCCTCGCCCAAACCCCCATCGAGTGCCCGATGTGCCGTGGCCAGATCACCGAACAAGTACGGCGTCTCCAGCACGTTGAGTTCCGGCACCCGATCGCCGAGGTAGCTGGACGAGAAGTAGCAGAGGAACATATGACCTGACTCGACCAGGTCGAAGAGGTCGGTGTTGGGGCGGCCCTCGTCCATGATGTTCCACGTGACTTCGACCGTCACCTCGCCCTCCGTCTCAGATTCCACGATGCGGCGGAATGTCTCGAGACCTTCACCGTGGGCGCTCTTCTGCGGGCCGTAGCCGCCGATCCAAAGCTTGGTCGGGCTCATCTGGGTAGGAAGGACATGCGAGTGGAATGCTCCATGATCGATCGTATATGATGCATGATCCTTCTGTCGAACGGGTTAGGAGTCGAGATGGGTCAAGAGCCATGGAAGACCGACAACTGGTTTTCCAGCCCCTGGAACTACCTGCCGGAGGTCACCCAAGACTTCAACTTCCCCGACGAGGTCAAGATCCACGATGTGACCCTGCGCGACGGTGAACAGCAAGCCGGGGTCGAGTTCACCTCCGACGACAAACTCCGAATCGCCACTGCCCTGGCCGAGGCCGGGATCCATCGGATCGAGGCGGGTCTCCCCGCCGTCTCGCCATCCGACGCCGATGCGATACGGCGAATGGTCGCAGAGGACCTACCCACCGAGATCTATGCATTCAGCCGGTGCATGGTCCCCGACGTGGAGCTCGCCCTCGACTGCGGAGTAAGCGGTGTCGTCATGGAGGTTCCCGCCAGCCATCACCTCATCGAGAAGGCTTATCGCTGGCCGGTGGAGAAGGCGATCGAGGCCTCGGTCGAGGCAACGAAGTACGCCCATGAGAACGGTCTCAAGGTGACCTTTTTCCCCATCGATGCCACCCGGGCCACCATGACCGAGCTCCTCGACGACCTGGAGGCTGTCGCCACCCACGGTCACGTCGACAACATCGCGCTCGTCGACACCTTCGGCGTCACCTCTCCTCACGCAATTCGCTACTACACGCAGCGGGTCCGCGAGCGGATGGCGGTGCCTCTGGAGACCCACTTCCACATGGACTTCGGGATGGGCGTGGCCAACACCGCCCTGGCCGTGGCCGAGGGTGCATCCGTCCTCCACACCACCGTCAGCGGCATCGGGGAACGCGCCGGGAACGCCCCGACCGAGGAGACCGTGCTCGCCCTGCTCACCATGTATGGGATCGACACAGGGATCAAGACCGAGAAGTTCACCGAGATCGCCAGGCTGGTCGCCGATCTCTCCGGAGTGACGCAACCGGCCAACCGCCCGGTCACCGGGGACATGCTCTACAACGTCGAATCAGGGATCATCGCCACCTGGGTCAAGAACGTGGGCGACGAGCTGCTCGAGCCCTTCCCGTTCCGCCCCGAACTGGTCGGCCAGGCCGCCCCCAAAATCGTGCTCGGCAAGGGATCCGGTCTCGACTCGGTGGCCATCTGGCTGGGAAGGCACGGGATCCACGATGCCGATACCAAGGAGATCGAGGCCATACTGGCCGAGGTAAAGGGCCGATCGCTCGCCAAGAAGGGGCTGCTCGACGATGACGAGTTCCTCGACATCGTGCGCGAAGTGATCCCGGACAAAGTCAAGTAAACCCCCAGGAGGGACCACCACCAATGAGAGAAGCGTTCTTCGGTCTGAGCACCGATTGGAAAGAGGGCATCAACTGGGCCAACGTCCGCGATTGGCGGCTCAAGAGAGCCCATGCCGAGATGGAGAAGGCGGGTCTCGGCGCCCTGCTGCTCTTCTACGACGAGAACATGCGCTATGTCTCGTCGACCCTCACCCCTGGTTGGAACCGGCTCAAGCCCGGTCTTCGCTATGTCGTTCTCCCGGCGGGCAAGCCACCGATCGTCTACGAGCAGGGTGACATCGGGTTCCACCTCGAAGTCCACAACCCGTGGATCCCCAAGGAGAACATCCGCCACTCCTACATATGGATCAAGGGCGCCGTCGGGCCGGCCGCCGAGCAGCAAGTCAACAAGTTCGTCAACTCGCTCC
>Ga0105100_10001970_pt1 | contig 11991 bp, 7 predicted proteins | sample PPLLak12cMay2015_2_FD_87033 | JGI IMG/M metagenome (GOLD analysis project Ga0105100, IMG submission 87033) | Freshwater sediment microbial communities from Prairie Pothole Lake near Jamestown, North Dakota, USA - PPLs Lake P8 Core (1) Depth... | ecosystem: Environmental > Aquatic > Freshwater >... | reverse complement strand
TTTATGGGAAAAAAAGCTGTAGAAATTCTGTCGATCAACGTCAAGAAACTGATTGACATGTTAAATGCCGCCTTATCTGAAGAATGGCTGGCCTATTACCAGTACTGGATCGGTGCCCGCCTCATGGAGGGCCCGATGCGAAGTGAAATCGAACCCGAATTGTTATTGCATGCAACCCAGGAACTGAATCATGCCGTCCTGGTGGTTAACCGCATCATTCAACTGGGCGGAGACCCGGTTACCAATCCCAAAGACTGGTTCAAACTCGGCCGGTGCAAATACGATGCTCCGGATGATCCGTATGTTGAGGTAATCATGGAACAGAATCTCAAAGGTGAGCGTTGCGCTATCCAGCGTTATAAAGAAATTGCCGACTTTACCAATGGCAAAGACCATACCACACATCAGATGGCCACCACCATCCTGAACGAGGAACTGGAGCATGAAAATGATATCGAGGACTGGATCACGGATATCAGGCGGATGAAAGAGGAGATGAAGAAGATAAGGTTGTAGTGAAAAGCCTCACCCCCTGCCCCCTCTCCCAGGGAGAGGGGAAAAAAGTAATTTTAAATATTGCCAAAATAATTCAGTTATTCAGCCATGAATAAATTGGTTTCTTATGCAATTCTTCTTCTTTTAATATTTTCCTGCAGGGGTACAAGAAAAGAAATTCTGTTGTATGATGATTATTCAGGACTTCGCAGAGGTCCCCTGGGAAGCGGAGCAGGTGCGCATACGGAATATCATTATCTCCCCGAGGCTGCACCAAAAGGGAACTGGGCTGTTTCCACCTTCCGGTACAATCTTCCCGAGTCATGGTATGTGCGGAAAGCTTACGATCATTGTGTATTGATCCAGCAAGCCTTCAATAAAGACACACACTGGCATCCGATGGTGATAGCCGGGAACCAACACTGGGAGGACTACATCTTTAAGTCTTCTTTTACGCCTGATGCTGCCGGATACCGTTGCGGTATTGTGTTCCGCTACAGAAACGACCGCTGTTATTATTTCTTCGGGGTGGAAAATGATGCTGCCTTGCTCACTATGGTTAATCATGGTACTGGTTTCCGGAAACCCTATGAAAAGATACTGTCATCTGAAAAATTCAGCTATCACCCAGGGCAGTGTCTGGTGGTATCCATAATACTCAACGGTAATAAGATTCGTGCATCTCTTGTCAACGGTCCCTCATTTGTGATTAACGATACAACTTACTGCAGTGGGAAGGTCGGTTTCCTGGCCGATGGTCCGGCAGCTTTCGGTCCGGTTATGATAACCGCCAGCAGCAGGGACAAACGAAAAACCGAACGCATGGCTGCGGAAGAAGAAAGGATTGAAAAAGAATTACAGGAAGGCAATCCAGAGCCCGTTGTATGGAAGAAAATTTCAACCGAAGGCTTCGGAGTCGGGAGGAATCTGAGGTTCGGTGACCTGAACAACGACGGGATCATCGACGTGTTGATCGGTCAGGTTGTCCATCATGGGCCCAAAGACCGCAACAGCGAACTGAGTTGCCTGACAGCCCTGACTTTTGATGGGGAAATCCTCTGGCAAACCGGTCAGCCTGATCCATGGAAAGATCACCTTACCAATGACGTGGCATTTCAGATCCATGACCTGGACAGGGACGGGAAAAATGAAGTGGTTTATTGCATGAACCAAGAGATCATTGTTGCCGAGGGAGCAACAGGAAAAGCAAAATACAGATCCCCTACTCCGTTGATTTTAGACGAAGGAGAAAATTCACCCGGCCGTATCCTGGGAGACTGCCTTTTTTTCTGCGACCTGAGCGGAAACGGATACGACGGTGATATCATCCTGAAAGACCGTTATACGCATCTCTGGGCCATGAACAGCAAATTGAAAGTCTTGTGGGAAGGAGCATGCAGGACAGGACACTACCCTTGTGCCCGGGATGTTGACCATGATAACAGGGACGAGCTGATCATGGGCTATACCCTGTTTGACCATCATGGTCGTATCATTTGGTCACTCGACAGTACGCTTAACGATCATGCCGACGGCGTGGCCCTGGTAAAATTCAGGGATGACCAGGACGCAAGGCTGATGTGTGCCGCCAGCGATGAGGGGATTTTCTTTGCCGACCTGAGCGGCCGTATGCTCCGTCATCATTTCATCGGCCATGTGCAAAATCCGGCCGTTGCCAATTTCAGGGATGACCTGCCGGGACTGGAGGCGGTCTCTGTGAATTTCTGGGGCAACCAGGGAATCATTCACCTGTTTGATGCTGATGGAAATATTATTCATGAATTTGAGCCCAATCAGTATGGCAGCATGTGCCTGCCGCTGAACTGGACAGGAAAATCCGAAGAGTTCTTTGTGCTCAATGCCAATGTCGGCGAAGGCGGGGCGTATGACGGGCAGGGAAGGAAGGTGCTCGCTTTTCCGGATGACGGCCATCCCGATATGTGCTATGCCGTGCTCGACATCACCGGTGACTGCCGTGACGAGATCGTGGTCTGGGACCCGCATGAGATCTGGGTGTATACGCAGGATGACAATCCGAAGGATGGAAACCTTTATCATCCGGTCAGGAATCCGCTGTATAACTATTCCAATTACCAGGCAACAGTTTCAATACCCTAGGGACAAGGGACAAGGGTAATCCGTGAAACCTGCCTGCCGGCAGGCAGGAGTGAAAAACCATTGACCATTGACCATTGACCATTACAACAATAACAACCATTACAACCATTACAACAACTACAACAATCACAACATATTTTATATTCTACTGACTACTAACTTCTAACTACTAACTTCTATTAAAATGAAACCCCTCCTGATCTGCATGATTTTCCTTTTTTCCTCCTGCCGCCTGCACCCGCAGGACATCTTCCTCTTCTCCTACTTCACCGGAAACGGAGAAGATGGCCTGCACCTGGCATACAGCACCGACGGGCTCAACTGGAAAGCGTTGCAGGAAGGCCGTTCTTTTTTAAAACCTGAGGTAGGAAAAGACAAGCTGATGCGCGATCCATGCATTATAAAGGGGAATGACGGACTATTCCATATGGTATGGACAAGCGGCTGGTGGGATAGGCATATCGGCTATGCCACTTCACCGGATCTGATCCGCTGGTCAGTGCAGAAATCCATCCCGGTGATGGAGCATGAACCGGATGCTATAAACTGCTGGGCACCGGAGGTTTTCTATAATAAGGAAAAGAAGGAATACCTTATTTTCTGGGCTACTACCATTCCCGGAAGGCACAGCGAGGTGGCAACCAGCGAAAGGGAAAAAGGATTGAATCACAGGATTTATTATGTTACCACAAAGGATTTCATTGAATTCAGTGAGACAAGCATGTTTTTCAATCCGGATTTCAGTGTCATTGATGCTACCATAACGAAAAAAGGCAGCATGTTTTACATGATCGTGAAAAACGAAAATTCCAGTCCCCCCGAAAAGAATCTGCGGGTGACTTCATCTATCTGTGCACAGGGTCCCTATCCTGTCGAAGTATCCGGCCCCATAACCGGTGACTACTGGGCTGAAGGTCCGACATGCCTGCAATCGGGTGATTATGTCTATGTGTATTTCGATAAATACAGGGACCACCAGTACGGTGCGGTGAGGTCAAAAGACATGCAGCAATGGGAAGATGTTTCCGGTCAGATTTCCTTTCCCCGGGGATTAAGGCATGGAACAGCTTTTAAGGTTTCGAAGAAAGTATTTGGGAAATTGCTTGAAAATCAGGAAGACTTGTGATCATTAAAATTTCTGATAAAACTCATCCAGGTCCATGCTCAGGGAAAAATGATTGGATCCCCCGGCCAGATGCGTTACAGGCCTTCCGTAAGTGATCCTGAATTTCGAAATGCGGATGCTTGCGCCCCATGAAAAACCTACCATGCCGGGCTTTGAATCGATTTTCATTTCCTGTCTTCGGCGGTAGTTATAGCCAAAACTGAAAAACAGATTTTTCCCCAGCAATATCTCCGTTCCCAGGGTTATATGCCGCATGAACCTGTCGCCGAAAATATCGAATTTACTTTTTTCACTGGTTTCATCGGTAAGTTCATTTACAGCGTTCTTGATATCTTCCGCCGTCTCGTATGTAAGGTTCCATTTTTCCAGGTGGTCTGCCATGACAAAGAAACGCAAAGGGGCATGTTTGAGTCCCTGTGAAATACCCAGCTGAATATCAAAAGGAAGGGATTCTCTTTCACCGTTGGGATAATATTTTGATATCTGAATACCTGCGTTTCTGAGTACCAGTGCTGATGTAAACATCCAGTCGGGATTGTGATAAACTATGCCTGCATCAACAGCCATGGCAAATGAATTGTATGATTCAAGGCCGGAATAGATGGGTTTCAGGTTAATGCCCACCGAAAACAGGCTGTCAAGTTTGCGGGAAAACATGATATTCAGGGCATAATCCGCCGCCCTGAAAGTGCCGGTGAGAGACCCCGTCTCATCCGCTCCCTGAAACTTGCCATAATTCAGATAGTGTATGCCGGCGGCAAAATTGCCAATACCTTCATAAGAACGGGCATAGGAAGCATAGCCGTAATGGATGCCGGCAAAATAATCCACATAGTTAAGCACCACATGATTATGCATCTGGTCATTCAGCAATGCCGGATTATGAAAGGGCATATTGAGGTCATCGTCAAAAACAGCCGGTGCTTTACCTCCGATTGCCGCAACGCGGGCTGAATTTGTAACATCGAGAAACTGAAAGGCCTTCCCTCCGGGCTGTGCATTCAGGCAGCATACAGCCATGAAAAGCAATATAAGGGTGACAATAGGCCGCAACATCTTGCCGTAAGGGTTAATTATTTTTGTATATTTCAGTGATTTGCCTGAGATCATGAATTATTATAAGTTAACGAACAAAATTAGCAGTTATTATTTTCTTTCCTAAATTCATTCTTAAATTTACGATTAAAATGGAAGTTTTTTTCCAGGCATAGCTTAAAACCAATAATATGGTGAGGAAATCCATGACGGACAGCACCAGGAAAGCCGATATTAAAGAATCTCCAAGGTATGTCTTTATCCTGAATCCGATATCCGGAAGAAAAAATAAGAAGCGGATTGAGCATTTAATAAAAGACTCCTTTTCACCGGCTGAAGCGGTGCTGGAATATACCAAAGAACAGGGCCATGCCTATACCCTTGCGCATGATTATGCCCAAAAGGGTACTCCATATTGTATTGCTGTTGGCGGCGACGGTACAGTGAACGAGGTAGCTTCAGCCCTGGTGGATACTGATTCAGCATTGGGCATCATTCCGGCCGGATCAGGCAACGGTCTTTCCAATTACCTGCGGATACCCCGTGCTACCAGGCATGCCCTGCAGGTTATTCAGCGCCCTTCCATCCACACCATCGATGCGGGAATCCTCAATGACCGGTTTTTTTTCAGTACCTGTGGGATTGGTTTCGACGCGCGCGTGGGACATGCATTTGCCCAACGGAAGAAGCGGGGACTTACAGGTTATGTCCGTTCGGTCCTGCACCATTTTATCTGGTACAAGCCTAAGAAATACAAGCTGAACATTGACGGACAAAAGTACAAGTTCAGGGCTTTTCTTATCACCATTGCCAACTCAGGGCAATATGGCAATAATATTTATATCTCACCCAAATCAAGGATTGATGATGGTTTGCTTGATGTATGCATCATTAAGCCATTCCCCAAAGCAGCAGCGTTGCCGCTTGGCGTTAAGCTTCTCGGAAGAAAAATTGACCGCAGCCCTTATCTGGAGGTCATCCGAGGCAAAAAGATAACCATCAGGGGTCGAAAAAAGAGACAATCCCTTCATGTTGACGGCGAGCCCCTGGTTGTCAAAGGCAAAATTAAGGTAGGGATCCGGCAGGGCGTGCTGAAAGTTATGGTGCCGATGGCCAACAAAGCCACTACAGTGAAAGAATAACCAAACGGTTGATTACCGGGATTTCCTGTCATTTATATTATCCCCGACGGGTGCTGTTTTCAAAACCACAATCCGGCATCGGCAATCACGGGTATGAAACCCTCCGACTACCTCGGGATTATTCGGCCTATTGGCCTCATGAGATCGTCCCGGCAAAGCCGGTACTCAGTTGTTCGACTTACAGATTTCAGCCTGCCTGCTGCAGACAGGTTCGCTCAGCTTCTGAAATCTGAGTCTCACGAATAAAATTATAAACACGCTAAGTAAATCTTTCCTGAGAAATGTCATAGTATTAACAAGGTATATTTTAATCTCAGGAAGGTAAAATTTTCATAGGTTTAGTTTTAGGTTTCCAATGGGTTAGGGGGCAGTCTTTGGCCCCCATTTTTTTGCCTGTACCAACATGAATGCTCAGAAAAACAATTTCATTATTTCCGGCTTCAGCTCACGGATATCCAGCAACACCAGAAAGTCAATGGTTTTGAATTCCCTGTCAATGGCAGGAGGGCCGCATATTTTACATCCATAGCGAATATACATATCCATCAGTGCCGGCATGAGCAGATCCTCTCTGGGAGTAACCATGAGCTGAGGATCATAACACCGGAATCCTGGCATAGGCTCAGCGCGATGCTTAACATGTACATGTCCGTTTCGTTCAAGATAATCCATAAAGGCTTTCCCTTCCGCCGGATCCTGGCTGGTCAGAGAACAACAGCCGAAAAGATAACGCTTCTGAAATAAACTCATATATTGCGCAATGCCTTTCCAGAGCAGAAATAATACCCAGCCATTCCGGTGATCCTTGTCAATGCAGGCTCTTCCCAGTTCAACTGATTTCCGCAGGATCCTTCTGCTCAATGTCTGAATCCTGAATTCGTTGGCAGCATAAAAGCCTATGCCTTTTTTTGCATCCTCAAAGGTCTGGAGCCTGTATGTACCGATTATCCGGTTAGTAGCCTTTTCAATCACGATCAGATGGCTGCACTGCCGGTCAAAATTGTCTTCGTCCCGTAAGGTGAGATAGGAAGAATCAAGCCCTTCATGAAGCTCAAGATTGAAAATGCTGAAACGTAATTTCAACGCTTCATCAATTTCAATCATATTTTCAGCCAGCTTAACAATATATTTATTATCCGCAATATAAATGAACTTCTTGCGTGAGATCTTATAAGGTGTGATGAACTCTTTGCTGGCCAGAAAACTTAGCGGTTTTAACAGCATCACTTTCAATCTTAATAATATGGAGAACCGGATTGTGTATCGAAAGATACAATTTTTTTCATAAACCTGAATGGTTCCCTTACCGGTCATAATCCATATCTTCTTTTGAAAATTAAATCTTTTTGGGTATAACCCCCTATTTTTATATGTCTTTGTTAATTATTTTTATATTTTTTTACTTTTTTATCAATTTTTTATAGGGTGTAATGAAATTTTTTATATTTTTGTAGCAAATATTTCAACACCATTAAAAAAAATAATCCTATGGCAGTAATTAGATTTAAAGCGCTGGAAGAAGCCTTTAACAGGACCCCTGTTAAATATGAAGCACCTTCGGCCCTGATTTCCGATTATTTCGGCTCAAAGGTATTTAATAAAATAAAGATGCAGAAATACCTTTCGACTGAAGCTTATGCACATGTAATGGAAGCCATCGAAAAAGGGATCCGTATTGACCGTAAGATAGCTGACCAGGTTGCCTCCGGCATGAAAGCCTGGGCTATTGAAAACGGAGCCGTGCGATATGCCCACTGGTTTCAGCCGCTGACTGAAGGAACGGCAGAAAAACATGATACCTTCCTTGACTTCAATGAAAACGGTCAGCCCATTGAAAGTTTCTCCGGAAAATTGCTTGTTCAACAGGAACCTGATGCATCAAGTTTTCCGAGCGGAGGCATACGAAACACATTTGAAGCCCGCGGTTACACAGCGTGGGATCCTTCTTCCCCTGCCTTCATTATGGAAAATACACTGAGCATCCCAACCATATTTGTATCTTATACAGGAGAAGCACTGGACAACAAAACTCCTTTGCTAAAGGCACTTCATGCTATTGATAAAGCAGCTGTTGATGTTTGCCAGTATTTCGACAAGGATGTCAGCAAGGTTATTGCTACGCTCGGCTGGGAACAGGAATATTTCCTGGTTGATGAGGCTCTTTATAATGCCCGTCCCGATCTCGTATTAACGGAAAGAACCCTGATGGGGCACGCCTCTTCAAAAGACCAGCAGCTTGAAGATCATTACTTCAATTCCATTCCCGAAAGAGTGGATGATTTTATTACAGAATTTGAGATTGAAGCCTATAAACTGGGAATTCCTGTCAAAACAAGACACAATGAAGTAGCTCCCAACCAGTTTGAGTGCGCCCCCATTTTTGAAGAGTGTAACCTGGCGGTTGATCACAATGTTTTGCTAATGGACCTGATGAAACGGGTTGCTAGACACCATAAGTTTACCGTCTTGCTTCATGAAAAGCCATTCAATTATATTAACGGATCCGGCAAACACTGCAACTGGTCACTGGCTACCAATACCGGCACAAACCTATTGTCTCCCGGCAAAAATCCCAAATCCAATCTGCAATTCCTTACTATCCTGGTCAATATCATTAAAGCGGTTTACAAGCATGCTGACCTGCTGCGGGCCAGCGTTTCCTCAGCCGGCAATGCGCACCGGCTTGGGGCCAATGAAGCTCCTCCGGCCATCATTTCGGTATTTATCGGCGCCCAGCTGACCAAGATGCTTGATCAACTGGAAAAGAAAGTGGGCAGTAAAAAGATGTCCCCCGATGAAAAGACCGAATTGAAACTCAATGTTATCAAAGTGCCCCAGATTCTGCTCGACAATACCGACCGGAACCGTACTTCCCCATTCGCTTTCACCGGCAATAAATTTGAATTCCGTGCCGTGGGCGCATCAGCCAATCCTGCCATCGCCATGATAGCACTGAATTCTGCCGTTGCTGAACAACTTATTGAATTCAAAAAAGATGTCGACAAACTGATCAATAAAGGAGTGAAAAAAGATGAGGCTATTTTTCAGGTGATCAGGCAATACAGCATCGAATCCAAGGCCATCCGTTTTGAAGGCAATAACTATGGCGATGAATGGAAAAAAGAGGCCCTGAAACGCGGACTTAAGAATGAAACCAATTCGGTAAAAGCCTTTGATTTTTATCTTACCGATAAGAGCAAAAAGCTTTTCACCAGCCTGGAAGTCATGACCGAACGGGAAAATGAAGCCCGGACCCATGTCCGCTGGGATACCTACACCAAGAAAATTCAAATCGAAGCACGCGTGCTGGGAGACCTGGTTTTGAATCACATCATTCCAACCGCTGTGCGTTATCAGACCGAGCTGATCAAGAACGTACAGGGCATGAAGGAAATATTCCCCGATAAGGACTTCCGCGAAATTGCCTCGGGACGGCTTGAACTGATCCGCGCTATTTCAGAGCACATAAGCTATATTACGACCAAAGTCAATGAATTGGTTGAAGTCCGGAAAGTTGTCAATAAAATTGAGGATGAAAGAGATAAAGCCATGGAATATTCAACCAATGTATTTTGCTACCTTGAAGATATCCGGTATCATGTCGATAAGCTTGAACTAATTGTAGACGATGAGATGTGGCCGCTTCCCAAATACCGTGAGTTGCTTTTTACCCGGTAACAAAAGATAAAGGATCTTCACGGGACAACCCTGTCAGTTAAATGGCAGGGTTTTCTTTTTATACCTATACACAGCGTATTTGCTGATTTGTTGATTTGCTGACCTGCCTGCCGGCAGTCAGGTTTACTGATTTACAGATTTGGGATCATTGTTGCAGGGTAAATCTGTCAATCTGTAAACGATCAAACGTTCAAATTTTCAACCCTTAAATCTTCAAACTCTCCTCCGGGTTGTGCAAATCTTCTTTTTACTATATTTGGTAATTAATATAACTTTACAAAATAAGATCGTTTTGTTTACCGTTTACGGTTTAACTTTTTCTTTAAACAACAGGAATAATGAAAATTATTAGATTATTGCTTGTTACAGGGCTGATGTTCGGGATCAGCCTGATTGTTTCCGGCCAGAATAGAAAAGCTGTAAAAGCTTATGAAACCTATGATGCCGGAGAATATTATTTAGCCATTGATGAGTTCAAAAGAGCCTATCAGCAGATAACGGATAAAAAGGAAAAACTGCATATCGCTTTTTATATTGCCGAATGTTACCGCATTACGGATAATCCGACCCAGGCCGCATTATGGTATGGCAAGGTGGTGGCCAAGGATTATGAAAATCCGGTGGCCATCCTGTATTATGCCGACGCGTTGAAAAAGAACCAGAATTACGAAGAAGCCCGCTCACAATATATGCATTACAAAGACCTGGTACCCGATGATCCCCGCGGAGCTGACGGCATTATTTCCTGTGACCAGTCGTTGTCATGGATAGAAAACGCCACCGGTTATCAGGTTGAAGAGATGAAATTCATCAATTCCAAAAACTTTGATTACAGTCCCGCATACGCCCGCGAAGATTACCAGGAATTGTACTTCACTTCCTCCCGTGAAGAATCCATTGGCAATGCTGAACATGGCGGAACCGGCCAGTCCTTTGCCGACATTTTTTATTCTACCATGGACAAGAAAGGAAAATGGAGCACTCCCCTGCCCCTGACTGAACCTGTCAATACCGAGGCTGAAGAAGGGACTCCGATCTTATCAGGTAATTACAATACCCTGTATTTTACACGGTGCAATATCAGCAAAAGGAAACCGCTGGGTTGTGAGATTTTCAAGGTTGAACGCCAGGGTCAGACCTGGGGAAAGGAAGAGTCGCTGGGCATTGCATCCGACAGTTTGGTGATCGCGCATCCCGCCATCTCAAAAGATGACCTGACCCTGTATTTTGTATCCGATATGGAGGGCAGCACAAAAACTCCCGACGGAAAGTACAGCAAAGATATCTGGATGGTCACGCGCTCGGATGCCCAGGGCAAATGGAGCTCCCCCGTAAACCTGGGACTGCCTGTCAATACCCCCGGAGATGAAGAGTTTCCTTACGTTCATGCTGACGGATCACTGTATTTCTCTTCCAACGGGAAGATCGGTATGGGAGGGCTCGACATTTACAAGGCCCAAAAAACGGAAAGCGGTCAATGGGAAATCGAAAATATGAAATATCCCATCAATTCTTCTTCGGACGATTTCGGGATCACATTCGAGAATGACCGGGAAAGCGGATATTTCAGCTCCAGCCGCAAAGGGAAAGAAAATGTCGATATATACTCATTCCTGTTGCCGCCCCTGAAATTCAGCATTATCGGAACTGTTAAAAATGAAAAAACCGATGAAGTGATCCCGGAAGCCCTCGTAAAATCAATCGGTAGCGACGGTATTACGCTGGAAGCAAATACATCCAGTGACGGAAGTTTCCGGTTTAACCTGAAACCCGGGACCGACTATGTTTTCATCGCAGAAAAGAAAGGTTTTCTGAAAGGCAAGGAACGGGAATCCACCAAAGGCATTTCGCAAAGCACGGAATTCAGGACCCAGATCTACCTTGCCTCGGTTGAAGTCCCCATCGAACTTGAAAATATATTTTTCGACCTAGACAAAGCTGACCTTCGGCCCGAGTCAATGGTATCACTCGACAGGCTGGTGGAAACCCTCAATGATAATCCCACCATCGTCATTGAACTTGGCTCACATACTGACTTTCGCGCCACAGATGAATACAACAATGACCTTTCAAGAAGAAGGGCCCAGTCGGTGGTGAACTACCTTATTGAAAAAGGTATCGTACGTGACCGTTTGGTGGCAAAAGGTTACGGTGAAACTACCCCCAAGGTGGTGGATAAAAAAGACAATGAAGCTTATCCTTTCCTTCCGGTAGGCACAAAACTTACGGAACAGTATATCATAAGCCTGGCTGACGAGGACCAGCAGGAAATGGCAAATTTCCTGAACCGGCGCACGGAATTCAAGGTGCTGCGGGAAGACTACGCGGGGAAATAGTCATAAAGTCGTACAGTCGTGCAGTCATGCAGTCGTGCAGTCATGTAGTCGTGGGTAAGGC
>Ga0105100_10001968_pt1 | contig 11992 bp, 9 predicted proteins | sample PPLLak12cMay2015_2_FD_87033 | JGI IMG/M metagenome (GOLD analysis project Ga0105100, IMG submission 87033) | Freshwater sediment microbial communities from Prairie Pothole Lake near Jamestown, North Dakota, USA - PPLs Lake P8 Core (1) Depth... | ecosystem: Environmental > Aquatic > Freshwater >... | reverse complement strand
TCCAGGTCGAGGGCATGGATGGCGGCCAACACATCCCCCGATACATCCTCAACGACTACCTGGCCATCCCGGATCACCTGCCGGGCGAAGGGGTTGCCCCGGTTGGCCGTTCCCAGGATCGTACCTCCGCGCCCCAGGATCCCGACAACATCGCTCGCTTGCAGGGGCACAATGCCATCCGGCGCAAGCAGACCGTCAAAGCCGTCTCGAATCCCAAGCACCTGGGCGCCGAAGGCCGTCTCAGCGGTGCGAACCACCGACCGGATTACCGCGTTCAGACCCGGGGCGTCGCCTCCGCCCGTCAGCAGACCGATGCGCTTCATGGTTGGGTCCTCCCGTCTGGTCTTGGCTAGTGTACCCGTTGCCACTGACTGGGACACGGGGAGTTCGCTCCCGTGCGAAATTGAGGCTGCGACCGTACAGCAGGAATACGCCCACTGCCAACAGCACGCACAATGAGCACCCTCGCCTCTCCACCGCTGGGACTCGCACGGTTCCCCGAGCGAAACCGATACGTTCTTCGCCTCCGACGCAGCTGCATTCGGCTGAAGGCATCGCAGAGCGCAAACTCGAGGGGGGATTGACCATGCATTCCCCCCTGCCTGCCCTTCACGGCACTTACGCCTGAGTGCGGGGAGCGGGAGGGCCGACGGCGGTGCTCCACGAAGCCGGGTGCGCGGGTTTGGTTTCACCTTCATGCAGTTGGATGCGGGGCAGCGAATGCCTCGCCTTACAGCCTCAGCCGGGACTGCCCCCATTGCCAGCTTGTGGCGGCGGATCCGGGTGAACCTCCCCGGGTCATATAGACCCACTTCCAAGCGGTCAGTGAGGCTTGCGGGATTCTAGGGGACGTTGACGACGGTCTCGCAGGTACCATCGGCTGTGTCGGTGCCGGGGCCGCCATCGCACAGGTCGGTGCCCTGGGCGCCCGAAAGAGCATCGTCCCCGCCCTGCCCGTACAGCTCGTCGTTGTTCTGCCCGCCATCGAGGGTGTCGTCGCCATCGCCGCCGAGCAGGATATCGGTTCCCTGGTTGCCCTGGACATCGTCGTTGCCATCACCGGAGAGAATGCAGTCGTTTCCCGCACGCCCACGAATGGCGTCAGCACCGGCGCTCCCCAGGATCAGGTCATTGCCCCCAGTCCCATCAAAGGATCCGCTCCCGGTCACCACCGTTGACAGCGAGATCCCATTGCAGCGGGCGGGTTTCAGGTCGTTGGCGGTGATCGGGATGGAGTCCGCCTCGAGGCGTGTGGCGGGCACGCTGTTCGCCGCAGCCATCGCGTTCAGCAGGCTGACCGCACCCAGCAGCAGGAGAATCACGCCAGCCAGCCGGCGAACGCTGGACACTGCAGGGCTCATCCGGGTTCGCTCTCGCCGGGCTGACTATCCTGGGTGTCCTGCACGGCGTCCTGTGGTAGCGCCGCAGCGACCTGATAGAGGTACAGGCGATCCGCCTGGCGCACGGCGTAGTTGTCCTGGCCTTCGCCGATCCAGTGCGCCACAAGCAAGTTCGAGTGCTTCGCAACGCGCACCAGATCGGCAAAGCTGGCTACCGGAATCACGTCCAGCCCCTCCGTCTCGGGCGGGAGCTGGGTCGACAGGATCAGATCGGAGTACCGAGCCTGAATCCACTGGGCCTCACCCGCCCGCCGGGAGGCCTCAATCCGCCAGGCAAGGTAGCCCAGGCCTGCCAGCGCCACAACAAGCAGAATCACCGCCAGCCAGCGAGCGGCGAGCACATTCAGTGGGATGCCCAGGATGCGGATGGAGTTTGGCTGCGCGGCAAGGTACGTCAGGCCACCGGAGTGAACCGGGTTGAGCGGGTCGATCTCGGGGTCCGTCGAGAGATCAGGCGGCAGGCTCACCTGGAGGTCATCCAGAAGAAAGTCCAAGCGGGGAGCAAAGGAGGTCTCCAGCCCCCGGCCAGCGAGTGTGCCGGTGACCTCGATCTCCGGAAACACAGAAAGCGTGAACGCCGCTCGTTGCAGGCCCGTCTGCAAGCGCATGAAGTCGACCATCGCCTGCACGACATCCAGGCGCACCTCCCCAACGATCGTCAGCGCAGACCCCTCAAAGCGGGTCTGCGGCACGAGCGTGAGGCGGCGTGTCCAGCCATTGGCATCCTGCACCTCGGCCAGGAGCGCGTACGTTCCAAGAACATCGGCAGGCGCCTCGGAGCGGAAGGCATACTCGAATTGCACTTCGAACTTATCCATCAGCGAGCGGAAGATCGGGTCTCCGGTCGTGACCTGACCCTGGTCGTACACGGTGCGCGGGCCTTGGGCGCGGTAGGAGAACTCGCCCGCCTGCTCATAAGGCACCATCGCTTCGACGGTCTTCGAAACCGGCTGGCGGAAGGCAGCGACCGCCAGCAGCAGCCCAGCCAGGCCGATCACAGCGAACAGGAGGACATACGACTCCACGCCGGGCGGCACGTGCGACTTGGCCGGCCCGTCGGCAGGGCGCTTCGCTGTCGCAGTCGGTTTGGAGCCGGGCAGGCGCAAGACGCCCATCACCGCCATCGCCAGCAGGACCGAGAACACCGCCAACCAACCCGGGTGGCGAAGGGCCTGCAGGCGCGTCGCCACCCCAGGAAGCGTGAGCCAACTCCTGCCCAGGATCTCCGAAGGGGAAGGCTCGTAGGAGTCGATCCAGGCATTGTTGTCACCCTGCAGGACGAAGCGTCCGGTCTCGACAGCGATGATGCGGTGGATGATCGGACCCAGCCGCGGGTGCTGGTACGCGACGATGTCTCCAACAGCATAGGAGGTGGATTGGCGGGCGATGACCAGGTCACCCGTCTCGAGGGCGGGCTCCATGCTTGCCCCGGCGATCATGATGTAGCTTGCGCTTCCCCCGGCAGCCGTAGGGCCGAACGCGGCCCACAGCGCCAGAGCAAACATCAAGCCGGCTGCGGACCGCAGCGCCGACGTCACCCGCTCTCGAAGCGACATGCTCCCCGCTCTCGGGGGCCCGCCGAACGGCGGGCCCCCCTCACAGACTCAGCTTAGTCGGCGGCGACGATCCGCAGCGAGGTAGCGCCCGCCGCGGTCACCCCGGTCAACGAGCAGCTGACGCTGCCGGCTGCATTCGTGCACGAGGTCCAGTTGGTCCCGCCGTCGAGCGAGACATAGACCTGGCTGGCGGAGGCCGGCGAGATGGTGAACGTCGTGGCGCTGATGTTGGCCGGGTTGGACGGGTTCAGGGTGTAGCTGACATTGGTGATGGTGAACCCGCTGATGGTTCCCGAGCCGTCACCGGCATAGGTAGGGTCCGGCACCGTGTTGGCCGCGGCGAAGGCGTAGACCGTGGCGGACAGAATCAGCACCATCACGATCACGGCCAGCGTACGGGGGCGGAAAAACTTCGACATGATTGCTCTCCTTTTGAGTAGTCTGCATTCGCCGGACGCAACCGGCTAGCGACCATGCTACCTGAACTGCCCCTTGTTCAACCTTGCACAAGCCTTACAAATCAGAGTAGTCCAGTGGGCTAATCCGTCTCTCCTACGCCAGCCCGCCCTGACGCCTGGCGCGCCGAGTCCTGCAGGCGGTTCTGCCAGAACCACACGCCCGGAAGTTGCAGGATCTGTGCTCCGAAGAGGCTCGCACCCACAAATTAAGACGGAGCCGGGTTGAGTCGGCTCCGTCTTCGGCCTGTGCCCCCACGGGGATTCGAACCCCGGTTTTGGCCTTGAGAGGGCCACGTCCTGGGCCACTAGACGATGGGGGCAAGCGGCCAATGCTACCACGCAGCGAGATTCTTCGTCAACGTTTTGCGCATGCGTGTTTGTTGCATCGGCAGCGGGGACGCTGGTGCTATAATAATTCCAACCGGACTTGTCCAAATCCGGCGAGCGCGGCAGAATGATCCCGGCCAACGATCTCTCCCTTCGACTCCCCCCCCTCCTCACCCGCGTCCAGAAACCCGGGCGCTACACCGGTGGGGAGTTGAACCAGGTCGTCAAGGAGTGGCAGGCGATCCCGTTGCGTGTCGCACTGGCCTTCCCCGATCTCTACGACTTGGGGATGTCCAATCTAGGCCTGGCCATCCTGTACGACCTGCTCAACCGGCAGCCGGACATGCTGGCCGAGCGCGTGTACTCCCCCTGGGTGGATCTGGAGGCCGAGCTTCGCACCCACGGCCTGCCGCTCTTCTCGCTGGAGTCCAAGCGCCCCTTGTCGGACTTCGACATCCTCGGCATCACGCTCCCCTACGAGACTCTCTTCACCAACACGCTCAACCTGCTTGACCTGGGCGGCATCCCGCTGCGCAGCGCCGAGCGGAAGGAGGCCGACCCGCTGGTGCTGGCCGGCGGGCACGCTTGCCTGAACCCGGAACCGATGGCCGAGTTTGTCGACGCCTTTGTGATCGGCGAAGGCGAGGACGTGATCCTGGAGATTGCCCGCCTGTCCTGGGCTGGAAGAACAGGCGCCGCCCGCGTAAGGAGTTGCTCGAGCAGCTCTCCCGGTTGTGGGGGGTGTATGTACCCTCGCTCTATAACGCGAAGTACAACCCCGACGGCACAGTCGCCAGCCTCTCCCCCAACCGCGCAAGCGTCACCTTCCCGGTGCTGAAGCGGATCGTCCCAGTCCTGCCGCCTCCCCCCACCCAGTTCATCGTGCCGTACATCGATGTCACCCACAACCGCATTCCGATCGAGATCATGCGCGGGTGCACGCGCGGCTGCCGTTTCTGCCAGGCCGGGATGATCACCCGCCCGGTGCGTGAGCGGCCGGTCGGCGAGATTGTCGACGCCATCGAGCAGTCGCTGCTTGCCACCGGCTTCGAGGAGGTCGGCTTGCTTTCGCTCTCCTCCTCCGACTACGACCAGATCCTGCCCCTGGTCCAGGCCGTCGCCGAGCGCTTCAACACGCGGCATCTCAGCATCTCCCTGCCGTCGCTGCGCATCGAGTCCTTCTCGGCGCAGTTGATGGACATGCTGCAGTCGGAGTCACACCGCAGCGGATTCACCCTGGCGCCAGAAGCGGCGACCGAACGCATGCGCGAGATCATCAACAAGCCGGTCAGCACGGAGCAGGTGCTTTCGACGGCTCGCGAGATTTTTGAGCGCGGCTGGCACACCCTCAAGCTGTACTTCATGATCGGGCATCCGAGCGAAACGATGGACGACGTGCAGGCCATTGCCGACCTGTGCAAGGCGGTGCTGGCAGTCGGGCGGGAGGCGCGCGGCGGCCGGGCCCAGGTCCACGCCGGGGTGAGCACCTTCGTCCCCAAGCCGCACACTCCGTTCCAGTGGGTTCCGTGCGACACGCTGGACCAGATCCGTCTCAAACAGGACCTGCTCCGGCGGAACCTGCGCGGCAAGGGATTGAGGATGACCTGGACCCGCCCGGAAGAGACCATGCTCGAGGCCTGGCTCACGCGTGGCGATCGACGGCTGGGCGAGGTGATTCTCGGTGCCTGGCAGCGCGGGGCGCGCTTCGATGCCTGGAAGGAACACTTCAACGCGGCCGCCTGGGCCCAAGCCTTCGCCGCTGCCGGCCTCGACCCCGCCTTCTATACCCACCGCGAGCGCCCGATCGACGAGACCCTTCCCTGGGACCACATCGACGGCGGCGTCAAGAAGTCCTTCCTGACCGAGGACTACCTGATGAGCCAGCAGGGACAGACGCGGGTCGACTGCCGCAACCGCTGCTTTGCCTGTGGCATCCTGCCCAAGTACGCCCACTTGCGGCGCGAGTATCCCGGCGAGGTGTGGGAATGTCCCGAGGTTCGATCGCCGCAACGACCGGCCAGCATCCCATTGCTGGTGGAGTCCGCTTGAAGCCGTGGCTGAAAGCGAAGTCTGCCGCTATCGAATCGAGTTTGCCAAGACCGAGGCCATGCGGTTCACCGGGCACCTGGACCTGCACCGCGCCTGGGAGCGCACTTTTCGCCGGGCGCAACTGCCTCTTGCCTACACGCAGGGCTTCTCTCCCCATCCGCGCATCCAGCTCGCCGCGGCCCTCCCGCTCGGAATGCTGGGCGAAGCGGAGCTCCTCGATGTCTGGCTGGAGCAGGCAATCGATCCGGGGGAGGTGTTGGAGCGGACGCGCCGGGCTGCACCCCCGGGCATCTGGGTTATCGACGTGCAGTCGGCCGATCTGAAGGAAGCCACTCTTCAGCAGCAAGTCGTGGCCGCCGAGTTTCGGGCGATCCCGGGCGAGCCGATCAGCACCGGAGAGCTTGAGAACCGCGTTGCCCGGGTGCTCTCATTGCCTTCCATCGAGCGGGAGCGGCGCGGGAAGCACTATGACCTTCGACCGCTCATCCTGGACCTGGAGGCCGAGGGGGCCACTGATGTTCCAGTAGCCTTGCGCATGAGGCTGGCGGCGCGAGAGAGCGCCACCGGACGCCCGGAGGAAGTCCTGGTCGCCCTCGCCCTCGATCCCGGCGCGGCCAGGATCACTCGGCTGAAGCTGCTGCTGGCGCCATCCGCCACCTAAGCCGTCAGGCTCCATAAGGCCGGCGTCACCCCCCCCACCCCCCTGGCCGTGGCATTACTGTCCGAGAGAAGTTGCAGTCCTCCCTGCGCCCGGCTGCCCATTTCGCGGGTTCGAAACGCCAGCCTTAACCACGGATCGGTTTCGATGCGGGGCTGACAGCCCTCGGGTCGGCATGGATCAATGCGCAGCGGCAAACCCCAGCCGAGGCAACCGGGCAAGCCTCCGCGGCCAGGCAGCTCAAGCCGCATGTTCGAACGCAAACCGGCCCGGCTGCCGCAAGTGGGGCAGCCCGGCCGGCAAATGGGTCATTTCGGCGCTGTCAGGCCGGCAGCTTGAAGAAGTTCATCAGCTTCATGGCGACGCCCAGGTCGCCCTTCAGCTTGACCTTGCCTTCGGCGAACGCGCCCATGGCGTTCAGCTTGCCAGTGATGACATCGATGTAGTCCTGCGAGTCGGCCATCAGGGTCAGGTTGGGAGTCTCGGTCTTGCCCTTCTCGGTCGTGCACACGCCGTCCTTGATGGTGACGATCCAGTCTCCCGTTTCCTTGCCGGTCAGGTTGTACTGGATCACCGTGTTGACGCCGACGGCCTTGTCCGGCAGGAAGGCCTTGGGCATCAGGCCCATCAGCTTCTCGATCGTCAGTTCATCAGCCACATCTGCCTCCGCTCAGTTGAGGTGTTCGAAGATGCCGGCGGCGCCCATCCCGCCGCCGATGCACATCGTGACCATACCATACTTAACCCCCCGCCGCCGCGCCTCATACGCCAGCTGCGTGGCCAGCTTGGCACCCGTGCAGCCCAGGGGATGTCCCAGGGCGATCGCTCCGCCATTGACATTCAACCGAGCGGGGTCGAGACCGAGCGTCCGGATCACGGCCAGGCTCTGGGAGGCAAAGGCCTCGTTGAGCTCAATCAGCTCGATCGCCTCGATCTTCAGCCCGGCGCGTTTCAGCGCGCGCGGAACGGCCTCCACTGGCCCGATCCCCATCAATTCCGGCGGCACGCCGGCAACATCGTAGGCGACGAAGCGCATCATCGGCTTGCACCCCAGCCGCTTGACGGCTTCGCCGCTCATCACCACGACGGCTGCCGCGCCATCGGAGAGCGGCGAGGAGTTGCCCGCGGTCACCTTGCCCTCCGGCGTGAAGGCCGGTTTGAGCGCCGCCAACGCCTGCAGGGTGGTGTCGGCGCGCACCAGCTCATCCACCTTGAACTCGGTCTCCACCGTCCCGGAGGGGAGGATCGATCGCACGTTCAGCGGAACGATCTGGTCATCGAACTTACCTGCGTTCTGGGCAGCCGCGGCCCGGGCGTGGCTCTCCACGGCAAAGGCATCCATGTCCGGTCGGGTCACGTCGTACTTGTTCGCCACGTTCTCCGCCGTCTGGCCCATACTGACGTAGGCCTCAGGCATGTCGATCACCAGGCCCGGGTGTGGGCTGATGCGAAACCCGGTCATTGGGACCATGCTCATGCTTTCGACCCCGCCGGCGATGATCACATCCGCCCCTCCGGCCAGAATCCGTTCGCATGACTGGGCAATCGTCTGCAGCCCGGAAGCACAGAAGCGGTTGACCGTCATGCCCGGAACTGAACTGGGGAAGCCGGACAACAAGGCGACAGACCGGGCCAGGTTCAGTCCCTGGCTGCCCTCTGGGAAGGCGCAACCCAGAACGACATCGTCGACAAGGACACGGTCGTGGCCCCCGGCTCGTTCCCAGGCGGCCTCAATGGCAGCCCGCGCCATATCCTCCGGCCGAAACGTCGCCAGCGCTCCGCGCTTTGCCCGGCCGACCGCGGTGCGTGCGGCGGCGACAATGTATGCCTCCCGACTCATGCCTTCCTCCCGGAGTCCCGGATGTGCCCGGCGGCTCCTCATGTGAGCGATCTGCGTTCAGCTCTCAGCTCTCAGCGGTCAGCCTTGAGCCGTGTCTACTCCAGGGAATTCGCGTTGCCCGAGGGCCAGGTCTCCACTCTCGGGGCCCTATCTCCGCCAACCCGTCGCTAGTTCCGCAGCGGCTTATTGTGCTGCAGCAGATGGGCCATCCGCTCGAGCGTCTTGGGCTCATGGCACAGGCCAAGAAACGCCTCACGTTCCAGGTCCAGCACCGTCTGCTCGGGAACCCAGGCGGGCTCGGTCAGATCCCCGCCGCACAGCACCCAGCCCAGCGCCTGGGCGATGCGTGCGTCATGTTCGCTGGCCCAGCCGGCTTCCTTCATCCCCCACACGGCCGCCCGCAGCGCCGCCAGCACGTCGCGCCCGGCAACATACACCGTCTCCGGCGGCGGAGGCAGGTACCCCTCGGCAGCCATCGCCAGCGCGGTACGCTTGGCTTGCGCCAGCAGGTGGTCGCGATTCATCACAATGCGATCCGTGCGCTCGAAGAAGCCAAACTCGACCGCCTCATGCGCCCCGGTGGCGACCTTGGCCAAGGCAATCTGCTCGAAGACCTTGCGCACCACGCTGATCGGATCTGCGTCCGGGATCCGCATCACAGGGTTGACCACGCGGCGCAGCATTTCCTTGCAGCCTGTGCCTGCCGGCACCAGCCCGACGCCGACTTCGACCAGCCCGATGAAGGTCTCGGCGGCTGCCACCCGGCGGGCGCACGACATCACCAGCTCTGCGCCTCCGCCGAGCGTCATCCCGAAGGGCGCCGCCACAATCGGCTTCGGGAAGTAGCGCATGCGCAGCAGCCCGGACTGCATGCCGCGGATCAACCGATCCACCTGCTCGAAATCGCCCTGCTGGGACGCCATCCACAGGACAAACACGTTCGCCCCGGCGCAGAAGTGCTGGCCCTCATTGCCCAACACCAGCGCCTGGAAAAGGCCTGCTTCGGCCTCGTCCAGGCCCCACGCCAGCATGTCGAAGATGTCCTGGTCCAGCGAGTTGGCCTTGCTGTGGAATTCGATCAGGCCCACTCCGTCCCCCATATCGATCAGGCTGGCGGAGGTGTTCTGCCGCAGCACGGCCCCCGGTTGCGTCTTGGTCTGGCGCAGGGTCGCCACGCGCGCATCGGCGGGGATCGGCACGTGCCGCCCCTCGCCGGGCCGGTAGACGGCCGTCAACGCTTCGCCCTCCCGCAGGTAGAAGCTCTCTGCGCCGCCGGCCAACATCTGCTGGACCCAGTCGGCGACCTCCAGACCTTCTTGCTTCATGCGCTGGGTCGTCTGGCGCACCCCGAGCGCATCCCAGATCTCGAAGGGACCCATCTCGTGCATGAATCCCCAACGGATTGCCTGATCCACCGCCAGCGGGTCATCGGCGATCTCAGGAATGCGGCGCGAAGCGTAAGCCAGGGCGAAGGCGGTGATCGACCACAGGTACTGCGCCAGGCGACGGTCTTCCTCGGAGGCATCCGCCGCCTCGGCCTGCCCCGTGAGCCAGCGCAGACGTTCTCCAAGGTCCTCGATCTTGCGGCCCTTGCCCACCAATCCGTAGCGAGCCTTACCAGGAGCCTCATGCTCGAGCGTCTTCAGGTTGAGCACCCAGAACTCACGCGCGCCGGACTCGGTGATCACCTTCTTCGAGAAACCGACATCGGTCTTGTTGCCCAGCCACTTGTGATCGATCATGTGACCGAACATGCGCTGGCTGCCGGCATGTTTGAGGATCTCACGCGATTCGTCCTGCGGGATGGCGTCGTACAAGTTCCTCGACACATGATCGATCACATCGATCCCGATCAGGTCGTACAGGCGAAAGGTCGCCGTCTTCGGCCGGCCGATCAGTTCTCCGGTAATCGCGTCGACTTCTTCCAGGGTGTAGCCGTGATCGAGGGCGTAGGCGATGCCCTGTGCGCCGCTCAGACTCAGGAAGCGGTTGGCGACGAAGTTGGGCGTGTCCTTGCATATCACCACGCCCTTGCCCAGCCGGTTCTCGGCGAAGTCGCGCAGGACCTGCAGCACGTCGGGCTGCGTGTCGCTCAGCGGGATGAGCTCGAGCAGCTTGAGCCAGCGCGGCGGATTGAAGAAGTGCGTCCCGAGGAAATGCGCTCGGAATCCCGGCGAGCGGCCCTCGGCCAGATCCTGGATCGGAATGCCGGAGGTGTTGCTCGAGACGATGCAGTTCTCCTTGCGCACGGTCTCGATCCGCTCGTACAGACTGCGCTTGATCTTCAGGTTCTCGACGATGACCTCGATGATCCAATCGACCTCGGCCAACTTCTCGAAGTCATCCTCCAGGTTGCCCAATGTGACCAGGCGGGTCGAGTCCTGGCTGAGGATCGAGGGGGGCCGTTGACGGCCAACTACTTTCCAGCCGGCATCCACGATCCGGTTGCGCACAGCCCGGTCCTTCAAGGTCAAGCCGGCAGCTTCCTCCGCCGGCGTCAGCTTGTCGGGCACGATGTCCAGGATCAGCGTAGGCACGCCGACCCCGGCAAGGAGTGCCGCGATCCCTCCGCCCATCGTGCCCGAGCCGATGACCGCAGCGCGTTGGATGTGATAACCCATGCGGATGCCTCCCTTCCCCGGCCGAGGCGGCCTCAGGCGAGCTCGTGTCGGCTGTACTCGAGGATGCGGCGGGCGACGATCAGCCGGTTGATCTGGCCGGTCCCCTCATACAGATCGTTGATCTTCGCATCGCGAAACCATTTTTCCAGCAGCTCTTGGCGCGAGTAGCCCAATGGGCCCAGCAACTCCACGGCCCTCTGGGTCATGCGCACCACGCTGTCACCGGCGCGCACCTTGGACATCGAGGCCTCCAGGTTGTTGGGCTTGCGCTCGTCCATCATCCAGACCGCCTTGAGCACCAGCAGCCAGCTTGAGCGCAGCAGGACTTCCATGTCAATCAGTTCGCGCTCCAGGTTGGTGAGGCGGCTGCGCGGCAGGCCGTAGCGGATGACCAGCCCGCGCGCTTCCAGCAGCTCTTTCAACCGCTCGAGCGTCGCGCGAGCGACGCCCAGGGCGGAAGCAGCCACCAGCGGCCGGCTGGCGTCAAAGGTGGCCATAGCGCCCTTGAAGCCCTCGGTCGTCTTCTTTTCCACCTCCGGGCTGCCCAGGATGTTCTCGAAGGGGATGCGGCAGTCCTGCAGCACCACCGAGGCGGTGTCGCTGGCCCGGATGCCGAGCTTGTGTTCCAGCTTGGTCACCTGGCATCCCGGCGTGCCCGCCTCGATCACAAACGGGCGCACGCCAGCACGCCCGGCGGCTGGGTCAATCGTCGCCCAGACCACGATGAAACCCTGCGATTCGACCAGGGCCTTGTGTCCGGCCGTGACGAAGATCTTCTCCCCGTTGAGCACCCACGCCTCGCCATCGCGCACGGCGCTGGTTCGCACTTCGGCCGGCATGGCCGAGCCGGCATGGGACTCGGTAAGGGCCATGGCGTCGAACACGGGCTTGTCACCCCCGAAGCGGGTGAGGAAGCGCTGCTTCTGCTCGGGCGTTCCCGTTGCAGCCACCGCTGCCGCGCCGAGCATGCCTGCGGGAGTGCACAGATACATCCCGGCATCACCCCACGACAGGATCTCCGCCGTGTAGGCCAGGCGCTGATACCCGATCGGCGGCGGCTTCGGCTTGTCGCCCGCCTGCTCC
>Ga0105100_10001967_pt1 | contig 11996 bp, 7 predicted proteins | sample PPLLak12cMay2015_2_FD_87033 | JGI IMG/M metagenome (GOLD analysis project Ga0105100, IMG submission 87033) | Freshwater sediment microbial communities from Prairie Pothole Lake near Jamestown, North Dakota, USA - PPLs Lake P8 Core (1) Depth... | ecosystem: Environmental > Aquatic > Freshwater >... | reverse complement strand
GGAAACATCTTATCACAGCAACTTTAAATTTCATTTTAATTTGCCATTACTTTACCATTTCCTATAAGAACAAACGGTGACCAGTATAAAGGTTGAGGATATATTTTGATCACATCGCGTTGTGCCAGAGTAAGAGCTTCCTGCAGATCATGGTTTTTCAGATACCTGTAAAAATTGACCATCAGAAGAGAGGTTGGATAATCTGCTACAGCCCAGAGGCTTACGATCACTGATGATGCCCCTGCAAACAGGAATGCCCTGCTCAGCCCAACGAGTTCATCACCCTGACTTATATTCCCCAGACCGGTCTCACAGGCACTCAGTGTAACAAGGCTGGCATTGATATTGAGTTCAAACACCTCAAATACGTTAAATCTGCCATCATCTTCTTCACTCGGAGAAAAAAGAAGATGAGAGTAAAGCGGTTGTTCATAATTATAATTCCCATGGGTCGCAAAGTGGATAAAATTATAACCTGCCGCATTATTCTTCACAAATGTTTCGGTGCTCTGGGTGCCGTATGTCGAAATATTCTCGGGGAAAAGAGGCAGTATTTTTCTCACCTCATCTTCGGTTCCCGGCAATCCCTGTTTATTTTCCAGGACAATATCTGAAAGAGCCATTCCCATAAACTTCGAACCCGGCTTTACCTGCCTGTTATTGCATACCATATAAACACTGGCCGAGGGTGCATAAATCAGATTATACTTTTGAACCAGGTATTCTCCTCTTTTATTCATTAGAGTCTGGAATGGAATGAAATGAAGCGGACCGTTTGGAATTATAACCAGATCAGAGTATTGTGCCAGTTTTTTATCAAATGGCCCGATCAGCATGGAATAAAGAAGTGAAAGGTCATGCCTGATTTCATCCATTGAGTTTGACTGGATGGACTTTCTGGCTGACTCCACCATTTCTGAAACGGTTTTTTCATTAACAGGAATAGATAATGAGCTCGTTTCCGAACCGGTAATAAACCAGATTATGAGTTCATTCTTGCTTATCCAGTAAGTGAGTATTGCAGTCTTCTCATCTATTGAAGCTTTCAGATCATTAAAATTGACAGGCTGGACAGTGACCATTTCAGCATATGCCGGATTGTTCAGCTTGATTCTCCGGACAATATCCTCATACTCCTTCTGAGCTGATGTAAGTGATTCTCTTAACTGTTGCAGGGCTGAACTCCTGGAATCTCCATCACGATATTCACCCGGGTTACTTCGCTGCAGAAGTTTATATAGTTTCTGAACCTCAATCCTCTTTTCCTGTTCACGTGATATAAGGTCCCCGGAAACAGATCCCCTGTAATCGATTTTTTTATTTGCAAGAATATCGTAAAATGCCCTGGCTCTTGCCTGTTCCGAAATCTGGAAAGCTTCGACCGGATCCTTCAGTCTGAGAAGTAATCTCAACAGTCTGTCGTAAACCTCCCGTTTATTATCAAAATATGTGCTTTTGAACTCATCAATTGTAAGGTTCCCCCTTATTTTTTCAATTACTGATATTGAATTCCTGTAAGATTCAACCGCCTTTTCATCCTGGGATAATTCCTCATACATTCTTCCAAGGTGAAACCATGCCTGCCAGGCTGTTTCAGGAAAATCTGTTGCCTGTAATGCTGAATCCAACAGAGGTCCCGCTGCGTCTGGATTACCTGCATCAACCATAATTCGGCCTTTACAAAGAAGGACATGTGTAATGCCTTCCCTGTTTCCGGTTGTCTTAAACTTATTTTCAGCCTGCTCGAGATATATCATCGCGCTGTCAGAAATACCTCTCTGCAGCAGTATTTCGGCAATTCTTAGTGATGAGACTGCCTCACCGGTAAATGAACCCTGGGATGAAAAATACTCATTGGCACTTAAAACCTCACCTGATCTCAGGTTGAGCGAAGCATCGATACTTGTGGTTTTCATTTCGAGTGTATCCTTCAGCAATTTCGCTTCCTTATAATACTGTTCAGCTTTAATGAAATCGCCCAGCTTGCTGTAAATATCTCCCAGTCCGATAGTTGTCCAGATCACCTGGCCCATTATTCCGTAATCCCTTGACTCTTCAAGGGCTTTTTCCTGGTAACGAAGAGCGCTTTCATATTCCCCTGCTTTTAATGCTACCGAAGCAAGAAGCTGGTTATGTCTTGATGTACCGAGGTTGAGGCCGGCAGCCTTCTTCATCGATCTCTCTGCAAGCTTCCTTGATTCAAAAATGTCTCCCAGGTCGGAGCTGATGTTGGCAAGAGTCAGATCCGACTCCATTTCTCCTCTCCCGTCATTTGCCTGTATGAACAATGAAACCGCCTTCCTGGTGTAATCCAGGGCTTTCTCCGACTGACCCATAACTGAATATAACTGCCCCAATACCAGGTAATTATCTGCTATAGAAACCTTGTTGACATTCTTCAGGCTCTGGTCCATCCCATCACTCAGGGAGAGTGATCTTTCAAGTGATTTAATACCATTAAGGCTCAAACCCATATAGATAAAAATCTTCCCTTCCTGGCGGGAATCAGCTATCCGGCCAATGAGGTTGTTACCGGCCGAATCAATATCCATTGCAAGTCTTACATGATTTAAGGCAGATTCATAGTTACCCATCATCTCATAGCAGTTCGAGATCTTCCTGTGGACATCCGATTCCATTTCAGGATTCCTGTAAATGCCAAGTTTTCTGCTTGCTTCAAGCATCAGGGAATAGTGTATTACGGCCTCCTGATAATCATGGTTGTTGAAAAACAGATCTCCCTGGTTCTGTTCGAGTGTAACACGTATTGATGGAGTGGCACAGCTGACGATCATAAGGACTGAAATACCGGTAATCAGTTTAAGTGCAAATGACCTGAATGGTCTTAAGGGTAACAGCGATTGACAGTGTACCTGCATCTGAAAAATTTAAAAAACATATTGTGCCATCAGGACGAACAAAGGATCAGCAGGAACATTTTTCCCTAACAGCGGGATCCTGACCGATTCACCCAGCCTGAACCTGTGCACCTGGAAAATAAGACTCGGTTCATATGAAAACGCCAGCGAGGCTGGTGGAGGCTCCAGATTAATATCATCAATCTCGCCCTCTCCCTCACTGTAAAAATTGATCTCATTCCCGAATACTATCCATTCATTAAGATGCAGATTTGCATTCAGGCCAGTCTCAAAAAGATTACCGAACCTGAATTGCTTCTCATCCTGTGTACCTGTATCGAAGACCTTCGTCCCGCGGAAATTGTAAGTATAACCGGCATATCCGGAAAATGAATAAGGGTAAACTATTTTCCTGGCAGACAAATTCAGTGAGACAGCAAATGTACCGTCGCCGACAGGCAGGTCGAATTGATTCTCGCTTTTGATATTCTTTGGATTCTTCTCACCAGTAGGCATTGTGACTTTCAGGCGCCCCAATAATGAAAATGTTCTTTCAACTTCCGGTACAAGCTGGTACTTAAGGGCTATATGACTGTCACCCAGCCCAAGCCCCTTCTGTTTCGTTACTGTTACCGTGCTTGAATTTGAATAGCTGTCTACTTCGGTGTTTTGTTTCTCCTGAAGCTTATTAAGATATTCCGATATCACCTCAATCTGAAACCTGTCGGTGATACCATATTGAAAAGTAATGCCATACGCTGCTTTTGAACCGAACGAGCTGCTCTCATAATATTCTTTCTCGCCGGAATCGTTGAAAAATCTGTCTGCTACCCTGTAATCAAGCAATAATCCTGCCCTGAAATATCCTTTCCGGAGAGTTACCGGTTCGGTAACAACCGTCTGCTGTTTAAGATCTGACGGAACCAGAAGTTTCTCTGACTGGCCGTAACTTTCTGCAACAAGCGTTGATAAAAGACAAATTATAACCGTTTTTTTCATGCAGCCATTTCAAATTACTTCCTTAACGGAAACATATTAAAGCAAACCGTCGTATACAAATAGAATGGGGCATCGCTATCCTTGCCGCTTACAGGAAATCCGGCGACCTGGTAAACAGTGAGACCGGGTGATATCTGCAGCTCAAACCCGGGTTCAAGGTTTATCAGACGCTTTTCAGGATTTTCATATCTGTTTCCCCAATACTCTGTCCATCCACCTTTGGTTTTAAACCAGCTGCCATTAAGGCTCAGGTTAAACCATCCGGTTGCCTGATAGTGCAATGCGGCATCGAATGTAAAGGTTCTGCTTAAAAGATAGGTGTATGACCTGTCATAATAATTGAACACCTTTTCTGCCAGAGTCTCTTCCCATCTGATACTCTGTCCCTCCTTAACCGGGTCACGAATTGACCATTCTGCTTCAAACGAGAAATCATCGTATGTGAATTTGGCAGCGGCTGCTGCCAGCCAGACCGGTATACCGTAACCATTTTTATTTTTATAGTGCAGGTTGATCGTGGTAGTGGTTTCCGAAGCAAGTGAAAGTGCTCTTACGGTGTTTGCTGGTTTTTGAGGTTCATACCTGGCAGACGGAATAAAAATTCCTCCTTTTATGGAAAAATCAAACCACCGGTACTCAAGAGGCAGCCTGAGAGCGCCATATAAAAAGAAATCGCCCAATCCTTTCGATTCGGTAAGTTTATTCACAGTAATCCTTTCGCTTGCTGTAGTAGTTACATTGACAATGGTGACGGATGCATCCCTGATTCCCCTGCGTAGAAAATTTGTGACAGCGCCAATTTCCATAAAATCGGTGACTCCGTATCTTAGCTCTCCAAAATAGTAATGATATACCGATCCGGTTCCATAATCCTTTAAATGAATAAGCTCACCCTCTGAATTAAATGATTGTGCCCGTACTGCAAATTTGTATCCGGCGCTTACCTGGATCTGTCCCCGGTACAGGGTTAACGGACGATGGTTATATGGTGTGGTAAGCAGAACATACTTATCCCTGACCTGAACAACCTTCTGCCCGGAAATAGTATATGACATAACTGCGGATGCCAGGGACAGGATAATTAACAGATATGTTCGTTTCATTCCTGTCTCCTTAATTAATGGGTAAAGTATATCTGACAACTACCTTGCTTCCAAGACCGAACCAGAGGTTGCAGTACTTGTCTTCACCGATTGACCTGATTGTATTTTCGGGCAATCCGTTATTTACCCTGAATGTTTTCGGAAATATCCCATTGTAACAGATCAATCCGTCATCGGTTGTGGCAAACCATATATTACCCCTGCGGTCCTCAAAAATATCATTAATAATAGTGCTGTCCTTGCCATTCATAAGAGACAGGTCATGAATACCATTATTATCTGCCCAGGCAACATTTTTCCCGCCATGTGTCCCGATCCAAAGTCTTTTTTTGCTGTCGCGCCTGATTGAGGTAACCCTGTTATCCGGCAACCCTTCCTTTTGTGACAGATAGTTATATGATGTCCCATTCCACCTGATAATTCCGTTATCGGTTCCGATCCAGATATTACCAGTAACATCTTCTTCAATTGCATTAATTTTTTTAAATGCATCCAGATATGTCTTAATATATCCCAGCCCCCTGTTGACATAAAATCCCTGATCGGAGGTGCCTACCCAGACCGATCCGTCGGATGCAACTTTCATTGAAGTCACTGTCATTGTGTTGACAGGATCGAGGTAGGAATCCCAGGTATTTGTCGTAGACAGGATTGAAAGACCCTCCGAGGTGCCGAAAATAATACTACCGTCGGCTGATTCGGCAAGGCAACTCACGATGTTGTTTAAAAGAGGGCTATTGGTATTCACATAGGAAGTCCATACTCCATCAACGTACTTGGCACACCCCTGACCGGGGAATGTCAGCCACAGATTGCCTCTTCTGTCGAGCTGGATATCCGAAACAGTATTCCCCGGCAGACCGTCGGATGTATTGAAAAGAGTCCAGACACCGGCTTCATCCGGGTCAATAAGGTCATATTCCGTCTTTTCGCAGGAAAATGCTGTAATTAATATAAGGATAGTAGCTGCAACAGATCCAATTTTCTTCAGGATTATCATTTTATTCATACGATCAGATTAATATCTATTCCAGATGCAAATTTCGTTCCAAATAGTTAATTCTTAAACTAATAGCAAATCTTATCTTTTATTCCTCTTTTACGGTCTGTTTTCCTGAATGTTTCTTCCAGAGGTAATAAACAGGTATCCCAAGAAGCACAATTATAAGTCCCGGGAAAGTATATTTTGGTTTGTATATGAGCAAAATAACCATAATAGTCAATGTAGTCAGAATATAGACAGCAGGGATCACCGGGTAACCAAAAGCTTTATACGGGCGTGGTATATCCGGCCGTTTTACTCTTAAAATGAAAATGGAAGAAATTGTCAGAGTAAAGAATATAAGCACAGCAAAGATCACATAATCGAGCAGGTTGCTGTAGGTACCCGATAAGCATAGCAACACTGCCCATATCCCCTGCACGGCAATTGCGAAGCCGGGAACTCCGAATCTGTTGATCTCGCCTGCTTTTTTAAAGAAAAGGCCATCCTGTGCCATGGCATAATATACCCTGGGTCCTGTAAGAATGAGTCCATGGTTGCAACCAAAAGTACTTACCATGATAAAAACAGCCATAATTATGGCGGCATAGTCACCAAGAATGGCAAACATTGCCGAGGTGGCAACCCTGTCGTCGGTAGCGAACTGTATTCCTCTGCTCAGGACATCGGGACCATCCGGAGAACCCGACAGAGGAAGCACCTTGATATATATGAAGTTTACAAGGATATAGATAACGGATACTATAAGGGTTCCGAAAAAGAGGCTTAATGGAACATTCCTTTTGGGATTTATAACCTCACCGGAGATATACGTGACATTATACCAGGCATCGGAAGCAAACAGGGATCCAACAAGAGCAGTGCCGATTGCTGCAACAAGAGCAAAACCACTGAGAGGGATAATCTGATTGTCAGAGCCCCTCTGTCCTGCATCCCAGAAAACCTCCTTGTTTATTTCAAATGAGCTGATGCTGTTTGCAACAAAGAGTCCGATAACAACAAAACCAATCAGGGCTATCACCTTTGTCGATGAGAAGACATTCTGCACTGTTTTACCTGTCACTATTCCTCTGGTATTGAGCCATGTAAGAAATGATATCATGGTAATGGCAACCACCATGGTGCTGTTGATCCTGAGCGGACCGAGATGCACCAGTATATTATTTTCAGAAACCCATGGAATGAGTACGCCTGTGAATTTTGCGAAAGCCACACCCACTGCAGCTATTGAGCCACACTGAACAACAAGAAAGGTAGTCCATCCGAAAAGAAATCCAACAAGCGGGTGATATGCCTCCTTCAGATAAACATACTGACCACCAACATGAGGCATCATTGAAGCCAGCTCACCATAGCTCACTGCTCCTATAATTGTGATTATTCCCGTTATCAGCCAGACAACCATCAACCAACCCGGCGATCCGACGTTCCGGGCGATATCGGCACTTACAATGAAAATGCCGGAGCCGATCATGGCTCCTGCAACTATCGAGATCCCGTCGAAGAGATTTACACGTTTCTTCAGGAGGTTGTTTTCTGCAGGCATCTGTTTCAATAAAAGACAAAAATAATTATTCGGTTCAGACAGCATAATTAAATATTGTAACACTCATGGTTTTTTGTTAACAGGGTACCAGGAAGGAATTGTGTATGAGTCTGTTTTGTTTAACCTGAAATCCTGCTAAATTTGTCACAAATCTCTAATCTTAATCAAATCATGCAAAAAAGAATCACAGGAGTGATGTTACAGGCAATTCTGTTAACAACACTTACCCTGACTGCCTTCGGTCAGGTTGGCACACCTTTAATAAAAGTTATCGTTTCACCCGACCATAAGGATTGGACATACAAGGTAAATGAAAAAGCAAAATTCAGTATTCAGGTTATGCAATACGGGAATCTGGTTGAAAATGTCACTGTCGATTATGAAGCCGGACCGGAAACCCTTCCTGATATAAAAGAGCAGGGTGTTGTGCTGAAAAACGGAAAGCTTGAGCTCACGGGTACAATGAAAGTTCCCGGTTTCTATCGTGTAAGATTGTGGGCAATTGTTGACGGCAGAAGATATGAGGGGCTGGCAACAGCAGCTTTTGAGCCTGAGAAGGTCCAGCCTACAGTAAAGGATCCTTCTGATTTTGATAAATTCTGGGCAGATGCTATCGCCGAGGCAAGAAAACTAAACCTCGATCCCAGAATAACTCTGATGCCTGAAAGATGTACAAGTGAAGCCAATGTATATCATATCAGCTTTCAGAACAATTCATCAGGTTCCAGGATCTATGGCATGTTGGCAATGCCCAAAAAATCCGGTAAATACCCGGCCATTCTGAAGGTACCAGGTGCCGGAATCAGGCCATATGCGGGTGATTCACGAACTGCAGCGCTTGGATTTATTGTTCTTGAAATAGGGATACATGGAATACCGGTAATTCTTGATCCTCAGGTATATGCAGATCTTAACGGAGCTGCACTGGCGAATTATAATACAATCAGGATGAACGACCGCAATACTCATTACTACAAAAGGGTTTATACGGGATGTGTGAGAGCCGTTGATTTTATCTACACCCTGCCTGAGTTTAACGGAACCGATGTTGCCGTAACAGGCGGAAGCCAGGGAGGTGCCCTCACAATTGTCACAGCCGGACTCGATAACCGTATTAAATACATGGCTGCGCTCTATCCTGCCCTGTGTGACCACACCGGTTACCTGAACAAGAGGGCTGGCGGATGGCCGCACTATTTCAGGAATGCCGAACCAAAACCCGGGGAGATCGAAACATTGGGTTATTATGATGTTGTCAATTTTGCAAGGAGGGTTAAAATTCCCGGTTATTACACTTGGGGATTTAATGACCTCACCTGTCCGCCCACATCAATGTACTCGGCATATAATGTCATTACTGCACCAAAAGAGCTTCATATTTTCCAGGAAACCGGACACTGGACCTTCCCGGAAGAGTCCGAAGAGCTTAATAACTGGCTGTTAAAAAAGCTAAAAGGGCAATAAAATACAGTCTAAAAACCATAAAAACCCACCGCCGACTCCCCTCCGGGGAGGGGAATTAATTGGTAAAAGGTACTTCTTTACCTGTAAGTCTGATCCTCCCTGTCAGAACCTGGGTGAACGATGGATCGAGATATCCGGTGTATCCGGGTTGTTTACCCCCTACAGAGATCGTAAAATAACCCGGCTCAATTACTCTTTTATCTCTCTTATTGATAATTGAGAATTGCCTCGGTTCAAGCATGAAATCCACTACTTTGCTTTCTCCGGGTTTGAGGGTTATTCTCTGAAATCCTTCGAGTTGACGGACCGGTCTTGGTGTTGAGGCTTTTTCATCGGTAAGATAGAGCTGCACAACCTCATCGCCAGCAACTTTTCCTGTATTTGTAACTGTCACACTTATTTTCACTTTTCCGCCTGCAACAGCTTTTTCCGGAACAGATAAATTGCTGTATCCGAAAATGGTATAGCTGAGTCCGTAACCAAATGGATACAGAGGTTCCTGTGTAAAGTACCTGTATGTTTTCCCGGTCATATTATAGTCTTCAAATGCAGGTATCTGATCAATTGATTTATAATATGTTACAGGCAATCTTCCTGCCGGATTACAATCCCCGAAAAGTATATCTGCAAGTGCATTGCCTCCCTGCTGACCGGGATAACCTGCAAGCAGAATCGCAGAAGCCTTTTCCTGCGCCTTGTTTACTGAAAGAGCACCGCCATTCATCAGCACAACCACTACCGGTTTACCTGTACCTGCAATTTCATTCAGAAGCTGTTCCTGAACAGCAGGCAGATTAAGATTCGTACGGTCACCCCCAAGAAATCCATCGATCTTAATAGGCATCTCCTCGCCCTCAAGGCGCTGGGAAAGGCCAAGTACCAGCACAACAGCTTCAGCCTCTTTTGCGGCGCTGATGGCTTCCTGAATGAGGTTAGGATGCGGAGGAGCCCATAAAAGCTTCATATCTGCATCACCTGCATAATTCCTGTAAAAAATCTCAATTTTGTATTTCTTTCCGGCCTGAAGTTCTGCGGAATACTCTTTATGGAAAGCATGATGTTCATTTCTTTCAGAGATAATTCTTTTTCCGTCAAGGAATATCTCATAGCCCGAAGAACCCCAGCCTCCCAGCGCGTATGTGCCTGATTCCGGCGGAACAAGATAAGTTGTCCATTTAACTCCAAAATCATCATCAGGCATATCAGCACGTGGTGTGAAATGCTCCCAGTAGAAATTAATCTGATCATCAACTCTCGTAAATGAGGGTTCTCCTTTAATGTCCCTGTTGTTGAAATATTCTCCATAGGCACCCTGCCTGCCGTCAGGAGTCAGAAGATAACGCGATGGTATAACAGTAAGATTATGAACACCTTCTGCCAGGTCACTTCCTTCAGAATAAATGATCTTTGTTCCGGGATTCAGCTTGTTTTTGATCCCCTTTAGAACGGTTACCGGATCTTTCGGAATGCCATTATAATTCCCGATAAGTGATTCAAAGTTGTTGGCATTCGGGCCAATTACGGCAATAGTTCTTATCTCCTTGCTAAGAGGAAGTATATTATTCTGATTCTTAAGAAGTACGACAGATTTCTGCGCTGCAATCCGGGAAAGAGTATTGTTGTAATCAGAGCAATTCACAAAAAAAGGTATCTGGGCAAATGGGACAATATTATCCGGGTCGAACATCCCCAGTTTAAACCTGGCAGTAAAAATTCTTTTGACAGCAACATCAATATCAACTTCAGTCAGCAGCCCTCTTTCAAAAGCAGTCATCAGGTTCCTGTAATCCACTCCGCATTCCAGATCTGTACCTGCCTTGACGGCCTGTGCAGCTGCCTCGGCTGCATCCCTGGCAAACTTTGTGTACTTATAAAAATCAGATATAGCCCAGCAGTCCGAAACAATATAGCCCTTGAATCCCCAATCGTTTCTGAGTATCCCGTAAAGAATTGGATTGGCGCAGCAAGGAAAATCCCTGAACATATTATAGGCTCCCATTACTGAATATGCTCCGGCATCCATTATTAATGTCCGGAAAGCAGGCAGATATGTCTCCTGCAGATCTACTTCGCTGACTTTTGCATTAAAGGAATGCCGTAACGGCTCAGGACCGGAATGGACTGCATAATGCTTTGCTGTGGCAACCACCTTGAGGTATTTCGGATCGTCGCCCTGAAGTCCTTTAACGAATTGATATCCCATCCGTCCGGTCAAAAAAGGATCCTCTCCATAAGTCTCATGTCCCCTGCCCCACCTCGGGTCGCGGAAGATATTAATGTTGGGCGACCAGAATGTAAGTCCCTGGTATATACCTGTTTTACCTCTTCGCTGAAATTCATGATACTTGGCGCGGGCTTCATCGGAAATTGCGCTGGCGACACTGTACATAAGTCCCTCATCCCACGAGTTGGCAATTGTGATTGATTGCGGGAACACTGTTGCGTAACCTGCCCTTGCAACCCCGTGCAGAGCTTCATTCCACCAGTTATATGAAGGTATTCCGAGCCTGGTTATGGCTGGCGCTGTGTAAAGGAGCTGATCGGCTTTCTCCTTAAGTGTCATCCTTGAAACCAGGTCGTTGATCCTTTCCTCAAGGGGAAGCGCAGGATCCTGAAAAGGGAATGTGCCGGCCGGCTTCTGTGCTGTTGCAAAAAATGTACAGGAAGCCAGACATAATAAAACTGACAGGGAGAATACTTTTTTCATAATCTGATTATATTTTAACGTGTTGTGCAGTTAACCATATTCTCTGGCTGCATGTACTCATCCCCCCCGGCCCCCTTCTCTGCTGTCGCAAAGAAGGGGGTGACCATTGAATTACATTACTAAACCTTCCCCCTCTTTGCGCGAGCAGAGAGCGGGCCGAGCGTTAAAAAATTGCCCGGTGGGCAATTTTAGCGAGGAGCCGGCCTGCAGGGCAGCAAGGGGGTGAGAACGTGTGATTGAAAATCAAATATATTAAGATTTCAATGGAATAAGGAGTTATATTTTAAATAAGATTTATATAGAGTGCATAACAAAG
>Ga0105100_10001966_pt1 | contig 12000 bp, 8 predicted proteins | sample PPLLak12cMay2015_2_FD_87033 | JGI IMG/M metagenome (GOLD analysis project Ga0105100, IMG submission 87033) | Freshwater sediment microbial communities from Prairie Pothole Lake near Jamestown, North Dakota, USA - PPLs Lake P8 Core (1) Depth... | ecosystem: Environmental > Aquatic > Freshwater >... | reverse complement strand
CGAGATGTATTCCGAGGATAACATTGGGTTCGGTCGCGTCACTTTGGGTGTCTTCAACCCCCAGCCACAGCCGGTGTGGAATGCAGAAAAAACCTGCTGTATCTTTTTCGAAGGCGAGCTTTTTGAGCAGCAGCGCCTGCTAAAACTTTTGAACCTGGATGACCACGTCCCTTATGCAGGGGGCGATGCTGGAATATTGCTGGGTCTGTACGACATGCTGGGTTTGGATTGTGCTGTGCACCTGAATGGCGGGTTCATTGCCGCGATCTGGGAGCCAGCGGCGCAAAAACTGGTGTTATTGAACGATCGCCTGGGTCAATATCCCTTCTATTATGCCAGCTACAATGGCCGTTTCGCCTTTGCTTCGGGCGTACGCGCCTTGTTGTCTGATCCAGGTCTTCCATGCCAGGTAGACCGCGTGGGTATAGCTGAATTTTTAAGCTTTGACCTCCTCCGGCATGACCATACCTTGATCGCTGGTGTGAAATTAATGCGCCAGGGCTGCGCTATAGTTGTCTCACAGGATGGCATTCAGACCCACCCGTATATTGACTTCAAATTCCCCGCTTACTACCCACAGCGCAGCGAAGCGGACTATATCGATGAATATGTCTCGCTCTTGGAGCAGGCAGTTGCCAGGCAGGCTCAACACACCAGCCCAATTGCCATTTTGCTCAGCGGCGGCATGGATTCGCGTTTCATCTTGCCTTACTTGAAAAAACACGCCAATCTCTCACCCGTGAAAGCCTTTACCTGGGGTGATCCACAATGCGATGATGTTGTTTTTGCCCGGGAAGTCGCTAAAACTGTTGGCGTGGAACATCATCTATTTGATCTCCCCGCAGATTGGCTGCAGCATAAAGCGCTGGATGCAGTCCGCCTTACGGACGGCATGGGTAATCTGGTGAATTTGCATGCCATCGCCAGTTTAGACCAGGAAGTCCAGCTTGCGCAAGTGATCTTGAAAGGCTTTTTGGGGGATGCCATGTTTGGTTTCGCCGTCCGCCCGGTTTTTTGGGCTAATTACGCCCCCGAGGTTAACACAAGTGTGCATTTTAAACTCCACCAAGACCAGGGCGTAATTACCTTTACCCCGGACGAACAGAAAGAATTTTTCACCGAAAATTTTCAGCATTCGGTCGGTAGCGCAGTGATGGATGAATATGTTGCCGGGATGAACGAATCCGGTGCAGATTCACTTGCTGATCAACGCATTTACTTTGATTTCCGCCAGCGTGTTCCTCGCATGACTATAAAAGGTGTGGAAGTGGTGCGCAGCCGGGCAATGACTCGCCTGCCATTTGCAGATAATGATCTGGTGGAGTTCTCCTTGCGCCTGCCGCCTGGCATCCGTCTGGAGCGCAATATGGTCCGTAATGCATTCATTTGCACTTACCCCGAGCTGGCTCAGATTCCCATCACGCCTTCCGGTTTACCCTTGATGAATTGCGCCCGTGACATTCGCATTCGCGTTGAACGCTTGCTGCGCTGGCATTTGACCCAGCGCGGGCTGATCAAGGGACCCTATACAGAAAGGCGCCCGTATGCGCATTATGCGGAGTGGTTCAGGGCAAACCTGCGAAATTGGATAGAAACAAATTTGCTCAGCGAAAGATCACTGGGGCGCGGGTATTACCAGCCAGATGCCTTACGGCGGGTGGTGCGTGAGCATATGGAAGGGAAGAATAATACCGTTCGTATCGGAGCGCTCATGTCAATTGAGTTATGGCACCAGCTTTATCTGGATTGACGCAGGGATAATGTTTTAATGCACAATACTTTTAAGCTAGGGGTAGCCATTGAAGAAACCTGGGCATTTTTTCGGGAAATCTACACTGATTTACAGGCACATTATCAGGTCAGCCTTTACGAGAACAAAACCACACGCCTGCCGCTGCTAACCAATCGTGTGAATCGCTATTATTATCAGCAAGGTTTACAGAATCTGCTCCAGAAAAATGATGTAGTCTTTTTTGAATGGGCGAGCGAATTGTTAATTGCAGCTACCCAGCTTCCCAAGTCGTGCGGGATTGTCGCCCGTCTGCACCGTTACGAATTGTACCGCTGGATCGACAAGGTCAATTGGGAAAAAGTTGATCATCTGATCCTGGTTACTGAAGCCAAACGCAGTGAGTTTCTACGGCGTGTACCACAGATGGCTGCTCGGGTGAGTGTAATCCCCGAAGCTGTGTCGTTGGAGCGTTTTACCCCGCTCGCGAAACCCTTCTCAGGGGACATTGGTACACTGTGCTCGTTAATTCCCCGCAAGCGCGTCTATGAATTAATCCTGGCCTTTGCAGAACTTCGCAAAGTATATCCCGCTGTACGCTTGCATATTGCCGGGCCAGAACGGGAGATATTTGCAGAATATGCCCAGGCGTTATATCGCCTGACACAACGCCTGGATCTCGAAGAACAGGTAATATTCTATGGTCGGGTGGATGAACCCGAAAACTGGTATCGCAAGCTGGATATTTTTATTTCCAACAGCTACTCAGAAGGCCTGCAAGTCGCATTACTCGAAGCGATGGCCTCCGGGGTGTTCAGTCTTTCCCATCATTGGGAAGGTGCTGAGGAAATTCTGCCTGCCGAGCAGTTGTATTTCAGCGAACGGGAATTAATCGAGCGGATTGGCCAGTACATGCGCCTGGCAGAAGCGCAACAGGCACAGGCAAAAGCCGACATGGTTGGATTAGTGGCTGGTAAGTCCGATATCCAGTTTACCACCCAGGCAATCCGCCAGGTAATTGATCAAGTAGGCGCAACCCGCCGGTCCAAAGTAGTTCATAGCTAATGAAAATAGCATATCTCCTGGAAGGCAGCGAAGAAATCCGCCGCCCTCCTTACAATGGGCCAGCCAATCATGTCCGCCAGATTATCAAGGAGTTATTAGCACGCGGGCATTCGGTGCGTCTCCTGGCGCGTCTGGATGGCCAAATATGGCGCTCGGACGACCTGGATGAATTTACCCCGTTAGCCGATGTACCCCTGGATATTGGATGGAGACGCCTGAGCGAAAAAGGAGTACGCCGGACACAATCCTTGCTAAAGTTGCCCTACTGGGGATATTTTGAGAGTCTGCGCTTTGCACAGGCATGCCAGCGTGAGCTTGTAGGCTATGACATCTTCCTGGAGCGCTTTAGCTGGATGATGTATGGCGGGCTGTTAGCTGCCAGACGCATGCACATTCCCTGGGTGGCAGAATATAATGGCAATCCATTGGCTGATTTGGAGGCCAAGCATGCCGCCCCACAAGGCTTGCAACGCACGATATCCGTAGGTCTGACGCGCTGGTCATTAAATCAGGCTGATCATGTGATAGCCACCGGGGATGGCTGGCGCAGTAGTTGTCTAGAAGACTGGAGGGTGAATCCTCCAAAAGTTTCGGTTATCGAAAATGGAACCGAACTGGTGGCGCAGCTAGACCGTGGGATGCTAAAGGCATTCCAACCGCTCCAGCTTATTCAACCAGTCCAGATAGTTTATCTGGGAGGATTTTATCCCTGGCATGGGATCCAGGTTTTACTGAAATCACTGCACAAGGCTCTGGCTCAAGGAGTGAAACTGAGGTTGTTGTTAATTGGTTCGGGAAATGGCGTAGAAGAAGCACTCCAAATGGTTGATGATTTGGGATTGAAGGAAATGGTTGAATTTACCGGCAGCCTAACCGCCGAACAGTATGCTCCATATCTGGCTAAATCCGATATAGGCGTATCACCTTATTGCGGCTGGAAAGAGTACTCAGGCTTAAAACTTTTCGATTATAAGGCGGCTGGCCTGGCCTGTATTGCTTCCGGCGAAAATGGGCAACCAGCCACGTTAGAACATGGCGAGACTGGCTGGATTGTGCCGCCATGCGACGAAGATCAACTTACGCAGGCGCTGGTCTTGCTTGCCAGTCAGGCCGAATTGCGTCGCAGGCTCGGTCAGGCAGCTCGGAAGGATGCTGAAGCATCCCATGCCTGGGAACATACAGTAAACAAGCTGGAAACACTTTTCGATCACTTGATTGGATAAGGATAAACGTATGGGAACGGTCATCCAGCCTGGCCTGGTCAGCATCATGATGCCAGCCTACAACGCTGAACAATTCATAGCACAAGCGATTGAAAGTGTGCTGGCGCAAACTTATCAAAATTATGAGCTGATTATTGTCAACGATGGATCGACAGATCGTACACCGTCTCTGGTGCTCAAATACGATGATTCTCGCATTCGGGTTATCCATCAATCCAATGGCGGGGAAGCCAGCGCCCGGAACACTGCATTGCGCCACATGCGCGGGGAATATATCGCCTTTCTGGATGCTGATGATGTCTTCCTGGAGCGACATGTCGAGCTGGGTGTTGCATACTTACAAAATCACCCGGAATATGCTGGTGTTTATTCCGATGGCTTTCATTGTGATACGCAAGGTAAGCGTATGCAGCCCCTATCCAGCAACCGGCGTGGGCCATTTGAAGGTTTTATCTTCGAAGAGATCGCACGCGCCTCGGATGTGTTTGGTCCGCCGACTTGTGTGACGATCCGGCGCGCGCTGGTTACTCAGTACCATCTGGAATTCGATTCGGATATCGTAATCGGCCCGGATTGGGACTTTTTTACCCAGTTTGCAGAATTAGGTAACTTTGGATATATTCCAGATCACACCTGTCTTTATCGTGTTCACCGGACGAATATCACATTGCGCACCACACTGGAAAAGCGCCGCCAATCTCTTGCCCGCTGCCGTGAGAAAGTGATCAATTTAGATGCATTTCCGGCATTGAAAGATGAAACCCGCAGTGCTGTATTCTATGATCTGCTTGTGAATTTACTGATTGGTCATCCCCAGCGACAGGATGAAATTACTGCCGGACAAGAATTTAACAATCTACCCAAGGCAGATCAAGCTCGCTTGTTGCGTTTAATGGCCAGCAAGTCGGTCTTAAACGGGCAGAAAGGCGAGCAGATCCATGCCTGGTTGCGCAGATCACGTGAGTTAAACCCAGCCGACCGGCGAGGAGCAATAATTTCGGGTCTCTACCAGCTCCACCCGGCCGTCTGCCGGCTATTCCTGAATTTTCGGGAGCGCCTCCAACCGGGAGAAAAAGAAACCTCACCATTTGGGAGCTTGGAACGCTCGCAAGGAATCGCGCATCGGTTATGAAAATCGCAATTTACCATAATCTACCCTCTGGGGGAGCCAAGCGCGCCCTGTTTGAAGCTGTGCGCCACCTATCTGTGAAACATCAATTTGACGTGTATACAACCTCTGGGGCTAATCACGAGTTTGCTGATCTGCGCCCTTATGCAGCCGCTTACAAGGTCTACCCCTTTCAGCCTGGCCAATTGTACAACTCTCCCCTTGGGCGTTTAAATATGTTGGTGCGGTCGAGAGATCTTATTCGCATCCAATCTCTCAATCAAAAAATCGCAACAGAAATTGATCAACAGGAATATGATATTGTGTTTGTTAATCCCTGTCAGATTGAAGTTTCTCCTTCCATTCTGAGTTTTATTAAGCGCTCACCTACACTCTATTATTGCCAGGAACCCCCACGCATTCTGTACGAGGAAATGCCTTCACGACCTTACAGTGAGAAATCACCCCGCGCCAGGTTAGTGGATCGACTGGATCCCCTACCCAATAATTTTTATCGACGCTTACAAGATAACGACCGCCGCAATATTCAAAGTGCTGACCTGGTCCTGGTCAATTCAAAATTTATGCAGAAGAACGTGGCCGAAATATACGGGAATAGCCCACAAGTCTGTTACCTGGGGACAGATACAACGTTATTCCAACCTCTCAACCTGAAAAAAGAACGTGTCGTTTTATCCGTAGGCTCGCTTACCCCACTGAAAAATTTTGACTTCATTATTCAAGCCTTGGGCACTATCCCAGCACACCAGCGCCCACCATTATGGTTGGCAAGCAATTTTCAGAACTCACCAGAGCGTGCCTACCTTGAAGCATTAGCAGTGCAATTGGGAGTCAAAGTCATATTTTTGGGGAATATCGACGATCAGGAATTGGTTAGATTGTATAACACAGCTTCAGTCACAGTTTACACGCCCTTGCGAGAACCCTTTGGTCTGGTGCCGTTGGAATCGATGGCCTGTGAAACTCCTGTTGTGACCGTGCAGGAAGGTGGTATGCCAGAAACAATTCTGGAGAATGAGACTGGCTGGATGGTAGAGCGGGACCTTGTGCTATTGGCTGAAAAAATTATGTGTGTTCTGGAAAATCCCCAATTAGCAGTTGAAATGGGGAAAAATGGGCGCAAACATGTAATCGCCAATTGGACCTGGGAACAGGCAGCCACTCGGCTTGAAAATTATTTCTACGTAGTTCGCCAGCGGAATTAACTGGAGGGTATGGTCTATGGATTTTTCGTGGTCAGAAGAACAACTTACATATAAGAGAGCGGTAATTGAATTTGCCCAGAAAGAACTCAACCTGGATATGGTTGAGCGTGACCAGTCAGGGCGCTTCGATCGGGCTTTGTGGAAGAAATGCTCCGATTTTGGTATCACTGCCCTGCCGGTGCCCGAGCAATATGGCGGCGCTGGGGCTGATATCCTGACCTCCATGCTGACTATGGAAGGTCTTGGGTATGGCTGTAAAGACAATGGCCTGATCTTTGCCATGAATGCTCAGCTTTGGAGTGTCCAAATGCCGATTTTGGCCTTTGGGAGCGAAGACCAGAAAGAAAGATATTTGCCAGGTTTATGCAGTGGCGATCTGATCGGCGCGCATGGCATGACTGAACCCGATACCGGATCTGACGCTTACAGCCTGCGTACACGTGCTGAGCGCGTAGAAGGTGGTTACCTGCTCAATGGCACCAAGATGTTTGTCACTAACGCTCCGATCGCCGACATGGCGCTGGTTTTTGCAACAGTAGATCCGAAGCGGGGTATGTGGGGCATCACCGGTTTCTTGATCGACCTGGGCACACCCGGCTTTCGGGTCAGTCGTGATATAGAGAAGATGGGCTTGCGTACTTCTCCGATGGGTGAGTTGGTGATGGAGAACTGTTTCATCCCCGAAGCAAACCGCCTGGGGCCGGAAGGAGCCGGCTCGCGCATCTTCAACCATTCCATGGAATGGGAGCGCAGTTGTATCCTGGCCAGCAATCTCGGAGCAATGGAGCGCCAGTTGGAGACCAGTATCCAGTATGCGCGCGACCGTACGCAGGGCGGGCAGCAGATCGGAAAATATCAATCGGTAGCCAATCGCATTGTGGACATGAAAGTGCGCCTGGAGACTGCGCGTCTGCTCCTATATAAAGTCGCCTGGCTGAAAAAAGAGGGCAAGTCTGCTGTAATGGAAGCCGCGATGGCGAAACTCTATTTGAGTGAGGCATTTGTTTCATCAGGTCTCGATGCGATTCGCACATTAGGGGGTTATGGTTACATGACCGAATTTGAAGTCGAGCGCGATCTGCGGGATGCAATTGGCGGTACGATCTATTCGGGAACATCGGATATCCAACGCAATATTATTGCCCGGCTCTTAGGTTTATAATCGCTCTTTTATTATAGGTGGAGGATGATCATGCGGTATCTACTATCTCATGCGGTGAGTGAATGGGCAGAACGAACGCCAGATAATTTAGCTATCCGGTTTTCAGGCCAGAGCCTTACTTATCAAGAGTTGGAATTGAAATCGAATAGCCTGGCCCACACGCTGCTGGAAAATGGCTTGCAGCGTGGTGATCGGGTGGGCATCTTTATGAATAAGGGCGTTGAGTCTGCAATTGCGATCTATGGCATCCTTAAAGCGGGTGGAGCTTACGTTCCCCTGGATCCTTTTGCGCCTGCCAGCCGTGTGGCTTTTGTGATCCGTGATTGTGGTATCCAGCAGTTAATCTCCAAAGATGCCAAGCTGGGCGCCCTCAAGGATGTCCTTGCAGAAGGAACCGGACTAAAAATAATTTTGGGCGTCTCGCATGATGAAGAGCTCGGTCTTCCAACAATCCAGTGGGAGGAAATCTATCGGTTCCCTACCAATCCACTTCATCTCAATCTCACCGAGCAGGACCTGGCTTATATCCTGTATACCTCCGGTTCGACTGGTGTTCCGAAAGGCATCATGCACACACACCGCAGCGGGCTAAGTTTTGCGGAATGGGCGGCTGCAACCTATAACTTAACCAACCAGGATCGATTGAGCAACCATGCGCCGCTGCACTTTGATCTATCAACACTGGATTTCTTTGCTGGAGCGATTGCTGGGGCGTGTACGGTGGTTATTCCAGAAGCATTAACCAAATTCCCGGCTAATTTAGCTCGCTTGATCCAGGATGAGCGCATCACAGTGTGGTATTCGGTCCCCTTTGCATTGATTCAATTAATGCAGCGTGGTAATCTGGCGGCGCATGATTTAAGCTCATTGCGCTGGATATTATTCGCCGGGGAGGTCTTTCCTACTAAACACCTGCGCGCTCTGATGCAAATGTTTCCCAATGTACGTTTCAGCAACCTGTATGGGCCGACCGAAACCAATGTCTGCACGTACTACCATGTAGACGAACTGCCAGAAGATACGGATGAGACCATCCCGATCGGAAAAGCCTGCGAGAATATTGAAGATCTGGTAGTAGATCTGGACGATAAGCCGGTGTCATTTGGTGAGGTGGGTGAGTTGCTCATCCGCGGAGGAGTAGTGATGAAAGGCTACTGGGGGCAGGCCGAAAAAACTGCTGCTGGCTTTTTCCGCCGCCTACAATTTGATTATTTCGAGGATGTTTTCTATCGTACAGGTGATCTGGTGCAGCTCGATGAACAAGGATATTATCGCTATCTGGGACGCAAAGATCGCCAGATCAAGACGCGCGGCTATCGTGTTGAGCTTGATGAAATCGAAGTAGCCTTGCTCTCGCACGCCGGTGTCGATGAAGCAGCTGTGTATCCCATTCCAGATGGCAATGGAAGTAATCTGATCGAAGCAGCCATTATTGCCAAGGAGGGACTGAATCTGGAAGAAGCTGACCTGGTAGAACATATTGGCAAACGTCTGCCTTCCTATGCCATACCAGTGCGCATTGAAATTTTGATAACTTTTCCACGTACTTCAACGGGCAAAATAAACCGCCGTGAGTTACAGGCTCTGGCAGTCGCCCGTAGTGAATCACAGCCCTAATACTTTTCGGAGGAAACCATGGACCGCAAGACTATTTTGATGGACTATATCAAGAACGAGATCATGCGCAATCGCAACGCACGTCTGGCAGAGGATGAGGATCTGTTGGGCACAGGGATTCTCGATTCGCTCGCCATCCTGCAGATGGTAGCTTTTATTGACGAGCAATTCGGGATTGAAGTCCCAGACCAGGATGTGGTATACGAGAATTTCAACAGTGTACAGGCGCTGACCGAGTACCTTAAGCAGTACCCGGGCTAGTTTGATAATCGGTTTTGATTGCCATGTCTTTTAATGGTTAATCTTAATTTCGTGTAGTTAATTTCTTTGGTGGTTTTGAGGAGTTTGCACAATGAGTGATGTGATTATTATTGGCGGTGGACCGGCGGGATCAGCCATGGGTGCGTTTCTTTCCAAGGCCGGAATCAGCAATCTAATTTTGGAAAAGGCCATCCATCCCCGCCCGCACGTGGGTGAATCGATGGTGACTTCTTCAACAAGAGTATTTAAGGAATTGGATTTCTTACCTGTTCTGGAGCGTGAGGGTTTTGTTCACAAGTATGGCGCTTCCTGGCATGCCCCTAATGGTAAGGAATTTGCCATCGAATTCGGCGAATTTCCGCAGCCTGGTGTAGATCAGGATTATACCTATCATGTGGACCGCAGCAGGCTTGACTTACTGCTCCTAAAGCATGCCGAGAGCCTGGGCTCGAAGGTAATGCAAGGTGTCACAGTTAAGCAAGTATTGTTTGACGGGGATTGGGCTAAAGGTGTACGCATTGCTGTAGATGGCGTTGAAGTGGATTTGCCTTGTAAGGTCGTAGTGGATGCCAGTGGTCGCAATACACTGCTCGGCAATCAGCTCAAAGTCAAAGTGAAGGATCCTATCTTCAACCAGTATGCCGTACATGCTTGGTTCGAAGGTGTGGAGCGCGGGAAAGAAGAACATACAGCTGATTTTATCCATATATATTTCCTGCCCATCGAGCGAGGCTGGGTGTGGCAGATTCCTATCAATGACACCATAACCTCTGTGGGTGTTGTCGCCGATAAGAACGTGCTCAAGGATTATCGTCAGGATATTGAAGCGTACTTTAATATGGGCATCCAATCCAACCCAGATCTGGAGACCGCCATGTGCAATGCAGTCCGCATCAATGACTACAAAGCTGAGGGCGACTACAGCTATACCATGTCGAGCTTTGTAGGTAATGCTTATGTATGCATCGGCGATGCCGCCCGCTTTGTGGACCCAATCTTCTCGTCCGGTGTGAGCGTGGCGCTTTACTCGGCGAAATACGCTTCCGAGCAGATCCGCCTGGCGTTTGAGACGGGGGATTTTTCTGAGGCAGCCTTAAAGCCCTACGAAGAGAAACTGCGCAGCGGCGTGAATGTGTGGTACGAATTCATCCGCTTGTATTACAAGCTTCTACCACTCTTCACCCACTTCATCCAATCCAAGGCACACCGCATTGAGGTGCTGCGCTTGTTGCAAGGCGAAGTGTATAACCGTGGAGAAGTCCCGGTGTTGGATGCCATGCGCAAGTACATTGAATCGGTTGAGAATGCCGATAAGCACCTGCTCAAGGACAAACTGACTTCAATTCCGATCGACTGATTTTTTCCACTTAATTCGAACCGCCGGTGGAGAATAAGACAATTTTCTTTATTCTCCACTGGCGTATTCGATAAGGTTTCGCCCTATATTTTTACGTCGAATTTTTATCCGTGGATGAGGAGATGCTGTGATGAGTGACGTGATTATTATTGGTGGTGGACCGGCTGGAGCGGCGATGGGCGCGTACCTTTCGAAGGCGGGGATCAGCAATTTGATCATCGAGAAAGCTGTTCACCCGCGCCCGCATGTTGGCGAATCGATGGTTCCAGCTTCTACGAAAGTATTTTTAGAGCTGGATTTTTTGCAGGTCATGGAGCGCGAGGGCTTTGTCCACAAATTTGGCGCTTCCTGGCATGCCCCAAATGGCAAGGAATTTTCGATTGCCTTTCCTGAGTTGCCTCAACCAGGTGTGGACCAGGATTATACCTACCATGTTGACCGCAGTAAATTTGATCTATTGCTGTTGAAGCACGCCGAAAGCCTGGGATCAAAGGTTATGCAAGGTGTAACTGTCAAAGAAGTACTTTTTGATGCTGATCAAGCTAAAGGTGTGCGTGTAGCGGTGGATGGGATAGAGGTGGATCTGCCCTGTAAGTTTGTGGTGGATGCCAGTGGTCGTAATACCCTGATCGGTAATCAGCTCAAGCTAAAGGTCAAGGACCCGATTTTCAATCAGTACGCGGTACATGCCTGGTATGAAGGCGTCGAACGCAGTAAGCAGGGCAACACATTAGATTTTATCCATATTTATTTTCTGCCTATCGAACGTGGTTGGGTCTGGCAAATTCCCATCACCGATACGATTACATCGATGGGCGTGGTCGCCGATAAAAATGTGCTCAAGGACTTTCACCACGATTTGGAAGCCTATTTCCAGATGGGTATGCAATCCAATCCCGATTTAATTTATGCCATGCGCAATGCTGTACGCGTTAATGAGTTTAAGACCGAGGGCGATTACAGCTACAAAATGTCATCCTTTATTGGGAATGGCTACGTTTGTATTGGAGATGCAGTCCGTTTTGTAGACCCGATCTTTTCTTCTGGTGTAAGCGTGGCGCTTTATTCGGCAAAATTTGCTGCGGAAAGAATTCAGGTTGCCTTTGAGACTGGCGATTTTTCTGCGGCTGTCTTGCAACCTTATGATGACAAGCTGCGCAGTGGGGTGAACGTATGGTATGAATTTATCCGTTTGTATTACAAGCTTCTACCCCTCTTCACTCACTTTATCCAGTCAAAAGCTCATCGTGTT
>Ga0105100_10001965_pt1 | contig 12003 bp, 11 predicted proteins | sample PPLLak12cMay2015_2_FD_87033 | JGI IMG/M metagenome (GOLD analysis project Ga0105100, IMG submission 87033) | Freshwater sediment microbial communities from Prairie Pothole Lake near Jamestown, North Dakota, USA - PPLs Lake P8 Core (1) Depth... | ecosystem: Environmental > Aquatic > Freshwater >... | reverse complement strand
CTAACCCATAGCTACTACACCGATAATGGGATTCACCGAATAGAATTCTAAGCGCCGGGTTGTAATGGAATATGGTTATCCGCGGCGGGGAGAGCAGAGGAGTTCTTATTCTGGTTTTCCAGCTGGTCTCCAGTCACCTGCTCTTCTTCTACTTTGGGCTTCCGCCGCGCCCGCACCGCTTTGGGTCTGGAGGGTACAGCCACAAGAGCAATCTCCAGCACCTGATCCATATGCTCTACGGGCACAATCTTGATTTCACTCCGTGCTCGTTTTGGGATATCGACCAGGTCTTTCATATTTCGTTTTGGAAGTATAACGATCTTCAATCCCGCCCGGTGGGCTGCTAGCACCTTCTCGCGGACACCACCCACAGGCAGCACCCTGCCCCGCAGGGTGATCTCGCCCGTCATGCCGACATCCCTCTGCACTGCTCGACCGGTAAATGCCGACGCCAGAGCTGTCGCGATGGTAATGCCTGCACTGGGCCCATCTTTCGGAATTGCACCCTCCGGAATATGGATATGAATATCCACCTGGTCGAAAATTTCCGGGTCTAGCCTGAATTCACGCGAGCGAGATTTCAGATATGATAGCGCTGCATGCGCTGATTCTTGCATCACATTCCCAATTTGACCGGTGATTTGAAGGTTACCTTTACCCTCCAGCAGCAAGATCTCAACGGGCATGATCTCGCCGCCATTTTCAGTCCATGCTACGGCCGTAGCCACTCCGATTTCGTTCTGACGTTCCGCCTCCAGGTTAAAGAATTGGGGTGGTCCAAGAAACCGCTCAATAGCTGATGCACCAACCAAATCCGGATATCTTTTTCCCTCTGCCTTCAATCTGGCAATTTTGCGGCACACCCGACCAATTTCGCGTTCCAGATTTCTTACCCCTGCTTCATACGTGTATTCCCGGATTATCCGCTGTAACGCCTGGAGCGATAAGCGGACCTCGTTCTCGCCTAATCCGTTCTCTTCCAGCTGGCGAGGGATTAAAAATCGCTCGGCAATAGCCAGTTTCTCCTCTTCGATGTATCCGGGAAATTCGATCACTTCCATCCTGTCCAACAGGGCTAGCGGGATGGTCATCATCGTATTGGCGGTGGTAATAAACATTACCCGGGAGAGATCATAAGGCAACTCAAGATAATGGTCCGAAAACGAATAGTTTTGTTCCGGATCCAATACTTCTAACAGGGCTGCGGCGGGATCACCCCGAAAGTCAAGACCCAGCTTATCGACCTCATCCAGCATAAATAACGGGTTTACTGTATTTGCCCGGCGCATGGTCTGCAAAATACGCCCTGGCAGCGCTCCAATATATGTGCGGCGATGACCGCGTATCTCGGCCTCATCACGAACACCACCCAATGAAAGACGCACAAATTTACGACCCAAAGCCTCCGCAATCGAGCGTCCCAGAGATGTTTTCCCCGTCCCTGGCGGGCCTATAAAACACAAAATTGGCTGGCGTAATTTCTTTGGCTTAAGACTCCGTACAGCAATATATTCTAGTATCCGCTCTTTTGCACGCGGCAAACCGTAATGATCTCGCTCAAGGACCTTCCCGGCATGTTTCACATCCAGATTGTCTTCCGTCGTGTCTGCCCAGGGTAGCTCCAGGATCCACTCCACGTACGAGCGGATAATCCCAACTTCAGGCGACATCGGCGGCATCTGAGAGAGACGGTCTATCTCTTTCAGGGCGCGTACCTGAACTTCTTCCGGCAAGATGGCACTTTCCACCCGCGTGCGCAATTCCTGAATTTCTCGCGTCCAGATATCCCCTTCCCCGAGCTCCGTCTGGATCGCCTTCATTTGCTCCCGAAGGTAGAACTCGCGCTGCGACCGGTCAACTTCACTCTGGGCGCGGGTGTGGATTTCGTCTTCTAATTCCAGGACATCTACTTCACTGGCAAGCAGCTTGATGACCCGCTGCAACCTTTCCAGCGGATCAATAGTCTCCAGCAGGATTTGCCTTTCTTCCAAAGTCGGCGCTACCGCGGTGACAATCATGTCAGATAGCCAGGCAGGATCATCGATATTGAGCGCATACAGATACGCTTCTTCCGGCAGGCTTCTGTCGAGCTGAACACATTTCTGAAATAGCTCCAATGCGGTGCGCATGGTCGCATCTACCTGCCGGTCAACCTCAACCACCTCGTAGATCGGTCTGGCCCGCACGCGCTGGTAAGGCTCCAGCTGGGTGAACTCAACAATCTGAACCCGGCGCCTGCCCTGCACAAGCGCAGAGCTAGAGCCATCCGGCATGCTAAGCAAACGTCCTACCGCCAATTCCACCCCGATAGTTATAAAATCTCCCGGTTCAGGGTCATCTACATCGGGATCGCGTTGGGTCAAAGCGATCACAGTAGTGTCATTCACCTGCGCTTCTTCAATCGCGAGCAAGGATGTTTCGCGACCGACAAAAATGGGTGATACCATGTGTGGAAATACCACCAGGTCTCGCAGGGGTAAAACAGGACATTCGATCAGCCCGTCCTCATCTAATTCTGCGTCTGGAACACTATAAAGCTCTTCGGTCCGGCGATGAAGAGCCTCTCCGAAGTTATCATCATCGTCGCCTAAATACCAATCATTATCGCGCATTTCTCTCATCGGTTACTCCAAATCTAGCACAGGATTATTCGGATTGCGAGCCTGTAGTCCGTGCCAGCCACGCTTCGCGTGCCCCAGCAGCGATAAAAATACTGCCTGTTGCCAATACCGGTTTCTCACCTGCAGCGATACTCAAGGCTTCGTTCAGGGCATCTGCCACGTCGGGTACGATCCTTGCGGGACGCCCAAACTGGTGGGCAATCTCGACCAGCTTTTCTGGCTCGATCGCCCGGGGATGATAGGAGCGGGTCGCTATCACTTCGCAGATGCGCGGCATTAGCTCAACAAACATTCCATGGATATCCTTATCTTCCGAAGCACCAAACATCAGGATCACCGGCTGACCGGGAAAGTAATCATCCAGAGCCAATCTTAGCTTGCGGGCTGAGTCACGATTATGAGCGCAGTCAATCACTACGGGTGGAACCTGGCGCAGTACTTCGAATCTTCCAGGCCAGATTGTGTTGGCGAAACCCCGATGGATGGCAGCATCACTGATCGGCAAAGCTTTTTCAGCAAATACTTGTAACGCGGCATAAGCCGTAGCTGCATTCGTGATCTGGTGGTAACCAAGCAGGGGGATAGTCAGATGGTTAGGTTCCCATTCCAGCATTTCACCAGATTGGATATACTCATCCACTTGAGGTTGTTCACCAGGTGTCCATACTTGCATAGTCTGTCCCGATAATGATCGCGAGATATCTCTGTAAAGATACTCCCTGCCAACGAGAGTGATTGGCGCGCCTCGTTGCTCGGCAATCTTTTCAATCACCAGCAGCGCTTCATCTTGCTGGGGTGATACAACCACAGGTACGCCCGGCTTAATAATCCCGCATTTTTCTCCAGCAATTTCTGCCAGGGTATTGCCAAGCAGAAACATATGATCGTAGGAGAGTGAGGTAATCACCGATACAACCGGAATCACCACGTTGGTCGCATCCAGCCGGCCACCCAATCCCACTTCAATCACCGCCACATCCACTTTTTGGCGTGAGAAGTACAGAAAAGCCAGGGCAGTTGTGATCTCAAAAGTGGTTATTTGGGGAATCGTCTCCAGGACTGGTTTGATTTCCTCGACCAACGCAACCAATTCCTCATGGGGTATCGAATGACCATCGATCTGGATCCGCTCGGCATAGTCATGAAGATGAGGCGATGTATAAAGTCCCGTCCGGTATCCTTCTGAGGTGAGCACACTTTGGCACATTGCAGCAACAGAGCCCTTACCCTTCGTCCCGGCAACATGGATGATGGCGAAAGTGCGCTCAGGGTGTTGCAGCTGCTCAACAAGCGCCTGCATACGCGCCAGGTCAAACTGCTCGGCAGAATATCTGGTGGCCTTTGTCAGGCTGAAATCGACAAAACTATACAAATAATCCAGGGTTTCCTGGTAGCTGTCACCCATAGCGGAGGCATTGTAACCTTTTGCCGGAGTCTATGCAAGAGGCAAGCCAATCGTAAAATGGGTCTTGAAGTATACCAGTAGCTCTGGATAGCAGGTATTAAACCAGCATGAGAGGAATGCCAGTCTTTTCCTCCTTGAAAAACCTGCGTGGTAAAATGTCAAGACAGTGCTACCAAAATTGATAAAGATGCTTACTGGCATATTGCTTCTACTTTTTACCCTGGTTTTGGCCACCTTTTTAGCTCCGCGCCTGGTGACATTTATTTATTCATATCCACGCATCGTACAGCCGGAGGAGGCGCCCGACAAACGCGTGGCAATCGTATTTGGTGCCGGGTTATTACGAGACGGCAGCCCTACCGCGGTGCTCGGAGACCGGGTGAGGACTGCCGCAAAGCTCTATCAGGAGGGAAGAGTAGAAAAGCTCCTGATGAGCGGCGACAACTCCTCGATTTATTATAATGAACCTGAATCAATGCGCCAGTACGCCTTGAGTCTGGGGATACCGGATGAGGCGATTGTCTTAGATTACGCCGGTCGGCGTACCTATGACACCTGCTATCGTGCCCAGAAGGTCTTCGGTCTGGAGGAAGTAATCTTGGTCACCCAGAAATTTCATCTACCGCGAGCCATCTATACCTGTAATCAACTCGGGTTACCTGCAATTGGTGTGCCTGCAGACCAGCGCGAGTACAGGCAACGCTCGCTGATGTTTTGGAATCTGCGTGAAACTGCTGCTACATTGGTAGCACTTTGGGAAATACACTACTCCAAACCTGAACCTATCCTTGGAGACCCTGAACCGATCTTCCCCCTGGAGGCACAATGAACCGGAATATGGCGATGGATATTGTGCAGGAATTTGTTAAGAATGATAACCTTGTCCGGCATATGCTGTCCGTTGAAGCTGCTATGCGTTATTATGCCGAAAAGTATGGTCAAGATGTAGAAATCTGGGGAATGACAGGCCTTTTGCACGATTTCGACTGGGAGATCCATCCCACCCTGGAAAACCATCCACAAGCTGGCGCACCCATCCTGCGCTCACGGGATGTGCCAGAGGAGATCGTCAGGGCAATTTTATCCCATGCTGATCATACCGGGGTGCCTCGCCAGACCCAAATGGAGAAAGCTCTGTACGCCTGCGACGAGATCACCGGGCTGGTTACGGCGGTCGCTTTGGTCCGCCCGTCACGCTCATTATACGATTTAGAGGCAAAGTCAGTAAAGAAGAAGTGGAAAGACAGGGCCTTTGCAGCAGGAGCCAACCGGGAAGAAATCGAGCGATCCGCTGCTGAGTTTGGTATCGAACTGTGGGAGCATGTCACCAACGTTATCGTGGCTATGCAGCGCATCGCCCCCCGGCTTGGACTAGATGGAAATCTCTGATGAACAAAAGCAGCCCACTTCGTGCAAGTGGGCTGCTGAATAATTAACCCTTTGTGGAAAGTTAATTCTCTGACAGGCGGCGAATATCATTGCACTGTTCACCGCATTGGTCAAGCAGCTTGAATATCTCATCCTTCGCTGGTGATTCGACCAGAATAATCCGCCCATCTTTCATGGTGATCACAATCGGTAACGAAAACCGTTGAAACACTTCAGCTACCTGACCGCTTATCAGCAGGGCTTGTACCTTAGACCATTCGACCTGTTCACCCTCGATGGGTGCAGGATAAGGGTCGTAAGCCACATACTGGATGGCTGGAGCAGGATAGGCAGCAGGTGCCGATACAGCCGGCGCGGTTGGCTCGGCAGGATCAAGCACAGGCGCACTTTCGACAGTCGGGGATGTTTGGGCAGCAGGCGTAGGTTCCTGGGTAGGTGTTGCAGTTTGTGCTGAACTACAGCCAGCCAGGACAATCATCAAGATAAGGATGATCCCTGCTGCAAGAATTGTTCTATTTCGCATTATGCCTCCTTCATCATAAGCATCAGCGATACACTCGCCTGATTAGCATTGCGCAGAAATTATACTTGACCTTGCAGCACAAAACATGAGTATTAATTAATCCCGCGAAATGATTGACTTTCCTGTCAAGTTAAGCTAAACTGAGAGCATACCGGCTATACGAAACAAACGACACCCAATTCAGGAGGGATAATGTCCCCAGATGCAGCTCCCGTCCATATTACCGAGAAATCGACCCTTACCCCCACCATTAAAGCCTGGCGCATCTACCTCGAAGACCAGGGGAACTCAACCCACACGGTCAAGGCTTTCACCGCTGATCTTCGATTGCTCGCATCTTACCTGCAACCAGATCGTGCCCTGGGGAGCATTACCACCACCGACTTGAATAGTTTTCTGGAGTGGATGCAGGCTGGTCGGGGCGTACCATGTAGTCCAAAGACTCTCTCCCGCCGGATCACTTCCATAAAGGCTTTTTTTCGCTGGTTACACAAAAATGGGGCTATCCTGGCAGACCCGGCGGAAAAAGTTGTTCAGAAAACCGTGATCAGCCCTCTTCCCGAAGTGCTCACCGAAGAGGAAATCCGCCTGGTAGTTGATGCAGCCGAAACTCATCGCCACGCCGCCAAGCCGGATACCCGCTACTATACATTGTTAACTCTTCTCCTGAGCACAGGCATCAAAAAAGGTGAATGCCTGGGACTGAGTCCGGCCCACATCGATCTGGATAATCCGTCCGTTGCGCTTCTTTTCATCCGCTATGCGAACCCGCAAAACCGGTACAAGGAACGAAAAATCCCCCTGACTGAGGAATGGGTCAAGTCTTATCATGAATATGACTCGCAATACCAGCTTGGCGAGCGGCTGTTCCCCTGGTCGCCTCGCCGCCTGGAATACTTGCTGGAAGATCTCAGCCAGGAAGCTGGCTTAGAGAAACACCTATCCTTTGACATGTGCCGCTGGACCTGTGCATTGGCGGATTGGAAATCTGGGATGGAGCGCGACAAAATCCGCCAGAAATTAGGTGTCTCAAAAGTTCAATGGCGCGAAGTCAGTATGAAATTGGAAAGCCTCGCAAATAAATATTGATACTTTTCTAAGCTGACACCAACCTACCCACCGATTTCACTCATCGTCCGGTTGAGTGGGATCAGGCCTTCAGCCAAACCATTCCCCCACGGCTTGTTCCAAATCGCTTCCAGGATCAGCTGTCTTAGCTCAGCGAATGATGCCCCGCTTCGCAGAGGCGTCAGCACATCAACTTCTCGTTCGTGCAGCAAGCATAACCTTAACCGCCCATCGGCGGTTAATCTTGCTCGGGTACAGGATGAGCAAAAAGGCTGGCTCACTGTAGAGATAAACCCTACCGTACCGATCGCCCCTGGGATACGGTACATCCTCGACTCACCGTCCAGTTGCCCGCCGTTCATACATTCCAGTGGCCCAAATACTGCTTCGATGCGCTCTTGAACCTCGGACGAGGTAACGACATTGGCTCGCTGGAATTCGGTCGCGCCACCAAAAGGCATCATCTCAATGTAACGAACTTGCCAGGCTTTTTGGAGGGTGAGCCGTGCCAAATCCACCACATCTTTTTCGCTATAATCGCGCACCACAACCGCGTTAATTTTGATCGGCGTCAGCCCGGCTTCTTCGGCAGCTGCGATCCCATCCCATACATCTAGTAATGAACCCCAACGGGTCAGGCGGTGGAATTTTTCGTTATCCAGGGTATCCAGGCTGAAATTAACCCTGCGTAAGCCAGCCTCTGCCAGCGGTTTTGCTAACCGGGAAAACAACACACCGTTGGAGGTCATCGTTAATGACCGGACACCAGGTATTTCTTTTATCCGGCGAACTAATTCGACAATCCCTGCCCGCACGGTAGGCTCGCCACCTGTCAGGCGGTACTTATCGAATCCCAGGCTGGCAAAAATCTTTATCAGGCTCAAGACCTCATCGTCTTGCATCAGCTCTGCATTCGGTCGGAAGGTCATCCCCTCTGGCATGCAATAGATGCAGCGCAAGTTACAATGATCGGTAAGACTGATGCGCAAATAATGGATTTGCCGACCAAAACGATCAATCGCCATTTAACCTATAAGACCTTTCATCTGCATTGCTGAGAGACATTGGGCAATAGGCCAGCTAGGATAGGCAAAGGCCCAATAATTCTCCCGAGTTAGCAAGCACACCTGGAAACAAAATCATTATAACAAGCAGCAGCGCGAAGGGATATATTAAGTATTTCCTTAATATTGCCTGGATCTCCACAAAATGCTACTATATTTATGCACCCAACGGATTAGGTTCAAACTGATCGGCAGGTATTCTGCATGGAAGACAACCTCCAACTTACAGATTTGTCTCCAGATCCCGTGGAAGAATGGCAGCGAATGCTGAAATTCTGCAATTTAGCCGCGGCTGAGCAACAGGCAATGGCACGCTCGGTGGAACCATTGATGAAGCGCAGCACAGAATTGGTGGTGAATACCTATGATTATCTGCGTGCAGTTCCAGAAACAGCCGCAATCCTGGGCTGGGAAGACACGGTTGATGAAGACCATCTAGAAGAACGGCGGCGTTTTTTCACCATTTGGCTGGCGCGCACGCTAGGATTGGATACATCAGATGAGTTTGCATTTTATCTGTTCCGTGCCGGTCAATACCACGCTGGGCAAGGTCCCCGAACGATACACACCCCGCCGGCGTATGTAACCATATCGATTGGTATGGTCCTGGCAAGTTTTGCCAATTACATGATAGATGCACAACTGCCTGCTGAGGTGATAGCCCTTGCCATGGCTGGTTGGAGCAAATATCTAAGCGTACAATTAAATCAGATGTCGATGGGCTACTCTATCGCCCGGGATTTTTCAAACGGTGATTTCGCTACTCGGGTGACGTTGTTTGGGCGAATGCGACCGCTGATAGGGAAAACGGAGCTGCCTGTCCCCCTCCTTAGCGGTGCAAAAATCCATGATCTATTGAAGAAATTCTTCGATTACTATCCTCAGTCACGGGCGGTCGTACTGGACCGCGTTTGGCAATCACACGACAAGGCTGATTCGTTATGGATTGAAGTCATGCCGGTCTATGTCCCTCGGAAAGGCTGGCGAATTTTACACAACGGTCGCGCTCTCGGCTTTGAGAAGGGTTTCAACGAATTAGTTCGGGAGAATGATGAAGTCGCAATTTTCCCACCGGGTCGTTGAGGTGGACCATCCACAAGAAAGGAGGTAAATAGCCCCTGTCTCGATCAACCATTGGCGGCTCAATAGATCCGAAAAACGATTAATGAATTAGGAGGCAAATATGACGCTCGGAGGTTATGCAGATCGAATAGCTCATGTAGACCTTACCGCAGGCAAGGTCGAATATAAGGCAGCACCAGAGGATTGGAAGCTCAAGTATATTGGTGCTCGGGGTTTGGGCGTGCGTTACGTACTGGAAAATGGCCCCCAGGTAGATCCCCTATCCCCGGATAATATCCTATGCTTCATGAATGGCCCCCTGACCGGCACTGAAGCTAATATGAGCGGCCGGATGGCCATTGTCACCAAATCCCCCCTCACCGGAACTGTGACCGATAGCCACCACGGCGGCTGGTCGGCTGCCCGCTTGCGTTGGGCTGGCTTTGATGGCTTGATCTTCAAAGGCAAAGCTGCAAAACCGGTTTACGCCTATATCGAAGAGAACACTCTTGAATTACGAGATGCTTCAGATGTATGGGGCAAGGGCGTTCACGATACCATCAAACACTTCAAAGAGCTCTACGGAGAGAAAGACCTGACCGTGATTTCCATCGGTCCAGCAGGCGAGAAGCTCTCCCGCTTTGCTTGTTGGGTGAACGAGCACGATCGGGCAAGCGGACGAGGCGGAACGGGCTGTGTTGGCGGCAGCAAGAACCTTAAGGCGATCGTGATCAAAGCCAAGAAGAATATGCCCAAAGCAAAGGATCGTGAAGCCTGGAAGCCTGCTCATGCCCGGGCCCTTTCCGTGATCATGGATGAAGCTAATATCACCAGCCCCCGCAAAGGCGCTCTTTCGGTCTACGGCACGAATGTGTTGATGAATATCACCAGCAATATGGGAGCATTACCGGCCAATAACAGCCAGTTTGCCTCATTTGGCGATAAAGCTGAGGCCATCAGCGGCGAGCATGTAAAGGAAACTATCCTGGTCAACGACCCCACTTGCCACGCTTGCCCGGTTGCCTGCAAGAAAGAGGTCAGAGTTACTGAAGGGCCCTTTGCAGGTTTGCAGATGGAGAGCGTTGAGTACGAACCCGCCTGGTCGGTCGGCGCCAACTGTGGTAACGATAATATCGCCAGTGTGGCTAAGATTATTGACCTGTGCAACGATTATGGGCTGGACGCCATCGAAATCGGTAACGTCCTCTCGGTCTATATGGAAGCCACCCAAAGAGGTTACACCAACGGTGCAGGAGGGCTCCAGTGGGGTGACTACATGAACATGGTCGAAACTACCCACAAGATTGGCAAGCGGGAAGGGATTGGTGATGCCCTCGCAGAAGGAGCCGCCCGGGCAGCTCAACATTTCGGACATCCCGAGATCTCGATGACTGTAAAGGGCCAGTCCATACCCGCTTACGATCCGCGCGGTTTGAAAGGCATGGGTATTGCCTATGCCACCAGTAACCGCGGTGCCTGCCACTTGCGCGCCTATACCCCGGCAGCCGAGTTGAACCTGATGCCCTTTAAATCCCTTCGGGTAGATCCCCTCGAGTGGAAAGGCAAGGGTGAGCTGGTGATGATCTTTCAGGATATCCACGCTTTTTCAGACAGCCTGGATCTGTGCAAGTTCAGCGCATTTGCTGAGGGTACGGATGAATACGCTCAGCAATACTCTGCTGTGGTCGGTATTCCGTTCACATCCGATGACGTGCTGAAGACCGGGCAGCGGATATATAACCTGGAACGCTACTATAATAACCTGGCGGGTCTCAGGGAGGGAAGCGATTACCTGCCTGAGCGCTTCTTGAAAGAACCATCCACAATGCCTGGCTCTGAAGGGCATGTTTGCGAGCTGGACTTGATGCTAGAGGAATACTACAAAGCTCGCGGCTGGGTGAACGGGGTTGTTCCGGAGTCTAAGCTCAAAGAGTTAGAGATTATCTAACCATCCGATCAACTATCAGAAAGAGCCCGGCGAGTCTTCCTGCCGGGTTCTTTCATTTCTGGAAAAAATAAAACATACTTCAACCACCGCCCCGCATTAGCTTAATCTCTAGTTTCGGCATCAGCTCTTGAAGTTTTGATTCCTCAACGCTTAGTTCCAAACGAACCCGCCCAATTACAATCGAACCGATCTTATAATCTTCTATCCTGTAAAAATCTGCCTTCCACCCAACACCTTCTACATGCTGTTTGCCTCGGAGCTCCCCACCTACCTCTATCAGGTAATCCTCTAATAGCCACAGCGGGACACCATGCACATCCCGGGTAATCTCGACCATAGAACTCAGCCCCCACCTACCGCGGGGAAGACATTAATGGTGTCTCTCGCGGTGATCTCCGTTTGCATGGCGTCTTGCAAGTAAGGTACATCTCTCCCATTTATGAGGACATGAACCCTTTCAAGAAGCTCACCATCTTCGTCCAACAATTCTTCTTTCAAACCAGGATATTCCTGGATCAACCCGTCGATCAACGAACGCACGGTGATGGTCCCTTCCACTGGATACTCTATACTTTTCTGTCCCACGATCTGGCGCAATGTAGCATAAAAATTGATCTTCATCTGCCCTAAACTCCATCAATCCGGGTATCTGTGGTGCTACTTCGCCCTATCTGTTCGCAGCAACCGCAGGAAGGCAACACGCCGGGTGGTTGAGCTCAGGCGAGCGGTCTCCCCTATCCGAAACCCTGCTACCCAAATAATGTCTTCACCGGATACGAGGATAGGCCAGCCATCTCTTGCTTTGGATGGAATTTTAAGATTGGTCATAAAATCAGACAATTTGATTGAGTGCCCATCCAATCCAAATGGCTTCAAACGGTCACCGGCTTGCCTGCTGCGCACGAGTACCGGGAAAATAATCT
>Ga0105100_10001964_pt1 | contig 12004 bp, 12 predicted proteins | sample PPLLak12cMay2015_2_FD_87033 | JGI IMG/M metagenome (GOLD analysis project Ga0105100, IMG submission 87033) | Freshwater sediment microbial communities from Prairie Pothole Lake near Jamestown, North Dakota, USA - PPLs Lake P8 Core (1) Depth... | ecosystem: Environmental > Aquatic > Freshwater >... | reverse complement strand
TCCTTTTTTTGGAGCTTTGTCAATAAGCTCTATACCTTTCTGCTCGGCTTGCTCTAATTTTTCCCGCAGGTCTTTAACATTAAATGCAATGTGATGGATTCCTTCTCCTTTATTTTTTATAAATTTTCCGATGGGCCCGTCAGGATCAGTTGATTCCAAAAGCTCGATTTTGGTTTGCCCGATTTTGAAAAATGCTGTCTTAACCTTCTGATCTTTGACTTCTTCAATTGCATAGCATTTCAAACCAAGAACATTTTCATAATATGAAATTGCTTCATCAAGATTTTTTACTGCAATACCGATATGTTCGATGTATTCAGGAATCATTTAAGCATCTTACATTAATTGAAAATATCAAGATCCGAATCTCAAATAACAATTAAAATACAACACAAGATGTTATGAAGATATTTTCTACTTTTGGGGTAGTGTCTGAGACACTACCACTTTTTGACTTTTGAAATTTATTTGTTATTTGTTGCTTATTATTTGTGATTTCATTTAAGTTGTCTTTTATCAACTGAAACATAGGAACGCTTTGTCTCTCCTGTATAGATTTGCCTTGGCCTGTAAATTCTTATATCGGGAGTTTCTCTCATTTCTTTCCACTGAGCAATCCAGCCCGGTAAACGCCCGAGAGCAAACATTACAGTACACATATTTGTTGGAATTCCCATAGCACGGTAAATTATCCCGCTGTAAAAATCCACATTAGGGTACAATTTTCTTTCAATAAAAAATTCATCTTTAAGAGCAACTTCCTCAAGCTTCTTTGCAATTTCAAGAAGGGGATCTTGACTTATTCCGAGTTCATTCAGCACTTTATCTGCAGATGCTTTTAAAATCTCGGCCCGAGGATCAAAATTCTTATAAACACGATGTCCAAAACCCATAAGCTTAAACTTCGATTCCTTATCCTTTGCCATATTAATATATTTTTTATAATTCATTCCATCTTCATTAATCTTCTGAAGCATCTGGATTACCTTTTGATTAGCACCTCCATGTAAAGCACCTGACAATGCATTTATTCCTGCTGCAATCGATGCAAAAAGATTTGCTTCACTGCTACCTACAATTCTTACTGTAGCTGTACTACAGTTTTGTTCATGATCTGCATGAAGAATTAGTAAAAGATCAAGAGCTTCTTCAAGCACAGGTGAAACTTCATAGGGGGCTGACTGAACTGCAAACATCATATTCAGAATATCTGCACAATAACTTAGATTATTTTGCGGATAAATGTAAGCCTGCCCGATAGATTTTTTATAAGAGAATGCAACAATAGTCTTAAGTTTTGCAAGAAGTCTTATGATATTAAGATACCTGTCATCCTCGTATTCAGATTCAGGATAATAAGCAGATAAAGAATTAACCATTGAAGAAAGCACAGTCATCGGGTGAGCAGAGGGTGGGAAACCTTCAAAAAACTTCTTCATATCTTCATGAATAAGGCTATGGTGAGTTATATCGTGCTGAAACTTATCAAACTCGTTTTTATTTGGCAGGTGACCGAATATTAATAAATAACTTACTTCTATAAAGCTTGATTTTTCTGCAAGTTCTTCAATCGGGTAACCTCTGAATCTTAAAATTCCTTTTTCCCCATCAATAAAAGTAATTGAGCTTTGACAAGAACCTGTATTTGCATAACCATTGTCTAAAGTTATTGCTCCGGACTGACTTCTGAATTTTGTTATATCTAAACCAACTTCACCTTCAGTTCCAATTGAAACCGGAAGTTCAAATTCTTTTCCGTTAAAAACTAATTTTGCTTTATCCATTGGACTCCTCTACAATTTATGCGGTTATTTATTACAAGTTACAAAGGATAAATAAATGTATCAATCGGAGGTTTGAATATACATTTCCAAATATAAGTGAGTTTTATGAGATATAAGAATCACAAATATTAAATTACCACTCTCTCCTTATATTCTCCGAAAACTTTCCTCATTGTATTACATATTTCCCCCATGCTTGCATAAGCTTTGACTGCATCAATTATGTAAGGTATTAAATTATCATTACCTTTTGCTGCACTTTCCAAGCTGCGTAAGACTTTATCAACTTTGTGCTGATCTCTTTCTTTTCTTACTTTATTTAGAAATTTAATTTGTTCTTCCTGAACTTTTATATCAATTCTAAGAAGCTCAGGTTCTTCATCTTCATCAGACTGAAATTTATTTAATCCTACAATAATTCTTTTACCGCTTTCAAACTCTTTTTCAAAATTGTAAGAGGATTTCTGGATTTCAGCCTGAACATATCCGTTTTCTATTGCTTCAATCATTCCTCCAAGAGCATCTATTCTATTTATGTAATCTTTAGCTTCTTTTTCTATCTGGTCAGTCATTGCTTCAACATAATATGAGCCTGCGAGAGGATCTACTGTATTTGTAATACCGCTTTCATAAGCAACTATCTGCTGCGTGCGCAATGCAGTCCTTACAGATTGTTCTGTAGGAAGTGCCATCGCTTCATCTTTTGAATTTGTGTGAAGACTTTGTATCCCTCCAAGCACTGCTGCCAGAGTTTGTATTGTAACGCGAACGATATTATTATCAACCTGTTGTGCAGTTAATGTTGAACCTGCAGTTTGTGAATGAAATCTTAGCATCATCGAGCGGGGGTTTTTAGCTTTAAATCTCTCCTTCATTATTCTCGCCCATAGTCTTCTTGCTGCTCTGAACTTTGCTACTTCCTCAAGGAGATCATTATGCGAATTGAAAAAGAAAGATAATTGTCCTGCAAAATCATCAACATTCAATCCTGTTTTAATAGCAGCATCAACATAGGTAATACCGTTAGCCAGGGTAAAGCCAACTTCCTGCGCTGCTGTTGAACCAGCCTCTCTTATATGATAACCTGAAATTGAAATTGTATTCCATTTAGGGATTTCTTTTGCACAATATTCAAAAATATTTGTTATTAATCTCATCGAAGACTTTGGCGGGTAGATATAAGTGCCGCGTGCAATATATTCCTTTAAAATATCATTCTGAATTGTTCCGTTTATTTTATCTTTTGAAATCCCTTGTTTCTCTGCAACAGAAATGTACATTGCAAGAAGAACTGAAGCCGAAGCATTTATAGTCATTGATGTAGAGATTTTATCAAGCGGTATCTGGTCAAAAAGAATTTCCATATCTGCAAGAGTATCTATTGCAACACCGACTTTTCCAACTTCACCGGAAGCTAAAAGGTCATCGCTGTCATATCCAATTTGAGTAGGAAGGTCGAATGCAACTGAGAGACCTGAAGTACCTTGAGAAAGTAAATACTTATAACGCTTGTTAGATTCCTTTGCATTACCAAACCCTGCATACTGCCGCATTGTCCAGAGTTTTCCCCTGTACATTGTTGGCTGAATACCTCGCGTATAAGGATATTCTCCTGGAAAACCTATCCTATCAAGATAATTCGCTGGCTCAGAATCAAGTGGAGTATATAAAGATTTAACAGGAGTGAATGAAACAGTTGTAAATTCTTTTTCCCTCCCAGGATTTTTTTCAACTGATTTTTTATAAGAATTTTCTTCCCAGCTTTTGAAAGCGAGCTGTACTTTATTTTTTAATTCTTCCGTTTCCTTCATTTTTATTCTCTTTATTTAAGAAAGAAAAGTGCAATGAGATATTATCTATAGAAAAATTACAAAAAATATATGCAAATAGTTTTGCAGATTTCTCTAAACTGAATGAATGTCTTGTTTTTAATTAATGCCGATTTTAATTGAATGAAATTATTTTTTTTAGATTTGAATTTTTCCGATGCCTTTTTTATTGATTTAATCATTCCACTAAAAATTAACCCCTGCAATGGATAGAGTAAATACCAATAGAGTAAGCCACCCAATCCCCTTGGTTCAAAGAAATCAGTTTGAATTAAAGCTGATTTATTATTTTCAATATCTTCAACCTGAAATTGAAGCCATGCCTCACCAGGAAGTTTCATTTCTGCACATAGGCGCAAAAGTTTATTTTTTTCAATACTTTCAACACGCCAGAAATCAAGCGGATCTCCGGATCTAAGTATATGTTCATCAATTGTATCATTAAAGCTTATATTCTCGTTTCCAAGGTTTTTCATTAGGATTTCCTTTTTTATGATTTAAAACAAGAGAAACAGATTTAAAGTTCAGAGAGAGTAAAAACTATAAAAAAGAAAGAAATCTAGATTGTGGGATTTAGGAAGCCTGTATGCTAGACTAAAATACAGCACTTATACCGATGGATGGAAGAATACCAATTGATTCATTAAACTCGGGCTTTGAGTTCCTTCATCCCATCGAACACTGGAAATACTGATATAAATTGGAAATAGAATCAGACTTTTTAATAAAGAAAATGAAAATAAGGTCCCGTTATCTAAAGAAATGGTGTTAAAAGGAAGTCTGATATTCAAAAATATATTTCAAAAACTCTTAATTATTTTTTTGATTTACTGGAAAATAATTCATCAAGGACTTCCTTTCGATAGTCAAAAATATCTTTAACTTTCTTTCCAACGAGTAAATTATTTAACGGTCTGCTGAATGGATCGAATGGAATAGCATAGTAAACAATATCAATCATTTCTATACCTTTGTCTGTTTCGTTAAAGTGGTGTTGATGGTGCCAAAACTTATAAGGTCCAAATCTTTGTACATCTATAAAAGATTTCTTTTCCTCTACATGTGTAATTTCGGTAACCCAGTTGTAAGGAATGCCAAGAAAAGGATATACTTTATAAGTGATTATCATACCTTCATACATTCTATCGGGCAGATCGGAAGTTAATTTAAGACCTAACCAGGGAGGAGTGATTTTCGGGAGGTTTCCTGGATTTGAAAAGAATTCCCAGTAGTCATATAAGCTTATGGGTAATAATTGCTTCGCTTTAATCTGATATATCTTCATTTATATTATTCAATTGAAAATTCTTTGATGAGCAAAAAGACTGGGTAGGCTATTAGTTATACCGGTGTTCTCTAATAGCTTCTAATTCAACTCTTAATTGCTTTGTATCTTTAACAACAATTGCACCTATCGCATTAAGGGCATCAAGGTATCCATTAGCAGCCCTTCCGCCAACAATTAAAGTAACATTTTTTGAGAGCATTCTTTTTAAATTTAGTAAATCTTTTTTAAGTTGCGGATCATCACCCGGATATACTATACTTAATGCTATAACTTTAGCTTCGAGATTATGTGTAACTGCAACGATATCATCAACAGGCAGATTTGGTCCAAGATAAAGTACCTTCCAGCCTATAGATGCAGCAACAACTCCCACGATTAAAGCCCCAAGTTCATGATCCTGTCCTCGTGGTGTTGCAGAAATAATTATTGGTGCGTTTTCCGAAGGAATATGTTGTTCAATGAGGCTTGAAAGGAATGATCGGATAACTGCGGAAGCCAAATGCTCATTAGCAACTCTTAAAGTTCCATCATGCCACATATCACCGATTTTATAGACAAGAGGGACTATCAAATTTTCAATAAGCTGAGGCTGACTCATTTTTGAAGAAGTTTCTAATAATAAAGTCTCCAGGGCTTTACCGTCATATAACTTAATTGCTTCAACACAGGGAATAATAATTGAGTTCACATCTATTATCTCTTCAACTAACGTATCCTTTAACCTAACAGAATTGACAGGATTATGATCTAAAACTGTACGAAGTTCATTTATTGAAAGATTCGCTATTCCTCCAATATTATGTCCTCTTTGTACTGCTTCATTTAAAAGTTTTAACTTTTCAATTTCTTCCTCCGAGTAAAGCCTTCGGTTAGTTTCTGTTCTTGAGGGAGTAACAACACTATATCGTTTTTCCCAAGCCCGTATAACAAAAACACTTAATCCAGTCATCTGGCTGACAACTTTTATTGGGTATTTATACATTTTTTCCATTCTATGTCTAAAATTACGTATTTGTCTAAAAACAATCAACAAAGGATTTTCGATCGCAATATTTGAATATTAGAACAAAATAGCTGTTTATTAAATTTCACAAAAAGATATTATTAAAATATTCAATCGATATGCTTGACAAAAACTATACATTTCATTATATTTATCTCGACAATTATTAGACATTTAGTATACACAAAAATAAATCAACTAATAACAAAAACAAAAGGAGTACAATGTTAGTCAGAATCTTTTCCGCGAAGCTGATGAAATCAGCAATCCTATTTTCAGTTATGTTCACAGCCATTCTGTTTGCTGGCGATCATAATGACAAAAGTTCTAATAAAAACCTTGTAACGGTGGCGGTTGAATCAGGCCAGTTTACTACACTAGTCAAAGCATTAAACGAGACTGGATTAGTAGAAACTTTAAGGGGAGAAGGACCCTTTACGGTATTTGCACCAACCGACGAAGCTTTTGCTAAGCTACCTGAAGGAACAATTGAATCCCTTCTTAAGGATAAGGAAACTTTAAAGACGATTCTTCTTTACCATGTTGTGGCAGGTAAGGTTATATCTAAAGAAGTTGTAAATCTAAAAAATGCTGAAACATTAGCTGGCAAAAATATTAATATCAAAGTAAGCGATAGCGGAGTAATAATAAATGATTCAAAAATTATTTCAGCAGATGTTTTGGCTTCAAATGGTGTTATACACGTAATAGATACAGTACTTATTCCTGAATAAATAAAAGATATTATTAAAGAATGGACAGTACAATGATCAATATAGAAAAAATAGACTTAACCAGGGTGGAAACCGAAAAACAGAAAGATTTTCAAACCGAAACTTTGCCTCATCAGAATGATCTTTTCAATTATGCACTAAAAATTGTAAGCAATACTGATGATGCACAGGATCTTGTTCAGGAAACATATTATAAAGCATTCAAGAATTATCATCAATTTGAAATTGGCACGAACAGCAAAGCCTGGATGTTTATGATCTTGAAAAACACGTTTATCAATAACTACAGGAAGATTAAAAGAGAGCCAGCAAAGGTTGATTATGATGAAATAGAAGATATCTATGAAAATATAAAGTCTGATAGAACCAGAAATAACAATCTTGATTTAGATTTTTATCAAAACTTACTGGATGATGATCTTTCGAATGCGTTAAAAAAACTTCCTGAAAAAATGAAAGTGGTTTTTCTATTATGCGATCTTGAAGGTTATGCTTATGAAGAAATATCAGGAATGATAAATATTCCAATTGGTACTGTCCGTTCACGTCTTCACAGAGCACGAAAAATTTTACAGGATGAGTTATTTGGTTACGCAAAATTAAATGGCTATCGAAACTAATAATTAGAAAATAAAGTGAGAATAAAAATGAAAACTATAAAAACATGTATAATAATAATAATGTTATTTACGGGGGTGAACTTTCTGAATGCACAAACTGCAAGGTTGCAGGTAATACATAATGCTGCCGATGTCCTTGCAGAGCCCGTAGATGTATATCTTAATGGAGCCTTGTTATTAAATGATTTCGCTTTTAGAACCGCAACTCCTTTTATTGATGCACCGGCTGGAGCTCCGATTAATATTGGAGTGGCTCCGGGAAATAGTAGTTCAGTTAACGATACTTTAAAAAACTTTACACTAACTTTAACTGAAAATGAGACTTATGTCGCAATAGCCAGCGGTGTATTAGATCCTAATTATTATGCATCAAATCCAGATGGCAGAAATATAACATTTACATTATTTATTAAGTCTATGGCAAGGGAGAATGGAACTACTTCGGACGTTGATTTTTTTGTATTGCACGGCTCAACTGATGCACCAACTGTTGATGTGCATGCTCGTAGAAAAGCAACACTCGTTGATAATACAGCTTATGGAGATATTACAGATTACATAACTGTTCCTGCTGCTTCTTATATATTGGATGTAACCCCTGGTAATGACAATTCGACTATTGTTGCTTCTTTCCTAGCAGATTTAAGTGGATTAGGTGGTGGTTCTGCTGTTGTATTTGCTTCCGGGTTCTTAAACCCAGCATCAAATCAGAATGGTGAAGCTTTCGGCATATTTGCAGCTTTACCAAATGGAATGGTAGTTGAATTTCCCACAGTTCAGCTAGCTAGATTGCAAGTAATACATAATGCTGCTGATCTATTAGCAGATCCTGTTGATATTTATTTAGACGGCACTCTTTTACTCGATAACTTTGCTTTCAGAACTGCAACTCCATTCATAGATGCACCTGCCGGCGTTGAATTAAATATAGGCGTTGCACCTGGTAATAGCAGTTCTGTTAACGATACCTTAAAGAACTTTATTGTTACATTGGATAACGGCGAAACTTACATAGCAATAGCCAATGGTGTATTAGATCCTAATTCATATGCTTCTAATCCTGATGGTAGAAACACTGCTTTCACTTTATTAATTAAAACAATGGCCCGCGAAACCGGAACAAGTAACGATGTTGACTTTTTTGTATTACACGGTGTAACTGACGCTCCAACTGTTGACGTTATTGCCAGAAATGTAGCAACATTAGTTGATGATGCTGCCTCTGGAGATATTACGGGTTATATTTCTGTCCTACCGACAACATATACTTTAGATTTAACATTATCGGATGGAACAACTCTAGTACGATCATATATTGCTAATCTATCGACACTGGGCGGTGGCAGTGCTGTTGTATTTGCTTCGGGATTTTTAGATCCGATTTCCAATCAAAATGGTGAAGCCTTTGGAATATTCTTCGCTTTGGCTGACGGTACTGTTGGACAATTCCCTGAGGGTGTTGCAAGTGTTGAGAATATAACCTCGGGTATTCCATCTGCATATGAATTAGCCCAAAATTATCCGAATCCTTTTAACCCAAGCACAACTATCAATTTTACAATTTTGAATAGTGAATTTGTAACTTTGAAGGTTTACAATATTATTGGAAGTAAAGTTGCTACATTGGTAAACGAAAATCTCTCGGCTGGTTCTTACAGGTTCAACTTTGATGCACAGAATTTGGCTTCGGGAGTTTACTTCTATGAATTGAAAGCAGGTAACTTCGGAGAAATTAAGAAAATGAATCTACTTAAATAAACAAAACAAGTAATGAGGAATACCGCTTGTAATCCGATTTGTAAAGACCAAGCGTTAACCCTGACGAATTTGTAGTAAGAGTATATTTGAATCAGCCAAAGCAAGTGGTATCCTCATTTACTAAAAACTAATGGAACTATAAGTGCAAAAATCTTTATTTTATAACCTAATTATTACTTCAAGTTTAATAAATGAATAGAGCAGTAATCATAGGTTCCGGTTTAGGAGGGCTATCAACAGCACTAAGATTGTCTTCTCTTGGTCTCCGGGTAACAATTATTGAAAAATATTCATCTCCGGGTGGACGATTAAACCAACTTAAACTTGATGGATTCACTTTCGATCTTGGCCCATCTTTTATGAGTATGAGCTATGAACTTGATGAACTTTTCCAAAACTGCAAGATTACAAATCCTATAAAACTTAAAGAGCTTGATCCGCTTTACCAGGTATACTTTGAAGGGAAGAATAAACCTTACAGGATTTGGAAAGACTTAGCTAAACTTGAAGAAGAGTTTAATGTGTTAGAACCAAACCTCGCAGCAAAGGCAGAAAGATATCTTGCAAAAGCCGGTGAGTTCTTTCATGATACTGAATCAATAGTTGTCAAATCAAATTTCAATAATATTATTGAATATATTTTAAAACTTACAACCGTTCCGCTTAAACATCTTCCTTTCCTCTTTAAAAGAATGTGGAATGAAGTTGAAAGAAATTTTGATTCGGAAGAAGTAAGAGTAATTTTTTCACTTGTCGCTTTTTTTCTCGGTTCAACTCCATTCAAAACTCCTGCAATTTATTCCTTACTCAACTATACTGAGATGAAGCATGACGGCTACTGGTTTGTTGAGGGAGGAATGTATAAAATAGTTGAGGAGATTGTTAAGCTACTGAGAGAAAGAAATGTTGAATTTGTTTATAACACTGAAATAACAGCCGTTAATAACTCAAACGGAAGACTAATTTCACTTCTTGATAACCATGGAAAAAGCTGGGAAGCAGATATTTTTATTTCAAACTCGGATGCCGCAGCTTTCAGGGGAAAGGTTCTTGGAAGGGAAAAATATTCCAGAGAAAAGCTTGATAAAATGGATTGGACTTTAGCTCCTTTCACAATTTATCTCGGAGTAAAAGGGAAGATAGATGAGCTTATGCATCACAATTATTTCCTTGGAAATAATTTCAGAGGTTATGCAGATAAAATATTTACTTCATCAATAAATCCTCAGAAACCTTATTACTATGTTAATGTATCATCAAAAACATTCCCGGATTGTGCACCAGAAGGTTGTGAAAATCTTTTTATTCTTTGTCCGGTTCCGGATAAAAGATTTAAAAGCAACTGGGATGATAAAGAAGAATTAGCCGATAGCATTATTTCCGATCTCTCAAAAAGAATCGGATTCGAAATATAAAATAATATTATAGTTAAAAAAATCTTTTCTCCTGATGATTGGGAATCAATGTTTAATCTCTACCGTGGAAGTGGTTTAGGCCTTGCACATGGCATCAGCCAGGTTGGTGCTTTCAGACCAAGAAACAAAGATGAAGTTTTCCCAAACTTGTATTACGTTGGTGCATCCACAACCCCCGGCACTGGTTTGCCAATGGTTATAATTAGTTCTAAACTTGTAACAGAAAGAATAGTAAAAGATCATGGAAGCATTATTTCATAAAACTTCTTTTAAAGTCAGTAAAGAAATAACTAAAAATTACAGCACTTCTTTTAGCCTTGGAATTAGTGTGTTTTCACCCGCTTATAAAAACGCTATTTATTCAATCTATGGATTTGTAAGACTTGCAGATGAAATTGTTGATTCATTTCATGCTCACGATAAAACCCGGCTGATATCGGAATTCAGCGAGGAAACATTTAAAGCAATTGAAAGAGGAATCTCTTTAAACCCCGTTTTAAATGCTTACCAGAATACAGTAAATGAATATAAAATTGACAAAAAATATATCGAAGATTTTCTTTCAAGCATGGGAAAGGATATTTCAAATAATTATTATGAAACAGATAAATATGATGAATATATCTATGGTTCAGCCGAAGTTGTCGGTTTAATGTGCCTTAAAGTATTTTGCGGGAAGAATGAAAACTTATTCGGAGAACTAATTGAATCTGCAAAAGCTCTTGGCTCATCTTTCCAGAAAGTTAATTTTCTTAGAGATATTAAAAGTGATATTGAAGAGAGAGGAAGGATTTATCTGCCCGGTGTAAGTGAAAAAGTTCTGATTAACAACGAGAATAAGAAAGTATTGGAACATACTATTGAAGAGGAATTTAAAACAGCTCTTAAGGGAATACAGAGATTGCCCGGAGGTGTAAAATTGGGAGTATATTCAGCTTATCTATATTACTGGATGTTATTCAAAAAAATTCAAAAACTTGATGTTGAAATTCTTCTTTCCAAACGCGTGAGGATATCTAACTTTACAAAACTTATGTTATTATTAAAATCCCTAATAGAAGTAAAAATTCTACGAACCGTGAATGAATAAAAGAAAATATTTTTTATTTTTTATTATAATTTTTCAGCTTCAGTTATCTTATGCACAGATTGCAAAAATTGATTCTGCTTCGCTCAATTTTATCCGTCATAAATTCTATGAAGGCGTTGAAGATGAAGAACAGGTTGATAAACTGGAATTCTTTCTTAAGAAGAAGTATGGAACCGATTTCCATATAATTGATCCAATCATCATTGCATATTATGGCGCAATAGAAGCATTAAAGGGAAAGCATGCTTTCTTTCCATTTACAAAACTAAGTTATGTCATATCATCACAAGATATAATTGCCAAAGCAGTTGAAAAGGACCCTGGAAATCTGGAGATACGTTTTGTACGATTTTCCATTCTTCATCATATACCCGGGGTTTTAGGTTATGGTAATGAACGCCAGGATGATATAAATAATATATGTAAACTGCTTCTTAAGAAAGATTATTCTCTGGTAAATGAGGAGATACAAAAAGGGATTTT
>Ga0105100_10001963_pt1 | contig 12009 bp, 10 predicted proteins | sample PPLLak12cMay2015_2_FD_87033 | JGI IMG/M metagenome (GOLD analysis project Ga0105100, IMG submission 87033) | Freshwater sediment microbial communities from Prairie Pothole Lake near Jamestown, North Dakota, USA - PPLs Lake P8 Core (1) Depth... | ecosystem: Environmental > Aquatic > Freshwater >... | reverse complement strand
GTGCCCGGAGAATGGGGGAAGACCTTTGACAAATTTTTCATCTGCTCCTACCCACCGGAGGATGTCGTGATCGAGGGATACGGCCGCGCTCTTCAGGAGAAGGCTCTCAGAATCAAGACGGAAGAAAATTCACGGATTGTTCCCTTTGTGAGCTCGATGATGCAAGGCATCGACATCCGGGAGACCATCCGGAACTGGCTCAAAGGAGAGGTCTATGTCAAAGAGGGAACTCCTTTCCGCGGCAAGGTCGGCTCGGTCGTCGTGATCTTCGATCCGGATTCACCGGGCAAAGAGGGCAAGGAGAATTACCCCTGGAAAGTCACATGGCTTGGCGAACACGAACAGGAATCAGACATGGCCTTTTACAGCACGCCCGCGGGAGAGGTGATGGACGGCCCGGGCATTTCCAGATGCCAGCATGGCGGGTTTATGCTCACCTCTCCGCCCTTGCGGGTCTATGACATCTGGAAGGATTCCTATTTCGAAATGGCGAGGAGCAAGCCGGAAAGGCTTCTTATGTCGGCGATAGACTACAGCATCGAGAAGCACATTGTCTACGTCGCCGCAGCGCCGCCCTCGGGTCGGTGCCAGAGCCTCGCCGCCCGTCAGGGCAAGAAGATCATTTACATGCCTATCGGCAGCTTTTCACCGGTCACGCTCAAGAAGATCCGGCAGTTCCACGTTCTCGACGGCCACCACGTGCGCAAGTTCGCTAAGCACTATATTCAATGAAGGAGATTCCTGTGTCCGACAGGTTACCCCCCACCGGCCTTCATAGCTTCGTTGAAGAACTGAGGAAGGAAATTCTTGAAGTAACAAAACGAGCTTATGGGGAAAGGGTTTTCCATCGATGGATGAACCCTCTTTACGAAGGCTCCCTTGCGAACCCCGATGGATATGCATGCTTGAGAAGCAGTTGTGGGGACTCCATGGAGATTTTTCTGAGATTTGACGGCGGGCGCGTGAGGGATGCATCCTTCCGAACAGCAGGGTGCGGGGCCAGCGCGGTTTGTGGTTCCTATGCCGCTGAGTTGGCGAAAGACAAAAGCCCGGAGGAGATCTCGGAGATCACGGGCCAGAGCATCCTTGATCGGCTGGGCGGTCTGCCGCGAGAGGAAGAGACTGTCGCCGCTCTTGCGGCGGAGACTCTTCAGGCCGCCCTCCGAGATTTCATCAGCAAGCGGCAAAGAAAATGAGGGTCTTCTTACGTAACTCTGTTCCGCTGTGCAAAAATAGGTGATTCTTCGTCAAGAAATTTTCTTGAAAAAAATGCTTGATTTTCACATCGAACGATGTCATAACCCTACCGTCCTTTTCGGCGAAATACTTCCCAGTGAAGTTCTCGTATACCGCCTCGCCCATTTTCCCGGGCGACACTAACTGCTAATCCATTTCGGGGGCACGGCCTCCGCGCGATCTTGTCTCTGCTTGGAGTGTGTAAACTTCTGCTCAGAGGGAGCAGAAAAGTTCTCACTTTTTGAAAAGGCTTGAACAAGGGTTCTAGACGAATTCCGGCGAGTATGAATAACCGCCCGAAATACAATACGATCTGAATGACGGATGCGGTGTGGCAAGGTTTTTGCTGCCCATAGGGAATAAGAAAAGCCGCAGGGAGGAAGTTCGCAGATTTTGCGAAGTCTCGGAGTCGTGTAAAGACGAAGTGAATCAATGACACAAGAGATCGTCCGGTGATGACAAGAAAACTTCAAATCATTTTGCTGCCCGAGGGAGCGGGGACCATGAAGAGGCTGGCGATTGACAAGCCGTTTTTGGTCTTCGGCCTCTGTTGTGCGGTTTTGTGGATCGCGATCTTGTCCTACATTGTGGCAGACTACCGGTCAATGAGGGGACCGTGGCGCGAGCTCTTGTGTCGCGAACAAGAAAATGAAGCGCAGAAAGAGAGAATCAGGTTCATGACCGAAGAGATCCTTCAGGTGGCTCAGCAGCTCGGGGAAATCTCGGAAAAGAATCGGAAAGGGAAAATCGGAGAGAGGCTCCTGGAAACCTACGACGACGTCCAGCAGGTCATTTCGTCCGCATCAAACCGGAATGGATCTCAGTCCCGCTGGCCGGTCCGGGAGAGTTATCGTTCCCTGGTCCGTGAAATGCACTCGATGCTGGACTCTATTGACCGCGAGTTGGACACCCTTGCCGTGCTGTATAATCCTAAGGTCGTTTATGCGATGGGCGGGTCTTCGTCGGAGGCGCGGAGCGTCAATGAAAATCGAGAAGATCTAGACGGTGTGAACCGGACATTGATCGAGAGTCGGCTCACGAAATCCGAGGGGAAGAGTAGGAGTGGCGACTTGCAACATCTTGGAACGGCGAAGCTATCCCTGATCGAAAGACGGCTCACGAAGATCGCCCGCGAAGTCGGTATTGCTCCAGGGCTTGCGCTCAGCATGGCCAAGGTGGAATCGAGATTTGATCACAAGGCGGTTTCACCAAAAGGAGCCATTGGAGTCCTTCAGGTGATGCCGCAGGTGGCGTGGGAAGGATATGAAGTGTCGGCGGAAAAACTTTTCGATCCTGAGGTGAATATTCGAGTCGGCCTGACGTTCATGAAGTCCCTTCTCCTGCGCTTCGATCACAACGTGGACCTCTCTCTCGCAGCCTACAACGCCGGGCCCACAAGAGTTGTAGAGGCAGGGTATCAGATCCCTCCCATCAGGCAAACCCAGGAATACGTTAAGCGCGTCAAGCAAGCCATGAATGAATACGGCCCCCTTTACTGGCTCGATTAACTGCCTCGCTGCGATTCTTGCCCTTTACCCGACTATTCAAACAGAAATGATCCGGCCATTTTCCCTCGGACCTTTGCGCGGGGCAATGAATCAGGAGTTTGTCAGAGCACGGAGTTCTTCGAGGAGGCGGTCCACTTCCTCGATCGTGTTGTAATGCACCAAGCCCACACGCACCATGCCGCCCTTGTCTTCCACATCCAGCCGTTGCGTGACAGCAAGAGCGTAGTAGTTGCCGTCCCAAACAAAGATGCCGTGCTCGCCTAGGGACTCGGCGATCCGGCGTGGGGAAAACCCCTCTATACGGAAGGCGACCGTAGGGACTCGCTGGTCAAAGCGAGCTGGATCGGTGATGCCGTAGATTCGGAGCCCCTTGATTCGCTGGAGTCCGTTGATCAAACGCGTTACGAGCCTACGTTCGTAGTCCTGGATCCGCTTCATCGTCGCGAGGATGCGCTCCCGCCGATTTCCCGTGTCACGGGAAAGGGATGCAAGGTATTCCACGGCGGCAAGGGTTCCGGCAATGCCTTCGTGGTTCTGGGTGCCTGTCTCGAATTTGTGAGGCGGGCGATGGTCGGCGGGCCGCACTTTGTAGGCCGGTAAACGGTCGAGAAGATCATACTTTCCGTAGAGCACCCCCTCGTGAGGTCCGAAGAACTTGTAGGCGGAACAGGCCAGAAAGTCGCAACCAAGGGCCTGAACATCCGTAGGTCCATGGGGTGCGTACTGAACCGCGTCGACAAAGACCAGAGCGCCAACCGCATGGGCCATTCTTGAAATCATCTCCACGTCATTGATCGTCCCCACGGCATTGGAGGCCAGGCCGCAGGCGACGATCTTTGTCTTTTTCGAAAGCTGCCTCTCCAGATCGTCCATGTTGAGCGAGCAGTCCTCGGGATGAAAATCCACCCAGCGCAACGTGGCGCCCGCATCACGGGCAAGAAGCATCCATGGGCTGATGTTGGCGTCATGATCAAGGCGAGTGACGATCACGTCATCCCCCGGCTTCACCCAGTGCGCCAGGGCGCGGCTCAGGCCCATGGTCAGCGTCGTCATGTTGGGGCCGAAGACGATCTCACTGGAAGAAACGGCTCCGAGCATATCGGCCATGGCCTGGTGAGCCTCCTCCAGCATGGCGTCGCTGCGGCGGCTCGTGGGGAAGGCGCCGCCATGGTTCGCGTTGTCTCGCAGGAGGTATTGGAGCATAGCGTCCATGACCGTCTGCGGCACTTGCGTGCCGCCCGGGTTGTCAAAATAGACGACCGGTTTCCCATTTTGAAGTTGCGACAATGAGGGGAACAGTTTCCGAATCGCTGAAAGGTCTAACATATTCCGAGTCCTCGCATTCGCGCGTTTTTTCGAATCCGTGAGTCTTTCGCATGGACCATTAAACGGATAACGAATAACTCATAACTGCTTTTCCTTCTGTATCTTCTCGATAAGGGCTGTTGTGGAGTAGCCGATTACGAAAGGAAGACTCTTTACGACACCACCCGCCTTTTTGACCACATCCGCCCCGATGATCTTGTCTTCAGTCCAATTTCCTCCCTTGACAAGAACGTCCGGGACCAAGTCCTGGATGAGCTTCAGGGGGTTGTCCTCGTCAAAGAGAATAACCGCATCGACAAAGCTCAGAGTGGCAAGGAGTTCAGCCCTTTCGTCCTGGGACTGGATGGGTCTGTGCTCTCCCTTGATGGCTTTCACAGAGCGGTCAGTGTTCACAGCGACAACGAGATAGTCCCCCAATTGCCGAGCCGCGTAGAGGTAGCGAGTGTGCCCGGGATGGAGTAGATCAAAGCAACCGTTTGTGAAAACAATGCGCTTACCCTGAACCTTGAGTGCCTCAATCTTTTTCTTGACGGAGAAGAGATCTTTGACCTTCTTCCTGTATTCTTCCATGTTCTCCACCTGTCTCAAAGGCATCTTACCGTGGAGGCCGCAGAGAGAGCAAAGGCTATGCTGTGGATGTTCTGGCCACGACCAGACACAGCACTCCGTCGGCGCCGGCCCTCCTAAGCGCTTTGGCGCACTCATTCAGAGTGCTCCCCGTGGTCGCCACATCATCCACCAGCAGAATCGTTCGTTCTTTTACAGCCTCGCGATTCACCACTTCAAAGGCTTTTCGCACGTTCCTTTTTCTCTCTTCACTGCTCAGCTCGGTTTGAGGCTTGGTAAATCTCGTTCTTCGGAGGGATAGGAAATCGAGGTCGGCGCAAGTTTTCGATGCCACGCACCTTGCGAGAAGGAGGCTCTGGTTGAAACCCCTGGCTCGCAAGCGTCTCGGATGAAGGGGAACAGGCATGACCAGGGATCCCTTCAACTCTCCGATCCACGTTTGTGCAAAAGATGCCAGAAGGGATCCCAAAGAATCGGCAAGGTGACTTCTCTGAGCGTATTTCAACTCGTGGATCGCTGTCATCAAAGCCCCGTCATAAAGGTATGGGGCCCGTGCGATGTCATAGGAGGGTCTCTTCCTGAGGCAATCCTCACAGACGCGATCCTGCTCCGTCCCGTCAGAAAAGGGCCTTCCGCACAAGGAGCAAATCGGGGACTTGATCTCCGTGAAGTCCTTGAAACAGGTCTCGCAAAAGGGAAGGTCCGGGCCACCGTGGAGGACCGCCTTATCCTGCAGGAACGCCTGGCATAGGGAGCATCGTGGCGGGTAGATCAGATCGATCAGACTGTTCAGAACCTTCATTCTTTGGATGCCTTCACAAAGTCTTCAAAAGAAGCATCAGGGTGGATGCCGGGACATGCCTCTTTGGCGTGATTCCAGTTGGCTCTGTCCTTCACAAGGGCAGGGTAAAAGGGCCAGAGCGAGCACGGTGCCGGTTTTACCGGGTGAATGAGACACTGTTGATCCTGATCGAAAAAGGAGCAGCATCCGTTCGAAGCGCTCCGGATATAGAGCCGGCCATGCCTTCCTTCACAGTGGAAAGCGATAAAGGACTCTACGGTCAAGCCGAGGAAATGGGCAATCTTCTCGATTTCCTCCGGCTGAAGAACGATACCGCCTTCGCCGTAGCAGCACTCTCCGCATTTCTTGCACTCAAACGCCTTCATCCTCAAGTGCCTAAAGTGTCCAAAGTGAGATCATATGCCTAAAGTTGGGGCGCCTACTCCTTGGAAATCAACTTGTCCAGGTTCCAGTCGACGCGGAGGCGGACCCTTTGGTCAGCCTGCTTGGCCCGGTAAACGAGGTGCCCGTTCTTGAGACCATACTCAAATAGATCCCTTGTGATTTCCACATCGTGACGACAGTACTCGGTCAGTTTCTCCATCTCCCCTTTTTTGAACCATTCAAGCGCCTGCAACCCGTCCCCTGATTTCTTTTGATTCAGCGTTTCGGCAGCAAGGTGATCCAGGCTGAGCCGGAAACCGAGCCGCCGATAGAGATCCTCCAGAATGTCGAAGGTGTCGAGAGTCTTCAGGTCTTTTCCCGTGTATGCTCGAAGCACGGAATAGTCAAACCGCTTGATGTTGAACCCGACGACGAGATCCGCCTTTTCGAGATGTTTGAGAAGCGCATCCACCTCGTCTTCCCTATAGGAAAAGAACCGGTTTTCAGCGCTGTCGAAGATCACCGCAACAGAGACTCGCATGAGATGGGTGTTCTGCCATCCGCCCACGTCTGACGCCGACTTCTGTGTTTCCAGGTCAAAGTAAAGAACCCTCGGCCCGTTGGTTGGGTGTGCCGGCGCCTCGCTGGGTTCCAGGATCGGTCCGGGCTCCGTCTCCTCATCGTTTTCGGCAAGGGCCTTTAGGGGAACATGCCCAAGAAGGAATTCCAGGGTCATGATCGCCGCCTTCTTGTCCAGAGGTTTATTCCCTGATCCGCACTTGGGGGAGTGGATGCAGGAGGGGCAACCATCCTCACAGTCACAGCCCTTGAGGTGCTCCAGGGTTTTTTCGAGGAGTTCAACAACCACTTCGAATCCGTGCTGCGCAAGTCCGACCCCACCGGGATAACCGTCATAAATGAAGATCGCGCTTTTCCCGACTTGGGGATGATGGGTGTGGGAGATGCCGCCGATGTCATTCCGGTCGCACAGGGCAAAGAGAGGAAAGATGCCGATCGCCGCGTGCTCCACAGCGTGAATGCCTCCCATGAAGTGAAGGTTCTCCGCCTCGATCCTGCTGTAAATTGCATCCTCGATTTCTATCCAGAAGCTCACGGTCTCGAAGGTCTGTGGCGGGAGTTCCAGGGGATGGACCCCGAGAAGTTCCTGCCCGGGCAGCGCCCGTTTCTCGTAGCCGGTGATCCTTTCCGTGACTTTGACCCTTCCCTCTCTCACAATGAATTGCCCCTTGGGTCTGCTCCGGGTGATCTCTATGATCTCCGTTTCTTTTTCCGAAAGGGCTCGAGTAAAATAATGGAGCTCGGTCGGATGGGCGATGATGTCCCTTTTTTCAAGATCCAGGTGATGCACCAGGTATGGCCTGGCCCGGTGAAGATAAATCGCTCCGGGGTGGCATTCTTTGAGGGCCCGGATTCCATCCACGGTTCCGATGGCCTGTCCCGTTTCCTTTTCGAAAATGGTAAAGGTCTCGCCGATGGAGCGGATGTTCACCCCCTGATGCGGATTGCGCTTGGCGGAGTACCAGAGGGCACGGCCTTCGGCAGACCGTGTCAAAGCGCCTTCCTGCTCGAGCGCTTCAAGATGCTCGGGGAGATTCCGGCCCCAGTACTTCGAATCCTCCAGAGAAAGAGGGCTTTCCGCTGCGGCGCAGGGAAGATGCGCCCTGACCACGTAAGGGTTGTGAGGATCAAGGATCGCTGCTTCAAAGGGCCTTCCAAAGAAATCGTCTGTGTGTTTCATGAAATACTGATCCAAAGCATCCGGTTTTGCCACCAGGATGATCATGGATTCTTTTCCGGATCGGCCGACTCTGCCGCCTCGTTGCCATGTGTTGATCATGGTGCCCGGGTAACCTACGAGGAGGCAAATGTCGAGATAACCGATGTCAATCCCCATCTCCAGGGCGCTCGTGGACACCACCCCAAGGAGATCGCCGGTGGCAAGCCTTTTCTCGATTTCCCTTCTTTCCTCGGGCATGAACCCTGCGCGGTAAGAGCTTACTTTTCCCCGAAGCCTCGGCGAGAGCTGAGAGACCCAAATGTGGATGAGTTCCGTGATCTTTCGGGACTGGGTGAAAGCGATGGTGCGAAACCCCGCCTGGATGCATCGGGTGAAGAGTCTTGGGGCGCTGAAATTGGGGCTGGCCGTGGGATTCATGAACACCACGTGCTGGCCGGCTCGCGGCGCGCCGCTCCTGTTCACCACGTGGACGTTCTCTTCGATGAGCGATTGACCGAAAATTTCCGGATTGCTGATGGTGGCCGAAAGCATGACGAATTGAGGTTGCGAGCCGTAGAGGTTGCAGACCCTCTTGAGTCTCCTCACGACCTGGTTCGTGTGGGAGCCAAAAATGCCCCGGTACGTGTGGACTTCATCCAAGACAACGAGAGAGAGATTTTCGAAGAGCTTTTCCCAAGCGTCATGGTAGGCCAGAATCGCGCTGTGGAGCATGTCCGGATTGGTCACCAGGATCTGAGGAATGTTTGCCCTGATCTGCTTGCGCTGATAGGGCGACGTGTCTCCGTCGTAGATGCCGGCTGAAATCTTTTTTCCCTTGAGACCCTTGAGCAGGAACAAAAGGTTTTTCATCTGGTCCTGTTCGAGCGCCTTCAGGGGGAAGACGTAGAGAGCCTTGACACTCGGGTTCCTGAGCAACCTCTCGAGGAAGGAGAGGTTGTAGATCAGGCTTTTACCGCTTGCGGTCGGTGTGGCCACCAGGACGTTCGCACCTTGCCGGATGTTTTTGATGGCGTTGACTTGGTGCTTGAAGAGTCTCCGAATGTTGAGGTGAGGCAGAATTTCGGCGAGTTCAGCCGGAAGATCCGGGTCTTCCTCGTAGGCGGCTTCCTGAGGGGGGATGGAGCGATGATGGACCAGCGCTTGCCCGAAATCGAGATCGTTTTTGAGGACATGAACAAAATCGGTCAGTTCCACTATGAATCCTGCTTCCCGAACTTCCCCTTAAGGGCATCGGCGAGCTCCTCCTCCGTGGGCTTGGGGCTCATCTTCTCCCTGCGTTGTGCCTCGGTCTTTGCTTGGTGCAGGATGTCTGAGGTGAAGGAGTCATGTTCCATGCTCCATGAGCTCCAGCCGTCCACGTCGATGTATTCCGGGTACGAGGTGTGATAGTACGGGTCGTAAAGTCGAACTCCTTTCTTCTCATCGAACTCGTAGGTCACGGTTTTCCCGTCGAAGAGCCTAAAATCTTCCTCTTTGATCCCCAAAGCGATCAAGAGTTGCTTGTGTTCTTCATCGATGTTCATGACGAATGCCTTTGTGCGTGCGGCATGTCGCAGGTGGCCGGTTGCTCGTTGTCCGTAGTCCGTTGTCGGTTGTCCGTTGCTCGTAGCTTGTCGCTTATTGCTGTTACTCGTTACTTGTCACTCGTCACTCGTTTTATGCTGTCTTCTTTTTTGCCGTGCGCCTTGCACCGTGCACCGTTCTTCTATTGATTACTGGTAATCCCAAGCTCTCTCTTGGCTGTCTCCAACTGCTCCTGCTGATACTCCCATCTCCCCATCAGTTCGTCCAGCTTTTTCCGAATCTCGCCGTATTCATTGAGAAGAGGAATGCTCTTGCTCTTGTCTTTAAAGAAATCAGGATCCGCAAGGAGCTGTTCCACTTCGGCCTTCCGTTTTTCGATCTCGTCGATTCTCTCCTCAAGCTGTCTGAGCTTGGTTTGAATAGGCTTTAGGGCGGCGGCAATGAGGCCGCGTTTTTCCGCTTTTTCTCTTCTTAGAGTCTTTCTCCCCTGTCGTGAGGGCGCCTCATCCTCTTCCCTCTCCTCCCGGAGGTTCTGCTCCACCCTCTTCTCCGTTTCTTTTCCTGCAAGGTGGTCGAAGTACTCATGGAGTGTCCCGGGATACTCGACAATCGCACCGTCACGGATGTCCCAGATCCTTGTTGCGAGCCGGTTCACGAAGGACTGGTTGTGGGAGACAAAGAGGAGGGTGCCTTCAAAATCCTGCAACGCATCAATAAGCATTTCTGAGGAGATAATGTCCAGGTGGTTGGTCGGTTCGTCCATAACCATGAAGTTACCCGGTTTCACGAGGATCTTGGCGAGGGACACGCGCGCCCTTTCCCCTCCAGAAAGAATTCCTACGGCCTTGTCTACGTCAGGTCCTGAAAAAAGGAAAGCCCCACATACCCCTCGGACAAAGCTCACGCTTTCGTGAGGCACGACCTGGTAGACCTCAGCCAGGATGGTTTTGTTGGGGTCAAGCATTTCCGAGAGATGCTGAGCATAGTAGCTCATCGTGACATTGTGACCGAGTGCAGCCTCGCCTTGATCCGGCTGGATCTCACCAGCAATGAGGCGAAGAAGGGTCGTTTTGCCTGCGCCGTTTGGACCGATGATGGCAACCCTCTCCCCTCGCATAACCCTCAGGTTCAGATCCCTGTAAAGAGTCAGAGGCCCAAAGCTCTTGGAAAGGCCCCGGAGCGAAAGGACCTCCCTTCCGCTTCTCGGCACTGCGGGGAAGGAGAAGCGTATGGTTTTGCGCCTTTGATAGGTTTCCACAAGCTCGATCTTTTTTACAAGCTTGAGTTTGCTTTGGGCCTGTCTTGCTTTCGTAGCTTTGGCCTTGAACCGTTCGATGAAACGCTCAGCCTCCTTCACCTTTTGCTCTTGGTGTTTTGCTTTTGATTCAAGAACCCGGGTCTCTTCCTCCCGCGCTTTGAGATAATGCTCGTAATTTCCGTTGTAGAACCTCATCCCTTCAGGCTCAAAACTGATGGTGCGTTCGGTCTGGCGGTTCAGGAATTCCCTGTCGTGGCAAATCAGAATCATGGCGCCTTTGTAACTCCGCAGGAAGTCCTCCATCCAGTGCACGGAAGGGACGTCGAGGTGGTTGGTCGGCTCGTCGAGGAGCAGAAGGTCCGGGCTTTGGTACAGGGGGCTTGCAAGGGCGGCTCTCATTTTCCATCCACCGCTTAAGGAGCTCATAGGTCTTTCGAAGTCCTCTTGCTTGAATCCAAGGCCCAAGAGGATTTTTTCCGCTAGATGGAGGGGATACTGAGCGTCGAGGTCGATGATTTTGTGGTGAACTTCAGCCAGCTGGGCTGCGAGTTTTGACTGGGTTTGTGGGTCGGGGTGATCCCCCAGGGACGATTCGAGGGCCGTCAGTTGCTCTTTCAGATGCCCGCGGGAAGGGATGGAGTCCATCACAAATTGAAGGAGACGACCCGACAGAACTTCATAAACATCCTGCGGCAGGTAGCCCACGCGAGCGCCTCTTGCGATTCGGATTTCTCCCCTGTCAGGAGAAAGCTCTCCCACAATCATTCTTAGAAGGGAAGTCTTTCCGGACCCGTTGGGACCGACCAGGCCGATCCGATCCCCGGGCCCGACCTGGAAATTGACTTCCTTGAGAATTTCCCTCCCCACAAAGGCAAGCGATAAGTTGAGAACAGTAACCAGGCTCATGCGAAATAGCTCATTTCTTCAGCGATATCCAGATGCCCTTGCTTTCTTCAAGCATTGTCCATAAGCTAGCACAAAACAGGGTCTTAGTCTGCAACTTCTCCGCAGGGTGCAGAGGAGCAAAAGCAGGGTTTATGAAAAATCTTTTTGAAGGTCTATTCGTTCGTGGGCGGCACGTGTGCCCCTGGTGGTTGTGCTTTACCTTCGACAATCTCATCCGAAAACTTTTTCACAATCCGGAAACTATCCTGGCCCCCTATGTTCATGAGGGAGACACGGTGCTGGATGTCGGGCCTGGAATGGGGTATTTCTCTATTCCCCTCGCTCGGATGGTCGGAGACAGAGGCAAGGTCATCGCTGCTGATGTCCAGACTCCGATGCTGGCTGCCCTTCTAAAAAGGGCAAGGAAGCAGGGCTTGGAAGAACGCATCGTTCCCCATCTCTGCGAGGCGGATTCCATCGGCATCCATGAGCCCATTGATTTTGCGATTGCCTTCTGGATGGTGCACGAGGTGACGAACCAGAACAAGTTCTTTCACGAAATAAAACTCCTTCTCAAACCCGAAGGTGAGCTCTTGCTGGCCGAACCCACGATTCACGTCACTCGGCGGATGTTTGAAAAGACACTGGAGAGGGCGGAAGAGGCCGGGTTCAACGTCACGGAAAAACCCAAGATATTCATGAGCCGGACCGCTGTCCTGTCTCTGCGTGATGGATGAGGCTTGAAGATGGGTTGATTTGCAGAAGACTTTTTCATAATATG
>Ga0105100_10001962_pt1 | contig 12010 bp, 10 predicted proteins | sample PPLLak12cMay2015_2_FD_87033 | JGI IMG/M metagenome (GOLD analysis project Ga0105100, IMG submission 87033) | Freshwater sediment microbial communities from Prairie Pothole Lake near Jamestown, North Dakota, USA - PPLs Lake P8 Core (1) Depth... | ecosystem: Environmental > Aquatic > Freshwater >... | reverse complement strand
TTCTCCCCTTCTCCCCTTCTCCGCTTCTCCGCTTCTCCGTTTCGTGATTTCCCTTGTTCCGTTCCTCAAATGGGCCACGAACAACAAACCGTGGTTCCCGCCCCTTTGGCAGACTCTATACTGCAGGCTCCCCCTGAAAGTTCCGCTCGTTCTCTGATGCTTGAAAGCCCCAATCCTTTTCCGACCGTCTCAGGGTCGAATCCTTGCCCGTTATCGTGTATGGTCAAAAGCATTCTGCCATCCTCCTTCTTAAGAGATAGCTTGATAAGGGATGCCTGACTATGTTTTGAAATATTGCTCATGGCTTCCTGAGAGATGCGGAAGACGGGTGTCTTAAGAGAATCAGGCACTTCGTGTTCTTCTATCCCGATTTGCTTTTCCACAGCGATGTGAGAATAGCTCTTCCGGTATTCCCGGCAGAACCAGTTCAGGGCTGCAAGGATTCCCAGGTCATCGAGGATGGATGGCCGCAGATCGGCCATGATCCGCCGAACTTCAGTAATGATTCCCGTTAGATTTGCGGCGAGATTTTTCAGGGATTCAGGATCGCCATGCCCCCGTTTCATCTCCTCCGATGCTCTCTCAATCGCGAATTTCGTAGCAGCAAGGGAAGCAGAGATGCTGTCGTGCAGCTCACCGGCGATCCTCTTTCTTTCTGACTCCTGGGCGGTTAGACATTGGGATGCAAAAAACCGGACCTGGTTTTCCGATTCACGGAGTGTCGCTTCAAGCCGTTTGCGCTGGACAACTTCAGCCTGGAGACTTTGAACGGCTGTTGACAGCTCGGAAGTTCGTTCGTGAACCCGTTTCTCGAGATCGTTATGAGCCTTTCTTAGGGCTTCCTCGGCCCGTTTGCGTTCGGTGATGTCGGTGAACAGGACGGCAAACTGGTTCACCACGGGTCGGTACGCAAAGACCTCGTACCATCTGCCCAGCGATGCGGAGAAGTTCTCGAAGTGCACGGGTTCGCCTGTGAGGGCGACTCTGCCGAAGTTTTCGATCCAGTGCGCTTCCGTACCCGGCAACACATCCCGCACGCATCGGCTTAGCAAGTCGGCGCGTTTCAGCCCGGTCAGTCTTTCGAAGGCGGGGTTCACGTCGAGAAACCGATAGTCGCAGGGCCGGCCTTGTTCATCGCAGAGGATCTCGTGGAGGGCAAAACCCTCGGTCATAGACTCAAACAGTGTACGATATCGTGCTTCGCTCTCGCGCAGCTTCTGTTCGACCTGTCGGAGCTCTTCGATGTCAGTGTTGGTTCCGAACCAGCGAACAACCTTTCCATCTTCATCTAGCAGAGGCCATGCGCGGACCAGGAACCACCGGTATTGGCCGGCATGACTCCGAACGCGGATTTCGTTCTGGAAGAGCGTCCCCCTTTGTCGCGCTTCCTGCCAGTTTTTCAGGGTATGCGGCATGTCGTCCGGGTGAGCGGTCAGTTCCCAACCCCAGCCCTGGCCGATCCCATAGGGTTCGCCTGTGTAATCGTACCAGCGATTGTTGAACCACTCGACGCCGCCCTCCGCGTCAGCCGTCCAGACGATCTGGGGCAACGCCTCGGCAAGGGCGCGGAAATGCTCCTCGCTCCGGCGCAGTGCCTCTTCGGCCTGTTTGCGTTCGGTGATGTCGCTTCCATAGATGTTGGCATAACCTTCTTTGGGGAAAGGGGAGACACAGACAATGTAAAACCTTTCGCCAAGTTGTACGTCCTGCTGCAGCTCCGTTCCCTCTGCCATTGCCCGGCCGACCAGCGGGAGCAAGTCGTTCGGCGGAACCCGGCCGACGTCGCACCTCCAGCCGCTGAGCTTTGCAGAGGCAGGGTTGCAGTAGAGAACAGTCCCATCGGCAGACGCTCGGAGAATGGGGTTGGGGTTTTGCTCGGGAAACCGTGCCAACCAAACCGCCTGTGCATGCGCCGCACGGAGCGCTTCTTCGGCCTGCTTGCGCTCGGCAATCTCGTGCTCCAGGTCTGCCTTAGACGCCGTCACGGTCTTCAGGTCGGCGGTCATCTGGTTGAAGGCACGCGACAGGTCTCCGATTTCATCATTTTTCTCGTCTGCAAACTTGAAATCAAAGTTACCCGAGCCGATGGAAGCTGTACCGGCTTGAACTTTTGCCAACGATTTCAGGATGCGCTGGTAAGTCAGCAAATAACTGGTTAACAGCAAGGCGCCAAACAGGCCCGTCATAAGATAGATGAGCAAGCTTCTTCGGTTCATGAGATTGTCCATCTGTTGACGCAACAGCTGTGACAACCGTGAGGCGTCCGATATCAATCCCTGGCTCTGGATCGCAATCCGGCTCCACGAGACCTGTAGCAGTGCCGGATCTAAAACCGTTTCCTGACTCGAAGAGGAAACCCCGGCGGCGGAGACCGCACTGTTGAATACGTCTTGCAACCGGTGGAGATTGACCTGGATATTGCGCGTAAGGACCTGCTGCTCGGGCCTGTCTACATTCAGGGCGGCGACTTGGTTGGAAAACAAGGCGAATCGGGATTGCCATCGGCTGAGTTGCTGGCTTTCACGGTAAATCAGGTAATCGTTGGCCAGATAGCTCAGCTCATTTGCTCCTTGGGCAATACTGGCAGCAATCGAGTCCTGTTTCCTTGTCGTGTCCACCTGTCGATGTGTGACGAAGGCCGACACCGCCATAAGGACCAGAATGATGCCGAACAGAAGCGTGTTTAAGACAAACTGCGTCCTAATTCTCATGTTCTCTCCCTCACCGGATAATATGCACCGCTTCTGGCTTTACAGCTTTCAGATCGTCCAGGTGAATGTACTCGTTGAAATCAGGTGTGTTCTCTTCACTCGTAAGGCCATTTGCAATCATCCATCTTGCTTCGTCTTCCATCGTCGCGATAAGCGCCTGGTCCAGGGAAATGGAAAACTGGTTTCTGGACCAGATTCTTTCCACGGATGCGGCATCCAGATTCAGCCATTTCTGAAGAATGACTTTCGCTTCTGCGGGATGAGAGAGGAGATACCCCTCGGCCTCAGCAAGGGATTTTAGGAACCTCTTTGTCCCCTCAGGGTGCCTGGTTATCCACTCTTTGGAAGAAATGACCAAACCATGAAGGGGCTGACCGCTCTGTGCAGGCCAGACAACACCGTTTTCGCCCAGACGATCTTTGACGAAATCGGCGTAGGGTTGAGCTGTTGCGACCGCGTCAATGTCTCCAGTCACAACAGCGTTCACCCATTCTTCCGGTGTCTTGACGTCAACGAGGGTCAGTTCCTTAATGCTCATGCCATGGAGGTCAAGAAACCTCCCGAGATGGAAATGAGCCACTGTTCCGAAGGTCGTCCCGACCCTTTTTCCCCTGAGGTCTGAAACCTTTTCAATTCCCCTGTCCTTCCGTCCGAGAAGAAATATGAATTCAGCCTTGTCGATGTTCCCGATGATGATGAGCTTTTCGTTCTGAAGCGCCCTGCCGACCAGGGGAAACTCGGCTATCCCCACGGCAATGTCCACTTCACGATTCGAGAGTCCCCCCAGCGTAGCGACGCCGGTGTCATACCTGCGTGGGGTGACGTTGAGGCTGTTCCGGCTGAAAAAGCGCTGGTCTTCGGCAATGTAAAACAGTGTGGCGGACTCAAAGGGAGGATATCCGACGGTGATTGACTCCACCACTCCAGAATTGTCTTGCCTGGAGCAGGACCAGAAGCCCAGGGATACTCCCACCAGTAGGCCAAGAACCAGCTTAACCAGTGTAAATCCATCTGTTCGTTGAATGTGGCCCTTCATCAGGTTTGGTCCTTATTCGGATAGGATACGCTCGAACCTTGGCTCGGTTCGGCTAAAACCGAATGAGCCGGTTGCTGATCATCTCTTGCAGGAAGAAGGTTAGGGGTAAACATGGAGGACGCTAAAGGCTAGCTAAAGGAAAATGCATTGTCAATAGGGCAAAATCTGTATTTTGGAAGCATTTCAATCTATGCCCACAAGGGCACCGAGGAGCCGCCATGTCAAGACCATGGAGGACCCTTCATCCGTCGGTGTGGATGCAAAGTGCGGGGCTTCTTGCGTGTTATTGAAAAGAAATGGCTACCCCATACAAAATAAGCTGTTAGGCTACCAAAAAGGAGGTGCGCAAAGGTGCTGTCCTTAACCCCAAAGAAACTTTCTGAAATATCCATTCCGGTAGGCACGGGCTGGCTGCTTGGATCATGCACGGAGGTTCGGGGGAAGCAGGACCTCTGGATGAGACAGAAACCTGAAGTTCTCGATGTTCTACGGGAGCAGGCCATCATTCAGAGCGCAGAGTCTTCAAACCGGATTGAAGGGGTGACGATACCCGCCCACTGCCGGCCGCCAGTCCCCAGCTTATCAAGAAGGTTCTCGCGCAACTGAAGATGCAGGGGAAAATTCGCCTTCTTGGCAGGGGACGGGGCGCTCGTTGGGAGGTCATGCCATCTGATAGCTTTTCGTCTTGATGATACCAAGCCCTGGAATTCGTTTTGGCACTTTGAATTCAAACCCGCCGTTTTCACAATCGCTTCCCTTGGTCCGACCTCGGGGCGGAGTCGACCACAATCCTGGGCATGAGCGTTTACAACATCGTGAAGGAATGGTTAGGAGGTTTCGCGCTAGTGATCATTCAGTCCAAGAAATTGTCTTACCCTGTGCGCACCCCCTGTCGGCGCTGCAGTTTTGCCCGGCGCTTTTGAGCTTTCTTTTCCTTCTGAGAACGGATCCTCTCCTCGATCGACAACACAACGTCGGGCCGTTCTTTGTGGAAATTCTTGAAGTAAAGATGCTCGATGTACTGTCTGAGGGGCATTTTCCACGGCTCCTGATCGTGGTTGTCCATTTTGCCAAGCTTCTTAGGATTCAAGCCCAGCTCACGACCCATCTGAACCTGCGCGTGAGATAAATGGTGGCGCTTGCGAGCATCTACCCAGGCTTGCATCTTGGGACTCAGGTTCCTCTTTTTGGGCATAATCAATTCACCTCAGTCTCACACTGGTCTCAGTGGAAGGTCTCGGCGTCTTCATCGTCATCTTCTTCGTCCTCGTTCATCCCTTCGGCCATGGCCAGAGCCTCGTGGACGGCATCGACGATGTCCTCATCTTCGGAGTGCAGCAAAGGACGGAGGATCTCAGATGCCCTGTGGGGCCGGATAAAGGCCGCAGCCTCGATAGCGGCAAGGCGCAGCTCTTTTTCGGTTTCCTCAGACGCGATGAGTGCGGCAATGTGCGGCCACGCCGCATCGATTTCCTGAGCATAATAAACGAGAAATCAAGGTTTTCGTCGTTTCTGAGGTTGTGCGAGTTTTCCATGTCACGGCGAGTGAAGTCTTATCGCCCGTCTTCATAACTTTTTTCCTTGCTTAAAACCAATAAATAATCGTTTTTCTTGAAACGTAACCGTTTTTCCGTTTACCGGTTCTCGGAGCGGTTATTTTCCTGTAATCATTTTTCTTGACATAGAGATAAATATAATCGAAAATCCCAAACCGTAATCGTTATTCCAGAGGAAGCCATGGATGAAAACAATAAGCATAGACCAATAAACAGGCCTGCCGGCTATGAGGCGCTTATCGAGCAGTACAATCTCGAAGTCATACCGAACCGGCACAAGTCATTTGTCGTTGCCTCCGGCACCCATCGGATCGAGTCGACCGGGGATGGGATCGAGGAGGTCTACCCGTCGAAATATTGGCCGGGGGACACAATGGCCGATCATCTCGAATTTGCACTCAAGTATGACGGGGTGAATCTCGCGATCCTTAGCTGCCTGTTTCAGAAAATGGCAGAACAGGATTTCCTGGGGTATATTCGGTCCAAGCCGACCGGCAAGTACGCCAGGCGTCTGTGGTTTCTATACGAGTTCCTGGCAGGCAAAACGCTACCGCTGGATGACTTGAGGCAAGGCAACTACATCGATCTGCTCGACCCCGATGAGTACTACACGGTCACTCCGGCTCGCCAGGTCCGCCGTCAGCGGATCAATGATAATTTGCTGGGTGATCGCCGGTTCTGCCCAATGGTTTGGCGCACCATTACCCTTCGCGACTTTGAAACGGCCGACCTCCCCAAACGATGTGGCCAGGTGGTGTCCTCCTATTCTCCGGAAGTGCTGAAGCGGGCACTCGGCTACCTCTACACCAAAGAGACGAAATCCTCTTTCGAGATCGAACACGTTAAACCCACCTCCACCCGGACCGAGCGCTTCATAGGGCTGCTTCAACTGGCCGAGCGAGAAGACTTCTGTGAGAAAAAGCAATTGGTCGAGCTTCAGAATCGCATCACCGATGCACGGTTTCGGGATTCCGACTACCGACGGACCCAGAATTATGTCGGCGAGACGGTCGCCTGGCAGAAAGAAAAAATACACTTCGCATGTCCGAAGCCGGAAGATCTTGCCGACATGATGGAAGGCCTGGTGGCCGCCCACAAGCGCATGGAGTCAGGCTCTGTACCCGCGGTGATTCACGCCGCCGCGGTCGCCTACGGATTTGTTTTCCTCCACCCCTTCGAGGACGGCAATGGTCGAATTCACCGATTCCTGATTCACAACATACTTGCCCGACGCGGTTTTACACCGGAAGGCATCATGTTTCCCATATCGGCATCCATGCTGAGGAGCCCTGCCGACTATGATGCTTCTCTGGAAGCGTTTTCCAGACATCTTATGGCCTTGGTGGAATACTCGCTCGACGAGGAAGGCTGCATGACCGTCCACAATGATACGGCCGTGTGGTACCGCTATATCGACATGACACTCGAGGCGGAAGCGCTCTTCCATTTCATCGAGCAGACCATCGATAAGGAACTTGCAAGCGAATTGGCGTTCCTGGCCAACTATGACAAGACCAAGAAAGCCATCCAGGTGATCGTAGACATGCCTGACCGGAAGATCGATCTCTTCATTCGCTTCTGCCTGCAAAACAATGGCCGGCTTTCAGAACGAAAACGAGCAAGCCACTTTGATTTCCTGTCGAATGAAGAAATCGCCCGCATGGAGCAGGCCGTGCAAACGGCCTACCAGTTTGCGCCCGCCTAGCCCTCAGTGCAGAAATAAAAAGGGGCCAATCTGGATGCCCCTTTTTAATTTATGGCTCCCCGGGACAGACTCGAACTGCCGACCAAGTGGTTAACAGCCACCCGCTCTACCGACTGAGCTACCGGGGAATGTTTGCAATTTGGTAACGCAGACAAACATTATTATCTAACAAAATCATATCGTCAGGTCAACAGAAAAATCTCCGATTTTTGTGAAAGATCTCGAAGAGTTGAAGAGCCGGGTAAAGCTATTCGCCTTGACAGGCTTATGGAATCACTCTATGTAGAGGTGTCTATTGGAAAAAACGAATTAAGACAGGATAGAGCATGAAACAAATTATTCTGGGAACCGCAGGCCACATCGATCACGGGAAGACCTCCCTTGTCAAGGCCATGACAGGCATCGATACGGATCGGCTCAAGGAGGAAAAGGAGCGAGGCATCACCATAGAGCTCGGATTTGCCCATCTCCAACTGCCGAGCGGTCAGACCCTGGGAATCGTAGACGTGGCGGGCCACGAGAAATTCGTGAAACACATGGTTGCCGGGGCGACCGGCGTGGATCTTGTGGCTCTTGTGATCGCCGCGGATGAGGGCGTTATGCCCCAGACCCGGGAGCATCTGGAGATTTGCCAGCTCCTGAGGGTGAAAAAGGGGCTTGTCGTTCTGACTAAAATAGACATGGTGGATCAAGAATGGCTTGAACTCGTGAAGGAAGACGTGTCGACTTTCCTGTCTGAAACGTTTCTCGCCGGCGCACCGATTCTTCCGGTTTCTTCTATGACCGGACAAGGAATCAAGGAATTGGTGGGGGTCCTTGACAGCATGGTCAAAGAAATCCCGGAAAGGGAGGCGAGCGGATTTTTCCGTCTCCCGGTGGACCGGGTGTTCACGATGAAAGGTTTCGGGACGGTGGTCACCGGGACGACGATTTCAGGTCTCGTCAGGACAGGCGACGAGGTCACCCTTTATCCCAAGAGCTTGGAGGGCCGCATCAGGGGAATCCAAGTGCACAATCGCGAAGTCCAAGAGGTGAGCGCCGGTCTGAGGACTGCCATCAATTTGCAAGGAGTTGAAAAAGAGCAGATCGAGCGGGGTGATGTCGTGGCCACGAAAGATTCCCTCAGGCCCACTCGAATCGTGGATGTGGTCCTTCACCACCTCAAGAGCGCACCCAGAAAGATCAAGAACAGGGCGAAAGTGCGTTTCCACACGGGCACCTCGGAGATCATTTCGACGGTTGTGCTTCTGGATAAAGATGAGCTCAACCCCGGAGACACTTGCTTTGCTGAAATAAGACTCGAAGAACCTGTGGCGGTGCTTGCCAGGGACCGCTATGTGCTCAGGAGCTACTCGCCGGTGCGGGCCATTGCAGGAGGAGAGATCCTCAACGCCGCTCCCCAGAAGAAAAAGCGCTTTTCAGAAGCAGCCCTCACAGAGCTGAAGGTTCTCAATTCCGGGAATTTGAGCGAGATTACCGAGCAGTTTGTGCTTGCCAGCCGCTTTGACGGAGTGGAGCAGTCAGAACTGCCGTTTCTGACCAATGCGAGCAGGAAAAAACTCGACGAGATCATAAAAACTCTTCAAGCAAAGAAGAGATTAATCCAGTACGACAAAGACAAGGGAACTCTCGTTCATGCCGATTATCTCAAGAAGGCCAGAGATCGGATCCTGTCTATTCTCGATCAGTACCACAAGGATTTCCCGTTGAAAGCGGGGCTGCTCAAGGAAGAGCTTCGTTCCAGGACAGCCGCGTCAGGGGATTCGAAATTGTTCAACTTTGTGATCACCCAGTTGGGACAGGAAAGCATCGTGGTCCAGGACAAGGAGGTTATCCGGCTCAAGGAGCACCGTGTGACCCTTGCCCAGGATCAGGAGAAGGTTCGGCAGCAGATCGAAGAGATTTATTTGAAGGGCGCTCTGCAGCCTCCCTACTTCAAGGAATTATTGGAGAAGTTTCCCGGCCACTCAGGCACCGACGTCCTCCAGGTCATGGTGAAGGATGGAATCCTGATCAAAGTGAAGGAGGACCTGTTTTTTCACAAAGATGTGATTGAGCAACTGAAAGAGAGACTGGTTGCCGTTCTGAAGGAAAAGGGGGAGATCGACACACCCCAGTTCAAGGACATGACCGGTGCTTCCAGGAAATACACCATTCCCCTTTTAGAATACTTTGACATCACGCAGTTGACGATGAGAAGCGTCGACAAGAGGGTGCTGAGGAAGAAGTGAGAGAAGAAATGCCTAAAGTGTCTAAAGTTGAAAAATCAAAAGACAGAAGACAGAAGAAGTGCCTAGAGTTGGAAAACCCAGTGACGAGTGACGAGTGACAAGTTAAGAAACACAAGAAAAAGCTTTATTCGCCACTGAGAAAACGACGGACAACGGACCACTGACAATGGACAACCAGCGACCTGCAACGAACTACTCCTAAGAAACGGACAAAGGGCGATCCGCAACGGACATGGCGGAGTTGTTGATTGCGTAAAAAAGTCAAAAGCCTGGTGGAAGCTCTAGCACTTGGTGCCCGTGAACACATTGCCCTTGTCGGCGGAGGCGGCAAGACGACCCTGATGTTTGCGCTCGCAGATGAACTGAGGCGCAACGGCAAACGAGTCCTCGCGTCTACGACCACGAAGGTGTGGCACAGGGAAGCACTGGAATATGAAAAACTCCTGCTTGTCGAAGACGACGGGGACTGGAAAAACAAAAAAGCGGAAGGATTGAGCATCGAAAGCCCGGCCTTTGTGGGGAAGAGCATCCTCGACACGGGGAAAGTTGAGGGGATCAGCGCTGCTCTGGCAGACCAAATCTTCCACGATTCGACTGTTGATTATCTGGTCGTGGAAGCGGACGGGTCGGCGGGCCACCCCTTGAAAGCGCCGGCAGAGCATGAGCCGGTCATTTCGAGCTCCGTCACGATGGTCGTCGCTATGATGGGTCTTGAGGCCATGAGCGCACGGCTGGATGAGGCGACTGCCTTCAGGGTCGAACGAGTCAGAAAGGTCACGGGGCTTGAACCTGGAAGCATTCTCACTCCAAAAGCACTAGCTAGTGTTTTTCTTCACCCGGCAGGGCTGTTCAAGGGGACGCCCGGCGGTTCAAGAAGGGTTGTTCTTCTGAACAAAGGAGATTTGATCGAAGAAGACAGAAATGCTGAAGAGTTGGCGGATATTTTGGTTGCTGACCCGGCAAACAAAATTGACCGCGTGATTTTGGGATCGGTCAGGCAGGGGGTTTATAACGTCAGAACCAGGATGGCGTCATGATATGTCGTCACTCCGGTGAAAACCGGAGTCCAGGTTTTCTGACCGGCTTTGAAAAAGCTGGATTCCGGCTTGCGCCGGAATGACGTGAAAAAGAGCTTTCCAGCTCTTTCGAAAGCGTCTATGGAGAAGGACAAACGATGAAAGATGTTTACGCAAAAGCGGCAGAGTTGTTGAGCAAGAATGAGTTCTCCGTGCTCGCCACCATCATCAGGCTGACAGGGTCCGGCCCAAGAGGAACTGGAACCAAGTTTCTCATTTTGGAAGATGGGTCTTATGTAGGAACCATAGGAGGTGGACTGCTTGAAGCGCGAGTGCTGGAGGCCGCAAAAAAGGTTTTTGCAACTCATGCACCGACAAGATTGAGCCTCAACCTCATGGGAAAGGATGTGGCGGAAACGGACATGATCTGCGGTGGAGACGTGGACATATTCCTTGAGCCGCTCTCCGCGGACAACCAGGTTCAGATACAGGGTTGCCGAAAAATCCTGGATATCCAGAAGCGGGGCGGCGCAGGGCTCCTCGTGACCGTGGTCAACACGGACCGGTGGCAAAAAAATATAGTCCCCAGACAGTTCCTTTTGCCCGGGGCCGAGCCCATAGGAAATCTGCCCGGAATGAAAGCTGTTGCACAAGAGATCGCGAAAAACATGCCTCTTTGGCTCAAGCAAAGAGAACCCCGCCTTGTCGTTTCCAGAGATGACCTCGGGGGGAGCGTCGAGCTCTTTGTGGAACCGGTTCTAGCGGATTCCGTCCTCTATATCTTCGGCGGAGGGCACGTCTCTGCCCAGATTATCCCTTTGGCGAAGCGAGTGGGATTCAAGGTGGAGGTCATTGACGATCGTCCTGAATTTGCTGATCCTGCGAAATTCCCGGATGCCGCCAAGGTCCACCAATGTCCATTTGAAGGCGTGCTCGGGAAAATCCCTGTGGACGAATCCTCCTATCTTGTCATTGTCACCAGGGGACACATCCATGACAAGACCGTGCTCGAGCAATGCCTCAGGAGCAAGGCAAAGTACATCGGTATGATCGGAAGCCGGCGCAAGAAAGCCATGATTTACGAAAAGCTCCTTGAAGAAGGCTTCACGAAATCAGACCTTGATCGAGTCCACGCACCCATCGGTCTGGACATCGGGGCAGAGACTCCCGAGGAAATAGCGGTGAGTATTGTGGCGGAATTGATCCAAGTGCGGGCAGGCCGCTGAAAAACGTCCATCTGCGGCTTTGCCCTTGTTGCTGCATCTTATTGTTCAATACGCCTCTCTCCTCGGTACGTCGGGCGCCTTGTATCTGAACGTTTTTGAGCTACCTGGTGGTTTTTTCGTGGTGAAGGGTTTTGGTTTTCGATCTTGATAGGGATAAAAGCGGGAAGCAATTTATGGGAAAGCACAAGCATCAGTTTGTTGATGACTATGACGGCCTTGTAGGATTTGGTTTTGACCGGGAGACGGATGAGGGGACTCTCACCTGGTACCTGCAGAAGTTCTCGGATGACGATCACATGGCCCTGATCCGGGAGAGAATGTCTGAGGAAGACCTGAAAACCCTCTTTGACATGCTGGGAAGTCTGCTCAAGAAATATCTATCTGAAAAAGAATACCACGCGGTCTTTCTGAAAGATCAGGAGTGAAGAGAAGAGCGAGCGTTCCGAATGGCCGCCACGTATTGCCGGGATCTCTCTGTGATCCAGGCAAAGTCTCCGGCTTCAGCCTTTTTCTTGTTCACCAAGTCACC
>Ga0105100_10001961_pt1 | contig 12011 bp, 9 predicted proteins | sample PPLLak12cMay2015_2_FD_87033 | JGI IMG/M metagenome (GOLD analysis project Ga0105100, IMG submission 87033) | Freshwater sediment microbial communities from Prairie Pothole Lake near Jamestown, North Dakota, USA - PPLs Lake P8 Core (1) Depth... | ecosystem: Environmental > Aquatic > Freshwater >... | reverse complement strand
TTGCATTGAAAACTGATGAAATCCGCAGGAGAAAATTCTGAATCCATAACCTTCATTACCTCATTTACCCGCAACTGATGATAGCATGTAGGTTGTTATGGATCCAAGATTATTATCCGGGCATGATAACCGTTTTGAATTTCTTATTCCTGTGAACTGTCCGGTTTATTTTCCCACAGGAATTTGTGATATGACCAAATACTGAAAAAATGGCCAGATTGATTGGCAATAATGATCTTACGTGTGTTGGAATTCTTCAACGTTAACCTATTTTGAATATATCGAAATTAGTACTGTAGAAGAACCGTTTTTCTTATGACCGGATCTGGAGCAGACTCCCTGTTTTCAGGGACCGGAAATTTCCCCAAGCAGTCTCTCAATTTCATCTTTCCAGTACTGGTAGGAAAAATGATTGTTGATGTTAGCGAGGGAATTTTTGGATAATTCAGTCCAGAGTTCTTCATTTTGATAGAGTTCAACACAGTTATCTGCAAATCCTTTCGGATCATCGTTGATTAAAGCGTTCTTCCTGTCCACAAGATACATCCCTTCTGCACCGATGGTTGTAGTGACAACAGGGAGACCATAGCACATGCTTTTATTGATTTTTCCTTTTACCCCTGCACCGTACCGGACTGGTGCTATAAATATCCTGGATTGTTCAAGATAGGGTTCCACCTGCTCTACGAAACCGGTGACAACGATGCTGTCATCAGTGGGTGACCTAATGTCAGCAGGGGGATCACTGCCTATGACAAACAACCTGACATCCGGTATTTGATTTTTTATCAAAGGAAAAATCTCATGGACGAACCAATGGATAGCGTCCACATTTGGCTGGTGAATGAAACCCCCGATAAAAAGAATATTTTTCCGATCCGAAAATGAAGTTTTCTGTCCACATGTATCCTGAATGTCCGACACAATATCAACCCGGATTGTACTATCTTCTTTTCGGAGCAGTTCCTTCTCAACCGGACTGACAACCCATGTCGCATCGCAGATGTTTGAAAGGTTCAATTCGATCTTTTTTCTTTTTTCCGCTTCATCTCGTAAATTTGCATTATGTTCAATCTCGGCCTGTCTTAACAAACGAAGATATTGAAGATCAACCGTATCGAATACTACTTTTGCGTTGGGGCAGCATTTTTTTATCACGGAAATATATTTGATTGCTATGTGAGCCCTGCTGACGATCACAAGGTCAAAAAAGATACCAGAATCTGATAAATACTTTTCAAGGGAAGTTTCATAAGGTTCGTAGAGGACTTCTACCCCATGATTTTGTAAATCAGAAGTGTACGGTTCATATTTAAGCAGATTTTCACCGGCGAATGTCACGTTGTTCCCCAGATCGCGGAGGATTTTTAGTAATTGGTACATTCGCTGGGATCCCGCGTCCTTATCATACGTGGGAACGTAATGGTCGATGACAAGGATATTTTTTCCGCGAATGTGATGTCTGGCCCGGAATACATTTTCCGGCAATGGACTGAAATGAGATTCTGATAGTTCTTTTCCCCATTTTGAGAGGAATTTTATTCTGTTAGTCTCCTGGCTTTTTTTCATTCCTGCCAATGGATCTGTTCCACTGGTAATACCCTCAAAATGAATGACTACTGATTCTGGCTGATACTCGATTTTATATCCAAGAGCCCTGATTGAAAAACAGAGATCCACATCTTCATAGTATCCTGGTTTGAAACGCGGATCAAACCCGCCTGTTCTTTCAAAAAGATCTCTCCTCACCAGTAACGCAGCACCGGAGCAATAGTCGACCTCCCTAACAAAATTATATTCCGGTTTGAGCGGATTATCTCCCCTTCCATAATTCCAGCCCTTTGCGTCATTCCATATGATACCGCCGGCTTCCTGGAGCGTGCCGTCGGGATACACTAATTTTGATCCGACAGCGCCACTACCCTCCTTTTTCATTACTTCTACTAACGTGGGTAACCAGTTTTCTGTAACAACGGTATCATTATTTAAAAATAAGAGATATTTCCCCTTACCCGACTGTGCACCCTTGTTGCAGGATTCAACAAATCCCATATTCTCGTCATTCCGAATTACCAATAAATTCGGAATATTTATCAGCAGACTAACCGTCTTGTCCGTTGAAGCATCATCAACTACTACAACTTCATATCTTTCTTTGGTTTTTTCCGAAATGGACCGCAGACAATTAATCGTGTATTGAAATTTATTGTACACGGGAATTATGATCGATACTTCGATCTCATTATTCATTACCGGGAATTGGATTTGAGACAAATCAGAATCAGGTCCAGGAACCATCGGAATTTTTTTTCTTCCATTTTTCCGGCTGGCATCTTTTTCAGTTTTTTTAACCTTTTCCCGTTCACGATAATGCCAGAGCAATTTACCAAAACCTTCATTGGCAAAAATTCGTACCCCACGTATCATCAAATGGTACTTCTCTCTGTTTTTTGAGCCTTCCGGAAAAACTCTCTGAATAATTCTATTATCAAACTTGCAGCAAAATCGCCAAAGTACACTCTGTTTCATCTCAGCTAACTCTCGGTCCAGCGTTAAAATGTGAGTATAAACTTCTCGTATCTTTTGATCTTTTTCATCAATCCGGTGGGTAAGCACGGTGATTTCAGATTCAAGATCCTGAGAAAGTCTTGTTTTTTCAGCGACTACTGCATCCTTCTCGGCAATCTGGTGAGTGAGCGCAGTAATTTCAGATTCGAGATCGACAACCTGGTGAGTGAGCACAGCGGCTTTAGACTCAAGATCCTGAGAAAGTCTTGTTTTTTCAGCGACTACTGTATCCCTCTCGGAAATATTCTGGTTTAGTGTAACGATCTGCGAGCGAAGCGCTGTTTCAGCGGCATCTTTTTCTGAAAGAGCCTTACAGATATTATTTATCTGGGAATGCAACAAAGAAAAACGGGTATCTGAAGGATCGATAAGATAACTTTTTTTCCTCCCAATCTCGCCGGTTTTTTTATTTGAAGCAATAATTACGAAATACACCGGTAAGATCGTTTTTTCCGTATCGATCTCGAAACCTGTTGATCCTTTATGTATGGTAAACTCCAGGGAGGGTGACCCGTTTTCATATACTAATGGAAAAATTGATGATCCTGAAATTGTCCTTTGTCCAAAGAAGGATACAAACGAAAAATTTTTTTCCATCAGTTTTTGAAGGTCTTCCATGTACAATTCCTTTACATGGAATGGATTGGAATAGTTCGGTACATCACTATAAATTTTCTTATTCGGGGTTGACAGAATAAGAATTCCGTCTGTTTTTAAAAGCCTGAGAATTTCTGATAATAGTTTATCATGATCGCTGACATGTTCGATTGCTTCAAAACAGATTATCACATCAAAAATTTTTTCGCCGGGAATAGGGACATCGCATATTGATCCTGATTTATACTCAACATTCAATTTCCTGTATGTTTTTTGGGAATGCCGGATTGACTCGTCATCAATATCAATACCCGTAACGCTTTTGGCAAAGTGGGAGAGAAAATAACTGCCATATCCCTCACCTGATGCAAGATCAAGTACAATTTTATCCTTTACAAAATTGGATGCAAAAGCATAACGATGAAGATGTTCATAATGTATTTCGACGCCACTTACCGATACATCAACGGATGGGATAAAACGTTCTCCTGTCCATTCAAGCATAGTTACCACCGTTTTTCACTGATATGAAATAGTGAATTTTGCATCGAGATCACAAATCCCTTCCATTTTTTGGGTATTGATTACTGTAAAAATTAAACAATCCTCTCTCCGGTCCAATTGTTCAACATTGTTGTCCGAGTGGACAATCGCAATTGCAGGACTCAGCGAATAAATTCCCTCTCCCAACGATAATTTCAGGCGCATTTCAATTACTACAATCTGACCAATTTCCAGGTCTTTCATTTCAATATTCTGCCATAACGGACAGGTGCCGTAAATCGTAGTGAACCGGTTTCTTAAAACGCATCCAACGGTTAGGCCTTCACCACAATTCTGGTTTATCCGTAGTACAATTTTTATGGTAACACTATCATTTGTATTGAAAATGTTTTTCGTTGTGTTATCTGGATCAAGCATTTCAAAATTCAGTATTTCTGCTTTTTTATTACCATATTTCATCGGGTTCCAGTCCGATTGATCAGAAACAGGAGGAACAGAACTCCCCTCTTCCTTATTTTTATCAGCCATTGCCGTATCAGTTGCGGATGGACCCGGAAAATATTTTTTATTTGTCAGGTGAACAATTTTTGGCCAGCCCCATCCACAACCACACCATGAGTCATTATCCTCATGTATTTTTTTTGTGAGGAATTTTATGTATACCTTTTCACCTGTATAGCGATTTAGGTCGATCTGGAAATTGTGCCAGTCCTTATCTTCCGAATGGATATGAGGCTCAAGTTCTCCCGAGAAAATTGTTTCGTAGTTATCTTTAATTTTAATTTGAATTTCAAAATGAACCCCTGTTTTCATCATTTTTATTGATTTTGGGAAGATTCCAATTGCAAAAATGAGGATCGAACCCGGGTTCAGGTTTATTTCGTACTCAAACTCAGAATATGGCAATGCATAGATAACGGTTTTGGGCAAAGACCGGGTACCGATTTGTACGGTTCTGATGGTATCAGGTGTCTGTTTATTGATCTTTGCAGTTTTCAATAATTCAACAAGATTATAATCTGTTATGAAGTGTTCACCAGAATTTTCTCCTTTTTCATGAGCAATATTCTCAGAATATTTTTGTTCCCGTTCTGCGATTAATGCATAGTACTTATTCACAACCGTATTCGGATCGCCCCGCTCAATGATCCGCCCGCCATCCAGCAACAGCGCCTGGGTGCACAGGTTTCGTACTGCTTCTGTATCATGCCCCACATAGAGGATGGTTTTTCCCGCTTCCTGCATCTCGCGGATTTTCCGGAAACACCGGTGCTGAAAAATTGCATCGCCAACAGCCAGTGCCTCGTCAACAATAAGGATTTCAGCATTCACATTCACTGCCACGGAAAATGCGAGCCGTACGGTCATACCGGTAGAATAGGTGCGAAGGGGCTGGTCGATGAAGTCTCCGAGTTCTGAGAACCTGACAATATCATCAAAACGCTCGTCAATGTCCTGTTTTGACAGCCCCATGATCGAACCATACATGTAGACATTATCCCGCCCGGAAAATTCCGGGTGAAAGCCGGATCCCAGTTCAAGAATCGCTGAGACTTTTCCATTAATCACAAAGGATCCTGCACTTGGCTCAAGGACACCGGCGAGAACGCTCAAAAGAGTACTCTTCCCGGACCCATTCTGGCCAAGGATGCCCAGTGTCGTTCCAGCCGGGACATCGAACGTAATATCCTGAAGCGCCCAGAAATCGTTATGACCGGAAATTTTTCCCATGCTCAGGTATTCAAGCAACCGTTTTTGCGGTGAACCAAACAGTTTGAATTTTTTTCCAAGGTTACAAACCGAAATTGCACTCACAGGAGCTCACCAAACCCGCGTTTTGTTTCCCGGAAAAACAGGACGCTCAGAATGAACAACAGACACGAAAATATCAGGAATGGCACAAGAATTTCAACTTCCGGCATTTTTCCGTAAAATAATGCATCACGATAGATCTCGAGCATATAATACGCCGGGTTCAGGGTGACAATCCACCTGAGTCCCTCAGGAATGAGATTGACTGTATACGCAATGGGAGTTGCCCAGAACCAGATCATGAATAGTGCGCCCAGGATCTGTGGGATGTCCCGGAAATAGACCGCACCGCTTGACAGGAAAAATGCCAGCGACAAGGTAAACATCAACTGGAGGAGAATGGCAAGCGGAAGGAGCACTATAAAAATCGTTGGCACACCTTTCAGGATTAATAAAAGCACGAAATATAATCCCAGCCCGATGAACAGGTTCACAAATTCTGATAATGTTGTGTAGACCGGAAAAATTTCACTGGGGAACGGGACTTTTTTGATGTAATTTTTATTATCAATGATCGAGCGCGATGCCCGTGTCACAGATTCAATAAATGCTGTCCAGGGAAGGAACCCGGCAGCAAAATATAACGAAAAATCCCAGATATTTGTATTCCCTGGTAAACGGACATTTAAAAACACTCCAAAAACAATTACGTATACAATCAGGGTAATAATCGGATTAATAACGGACCAGTACAAACCGAGGAGGGATCCCACATACTTCGAAGAGATATCTCTCTTGATAAAATTCCAGATGAGTCCACGGTATTCAAAGATCGACACCATTTGTTTCTCTCTACCATTGAATCTGCAAATATATTTGATCTTTCTCTAAAAAGGGTACCTTCATACTTCAGCAATAATGAGAAGTCGCGGTATGGAAAGAACTCAATTCAGAGCGGGTATACGACTCCATGTCTGAATCCAGCGATTTATTTCATTGTCGGACACAACTTTTTTGATAGTATTCCGTTTTTCTGTCATGACGCGTAAACCTTTTATCGCATCAATTTTGGCTTTGACAATTATCCTGTGTTTTCCCTTCAGGATATAATAAGGAATAATCCCCAAGAATCTCCCGATTATCCATGGCATTGAAACGAGAAATGTCCGTGAAGGGAAATTTTTTATGATATTCCATAGGATATTCCGGTTTCCATAATAAACTGCGATATCTGATCCTGAACCTGCCGTTCCCCCATGAATATGCACAACCCGGGCCGTTGGCACATACATACATTTCCAGCCGGCATAATGTGCCCTGAACGCAAGATCAACATCCTCCATAAAGAGGAAAAAATCTTCATCAAAGAGCCCGATTTCATCCAGCATCGAGCGACGGTAGAGGGCTGCCCCGGCAGACGGACAAAATATTTCTTCAGTCACATCGTACTGCCCGTGATCCGGCTCGCCCATCCCCCTGTCCCAGGCGGCGCCACTGCGGGAGATACAGATTGCAGTGGAGTTGATCCTGCCATCGGGTAACATCATCTTTGCTCCGCACATGCCAATATGTGCGTCAGATTGCATTGGCCGGACAATCTTATCGAGCAGGTCAGCATCCGCCTTGGTATCATTATTCAACGTCAGGATATACTCACCATTCGAAACGAGGATTCCCCTGTTCGTTCCGCCGGCAAACCCGGTATTGGCAGAGAGCTGAACGATCCGTACATCCGGGAAGTTCCCTTTCATGAAAGAGATACTATCATCTTTCGATCCGTTGTCTACGAGAATAATTTCGTAATTGCGGTACGTTTGTTGAGTCAGCGAACGAAAACAATTCTCAAGCAGATGTTGCCCGTTGTAATTGACAACAACGATACTGACAAGGGGTTCCCTGGTATCTGGTGTCATAGTAAAAGGCACCCGATCAACAGTTGCATCTTTTTTTCCACAGAGGGTTGTTGTGAAAAGATATAATGGTCACTTCTCCTCTCACGTTCATTTCTTTTCCCTTGGCCGGTGCTGCTGTACAAGAAGACTTGCCCTGAGGAGACTGTCGAACGTACCGGCATCACTCCAGAAGCCGTTCAGGAGGGAAAACTGCATCTCACCGCTCTTGATATAGGAATTATTGACATCGGTAATCTCAAGTTCTCCACGTCCGGATGGTTTGAGAGTCCTGATAACAGAAAACACGTCGGTATCATAGAGGTATAATCCTGTCACCGCAAACCGTGATTTCGGTTTTTTTGGTTTTTCCTCGATTGAAATGACACGATCACCATCGATTTCCGCAACACCGAAACGCTGGGCGTCAGGGACCTCCTTTAAAAAAATCTTTGCACCCTTCCGGAACGAATCCACATCGGCGTGAATGGAATCCTGGAAGATATTATCTCCGAGAATGACGACAACAGGATCATCATCCACCCAGGCCTCAGCAAGCCCGAGTGCCTCTGCGATGCCCCCGGCCTTCTCCTGTATTTCATAGGTGAGCTGGACTCCAAATTCGATTCCGGAACCAAGGAGTTCAAGGAAATGCCCGGCATGCCCCCGTCCGGAGATAATCATAATCTCCCTGATCCCTGCGTCAATAAGGGTCTGCAGGGGGTAGAATATCATCGGCTTGTCATAAACCGGGAGAAGGTGTTTGTTCGTAACCTTTGTCAAAGGGTACATACGGGAACCGGTTCCACCCGCAAGAATCACGCCTTTCATACAACATTCCTCTTTGTCCGGATATATTCCCGTACCGCCTCCCGCCAGGGCCGGAGCGGCGGGATCTTTGTGTTCGCCAGGACTGAATTCGAAGGTCGTTTTGCTTTCCGGGGAAATTCCCTTGTTGTGCAGGGAATAGCATTGGGAATAAAAGCACTCGCGAATTCATACCAGCTGCAACTACCATCATTGGTAATGTGGTAAATTCCCGGAGCACGTGAAATGATGTCGGGCGTTGCACCTGCAAGGTCAACGGTATAGGTCGGCTTCCCGATCTGATCCTTTACTACGCGGACTTCCGGCATCTGATGCGACAGGGAAAGTATCGTATCCACAAAATTCTTTCCATGGCTGCCAAAAAGCCACGAGGTCCTGATGATACGGTAGTCCTGCATATTTTCTTTGATCAAACTCTCTCCCAGCAGCTTCGATTCCCCATAGACATTTATCGGATTTGGAGGATCATCTTCATAGAATTCCTGCTTTGTCCCGTCGAAGATATAATCTGTACTGTAATGCACCAGAACTGCCCCGACTTCCGAACTTGCATTGGCAATATACCCGGGTGCATACCCGTTTACCGCGAATGCATGGTTACGGTTTTCCTCACAGCCATCTACATCCGTATAAGCGGCAGCATTGATAAGGACAGCAGGACGTTCCCGTTTCACAATTTTCATGACTGCACCTCCATTGGTTATTTCTACATCACGGTGCCCGAAAAAATCTGCCCGGGGAAATACCTGTTGCAGCGCGTACCCAAGCATTCCGTTTGCTCCGAAAATGACAACTTTGCCCGGATTTATTTTTTTAATGGTTTCCACCACCATTCGTTATGGGTGTACCACGCAATTGTTTCCCTCAGCGCTTCATCAAATGAGTACCCTGGTTTCCAGCCCATTGCACGAATCTTCGAACAGTCAAGGGAATACCGGAAGTCATGCCCTGGGCGATCTGTCACGTACTCGATCATGGAATCATCCCGGGAAAGGAGGTCCAGGATTTTCTTAGTAATTTCAAGATTTGTTCTCTCGTTCTCTCCTCCAATATTGTAGATCTCACCGGGAATACCGCGTTCAAGCAGGAACTCGACAGCACGGCAATGATCGTCCACATGGATCCAGTCACGGACATTTTTCCCGGTACCGTAGACCGGTACTTTCTTGCCTTCGAGCAGGTTTGTAACAAAGAGCGGGATAAGTTTCTCAGGATGCTGGAAAGGTCCGAAGTTGTTCGTACATCGGGTGATGATGACAGGAAGGTTATAGGTCGTAAAATATGAGTGGGCCAGGAGATCCGATCCCGCTTTGCTTGCCGAGTATGGGCTTGAAGGGGAGAGAATATCTGTTTCCCTGAATGATCCCTTCATCGTGCTCCCATACACTTCATCGGTTGAGATATGGATGAACTTCGGAATGGCATGAGTACGGGCACATTCGAGAAGATTGTGGGTCCCGAAAAGATTCGTTCTGACAAATGCCGAAGCATTCGTAATTGACCGATCCACGTGGCTCTCGGCAGCAAAATGGACAATTGCATCGACCATGTGTCTGTCAAGAACTGCGTTGATGATATCAGGGTTGCAGATATCACCTTTGATAAAAGTATAATGGGGATCTTTTTCAATCATCTTCAGATTATTAAGATTGCCGGCGTAGGTCAGGATATCAAGATTGATAACCTCAGCGTCGGGATGTGAACTCATTATGTGTCGGATAAAATTGCTTCCGATAAAGCCTGCACCGCCGGTGACCAATAACATCATACCATCATCTCCGATACTGTTTTAGCCGTGCTTCAGTCCCGGTGCCAGCCCCCAGTCATAGGGGATCTCAGTCGAATCAGGAGGCAACCGGAATTCGTCAGGGTTCTTATAGTCATACGGCAGTGTCGGGATACTGACAAAATAAGCGATAACTGCTCCGACCGCTTTGAAGCCATGGTAAACACCGGGAGGGACCTGAATGAGGATTGGATTTTTCTCGCCGACAAATAGTTCCATCAAGGCCTTGTAAGTAGGAGAGTCCTCACGTGCGTCATAGAGTGCAACTTTCATCATTCCGTGCACACAGGTAAAGTTATCGACCTGTATTTTATGATAATGCCAGGCCTTCACAACTCCTGGATAAGCGGTAGTGAGATAAACCTGGCCGAATTTTTGAAATATCTCATCATCGCAGCGTAAAATTTCCATGAGCCAACCGCGTTCATCAGATACGACTTTTAACCTTTTTATGTGGACACCCTGAATGGCAGACTCCATGGTTATTTATAAAATTTTTTGCCAGATAATGGTTGTTAGACAAGAGTGTAGGTATTTATCCAAAATTCAATTCTGCAATTCACAAAAGGCGTTATGATATATCAACGTAAAATTTTTTTATTGTTCATTAAAGATATTTACTACCAGAGTGCATATCTTTTCCCTGAAAATATCCACGTCAAATTTTTTTGCCCGGTCAATGCATGCATCATGGTAGCGTGCAGGATCTCTGGACACCTGCCTGATTGCATCTATTATACTCTCAACATCCGGCTGTACAAGTACTCCGGTGTCATGCGTTATCGTTTCACAAAATCCCCCGGAAGCGACCGCGATAACTGGTTTCCCGCTTGCCATAGCTTCGAGCGGTGTGAGACCGAATGGCTCATCAACCGATGTACAGATCAGACCCCTGCACCGTCCATAGAGATTGATCAGCTCAGATTCTGATACCTCTCCAAGAATTTTCACATTTACAGGAATATCTGTTCGAATTTTTTCAGTATATCGGGAGGCATGATCACCTGCTGCAAATCCACCAGCAATAACAAGAGTCTCTTCAGGTAGTTTTCGGAAACTCTCAATCTGGAGCTCAACACGTTTTTCCGGGTAGAGACGATTTACCGATAACCAGAAATTTTCATAACCTATGCAGGAAAATTGTCCCGCATCGAGGGGAGGATAGATAACATTAGCATCACAATGGTAATAACGGCCTATTTTTTTTTTGATATGTTCGGAATTTGCAATAATGTAGTCAATATTATGAATAGACCTGATATCGAGTCTGGAATGAATAATTTTCCATACCCAAAAAAATTTGTTCCAGAAAACGTTTTTTTCTGAAATAAAAGGAACACCTTTTTCATACATCACCGGAACAAGGATGTGACAGTACCAAAGGTTTGGATGGTGACGGTAAGCTGCATAATGCGACCAGTTCCCACTGAAAACAAATACATCATATTTTTTGGAATAATCACAAAAATAAAATTTTAGTGCTGCCGATATCTGCTTCAGCCCTGGAAATTTTATCGTTCTCCCAAGGCTGATTACCCGAACCCCCGGATCAATTTTTTTCACTGCATCCGTATCGGTTGTGATAATATCTGCATCAAGGATTTTAGCAATCGCAATAGCTACTTTCTCGCCCCCTCCAATCGCCCCGAAATAATCATGAAAAATTGCTATCTTCACAGCCTTTTCCCGGATCCCTGTCCCCCTTTCCCCCGTGCATCCCAGTATTGATAGATAGACCGAAGACTCTCTTCAAATGGGATCCGGGGTTTCCAACCCATATCACGACAGATCTTCTGGTAACTCCCGATGATTTGCGGGTTATCGATCGGGCGAATCTGGGCCTGCTCCTGATGTACCTGCACATCGCTGTGATACATATCAGAAAGCAATGCGATAATATCGTGAATTGACCGCCCTTTACCACTGCAGATATTATACACCTCCCCCCGCTTTCCTTGTGTCATTAACAATCGATATGCCTCCACAACATCATGGACATCGACAAAATCCCGGATTATTGCCCCGTTTCCTATATGGATAACCGGTTCCTGTAACCCGTGGGCAATCCGGACGAACTGCTTCACAAT
>Ga0105100_10001959_pt1 | contig 12019 bp, 13 predicted proteins | sample PPLLak12cMay2015_2_FD_87033 | JGI IMG/M metagenome (GOLD analysis project Ga0105100, IMG submission 87033) | Freshwater sediment microbial communities from Prairie Pothole Lake near Jamestown, North Dakota, USA - PPLs Lake P8 Core (1) Depth... | ecosystem: Environmental > Aquatic > Freshwater >... | reverse complement strand
TCCAGTGACAGACCCGAACTGCGCCAGCAAGCCCGGGGACACCTGGCAGAACTGGGAGTAGAGCAAGCCCCCTGACTTCCGCGCTTCGCCGCCAAGAAAGGGGCGGCTCCGTCCCGCGCAACCTTCGCCTGGCTCAAGCCGAAGTCTGGAGTGGGCCATGGTCACGCCACCCCATTGGCTCAACGGCGCGTTGCGGGAGGCGGAGTTGGTGCCACAAGAAGACGAAATTCTCGCCACTCACACGCCGGCTGCCTGGGCAGCCATCCGGCCGATTCTCGACCAGATGCCGGTAGGCCAAATCCAGACCGAAGCTGGCTGCAGCCTCCGCGAAACTCGCTACTAGCAATCCGGAGAACACCACCCAAAAGGCGATCGAGATTCCCGAATAAACACTTCCTGCGCCCGATACTCCGGGGAAATGCTCGAGCAAATCCACGCACCGTTCATTCCAGACGAGGATATCCCCGCAACTAGCCTCTACGCTCACATGCAAATTCGTGGGTGATTCCTGGGAATTCCAGGAAATCTGGGAGTAGCCCGCAATTGCCGCTCCCGAATTCGGACTGGATCCGCACAAATACATTGGGAATCCCCGGGCTCGAAGAAGCCGAATCCGGTTTCGCAATTCCAGCCAATTCGGCGAAGGCCAGAGATGGCCTGGGGTGCAATTCGATTTGGCCCAGAAGTCTCTCGCGTCAACGCGCTGACTGGCCTGGCGCGCTCCCCCATTTTGCCCTGCGGGAGGCGTGTGCTATAGTCGGCCGCCGTACGATTGACCTGCGACATGGCCACGTATCAGGAACGCATCCGGGGAGTCCGCAGCGGGCTGTCTCCCAGCTACACCCGGCTGGCGGACTTCCTGCTGGACTCCTATGTCAAGGCCGCATTCCTCAACGCGACCGAGTTGGCCCACACGCTCGACATCGACCCGGCGACGGTGGTGCGCTTCGCCCAGAAACTCGGTTTCCCCGGTTACCCCGAACTGCAGCGCGAGATCCGGCAGCGAGTGATGGACGAATGGCTGCGGGTGCCCCCGCTGGAGGCCGGCGAAACAAGCTCGCCTGGGCAGGCGGCCCTGGCGGAGTTGGCCCACGCCATCGACCTGACGCGACGCAGCTTCCCCGTCCAACAGATCGAACGCCTGATCGAAGCCTCGATGAGTGTGAGCGGGTGCTGCTGCTCGCCGACGGGCCGGCGCGCTACTGCGCCTTCGCCCTGGCGGCGCGCCTGGAGGCCAGCGGCTACGCGGTGCGTGTCGCCGACGGCTCCGTCGCCGAGCTGGCGGGGGCCGTCGCCTCCGGCAGACGCAAAGAGCTGGCCGTGGCGCTGGAGGCCACAGCCGACACCCCTTATATCGAGCGCGCCCTGCAGCAGGCCAAGCGCCGCGGCATGCGCACCGCCGCCCTGGTGGCAGCTCCCTCCTGCCCGGCGGCCCGCCCGGCGGACATCGTGCTCTCAGCGCACGCCAGCCCGGCGGTGGATATCCGGCAGGCCTCGCTGGAGGCACTGGTGTTTGCCGTGTTGCGTGCGCTGAAGGACGCCCGCCCCGGGCGGTTCGACGCCGCCCCCGAACGGGTTGCCCAACTGATCCAGCAGCTGGCGGGCGAACCCCCCGGCCGGGGCTAGACCCGGGAATGCCCTTCGTACTAGCCTTGATCGCGTTGCTCCTGGTGGCCCTGGTAATCTGGGAGCTGGTCCTGTGCGAAGGCGCCCACCTCGGCCCGCGAGTTGTGATCCCACTCTACGATCTCACGGCCCAACGTTACGACTCGATCAAGCACTTCGATTGGGAATGGGAGAGCCGCTTCCTGGGCGAGCCCTTGCGAGCGATCAGCGGCGAGCTGCTTGATCCACTGATCCTCGACGTCGGCGCTGGAACTGGACGGACGGCGCGCGCCCTTGCCGGCGGTCTCGGCATCTCCGGCCAGGTGATCTGCCTCGAGCCAAGCCGGCGCATGCTGGCGCTCGGTCGTAGGTCTGCGCCATACCCCTGGGTATGTTGGCTGCGCGGCCTCGCCGTCCCACTTCCCTTCGCTGCCGATACCTTTGACACGGTGGTGATGCTCGAGCTGCTGGAGTTCACCCCCTCGGCCAGCGAGAGCCTTGCCGAACTGCAGCGCGTCCTGCGGCCTGGGAGCTGGCTGCTGATCAGCAATCGTGTCGGTCGGCATGGGAGGTGGATTCGCGGCCGCATGCGCTCGCCGCAGGCGTTTTCCCGGCTGCTCGGGGAGTTGGGTTGGCAGGACGTCGAGACGTATGCCTGGCAGGTCGAGTATGATCTGGTCTGGGCGCGCAAGCCGTGGCGGGACGAGGCGCGCGCCGGAGGAAGCTGAGTGCGAATCGTGCGTTGGCAGCCCGACGGGAGTGAACCGCCTGCCTGGGGATGGGTCGACGGCGAGCGCGTCGGTCGACTGGAGGGATCGCCCTTCGGTGAGTACCGGCGCAAGGCGGGGTCCCTGCCGCTGGAGCAGGCACGCCTGTTGGCCCCGCTGCGCCCCGGCAAGATCATCTGTGTCGGGCGCAACTATCCGCTGCACGCCGCCGAGCACGACGCCGAGGTGCCGTCCTGGCCGCTGCTGTTCCTCAAACCCCCCACCGCCGTCATCGGGCCCGGGGAGGCCATCCGCCTGCCGCCGCAGTCTCTTCAGGTCGAACATGAGGCCGAACTGGCGGTGGTGATCGGGGTGCCCGGCCGCTGGATCGCGCCGCAGGAAGCCTCGCGCCACATCCTCGGATACTCCGCCGCCAACGACGTGACCGCGCGTGACTTGCAGCACCGCGATGGACAGTGGACACGCAGCAAGGGCTTCGACACGTTCTGCCCCCTCGGCCCGTGGATCGAGACCGAACTCGATCCGGCGGATGCGCTGATCACCTGCTCGGTCAACGGGCAGATGCGCCAGATGGGTTCGACCCGCGATATGGTGTTCTCGATCCCTCAGCTGGTGGCCTTCATCTCCTCCGTGATGACGCTCGAAGCAGGGGACTTGATCCTGACCGGGACACCCGCCGGGGTCGGTCCGCTGCAGGCGGGCGACGAGGTGGCGATCGAGATCGAGGGCATTGGGCGGCTGGTCAATCCAGTGCTGCCCGACGAGCGCGGCGGCCTGGCCGCGCTCCAGATGTAGGGCACGCCGCCCATCGACCGCGAGAGGCTGGCCGGGCTGGCGGTGGCTGCACGCCGGCCAGAGAATCAACGGAGCGAAGCGCGCCTGGCACGCCGCCTGGCGAGCGCTCCCAACACCGAAACCGCCCTGGGCTCGCCGGGGCAATCTGCGAGGCTGCTGCATGGGACTGAAGCCCGACCACTGGATCCGCAGGATGGTTGCCGAGAAGAACATGATCGAGCCGTTCGTCGAAGGCCAGGTTCGAGACGGCGTGATCTCCTACGGCGTATCGTCCTACGGGTATGACATCCGCGTCGCCGACGAGTTCAAGATTTTCACCAATGTGTATTCTGCCGTTGTCGATCCCAAGCACTTCGACCCGCGGTCGATGATCGATTTTCAGGGCGAGGTGTGCGTCATCCCGCCCAACTCCTTCGCGCTGGCCCGGACAGTGGAGTACTTCCGCATCCCGCGCGAGGTGCTGACCGTGTGCCTCGGCAAATCCACCTATGCTCGCTGCGGCATCATCGTCAACGTCACGCCCTTTGAGCCGGAATGGGAGGGCTTCGTCACGCTCGAGATCTCGAACACCACGCCGCTCCCGGCGCGGATCTACGCCAACGAGGGCATCGCTCAGGTGCTGTTCTTCCAGGCCGACGAGGTGTGCGAAGTCTCGTACGCCGACAAGAAGGGGAAGTACCAGGGCCAGCAGACGATCGCCCTGCCCCGGCTGTGACCCCGGCTTCGACCCGCCCTGCGTCCCGCCCCGCGCCGGCCGGGCGGCTCATCCCGACAGCCGATGGCGGCTAGCCCGACCCCGCAGGTGCCCCGCCCTCGCAGACTGATCCTGTTGATTTCCCAGGATGTGTTCTGGCAGCCCAGGCTGCAAGATGCCGCTGCAGCCCTGGACTTCAAGCTGGTTGGGTTGGAGGGGATGGAGGCGGCGGTCTCGGCCAGGTCTCCGGCGGACGACGAGCGCATGCTGACCGAGCCGCTGAGCGGCCCCGACGCCTGGCTGGTCCGGCAGGTGGCCGAGCTGCAGCCCAGCCTGATCCTGCTCGACCTGGGGGATCCCGCCCTGCCGGCGATGCGCTGGCTGCAGCGGCTGAAGACCTCGGCCGCAACTCGCCGCCTGCCGGTCGTCGCCTTTGGCCCACACGTCGAGAAGGAACGCCTGGCCCAGGCGCGACAACTTGGAGCGGACTTCGTCGTGGCCCGCAGCCGCCTGCAGGCCGGGCTGGCCGAGATCCTCCAGACCCAGGCGCTGCCCGATCTGACCGCCGCCCTCGAAGCAGGCTGCAATCGGCCGCTGAGCGAACGCGCTGCAGAAGGCCTTGCCTTGATGACCCGCGGCGAATACTTCGAGGCCCATGAGGTCCTGGAACAGGCGTGGCTGGAGTCGGATGCAGGCCAGCGATCGCTGCACCGCGCCCTGGTCCAGACCTGTGTGATCTACCTGCACCTTGAGCGAGGCAATCGGCCGGGCGCAGCCAAGCTTCTGCTGCGCATCCATCAATGGCTCGATCCACTGCCGGATCGATGCTGTGGACTTGACGTGGCCACGTGGAAGGCCAACCTGCAGGCGCTGCGCCAGGCGCTGGACAGGGCCAGCGTCGACCCCGCCGCCACGCTCGACCCTCAACTGCTTCTGCCCATCCCCAGACTCAATCCGTAGACACCCGCGCACCTGGCAGAGGCGAGAGCCAGGATCGTGTTTCCCGCGCAGGCGGGAATCCGGGGAAAGCAAGCCCGGTCGCGGTCATCGAGTGCGCGGAAGTCAAGCCCGCCTGCGGCCGCCCGTGTCGGCCAGCGAAGCCACAAGCGGCGCAGTTCGTGGCCCTCTGCCTGTTCCTGCGCAGGGGCAGGCTCCGCAGGGGCGGCAATCAGGATGCTCCTTCACGCGTCGGCAGGAATCCAGGGACGGCAAGCATGACGGCGATCACCGGTTCAGCGCAACTCAATCCCGGTCGCGCCCGATGGGTCGCGCCGCGAGCACGCGCCGCAACCCCTCCGCCAGGCCAACCTCCCCCGGCGTGGGGTTCTGGCTCTGGCTGCGACGCCAGCCGCGTTCGCCCAGCTCAGCAGCAAGACCCTCGTCGACCAAGAGCGTCAGGCAGGCTGCGCCCAACGCACGTGCATCACCGGGGCGGACTAGATAGCCAGCCTCATCAAGGATCCCGGCGAGTGCCGGCTCGTCGGGGGCCGCCACCGGCAATCGGTTCGCCATCGCCCAGCGCGCCGGCGAGGCGCCCGCCAGGCCCCCGCTCAGCATCAGCACCCTCGCCCGGGAATACAGCTCCGGCACCGACTGGGGTTCGAGCTCCGGCGGGACAACCACCGAACCGTTCACGCCGAGCCGCTGCGCTCGCTCGGCAATCTGCCTGCGCAGGCAAGGCCGTGCGGTCAGAGGCATGAGCACGGCATCGCTTGCAGACGCCACCCACGTCCAGGCGGACAACAACAAGTCGAGGTTGGCGCAGGTCACGCCATGCGCCAACACGAGGTCAGCGTGTACCCACCGCTCGACCCCTGGCGGCAGCTTACTCGTGCGTCCCCGGCTCTCTCCACCGAAGCTAGCAGTCCCCGGCGGCAGGTCGGGTTTGGGATTGCCCAGCCTGCCGGCCACTTGCAGCCCCGCCCGCCCGGCCGCCTCGGACAGCCTTCCCCAACCGCCACTGGATCTCTCGGCAAGCGCTTCGTCGAGCGCGGCGACCGGCACTCGACTCCGCAGCGGGGGGTTGCTGCCAACCAGCAACAAGATGTCGGCGCCTACCTGCCGCGCGGTCCGAGGCAAATAGAAGTGGGTGTAGAGCAGGCCGCTGGACCCGGAGAGCTGTGGGCCTGTGCCGGCCACCTGGATCGACGACGGAAGGTCGGGCAGGTCGCCTGCCGGCGCGATACCCAACAGCCGAATGCCAGCCTGCTCGCGGGAGAGCTCACCGAGGATCTCCAGCAGCCTCACTGCGGCAGGGCCGAGCCGGTCCCGTATCCAGGGAGAGAGATCCAGCGCCACGACCATCCGAGCGGGCGATCGGTCAACGCCGCTCATGCCGGAGTTCCATTGCGAGCCAGGCAGCAAGCGCCGGCGCTCGGGCGCGAACCCAGGCAGCTGGGGTTTGCGCGCAGCCAGGCGGAGGTCGTCGGGCTTGCCCCTAGTCGATCAGGCAGCGACCCTGGCGCAGGATGCATTCGCCGTCCACCAAAATCTCGCCCGCGTGGCGCAGGTCGCAAATCATGTCCCAGTGCAGACCGCTCTTGTTCTGCGAGCCGGTTTCCGGATAGCCGCTGCCCAGGGCCAGATGGAACGTGCCGCCGATCTTCTCGTCGAACAGCGTCTCTCCCATGAAGCGATCGATGCGCTCATTCAGCCCGATCGCCCACTCTCCGACGTAGCGCGCACCTGGATCACTCTCCAGCATCTGCTCGAGGTACGCCTGATCGCGCTCGGCGCGCGCCGCAACGACCCGACCCCGCTCGAAGCGCAATTCGACCCCTTCCACCCGGCGATTCACATACACCGCAGGGAAGCTAAACCGAACCCAGCCTTCCATCGAGTCCTCAACCGGCCCGGTGAACACCTCACCGGCTGGCATGTTCATGTGACCGTCGTCGTTGATGAACTTGCGCCCGGCAATCGAGAAGCGCAGGTCGACGTCCGGCCCATGGATCTCCACTTGCGACCGCCCGGCGAGCCAGTCGACCAATCGCTGCTGGCGGACGGAGACCTCCCGCCAGTGCGCGGGGGGATCTTCGAGATCGGAGAGAGTGGCCGAGAGCACAAAATCTTCGAGAGCGGTCAGGCTCATCTCGGCCTCTTGAGCGTAGGCGCTCGTCGGAAAGAGGGTAACAACCCAGCGCAGATCCCCTGACGCGCTCCGGCGCAGGAAGGTCTCATTCAGCGGGGCGCTGGCAGCCGTCCGCCGCCGACGGCGATCGGGATCCACGCCGCTCAAGGCGCGCGTGTTTAAACTGCCGCGGACGACAATCAGGCCCTGGAACTCCCCCCGCACGATCTGCTCGGTCCGGAACATGTGGTCGAGCTGATCCTCATTGGCTTGCTCGAAGAAGATCTCGCTCAGGCCCTCCAGGCCGACATAGGCTTCCAGCCCCATGAAGAGATGCGGGTAGGCGCCGGCTTTGAGCAGCTTTCGGTAGACCTCCCGGATGAGCGGCGCGGCAACGGGCGGGCCGTAGATGGCGACGTCTTGCTTCGGCTGGGCGTCGATCGAGTAGCTCACCAGCGTATCGGCGAGTCTGCTCAGGCGTGGGTCGGCGGACATGCAGCCTCCTGAGGCGGCAAGCACTCCAGCGTGGAGCGCGGCTCGGTTGCAGAGACAACCCCCGGTGCAGCAGCGTATGGCGGGGGTCGACAGATCGGCCCGAGGCGGAGATCACCGCCTGTGACGGTCACGGGTTCTCGGACCCGGGCGTCGATCACCAGCTCGTCGAGAGGGCGCAGCCGTTATCGAAGCCCAGCTTGAGGCCGTAGCCCGACTGATCGTCCGACCACTGGAAGACCAGGCGCAGCGTGGCCACCGTCCCAGGCTCGATTACCGTTCGCGCGTCACTGGGAAGATCGCCGGTCTGCGATTCCGGCCCTTCGGCCGGCCGCTCCCAGAGCAGTTCCCGCCCGAGCCAGATCGCCTGCAGTTCATTCTCGGGAGGGAAGGAGGGCTCCAGGCTTGTGAGCTGAATGGCGGTGGTCCCGCCGTTGTCAATCGGCCAGGAAACCTCCTGCCCCGTGCGGTTGAAGGAGAGCATGGTCACGCCAGGGCAACTGGCGGAGGTGACGGGTGTTGCCGCCGGGGCTGGGGGAGCAGGGGTTGGGCTGGAGAGCAGCGCGGGCCCCACCACGGCAGCCTGTGTGGCGGATGGATCCTGCGTGGTCGGCGGTGTGCGCGGCCAGAGGAGAGCCGCGGCGATGGCCAGCAGGGCCACGGCGGCGGCCGCGCCCAAGGCGATCGCCGGCCAGCGGCGGTGTGCCGGCTGCGGCACGATCGGAGGCGCCGGGCGTGCCACCGGAATGGGCCGGGCCACGGGCACCTCGACCTCGGGCAGCGCCTCCCCGCGCAGTCCGCGCTGGTAGGCGTCGTTGAGCGCGTCCACCGAGGCGAACCGATCCTCGGGTGCCTTGGCCAGGCTCTTCAGGATCACCCGCTCAATTTGCGGCGGCAGATTGGGATTGAACTGCCTGGGCGGCGGCGGCGGATCCTGCATGTGCATCAGCACCGTGCCCATCGCCGTCTCCGACTCAAATGGCAGCCGGCCCGTCGCCAACTGATACAGGATCACCCCAAACGAGTACTGATCGGACCGCGGGTTGACCTCCCCGCCCCGCCCCTGCTCAGGTGAGACATACGCCGGTGTGCCCAAGATCATCGAGCCGGTCAGGCTGGTCGAGCTCTCGGTCATGCGCGCCAAGCCAAAATCAGTCAGTTGCGCGGTGCCCTCTCGGGTGATCATGATGTTCGAAGGCTTGATGTCGCGGTGGATCACGCCGCGGTCATGGGCGAACTGCAGAGCAGCCGCGGTGTGGGCAACCCAGCGGGCGGCTTCGGCCTGCGTTACGCCGCGGCGGGTCATGCGGTCGTACAGCGTGTCACCGACAACGAACGGCATCACCAGGTAAGCATAGCCCAGCTGCTCGCCGTAGTCGGTGACCACCACAATGTGGGGATGCTTGAGGCGGGAGACAACCTGGGCTTCGCGCCGGAAGCGGCGCAGGAAGCGCTTATCGCTGCCCAGCGTCGGCGAGAGGACCTTGATGGCCACCTCGGCCAGCTTGCGGGTGTCCATGGCCCGGTAGACCGTCGCCATGCCACCCTGGCCGATTTGCTCAACCAGCTTGTAGTGGTCGAGCATCTGGCCGACCAAACCAGCCATCTCGGGCGCCTCGCAGCGAAGTCTACCTAGCGGCCGGTATGCCTGGCGCCAATTCTACCGAGAATCTGGAGCAGCGGGACCCTCACTCCCTGGGCTAGAGCTCGAACTCCCCAATCTGCTCTCCGTTCAAGGAAACGGTATAGCTTCCGGATTCAAACGACCCGAGTGGGATGGAAGCCTCGAACGGCTCCAGCACCTGGATGCAGGCCAGATCAGGGTCAGCCAGGCTGTAGAGTACGACCTCGATCCTCCCGGCAGAATCCGGGCCATGCACCTCCCACTTCAGGGCGTGGCACGGCGTGGGAAGTGACCCGCTCAGCTGAAGCCGCCCCTGTACCGGAAAGCTCTCGGCCATCAGGAGTTCGGTGGACTCCACATACACCGGGCCGCGAGTTCCTTCCGGCTCGCCGGCGCCAGGCGAGTTGGGCACCTCAGGCGGCGGGATCGGCTCAGGTGTGCGGGCGCAGCCGGCAATCACCATGCCGGCCGCCAGGATCAAGATGGTAGGCGTGCGAATCATTCGGACCTCCTCGGCGAGTCCATGCTATCACCGTTGACGTTGTTCGAGCTCGGTGGGTTCCCGACGCAGCCCGGCCCGGGTATCATTGCAGCCTCGCCACGGCCGACTGCCGGGCGGGTCCCAGAGCGAAGTCATGCCTCGAGTCGATGAACCCTCCACTGCTCCCCAAGCGCCGCCCCTGCCCGATGCCGGATCGGCGGCGCGACAGTTCCTGGTGGGGGGCCGCGACCAGCTTCCGCTGCTGCTGGGCGTCATCCCTTTCGGGCTGATCTTCGGTGCGCTGGCACTGCAGGCCGGTCTGACGCCGGTCTCGGCGCAGGCCTTCTCCGTCCTGATCTTCGCCGGCAGCGCTCAATTCATCGCCGTGGGCATGCTCTCCAGCGCACCCGCCGGCCTGGTCGTCGCCACGATCTTCGTTGTCAATTTGCGGCACGCGCTCTACAGCGCCTCGCTCTCGCCGCACATCAGCCACCTGCCAATGCGCTGGAAGGTGCCACTGGCCTGGCTGCTGACCGACGAGGCCTTCGCGGTCGCCGCGCTGCGCTACCGCCAGCCGGAGGTACGCCTGGCCCACTGGTACACGCTTGGGACCGGACTGACGTTGTGGGCCGCCTGGCAGGCCAGCACCGCGCTGGGTATCCTGCTGGGCGCGCGCGTTCCCGAGGCGTGGGGCCTGGAGGTGGCACTGCCGCTGACCTTCATCGCCCTGCTGATCCTGAGCATCCGCGACTGGCCCGCCGTAGCGGCTGCGTTGTGCGCCGGCGGGGCTGCGGTCGTGCTGCACGGACTTCCGTTCCGGCTGGGATTGATTTCCGCCGCCATCCTGGGGGTCGCCGTCGGCGTGGTCCTGCAAGCGAGGCGAGGTCGAGCAGCAAGCGGGAGCGATGGCGCATGAGCGTGGGCGGCGTGTGGCTGGTGATCCTGGGTGGGATGCTGGTCACTTTTGTGACGCGCTTCTCGTTCATTGGCCTGCTGCCGGCCGAGCGCCTGCCACCGCTGCTGCGCAGCGGACTGGGCTTTGTCGCGCCGGCAGTGCTGGCCGCGATCATTGCGCCGGCGCTGCTGCTGCCAGCGGGCGTCCTTGACCTGAGCCTGAGCAACTACCAGCTGCTGGCCGGCCTGGCGGCAATGGCGATCGCGGTGCGATTTCGGAACCTGTGGCTGACGATTGCCGTCGGCCTGGCAGTGTTCTGGATGCTGAGCGCCCTGGGCGCCTGACGGCTTGCCACCAGAGTGCGAGCCCCGTCCGAAGTTACAATACGCCAGCAATGAAGGCAGACTCGAATCCTCGCCGATTGGCATGGGTGGCCATCGCCGCGGCCGTGCTCACCATCGGGCTCAAGGGCGCGGCGGCGGCCATCACCGGCTCGGTCAGCCTGCTTTCCGACGCCCTGGAATCGACCATCAACCTGACCACGGCGATCATGACCTTGATCGTCTTGTTCATTGTTGCCCGTCCAGCGGATGAGGACCACGCCTACGGCCACGGCAAAGCCGAGTACCTCTCCAGCGGCGCCGAGGGGGGCCTGATCCTGGCGGCGTCGGGCGGGATCATCTTTGTTGCCATCCGCCGATTGATCAACCCGCAACCCGTAGACCATCTCGACATCGGCCTGATTGCCATCGGGCTGGCGACACTCATCAACCTGGTCGTGAGTCAGGGGCTGATCCGCGTCGGCAAACGCCAGCGCTCGATTGCCCTCGAGGCCGATGGTCGTCACCTGATGACGGATGTGCTGACCTCCGCCGGGGTGATCCTGGGCGTGCTGCTCGTCAAACTGACCGGCATCCTGCGGCTCGATCCGATCATCGCCATCGTCTTCGCCGTCAACATCGCTGTGACCGGCGTCCGGCTGATCCTCCGCTCCGCGCGCGGCCTGATGGATACGGCGCTCCCGCACCAGGACATCCGGGCGATCACGGCCGCCCTGGACCGGCTGGTTGAGGAAGGGGTGCGCTACCACGCCCTGCGCACTCGGCAATCGGGCGCCCGGAACTTCGCCTCGGTCGACATCCAGGTCCCAGGTGGCTGGACCGTCCAGCAGGGGCATGACTTGCTGGAACGGGTCGACCTGGAACTGCGCAAGGCCGTGCCCGGGCTGACGGTGTTCTCCCACCTCGAACCGATCGAAGACCCTCGCTCGTGGAACGACATCCAGCTTGACCGCCCTGACATCGATCAACTGATCCAGCAGGAGCACCGCCCGGCCTCATCGGGCCAGGGGAAAGCCGCCAGCTAGCCGCCCGAATCCATCGCCGCCCAAACTTGCCAGACGCGTCGGCTGCGCCGATTGGGCGGCGGGTTGCCGCGCGTGAAGCGGCCGGTGGGCGGCGCGGGGGTTGCCTTGACGGGGCGGCTACTTACCGATGGCAGGATGCCAGGGACTGAAGTGTTCGAGGATCGAACCGCCGATGAACTCGCGTAGGATGGAGTTGTCGGGGATCAACTCGGTGTCCAGCGGCAGGAACCATTCCAGGAACGACAAGAGGCGCTTGGCTTCGACATGCT
>Ga0105100_10001958_pt1 | contig 12021 bp, 4 predicted proteins | sample PPLLak12cMay2015_2_FD_87033 | JGI IMG/M metagenome (GOLD analysis project Ga0105100, IMG submission 87033) | Freshwater sediment microbial communities from Prairie Pothole Lake near Jamestown, North Dakota, USA - PPLs Lake P8 Core (1) Depth... | ecosystem: Environmental > Aquatic > Freshwater >... | reverse complement strand
TTAATACAGGATCCGGAAGATGGCAGATGTGTGCTCCTGCTGTTGATTCTTCAGTTGGTGTTGCAATTAATGGCGATGTTATTCAATCAGGCGGAGCATTCACTACAAATGGGACAAGCAACAGCGGCACTTCAGTTACAATAATTCAAAATGGTGATATTAATGTTACAGGTGGAAATTTTTCCATAAGTCGTGGTTCACAAGGTGGAACGGGAAAAGCAGAATGGCATGTTAACGGGGATTTTTCTATGACTAATGCTGCAACACAAAATTCAAATCCTTCCGGCGGAAAATTTATCTTTACTGGCTCAGAAGTTCATAACCTCACACTTGGAAGCGGCAATACATTGACCGCCCTTCCAATAGAAGTGGACAGCGGTTCAACATTAAATTTGGGAGCAAGTGAGTTGCTAGGTTCCGGAATTTTTACATTAAATGCCGGAGCTGCTTTCGGATCAGGACATCCTGAGGGTATTAACGGCAATTTAAAAAATACCGGTACAAGAACTTTAAGTACAGAAGCAAGTTATATTTTTAATGGTACTGCTGCTCAGATAACCGGGGATATGCTGCCTGATGAAGTTCAGAATTTAATAATGGATAATAGTGAAGGCATAACCCTCTCAAAATCTGTTACTGTAAACGGAATTATGGAAATAAGGAAAGCAGGTTTTTCTATAGGAAACTATATACTTAATTATGGACAGGGTGCAGCATTAATGTATTCCGGAACAACCGCATTAACAACCAGTGATAATGAGTTCCCTTCTCAGAGTGGACCGGAGAATATTATTATCGATAATTCGAGTTCCTCGGGAATTACATTACATGCAAATCGGACGATTACAGGGAATCTTTTTCTCTCGGGGAAATTCAGATTGGAAAATAATAATTTCACAGCAGCTACGGCAGATAAAGAAGGTTCTAACGACTATGTAGTTACAAATGGAATTGGCTTTCTTACCCTTTTGGATATCGGTGCAGCAGAAACATTGTTCCCCATTGGTACAACATCATATGCACCAGTTTGGATTGCTAATAACGGAGTTGCTGATAATATAAGTATTACAGTTGAGCCTGATAATAATACATTGCCTGAAGGTGGAAGAGTAAGAGTAAAATGGACATTAGCCGAGGGTACTATTGGAGGAGGAGATTACACACTTAGGTTTGGGTGGTTAACTCAACTTGAAGATTTAAAATTCAGGCAAAACAGGCAGGCAAATGCCGGAATATTTTTATTAGGATCAGACACTACTGAGGCAGGTACCGGCAGCTATGTAACACAATTTGCTAATTTACCATATACAGTATCACGTGGCGGAATAACTTCTCTAGGTTCATTCGGGGTAGGAAAATTCGGTGAAATAACTGTTGATGTAAATGAGCTGAAAGTGCTGCCTTCTGAATTCAGTTTGAGTCAGAACTATCCAAATCCTTTTAATCCGTCAACTCAAATTAATTACTCAGTACCAAAGAATAGTTTTATCACCCTTAAAGTTTATAATCTTCTTGGTGAATTGGTAATGACTTTGTTTGAAGGATTTAAGCAGCAAGGAAACTATACAGCGATATTTGATGCGAACGGATTATCCAGTGGAATATATATTTACCGGATGATGGCTGAAAATCCCGAATCAGGCCTGCCTGCCGGCAAGGCAGGTTCGGGACAAATTTTTACGGATACGAAAAAAACAATACTCTTAAAGTAATATAATGAATGTAGTTTAAAGGAGAATATATTTCATAAGGGGAAAAATTATGAGAAAAATAACTATTTGGATCTTTGCTCTTGGGCGCAACGGTGACCCAATCTTTTTTTGAAAACCGGATTCCAATTCCGTTAAATGCCAAAAGCAGGTCTCTTTGGGTGGAAGCCCAATAAATTTATGTCATTGTTATGAAGCTTGGAACAATGTTGAGAAAAATCATGGTGGGAAAGTGATTCACTTCAGTCTCACCTGTCATAGGACTTAGAATGAACTCTAAGCGAACAGTGCAGCAACCTATGCTCAGCCCATGGAAGAAGCGAGTTTTCAGAATTGTTCTGCTCCTGCTGCCCGTAGTACTATTGGCCATACTCGAATTGATGCTGAGACTCTTTGATTACGGTGGAAATCTTGATTTGTTAATTTCTGCACCTGAGAAAGTCTCAAACTACAAGATGTGCAACAGGAACGTTGGAAGACGATTTTTTCATGTGCTGCAGTCTACCCTGCCCGCCGTTCCAAAGGATTTGATACTCAAGAAGAAACCCAGGAATGGATATCGTATATTCATGCTGGGGGAGTCAACGACGGCGGGATTCCCCTATGGCAACAATATGATGTTTTCAAGGATTTTAAATCGTCGTCTTGCCGATGTTTTTCCCGAGCTGCATATCGAAGTCATGAATACTGCGATGCCGGCAATCAACAGCTATGCATTGCTTGATTTCATGGATGAGATCCTTGATCATGAGCCGGATGCGATTCTGATTTACGCAGGTCACAATGAATTCTACGGTGCGATGGGAGTCGCTTCGATGGAATCGGTGGGGAAATACCGCTGGATGGTAAACACGTTCCTGAAGCTCACACGCTTTCGAACGTTTCTACTCGTTCAGGATTTCGTTGTGCAGATTCGCCGTTGGATAGAAAATATAGGTCACGAAGATTCAACGAATGTCCGTATGGCTACCCTGATGGAGCGTGTTGTTGCTGATCAAACAATCATGTATGGGAGCCCATTATACGAAATGTGCAAGCGTCAGTTTGAAGCAAATCTGTGTACCATCTATCAGAAGGCTAAAGTTTATGGAGTTCCGGTTCTCATAAGTGAGCTTGTCAGCAACGTCCGGGATCAGGCTCCCTTTGTTTCTCAGGCCACCGACAGCCTTCCCTCAGCCCTGGAGGTTTACAAGCTGGCGCAGTCCCTTGAAGCCGGGAAGAAGTATACCGATGCAAAACACGCATACGAGCAGGCGAAGGATCTTGATGCACTGCGATTCCGAGCACCGGAAGAGTTCAACAAGATCATCCATCGTGTTGCTTCCGAATTCTCGGGGCCGGTGGTGCCGATGAAGAGCTACTTCGAGAATGCTTCGTCGAATGGACTCGTTGGTGAGAATCTGATGACCGATCACCTTCATCCGAACATTGAGGGTTATTTTCTTATGGCAGATGCCTTTTTTGATGCGATGCATGATAACAGGTTTATTGACGACATATGGGATTTAACCAATGTGAAACCTGATTCAATCTATCGCAGGAATTGGGGATTGAGCAAATTGGATTCAGTCTATGCAGAATTGGGTATTCGTATTCTTAAAGGCGGGTGGCCGTTTCAACCCAAATCTACGCCGAATCGCGCGCTCCAAGAGTTCCATCCTAAGGACGAAGTAGACTCCATGGCAGTAGCCGTGCTGGTCAAGAATGAGTTGAACCTTGAATCGGCTCACTTGGAGCTGGCCAAGCGTTACACGCGGCAAGGGCTCTACCCACTTGTTTTTCAAGAGTATAAAGCTTTGTACTACACCATTCCCAGCGAAGTTGTATTCTATGAGAGAGCTGCCGAAGCGCTGCGGAGAATGAAAAAATTTGACGAAGCGCTGTCGATCTTGCTCCAAGCCAGAAAGATTCGCGAGACCGGAACCGGGAACAAAATGATCGGACTCATACTGCTGCTGGATGGAAAGGTGGCTCAAGCAATTCCGTACCTTGAGAAGGCCCTGATTTCGCTGCCGAATGATTCACTTCTGATGCAGAATTTGAGCTCAGCCTATATCAGGACCGGTCGGATCCAGGAAGGAAAAGATCTTCTGGTTCAACTGCAACAAACTCACCCTCAAAACCGAGGCAATTAATGATTGGAAAAATCATGACAAAAATAACTATTCGGATTTTTATTTTCATTCTATTCATGGATTTATTTCATCATTTGAACGCTCAAACTGTATATACCATTCACTCAGATCAAGTTCTTCACTCCATTGATGAAAAAATATACGGACAATTTCTTGAGCACATCTATAACTCGGTGAACAATGGTTTATGGGGTGACTTGATTTGGAACAGGAGTTTTGAACGCACAAGTGGAAGCGGATCATGGTATCAAAATGGTGATGAGATTGTTCAATCCTCCCTTAATGAAAATGTGCGTCTGTTATTTGGAGATGTCAACTGGCAGGATTATGAGTTTACTTTGCAAGCACAAAAAGATGGTGGTTCCGAAGGATTTTTAATTCTGTTCCGGGCAAACGGAGAAAATTTTTATTGGTGCAATCTCGGCGGCTGGGGCAATACTCTTCACGCAATTGAGAAGGGGACGCCCGGCGTTCGCTGGAGTGTATTTGGAAGCCAGATATCCGGCTCAATTCAAACCGGAAGGTGGTATGATATCCGCATTCGCTGCGAGGGTAATCACTTTCAGGTCTGGGTTGATGGAAGCAAACTGTTTGATTTTAATGATAATACAGCATCCGCTCATCTTTCCGGCCAGGTGGGCATCGGGACCTGGGTAACCCAGGCAAGGTACCGTAATTTCATTGTTACTGATCTTACCAGTGGCGATACATTATTCAATGAGATACCAACTCTGGATGGAAATGAGAGCCCACTATCTAACTGGCAAAAAGTAGGAACAGTTCAAATAAGCACCAACCTCCAGGCGCTGAACAGCAATTCATGTGTGAGACTTGTTAATAGCCAGGCCTTGGAAGCTGGTATAGAACAAAACGTATTGAATTTAAAAGCCCAAACTTATCATGGCTCCTTCTGGGCCAGAGGAACAACACTTGGAAATCTTACTATTCAGCTGATGCAGGGAACTCAGATTCTGGCAGAACAAGAATTCACCGGTTTGGGAGTTGACTGGAAGGAGTTCCCTTTTGAACTAACGTCAACCACGGAAACAACTAATGGATCGCTGCGCATAACATTTAATGATACCGGCGTGGTTTTTTTTGACCAGGTTAGTATGATGGGTCAGGACGCCATTGACAACGATGGTTTTCGTCCCGACTTATTCCAGGCAGTTGAAGCGCTGCAACCGCCATGTATACGATGGCCGGGCGGTTATTTTTCCGAACTTTACCGCTGGAAGGATGGGATCGGTCCGCAGCATGAACGTGGTGTTTTTCCTGTCGAGGCCTGGAATGACCGGGATGTTAATTCCTTTGGAACCGACGAATTCATCAAACTGTGTCGCCGACTGAACGCTGAGCCGATTATTGTAATCAATACCGGTCATCGCTATTCAGCGTCTCCTCAAACTCAATATATTGAAGAGGCTAAGCACTGGTTGGAGTATTGCAATGGTCCTGCGACATCAACATGGGGCGCAGTTCGTGCGGCAAATGGTCATCCTGAACCGTACAACATAAAGTACTGGGAAATGGGCAACGAGATTTTTTTAACAAGAAGTGCCAGCATATATGTAAATTTCCTGAATGCATTTGTTCCGGCTTTAAAAGCTATAGATTCTTCCATAACAATCATCGCCTGCGGCAGCGGCAGCTTTGACCAGAATTGGAACAGGACGGTTATTGAACAGTGTGCGGACATTATCGACTATATAAGCCCGCATCATTACGAAGGTATAGAGAATTACCGGACTGGTGTAGTCAATTATGAGAACTATACTAAAGAGCTTGAGGGGGTAATTGAAGCATCTGCAAACCCTAACATAAAAATTTACATGTCGGAGTGGAATGTATGGTCTGGCCTTGACTGGCGCAATGGCCTTTACGCCGGAGGTATGCTGACCATGTTTGAACGTCAGGGAAAATACATGCAAATTGCGGGTCCTGCCCTTTTCTTGAGGCATCAGATCGCCAATGATTGGAATAATGCTCTAGTAAATTTCAATAATTCCAATTGGTTCCCGGCCTCTAACTACGTCGTAATGAAATTCTGGCGAAACCATTATGCCCCGAATTTTCTGTCTACGACCGGCAGTCATACTGCGCTCAACGTCTCAACGACGCGAACCGGTGATGGTCAGGAGATTTACTTTAAAGTCATTAATACAACTGCAAGCGATATTCCTGTTCAAATTGAAATTAACGGCTCATTTCAGCTCATGGCGGCAATATTGGAGCAAATTGCGCCGGGCTCTCTTACCGCTTCGAATACTATGTCAAATCCGGATAATATCCATGTGGAAACAGGCAATGTTGAAATAGATTCCGGCCGAGTTAGTTTTACAATTCCACGATATGCAGGAGTTATTGTCACCCTCAGTCAGGATCCAAACCTTGGAGTTTCCAATGATAACAGCATCAATATGATAAAAGATTTTCATCTCTATCAGAATTATCCTAATCCTTTCAATCCATCCACAACCATTCAATATGATATTGCACAATCTGCAGATATAGAAGTCAATATTTATGATAACCTGGGTCAACTTATCCGAACTTATAAATGCGGTTTGCAAAATAGAGGGGTACATTCAATTGTTTGGAACGGAAAAAATCAAAGGGGTGATGTTGTACCGGCGGGAACATATTTTTATCAGGTAAATAACGGGCAATCATTACTAACTAAAAAAATGATTTTATTAAAATAGTATCATTTTCCTATAATGACATATATAATGACACATATATAGTTATTTGAATTGATAGTAATTGGATTTTTTGATATAAATTATTGTTCTATAAATATTTACTGATGAAGAAATGAAAAAATTTGCACATTTTTCAGTTTCTTACATTTTTAATTAGAAGGAGGTGATAATTATAAAAGTTTTATTACAATTTAAAAATTTAATCTAACATATTAATGAATTTTAAAAAAGGAGGATAAAATGTTTACTAAAAAATCAATTTTAATATTATTGATTTTCCTAAGTATGGGAACTCTCATACATGCCCAGTCCAAAGGCACCATCGCTTTTGCCATGCGTATGGACACTTCCGTGGTCGATCCCGTGACAGGTGAATTTCCGGATATGACATGGGTTCATGCGTTAGAGGATTCAGGTTATGTAGTAGATACATTTTATACTGCGGGGCTATCGACAGCAAGTCAGGGATTGTTAGATACCCTGTTAAATGCGGATCTTGTTATTATAGGTCGTTCCGTGCCCACCACCACCTTAGGTAGTAACAGTGCAGACGATAAATTTGCCTGGAACGATTTACCGGTACCCATACTGACCGGCAATATGTGGGCTATGCGCAGTACTCGCTTAAATTGGTTTAATACTGCTAGCAACCCTGTTGTATACACAAATACCGATTCTGTCTATAATGCAGACATTATAGCCCCAAGCGATCCGGTTTTTGAAGGTTTAGGTTTGAATACCTCCGAACCTGTTCCCTGGTTGGATGGTTCGGGTGACGTGTTAGATATAACAGATGCCGGTTCGGGTTATTTGTTAGCCTCGTTTACCGATGATGGCAGAGTTGCATTTGTTCGTTTCGAGCCGGATCAGGAGTTCTATCCCGGCGCAATCGATGTTCCGGCCGGATGGCGCTCATTTATTGGCAACGGGCGTGATGCTAGTTCTGCGCCGCCTTTTTATTATTATAACTTTACTCCCGAGTCAGAGAAAGTCTTTTTCGCTGAAGTAGCAAACATGATTAAATTGGGTGGCGGTCCAAAAATCGGTGTTAAACATTGGAGAAACGTAAATGTACCGTCAGCACCGGTATTATCTCAGAATTATCCAAATCCATTTAATCCTACAACAACAATAGCATTCACTTTACCGGAACGGAGCAGCATACAATTGTTGTTATATGACCCACTCGGTACTGTTGTTAAGGAAATTGCTTCCGGAGATTTTGAAGCCGGGCTTCATGAAGTTAAATTAAATGCTTCAGATCTGGCATCAGGCATTTATTTCTATAAGCTTCAGGCAGGCAGCTTTCTGAGCGCTAAAAAACTGGTTCTGATGAAATAAGTAATCTTAATTATAATTTAAAAAAGCGGGTGAACCTGGCTTCACTCCGGGTTCACCGCTGTTAAAAGACATGTATCTCTCCCCGCCAGCAGATAGGCTTGAAGACATATGAGAAAGATGGGGTGAATAAGTGAATTCTGTCAGTTCAAATATTGAATTTTTAATGGATTCTAATGTATTAATTAAATTAAAAAACACTTTCCGGAATACCGGAAATAGAATAGGTAAGCTGAAGTAAAAGTTGTTACTATATGTACACAGCATGTTTTTAGTGATATCTATCCGCAAAAAAATGGAGGAATTATGTTCAATTTTACGACCATTAATAAAACATCTGTTATCGTAGAAACCAGAAAACATCTGTCCCTTTTTATAAGATTTTCATTCTGGTTATTTATTGGCATTAGCACATTGCATGCGCAGCCTATTAATTCCAATGGCAGTTTTGAAGATGCAACGACCGGAGAAAAGGTTGGTACCGACATTCCAGTATGGACTCTTTATGCTGAGGGTGAAAGCAATGCAATATTTGAAATTGTAGAAGAGGATTCTTATGACAGTTCAAAATCACTCAAGGTGCAGATCCTGAGCATCGGTGCTAATGCATGGGATATACAGGCAGTAAATGAGCCTTTCACTGTAGAGCCGGAGACGGAATACAAATATTCAATCTGGGCAAGAGCTGATCTTGCCGGAGTATTGGTAAATTTTACAATAGGAGAACCGGTCACCTTTGCTGAGTTTGGGAGATCAGGGGCAACCCTTTCTGATCAATGGCCGGAATTTACCATTAACTTTACTACACCGGCTACCGCATCTGATGCGAGAGCCCCAATTCATCTAGGTGAAGCGGCAAACGGCGATTTCCTTGAAACTCCGATTTATCTTGACGACCTGAAAATTGAAAAGGTTGAAGCCGTAGATGTTAAAGAAAAAAATTCTCTGCCTTATCAGTTTTCGCTCAATCAAAATTATCCAAATCCATTTAACCCGGTTACTAATATAGAATATACAATCGGCAGCCAATCCGGTTCCGAAATTGATCAATCAGTTTCTCTGAGAGTATTTGATATACTTGGGAAAGAGATCGCAACGATTGTTAATGAAAAACAGGCGCCGGGTTTTTATAGAGTTAAATTTGATGGCTCCCGGCTTCCATCAGGAACTTATCTTTACAAACTTACCGCAGACGGATTTACTGATGTTAAAAAGTTACTTCTTCTGAAATAATTTGAAAAGGAGATTAATATGAAACTGAAATTCGCTATAAGTATAATTATTGTAAGTATAATTTTAATTAATTTTAAAGTATTCTCTCAACCGCTTGCAGCAGGGCTTGATAAATTTTTAGGAAATACTCACCAAGGAGGTCCGCCTGCTTCATATTGGGATAATTACTGGAACCAGGTAACTCCTGAAAATGCTGGCAAATGGGGTAGTGTTGAAGGTTCTAGGGATAATTACAGTTGGGGCGGAGCCGATGCGGCTTATAATTATGCAAAGCAGAGAGGAATTCCCTTTAAATGGCATACATTAGATTGGGGGCAGCAGTCACCTAGCTGGATAAGTGCATTATCTACCACAGAACAGCTTCAGGAAATTGAGGAATGGTTCGCAGCAGTCGGACAACGTTATCCGGATATCGATTACATTGATGTTGTCAATGAAGGTTTACCCGGGCACAATCCGCCCGATGGACTAAATGGACGCGCTAATTATAAAGCTGCCCTGGGGGGCAACGGTGCAACAGGGTATGACTGGATTATTAAATCCTTCGAACTAGCAAGACAATATATGCCCAATTCAAAATTGCTGATAAATGATTATAATATTATTAGGAGTAACAATGAAACAACTACTTATTTGACCGTTATAAATCTTTTAAAAGATCGGGGATTAATAGATGGTATTTCTGAGCAGGCTCATAATGGTCAAATTAATTCTGTATCAAATGCAACTTTAAAAGGAAATCTGGATAGATTGGCAGCAACGGGATTACCTATACAAATATCAGAATTGGACTTAGGTAACATGCAAGATAATACCACACCCGATGATAATGTACAATTGTCATTATATCAAAGAATTTTTCCCCTATTTTGGGAACACCCAGGAGTTACCGGTATTACCCTTTGGGGATATATCCAGGGTCAAATATGGGTAAGCAATGCTTTCCTCGTAAGATCAAATGGAACAGAACGCCCTGCGCTTCAATGGTTACGTAATTACCTTTCAGCAGGTAAAACAAGATCAGCAAAATCCGGGAACTGGAATGATGTAACTACATGGGAAGTATATAAAGACACTAATTGGATTGCTGCACCAAGTATTCCTTCACTAAATGATAAATCTATTTTTATTTCTGAAAATCATACTGTAACTGTAACTCAATCTGATTCAATTGATCAACTTTTCGTATCTGAAGGGGGAAAGCTAGTTCTTAATTTGGGGATTACTTTCAATATTAAAAACGGGAGCGGAATAGATTTAACTGTAAACGGTGAGCTGGAAAATTTCGGCTCAATTTTAAAGGAAGATTCTGCGGAAATAAAATTCACTAGCGGCGGTATGTATATACATAAGCAGGATGGAGGCTCAATACCGCTTGCGCTCTTTGAAGGTTCTACAATACAATTTGACAGCTTGAAAACTACTGCACCGTCAAACGCTAACCAGGATTTTTATAATGTTGTATGGAATTGTCCCGGACAAACAACAAACCTTAACCTGGGATGGAATGGGAATACAATAGGCGGTGATATAACTACGATAAGTACCGGTACTGCAAGATGGTATATGTGCGGGCCGCAAACGGATTCTTCGGTAACTGTAAATATTGAAGGAGATATTATACAATCAGGAGGAGAGTTCTCAACAAATGGTACCGGCAATGGAAATACAACAGTAACCATAAATCATAACGGAAATATAGATATAACGGGAGGAAATTTTTCAATCAGCAGAGGAAGTCAGGGAGGAACGGGAACCACTACATGGAATCTGAATGGAAATTTTTCAATGAGTAATGCAACAACGCAGAATTCCAATCCTTCCGGAGCAAAATTTCTCTTTACAGGAACTCAAATGCATAATCTTACCCTTGGAGAAGGGAATACCTTGACAGCCCTGCCAATTGAAGTAGATAGTGGAGCAACATTGAATATGGGAACAAGTGAATTACAGGGCTCAGGAATTTTTACATTGCAGCCTGGTGCAACTTTGCATACCGGACACCTGGAAGGTTTAAACGGCAATCTCAAAAATACAGGTACAATTACTTTAAATGATCGGGCAGGTTACGGGTTCAGCGGTACCGCTTCTCAGGTGACAGGAGATATGCTGCCCGAACAGGTTGAGAAGCTCATATTGGACAATAATGCAGGGATAACATTATCGAAATCAGTAACTGTTAACGGGATGGTGGATGTAAAGAAGGAAGGATTCTCCCCCGGTACCTTTGAACTTATTTATGGTTCTGAGGCAACATTAAGTTATTCCGGTACCACTTCAATGAGCACAAGTGATATTGAATTTCCTGCACAGGGCGGACCCAAGAATGTTATTATTGATAATTCCAATTCAATAGGTATTACACTTCATGCCTCACGTACAATTACAGGAAATCTGCTGCTTTCAGGTAAATTCAGATTAGGTGATAATAATTTTACGGCAGCTACGGCAGATAAGGTTGGCAGCACAGATTATACAGTTACCGATGGCACCGGTACTCTTATCTTAACAGATGTAGGAACAACCGAAAAATTCTTTCCTGTTGGTGCAACAGGTTATTCACCGGTTTGGGTTTCAAACAGCGGAACTGTAGATAATGTAGCGGTAAGGGTAGAATCAGATCAACAATCTCTCCCGGATGGTGGTAGAGTAAGGGTAAAATGGACCCTGAATGAAGCTGCTGCCGGGGGAGGTGATTATACTTTAAGGATCGGGTGGATGGCTAAGCATGAAGATTTAGATTTCAGGCACAACAGGGCCGCTAATGCCGGTATATTCTTTTTAGGATCAGATACTACAGAAGCGGGCAGCGGGGCATATACCACACAGTTTGAATTGCAGCCATATTCAGTTGCTCGCGGCGGAATAACTTTACTTGGCTCTTTCGGTGTTGGAAAATTC